>Ga0326727_10027327_pt1 | contig 10487 bp, 9 predicted proteins | sample MB2enrmetagenome_FD_207643 | JGI IMG/M metagenome (GOLD analysis project Ga0326727, IMG submission 207643) | Lab enriched peat soil microbial communities from McLean, Ithaca, NY, United States - MB29MY | ecosystem: Environmental > Terrestrial > Soil > Wetlands > Peat | place: USA: New York...
GCCGTGGTGGTCAACGAGCGCATGGCCCAGCGCCTGTGGCCTAACCAGGACCCACTCGGAAAGCACCTGTTGAACGTCACCGATGAGCCCGCGCCCTCGGTGTGGAATTCGCAACTTGCCTCTGTTGTCGTGGGCGTAGTGCGCAATGCGCGCGAGGGCAGCCTGGAAGGCGAATTCAATGACGAGGTCTATCTGCCCCTTGCGCTCATCCGCGAGCAGCCCGTGATGTACGTTCTGCTGCGTTCGCACACAACCCCCGCGGAGACAGCCGCCTCCCTACGCCGCGCCGTTGCCGGCATCGATTCCCTGGTTCCCGTCACGCGCGTTCGCACGCTCGATGAAGTTGTCGCCTCGTCTGTCGCGGCACCGCGCGCACTTGCCGTTCTGCTGCTTGGCTTTGGAACCCTGGCTGTCATTATCGGCGCGGTCGGCGTGTACAGCCTCATCGCCTACATCGTCAGTTGGCGCACGCGAGAGATCGGCCTGCGCCTGGCGCTCGGCGCCCAGCGCCGCCAGATCGTGCTTTCCGTCGTCCGCCAAAGCCTGTTTCTTGCCGGCGGAGGATGCGTTGCCGGTCTCGTTGCCGCCGTGGCGCTCGCCCGCCTGCTGCACAGCTTCCTGTTCGAAGTCAGCGCGCTGGACCCCGTCACCTTCTGCGCCGTTCCGCTGCTGATGGTTCTGGTTGCGCTAACCGCCGCGTGGATTCCCGCCCGCCGCGCCGCGGCCATCGATCCCATGCAGGCCCTGCGCGCGGATTAGGGGACCAACGGCCGGCCACCACACGTGCTACGGCATCTGGCCTGCTGCCTCTACAGGAGAGAATTCAACTCTCGCCCCGATGCGGCGCAAGTTGTCTTCTTCGGGACGGCAGGGTGCCTGGCCCAGTGCGAACCAGCGCCTGCCCGATTCCGTACCCGCATCGTAGCGGATGGTAAACTCCGCCAAAGGGTGACAAGCATGAGGGCAACAGCAATCGAGTTTCGTCTGCGAATGGCAATTATGGCAGTCATCGTCGCATTTGGGTTTTGGACGCCGTGGATCGAGGGATGGGGCCACCTGCTGGGCATTGTCCGGCGGATCCCGTTGCTTGAGTGGCTCGCGCTGGAACTGACCCGCCTGAATCTGGTCTCCTTCTCCGTGGCTACGTCGGCGGTCATCCTTGCTGGGGCTCTCATCGCGGCCGTGGGCGCGGTTCTGCGCGTCTGGGGAGCGGCCTGGCTCGGGCCAGCCACGGTACTCAACTCCAGGATGAAGGCCGGCACGGTGATGGCCGATGGTCCTTACCGCTACGTGCGTAATCCGCTGTACTTGGGCTTGTTGTTCATGCTGGCGGCGCTGGCCTTGCTCATGCCGCCGACTGGTGCGCTGTTTGTTCTGATTGCGGCTCCGTTGTTCCTGTTTCGGTTGATTCTGGGGGAAGAGGCATTCCTCCTGAAGCAGCTTGGAGAACCCTACCGCGAGTACCTTCGTTCCGTGCCGCGACTTATTCCCAGGCTGCGCACAAGCCTGCCGCGCTCCGGCTCGAAGCCGAAGTGGATCGTTGCGGTGCTATCGGAGCTCAATCCAATCAGCATCTTCATCACGCTGGCGGTGCTCTCCTGGAGCTACGACTATTGGCTCATGATCAAGGGAGTTCTGGTCGGCTTCGGCATCTCGCTCGTTGCGCGCGCGCTCCTGTCGGCGGTTCCGCAGGAACCCGCACCGGCAGAGTAGTTGGCCGCCGTACTTCCAGGCACGACAAAGGGGAAGAGCCATTGACTCTTCCCCTCTTGCCGCTGAGTGCGAAAAAACTACTTCTTCGTGGGAGCGATCACGTCCTTGGCGGCCTTGGCCACGCGGAACTTGACCACCGTCTTGGCCTTGATCTTGATGGCCGCGCCGGTCTGGGGGTTGCGGCCAATGCGGGCCTTGCGCTCTGCCTTCACGAGACGGCCGATGCCGGGAATCACGAAGACGCCGTTCTTCTTGGTTTCCTTGATGGCGGTCTCCGCCAGCAGGTCCAGGAAGGCTGCGGCTTGCTTGTTGGTCAGTTGCATCTTCTCAGCCAGGAGCCGGGTAAGGGCGGTCTTGGTCAGTCCAGTAGCCATTCGTTTTTCTCCTTCTGGGCGTGCCCTTGGGGCAGCCGGTGTTGCCTGGGGTTCTTTCGCCGGATGCGAACCGCATGGAGGGAGTGCGACCGAGGCAACGTTTGCACGAAACCCCTGTATTCATGCGGGTTCTTGAGAACCCTGTCGTTCGTTACAATGCGGCTTCGGGGTGCCCCAAGTCAATGGCAAAAGCGCGATTTCCACAATTTTCTTGGGAATTTGTGGGTATTTCTCCTATTTTTGCCTGTTTTGGCCAGGATTTAGCGGTTTTGGGCCGGGTTGGCGGCCCCGAAAGACTTCGGGAGGCCCCGCCTTTCGAGCCGCGCCGCGTTCTTGTTTCTTGCGGCCAGGGTGGGACAGCACAGCCCTCAATGGAGCCCGAACAGGACCCTCTTTTTCGGCGCGATGGCTGCGGCAATCGGCGTGTTCAGCGCATCCACCACCGGAGCGGCCAGCTTGAAGTGCTTGATCAGCACCGCCGCAAACCCCGGCTTCAGAGCCTCCGCCGCGGGCAGCGTGGTGCTCAGCCCCCACTGACGGCATTGGATCAGGTCCAGCGCCGGATGCTCGCAGGGAAAGCCCTTCGGGCTGCGGGCCAACGAGTTCCCTTCAAACTCAGTGAACGTCTTCCGCACCGCAGGCTTCTGCAGTAGTTTCCGGAATGCGGCATGATTGTCCAGCAGCCAGTGGCGGATGGCCGCCAGTTGGTCCTTCTCCGGCATGTAGGCCCCGGCGGCGATCACCACTTCCTTGGCGCTGACATGGAAGTAGTACCCCGCGCCGGAGGTCTTCTCCATCCCCTGGTGCGACCACCACGCCGCTACGTGTGTCTTGTAGGGCAGCTTGTTGTTGCTGAAGCGTGTGTCGCGATAGATGCGGAACAGGCACTTCTCCGCCGGCCGCACAAAGCTTGGCGCAAACTCCTCCATCGCCGCCGTCACCTTGCGCACAATGGCCAGCATGGGCTCCTTCAGCTCAGCTTCAAAGGTAGCCTTGCGCGGCGTGAACCACTCGCGGTCGTTGTGCTTGGCCAGCGCGCGAAGGAAGGTAAAGGCTTCAGATTTGAGGTAAGCGGGAGCGTCGGAAGCGGGTTTCAGTTTGGTTGCCATCGCAAGGAGAAGTGTAACGCGGGAGGCGGCGCCAAAGAACCTCGGAGCAAGCCCCTACCTTCAACTGGCACGGGGGCTCGGCTTCAGCCGTGCCGCAACGAACCAGAAAAGACCTGGTCTTCAGTCCCTGAAGGGTTTCTTCCCGATTCTCGGCGATTCCCTCGAGCCACTCTAATAAACCTCATCCTGGTCGACTTGAAATCTCCCGATCTCAAAGGCAAGCGCCTTACCCAACTCCGCAATGGCCTGCTTGCCCGGACCGTGACAGCTGGTCGGCGACCAGCGGCTTGCCGTGTGGTACTGGCCCCCGGCAACCGCCTCAATTCTCCAGTCAGAACCGTCTGTTCCCTGTTGATCGCCCCGGACGAAAGAGGGGATATTCAAGAATCCAGTTTTTCGAAGAAGCTCGCGAAACCGCGCCACTTCTTCGACGCTGACCAGCCGCGACGAAACGGTAGGCGGGCCTTTGAGAGTGGACCCAAATCCCGACTCGCCCTGCATGGTGGTCACTGTCACCTTTCCACTGCCGTCTGCTTGAATCTCGAGGCGGACCGAAACTGGCGGATTGAAGGTCCGCATCCACAGAAAGCGATAGACCTCCGCCTTTGGATCGCTCCGCGACTGAAACAAGCAAGGCTCACCAAGAAGCTGGAGATAATGAGCCATGTATTTCGCCTCCTCCCGGTCCCAACGCGGAGTGGGACTGAAGGAGCCGCGAGGAAAACAGAGACTCGGGCTCTGGGCAAAAGCTGTCGACGCGAGGATGAAGACCAGCAATAGAAATCGAATCCTGTGCATTCTCCTCATCGCGGCAGACCTCATATCTCTTTAGACACCGCAGGTAGACACTCTGGCTGGAGGCACAACATTCCCGTCCCCCGCCCGCTCAGAACAAGAAGCTGGTGGATAGTAGCTGCCTCTACACCGAATCGCCTTCAGCGCCACTCTTAACAGCCCGCCAAGTCCCCTTGCCACACGCCCTTCACGGCTCGAACCTCACCGGCGCATAAACCTCATACCCAGCCTGCTTGAGCTGTTCCTCGCTGCGAATCGCGACGCCGTTTATATTCACGTTCCTGAATAGAATCGGAGCCACGTTCGTCCCCATTAGCTCGCCCGGCCGCGTAGCCTTGCCAAAGGTGCAATTCTCAAAAGCAAAGTTCGTGAGCGGCGCCTTGCCTCCATCGATGTAGATGTGCCCGCCGTCATTTTCAAACGTCGTGTTCAAGAACTTGAAGTCGTCGAGCGCGATGTCGTCGCTCGGCCGCGCGCCTGAGGTGTAGCCCTTGCCGGTAAAGTACGCCGGCGTCAGTTGAATCCAAATCGCAAACTTGTTCTGGTTGGCGACGAAGTGAACATCCTCGAATCGCAGATGTTCGATGTTCGGCGCGCCCCCATAGCCAATGGCCAGCGCCGAGGTGTAGGTGTAGTTCACAAAGCCCTTCACCACCACATCTTCAACGGTGGAGCGTTTGCCGCCGTAGAAAGCGAACGTGTCGTCCATGGTCATGGCGAAGCTGTCTTCTACCAGCAGATGCTTGCTGTTGCCTGTAAAGTCGAATGCATCGTCGTGATATTGCTGCTTGCGGTTTACAATCTTGATGTTGCGCGCCGTGAATCCTTCGGTATCGCTCACGGTGACGGTCCAGTAGGCCGAGCGCAGCAGCCGCAGGCCTTCAAACGTGATATTCCGGCAATGGTTGACGATGTAGCCCTTCACACCCGTCCCGTGTGGATCGTTGACCAGCCCCTCTTCCGAACGCGACTTTCCATCTCCGGAGTCCGGCTGGAAATCGTGCCACAGCCAGGGGTATCCCTCCATGTCGATCGCGCCACGCCCGGTAATGCCGGCGTTCTCAACATCGTTGAACACAAAGAAGGCGCGCAGCGGCCGGGCTCCGGCCGGCATGGGCGGCGAGACATAGTCGGCATTCCGGCGCGAACCGCGGATCACTGCCCCTGCCTCCAGATACAGCCGGGTATTGCTCTGCATCACCACGGTTCCACTGAGATAGGCCCCGGCCGGAAAGTAAAGCACCCCGCCTCCCGGTCGTCCCGACACATCGCGGATAGCCTGGTTAATCTTCTCTGTCTCCAGAGTCTTGCCTGAGTTATCAACCTTGTACTTCAGAATGTTGGTTACATTGGCGTCGCCGGGCTTTGGCGGGTTCTTCTCCTCTGGCTCCGCAAACAGCAGCAGCCCGGGACTTTGGAAAGTTGGTTCTTCGTTGAAGAAGATCACCAGATAACGGGGTTGATCCAGATCGAAGCCGATCGTGTTGCCCTTGATCGCAGGATGAATGCCGTAAGCCAACGGCCTTATGGAGCAGGTAACAATGTTGCGCTCGTTCACCAGCGAAGTAATGGTTACATGCACTTTGCCGCTCATCGAGAAACTGGCGTGATCCATCCATTGAAACTGGTTATACGTGGGGAAGCGATGCACAAACACGGGCTGCCCATCCACACTTATCGTGTAAGCGAGACTGGGGGCCGCACCGGGCCATGCCGGGTAGGGCGTTACCGAGCCAAACGCCGCGGGCAGAAACGCCAGGAAAAAAACTGCGCAAAAGGCAAAGGGTTTGAACCGCATGACGTAACGCTCCATCCGAGAATAGAACCCACGAAATAGCGCAGGGGTAGGCTCAGTGCGCTACCGTATCACCTTCAACGCCCCGCGGAACAGCCCGTCGAAATCCCCAGCCAGCGCGGCCTCTTTGGCCACAGCCTGTTCAATTGCCTTTTCCGCCGCCGGCCGCTGATAGCCCAGATTCACCAGGGCCGACAGCACATCGTCCACTGCCGCGCCACGCACGCTGGCCTGCGCCGGAGCAACGGCAAAGTCGTCCAGCTTGTCTTTCAGCTCGACCACCAGCCGCTCGGCCAGCTTCTTGCCTACACCCGGAATCCGCGTCAGTTGCGCGTGGTCCTGCCCGCGAATGGCCTGCACGGTGCGTTCGGTGTTGAGGCCGCTGAGCATCTTGATGGCCAGCTTGGGGCCCACGCCGCTGACGGTAATCAGCCGCTCGAACAGCCGCTTCTCTTCCCGCTCCAGAAAGCCGAACAGCGCAATCTGGTCCTCGCTCACCTGGGTGTGAATGTGCAGCGCCGCCTCCGCGCCCACCGAGGGCAGCGCCGTAAACGTTGGCACCGAGATCGCCACGTCATAGCCCACGCCCGCCGCTTCCACAATGGCCTGGCCGGGTTCCTTCGAGATCAGCTTTCCGCGCAGATGAGCAATCATGGCTTTATCTTAGAATCCACAACCGCCTTGCCACCCGCTCGAACGTCTCCAGCGCCTGGTCGAGCTGCTCCTTGGTGTGCTCGCTGGTCAGAATCGCGCGGATCCGCGCCTTGCCTTCCGGCACGGTCGGGAAGGCAATCCCGGTCGCCATCACGCCCGCGTCGAACAGCGCTCGCGAGAACTCCATGGCCGCGCGTCCTTCACCCACGATGATCGGCGTAATCGGCGTCTCCGTCGCCGGCGTGCTGACGCCGCCAATGTTGAAGCCCATGCGCTTGAGTTCGCCCTGAAAATAGTGCGTATTCGTCCACAGCCGCTCAATCCGCTCCGGCTCATTCTCCAGGATGTCGAACGCCGCAATGCAGGTGGCCGCCACGCTTGGCGGATGCGACGTGGAGAACAAGAATGGCCGCGCCCGGTGGTAGAGGTAATCAATCAGGTCGCGCGAGCCGCAGACATACCCGCCCAGCGCGCCAATGGCTTTCGAAAGCGTGCCCACCTGCACATCCACCTTGCCGTGCATGCCGAAGTGGTCAACCGAACCGCGTCCGTTGCGGCCCAGCACGCCCGAAGCATGAGCGTCGTCCACCATCATGATGGCGCCGTACTTCTCGGCCAGGCGGGCGAGCTTGTCCACCGGCCCAATGTCGCCGTCCATACTGAACACGCCGTCGGTAATCACCAGCTTGTGGCCCGGCTCGTTGGCCACTTCCTGCAGAAGCTCCTCGCAGTGAGCCATATCTTTGTGGCGGAAGACCTTGATCTTGGCTCGCGACAGCCGAGCGCCGTCAATGATGCTGGCGTGGTTCAGCTCGTCGGAGAGGATAAAGTCGTCTTTGCCGAGAATCGAGCTCACCGTACCGGCGTTGGCCGTAAAGCCGCTCTGGAAGACCACGCAGGCTTCTACGTTTTTGAAGGCGGCAATCTTCTCTTCCAGATCCATGTGGATGCGCATGGTTCCGGCGATGGTGCGCACCGCGCCGGAGCCCACGCCGAAAGTCCGTGTGGCGGCCAGCGCCGCCTCAATGAGTTTGGGATGGTTGGCCAGGCCCAGGTAGTTGTTGCTGGCCAGATTGATCACCTTGCGGCCGTCGTAGTGGCACACCGGGGCCTGCTGGTCGTCCAGAATGCGGAGCTTGAAATAGGTGCCCCCGGCGCGAAGGCCGTCCAATGTTGCGGTCAGGTGAGCAAGTTGCGGGCGGGTAGAGGCTTGATTCATGGCGAATTCCCTCAAACAAAGAGGATAGCGCGGAAAACTCCGCCGCGAGCGGCCAGTTTTCTTGCCCCCCATTGTCGCGCCGCCGGCGCGTTCGCCTGCAAACCGTGCCATTCTTTCCGTCCAAGCGTCAAAGAAGGGGCTGGCAATGGCTCCGGTGCACCCCAGCCGGATACAATGGTCTTCTATGCCGCAACTAAGGCGGCGCACGATCTTGATTCTTTGGAGCAGGTGCACGTGAGAGGCATTCTCTGCCGCGGTCTGCGGCTCGAAATGGTTGCAGGACTACAGCGAAACCAAAGTAGCTGTCCCCGGGAAGCACAACGCCGAGTGGCTTTTTCCTTAAGAAAAAGCCACCTCGCACGATCTTCGCGAGGGCACGTTTACTTTGGTTTCGCTCTGGGTATCGCGCTGGCGATGCCTGCGCTGGCGCTGGCCGCTGAAAACGAGCGGGGCCTTGCCACGCAGACCACGCTGGTCGCGGAGACACGCGACCAGGGCGGAAGCACAAAGGCCACCGTCCAGGTGACCGTGGTTGGCGAAGACGGGCTGCCAGCCCAGGGCGCCGTCGCAATCCGTGATCGCGCACAGGATCTGGCAGGTGTCGCGCTCAACGCGGAAGGCCATGGCAAGGTGGTGCTGGATCTCGCGGGCGGCGACTACTCGCTGCGCGCCGTCTACATGGGCGATGCCACCCACGACGGTTCCGCCTCTCCGCTCACCACGGTTCGCGCCCAGACCACCGGCACGCCCGATTTCGGCATCTCCATTGCGCCAGCCACACTCTCGCTCACTGCCGGTCAGGCCGGAACCATCATCGCCTCGGTGACGCCCATCAACGCCAGCTCGCTTACGGCGCCCATGTTCGTCACACTCTCCTGCTCGGGATTCCCCGACGAGTCCTCCTGCACCTTCACGCCGGAGAACGTCGAAATTCTGCCCAACACCGTTAATCCGGTTACCAGCTCCATGGTTTTCCAGACGCAGGCAGCCTCCAGCGCCTCTGCCAAGCCGGTGGCCCGGCCGGGCGCGGGCGCAAGTCCTATCGCCTGGGCCTTTCTTCTGCCCGGAGCGCTTGCCCTAGCAGGCCTGGCCTGGGGAGGACGCCGCCGCCGCTGGCTCAGCCGGGTCTCGTTGCTGGCTCTCGTCGCCCTGGTTGCAACGCTCGGAACCACCGCCTGCAATCCGCGCTACTCCTACCTCAACCACGGGCCGCCACAGAATCCTGCGACCCCCGCGGGCACGTACACCATCAACGTCATTGCGCAGTCCAGCAACGGCGTAAGCGCCATTACGCACTCCACCAGTTTTGTGTTGACGGTCAAGTAAGTACGCCGAATCGAGAAAAGAAGGACCCGCAGCCTGATGCCAGGCGCGGGTCCTTCTTTTTGCAGACTGAACATCCGTTCAACTGGTGCGCAAGTTCAACACTTCTCCTGGTCCCCAGTCCCTGTCTTTCTCACTCCGGCTTCAGCACTACCTTGATCGCCTCGCCCGATTGCAGCAACTCCATCGCCCTGGGAAACTCGTCCAGCCGCAGCCTGTGCGTGATGGCTGGCTCCAGATTCAGCTTGCCGGTGGCCAGCAGCGCCTCCATCTGGAACCAGGTCTCAAACATCTTGCGCCCGTTGATGCCTTGTACCAGGGCGCCCTTGAAGATGATGTCCTTGGCAAAGTCCAGCTCGAACGGCTTCGACGGAATCCCCAGGAGCGACGCCCGTCCGCCGGTCCGCAGCATCGCAAACCCAGCCCGAATCGCCGTCGGATGCCCTGACATCTCCAGCAGCACATCCACACCCGTGCCGCCTGTCGCCTCCAGAACCCGCGCCGCCACGTTGTCCGTCGCAGGATCCAGCGTCATGTCTGCGCCCATGCTGGCCGCCACGCCGCGCCGGTGTGCGTTCACCTCAACCGCAAACACCTTGGCCGCGCCGCAGGCCTTGGCCACGGCAATCGAGAACAGCCCGATCGCACCGCACCCGGTCACGGCCACGGTCTGCGCCGCAATCGGCCCCGCCAGCACGGTATGCACCGCGTTGCCCAACGGGTCCAGCAGCGAGCCGTAGTCGTGCGGAATCGATGGCGACAGCTTCCAGATGTTGGTCTCGGGAATGATGGCGTAGCTGGCAAAGGCGCCGTTCGCGTCCACGCCCAGAATCCGAACGTGCTGGCAGATGTGCGCCTCGCCAATGCGGCACTGCATGCACTTGCCGCAGGCCACGTGCATCTCCGCGCTGACCTTGTCGCCTTCCTTCACCGTGGTCACGCCCCGGCCCACCCCGGCCACAACGCCGGCAAACTCGTGCCCCGGAATCAGCGGCGGCTTAATCCGCCCCTGCGCCCACGGGTCCCAGTTGAAGATGTGCAGATCGGTGCCGCAAACGCTGGCCGCCTGCACGCGCACCAGCACCTCGCCGGGGCCGGGCGCGGGCACCGGCACTTCGCGCAACTCGATGCCGGGCGCGGCTTCGGCTTTGACAATGGCCTGCATGGTATTCGTCATACGAGGAAACCCTCCCCTAAAGAAGCAAACTATCCAGTCTACAACCGCTCACAGATGATAGAACGGTGAGCAGAGAATGTGCGCAGCGGGAGATGGAATTGGTACGGAGAAGCGGTGGATATTTGGCAGGAGGTGGCTTTGGGGTATTGCGGAAGTGCCGGGCGCCCCAGATCGCGCTTCTGGGACCTTGGACAGCACGGACGCTCCTGCGGCAGCTGATCCTTGCAGCTTTCCTAGCAAGCGCTGTGGCCGCTACGGCTCAAACCGCCGATCAGGCCTGGTTTCCCAAACCGGGCTACCATGGCGATTCTCCGGTGCCGCTTTTCGT
>Ga0326727_10027328_pt1 | contig 10486 bp, 13 predicted proteins | sample MB2enrmetagenome_FD_207643 | JGI IMG/M metagenome (GOLD analysis project Ga0326727, IMG submission 207643) | Lab enriched peat soil microbial communities from McLean, Ithaca, NY, United States - MB29MY | ecosystem: Environmental > Terrestrial > Soil > Wetlands > Peat | place: USA: New York...
GCATGTTGGCACCATGGTTGCTGAAAGGATTGCCAATGACGTATATGGAGGGTTCATGCAGTGTCAGCATTAGATGCACTTATGGGAATCGCCAGCGGGGCCGTGGGCATGCTGCAACAGGCACTCAACCAGAGCAGCCCGAAATCAGGGTTTGATGATCAGCTCAAAAGCGCCCTTGCACAAACCACGGGATCCCTTAAGTCGCCCCTTGAAAAACTTCAGTCGGAGAATGACTCCTCCTCCGATGATGCCTCCATTATGGCACTCTTTGCCAATACTCAGGCATATCCCCTGTTGCAGTACATATCCCTATTGAACTCCCTGGGCCTTTCCAGTGCGGATGCCCAGGCCCTCCTGTCGGGCAAGGGCTCCGATATCTCTGATGAGGGATTGAAGACGGTCCTGACTTCCTGCGGGATCAATGATGCAGACATCAAAGAGCTTATGGCGGATCCGAACCAGGTGTCCGGCCTCAAGGCCAAACTCGCCGATATGGTCTCCTCCAAGGTTCATGATCAGACAGGTGGTGATGCTTCGGATGCGGATGCCATGATCAAGCAGGCAACGGCGGACCAGACGACCTACGATGCTGTGGCGGCCCAGTTCATCGCGAACACGGGGGGAGGCCAAGACCTTACGAAAACACCCGACAACCTCGAACTCCCGTTCACGATGTCCTCGGTTGATATCCCGCAGGCCTCGGACGGGATCAAGATGTCCGTAGCGGCATTTCTCCAGGGTGCTGAAACATCGGGTGTCAAAGAAGACAAGCCTGTCTTCGAGGGAGTCCTCCAGGCCGAGACCGAATCAGCCTCTTCGGATCAGGTTGTGCCTGAGGTCCAGGCGGCGCTCGATACATTGGAGAATACCCTGCAGATTCCTAAGAAGACATTGCATGATCTTTTCTTCGAACAAGACACTCAGGTCCGTCAATCAGCAGTTGATGATGCCGCTTCACACATTGCGGGGTCCCTCAAGGCCAATACGGGAACAGACCTGCCCACGCAGGTTACCGGAGCCCTGGGCCTGCTCAAGGGTGCCCTGACAAAAGATGAATTTGCCAAAGTCGAAAATGTCCTGAAGACGTCCGGCTCAGATACCGCTCTTGTTACCGAGCCTTTTACCCTTGATAAGAATACCCTGGGAACCCTTGCCAAAGGTTTGGGTGGAGAGTCGGCCCCGGCCCGGAGCAATTACACGGATTCGGTCCTGGATCAGATCAGGCAGGCAATCCCCGGGGGCATAAAGAGCTCAGAGGGTTCGATGACCTTGAAGCTCAATCCCCCCATGCTGGGAAGGGTGGATGTGAACATCAAATTGGAGGACGGACAGATCACGGCATCATTTAAGGTAGACCAGAGCGTCACCCGCGACATCCTGCAGCAGAACATGCATGTACTCAAGGATGCCCTGACGGATCAGGGGATCAAGGCCACGCAGTTTGTGGTGACCACCGATACCTTCGACTCGCGGGACCACCAAGGCAATCCCCTTGCATGGGCAGGATACGAGCCGGGTCAAAACGGTTCCTCCAAGCAGCAGGGCAAAGGGCAGGATACGGCAGACCCCGGCAGGGGACGTGATGAATACTTTAACGGCTATACACCCGTCCAGGGTTACTCCGAACAGGGCGGGCTCGATATTTTTGCCTGAAAGAAAAGGAGGTAAGTATGTCAGCGGTAGGATTAGACAATATCCTCTCAAACCAATCGGCGGCGGCATCGGCGGCATCGGCGGCATCGGCAAGTACGGCAGGAGTTTCGTCGTTGACAGACATGTTCCTGAACCTGCTGTGTGCGCAGCTCCAGTACCAGGACCCGCTGGATCCCGTCGAGAACACCGAATTTGCCTCACAGCTCGCCCAGTTCTCTTCACTTTCGGAGCTCACGGACATGAATACCAGCATCACGAATATGACCACGGTCCAGAACTCCATGAACAGCATGCAGGCCATCTCGTTCATAGGGAAACAGGTGAACGGCACCGGCAATACCATCGACTACTCCGGCAGCGGCGGCTCTACCATCGACTACAATGTAGGAAGCAATGCAGCGGATGTCGTTATCAAGATCACTAACTCGAGCGGGGCGACCGTGCGCACCGTAGATCTGACAAATGTCCAGGCAGGGGATAACACCTACACCTGGGACGGCACATCCGACAACGGCACAACGCTCGGCGCCGACACATATACGTTCACCATCAGTGCCACGGATAGTAACGGAAACGCTGTCAGCACCACGACGAACACGAGCGGTACGGTCACGGGTGTGAGGTACGACAGCGGGAATATCTATCTCGAGGTCGGCGACAAGGAAGTGAGCTTGTCTGATGTAACTGAGATCTCAAACTAACGGAAGGATAAAAAAGGAGGCATATATGGGTATATCAAGTGCATTATATTCCGGGATCAGCGGTCTTACAACGATGAGTGAGAACATGAACGTCATCGGTAATAATATCGCCAACGTGAACACCATAGGCTTTAAATCGAGCAGCGCAACGTTCCAGGATGTCTTGGCTCAGTCCGTGGCAACGGCATCGGGGACGGGACAGATCGGGCGAGGCGTTCAATTAGGCGCAATTACACCGCAGTTCACTGAGGGCTCTTTCGAGACCACCTCAAACGCCACCGATCTGGCCATAGGCGGCAACGGTTTCTTCATCGTCACTCCCCAGAATCAAACTACCCAATACTATACCAGGGCCGGCAGTTTCGATTTTGACTCAGAAGGCAACTTCGTCAACTCTGCAGGGGATGTGGTCCAGGGTTGGGCCCTCGATGCGAACGGCAATGACGTGGGGACCTTGGGGGACATCAAACTGAGCACGTTCACCTCCCCACCGTCGGCTACCAGCCAGCTTACTACCATAACGAACCTTGACAGCACCGCTACAGCAGATTCCAACAGTCTCATCGCAGCATGGAATGGGCAGGATCCCACTGCCCCAATCGCGGATACGTCCTATGCCTATTCGACCACGCAGCAGGTTTATGACTCACAGGGTAATTCACACGATATCACCATTTACTATAACCCGGTGAATTCCAAAAACACCGATTACGCTGCGGGCACTACCGATCCCACCGATCCCACCAATACCTGGGAGTACATCGTGACCTGCAACCCCAGTGAGGACCTCAGGGCCGGATTTCAAGGTACAGCAGCACAGGGAATTCTCATGACAGGGACCCTCACCTATGATCCCACAACTGGTGATATCTCGTCAGTCAGTGCGTATACCGACGACAGCGGCACCGCCCCGGACACTGCGGCCAACTGGACGGAGTCAAGCTTCTCCTCGGCCGGATATCCCGAGACCACCGCTCAGTTTGTGTCAGGCGTTCCCCAGACGATTTCGCTCGATATGGGTATCCGCAGCACGAGCGGGGAATGGTCTGACGGAGGAACTTCCACCCTCGCCGATGTCCAAGGAGGCACTGCTCTGGGTACCTCCGACTGGCAGCCGGAGGCCCAGACGTCAACCCAGTATGCCGCTTCATCCTCTACCACCTACCAGACCCAGAACGGATATGCCCCTGGATTTCTGAACAGCATTTCGGTGGATACCGATGGCATCATGACCGGCAGTTACAGCAATGGCCAGGATCTGAAACTCTTCCAGATAGGCCTTGCCAAGTTTAACGACGAACAGGCGCTTACCGATGTGGGCAACAGCCTCTGGAGCGCAAACACTCAATCCGGTGATCCCATAACCGGTCAACCGAATAATACCGGCCTGGGCAACATCTCACCCGACTCGCTGGAACAGTCCAATGTGGACATTGCCACCGAGTTCGTCAATATGATCACCACCCAGCGGGGGTATGAGGCGAACTCAAAGGTCATCACCACGGTCGATACCATGCTTTCGGATCTTATCAACATCATACGGTAACACGAACACTAAGAGCCGATTCCTTCGGGCGTCCGGGATTCCCGGCCCGGATGCCCGAAGGCGTCAAATTTATGACTTGCCCGGTCAGGATCTTCGGTATCAGGTAATCATCTATCTTATTGAATATAAAGATATAGTTCATAGTTCTCCCTCGTGGCACACCCCTTGCTTTCCTGGGTGCAGTATCCCAGATTGTACGCGGTAAGGGGTTTGTATGGATCTTGCGACGATTATTGGTGTATTCGTGGCCTTCGGAATGGTCTTCATGGGGATCATATCCGGGAGCCCGTTGACCCTGTTTGTTGATATCCCGAGTGTAATGATCACCATCGGAGGGACCTTCGGGATCATCTTCATCAATTACCCCTTGCGGGATGTATTCGGGGTTTTTGGTGTTATCAGAAATGTCTTTTTCACCCAGCACCGAGAGGTACACGGATTGATCCCCATCTTCGTCGATTTTGCTTCCCGGGCGCGCCGGGAAGGGATCCTCGCCTTGGAAAGCCTCGCAGAAGAGCTCAGGGACCCGTTCTTTAAGCAGGGACTTGAACTCGTTATCGACGGACTTGAACCCCAGTCGATCCGCGAAATCCTGGAGACCGAGATCGACCACATCGAGCGTCGCCATACGAGGGGCGCAGACATCCTCAATTCTTTAGGCACGTTCGCCCCGGCTATGGGTATGCTCGGTACGCTCATCGGGCTTATCCAAATGCTGCAATCCATGTCGGACCCTTCAACCATCGGACCATCCATGGCAGTGGCGCTCATAACCACCTTCTATGGCTCTATCATGGCGAACCTGATTGCCCTGCCCATGGCGGGCAAGCTCACCATGCGCTCCAGGGAGGAGGTTGTTGAGAAGGGCATGATCATCGAGGGTATCATGTCCATCTCGGCAGGCGACAACCCCAGGATCGTGGAGAGAAAGCTCCATTCTTTCCTTGCCCCGGCGCTCAGAGAGCCGGTGATAGGCCGTATACGCGGTGAATAGCAATGGCCAGAAAAAAAGTTGTCTATATCGAGAAGCCCATGAACGTGACGATGTACCTGTTGGCCTCACTCTTTCTCTTCCTGCTCACGTTCTTCGTTATCTTGAGCTCTGTGAGCGTTATGGACAATAAACGACAGAAAATGGCCATCGGCTCGGTCAAGGGGGGCTTTGGTATACTGCCCGGCGGAAGGAGCCCTTTCTCATCCACAGGCCCCAAAAATATCCTGCCCCAGAGCCCTCCTATGGAAAGAGGCCTGATGGACCTCCAGAGCATCCATAACTCACTTGCCGACACCGGGATCATCAGCGGTATCAGCGTGACAGGGGGAAGGCTCGGGGCGACCATCACCATCAAGTCACCCATCCTCTTCGAGGGGCAGACCGATGTGTTCAGCAAGGACAGCCAGGCCGTGCTGGCAGCCATAGCCAAGGTCATCTCGCAGGTGGATAACCAGGTCATTATCACAGGGCATACGGATTCAGTCCCTGTGGAGGCACCACCCTTCTATTCAAACTGGGGGCTTTCAGCAGCCAGGGCATTGGCGGTTCTTTCCTATTTCGAAAGTAAGGGCATCAAAGGCAGCCGGCTTTCTGCCTACGGTATGGGTGCAGGCAGGCCGATTGCCGCCAACAGCACGGAAGAAGGCAGGAAGCTCAACAGGCGGGTAGAGATAACCATAGTCGGCGAAGTCGCGGAAGAGGTCGACCTCAAGGGGCTCAAGCAGACCCGTGGGGAGTGGCTGCGCTCCATATTCTATAAAGGGTTTAACTTCGAATTGGAAGAGCAGTGATGGCAAAGAAAGACAAAGACGTCATATATGTCAAGATGCCCAGCCGCCTGAACTGGATGACCACGTTCTGCGATATGCTTACCATACTGCTGTGTTTCTTCGTGCTGATCATCTCCATGTCTTCCATGGAGAGCAAGGCACTCAGGAACACATTCGGGTTTTTCAACTCTGTTGTGGGACCACTCGAATTTCCCCAGCAGCATGAGGTGATGGTGGCTCAGCCTGTGGTAAAAATCGCTCCCAACATCATACAGCTTGATGCCGGGAATCTGAGCAGGAGCCTGAAGATTTCCTTGAAAAACCTCAACGTCGGGGGAACTCCGGGCCTGGGTATGGATTTTGGCGAGGTCAAAGAGACATACCGGGGTTTTGCCATCCAAGTGCCCGATGACATCGCATTTGATAAAGGCACCGCTACGGTAAGGAAAGACGCAGAGCCGGTGATCAAGGGGATTGCCGATACCATCAGAGGCCTTGATGTCACCATCGCAATCGAGGGCCACACCGATAATCTCGGGGATGAGGGTGCGAACTGGAAGCTCTCGCTGCAAAGGGCCATCAGCATTGCCGACTTCTTTGTCTATAACCAGGGAATGAGCCCTGAGAAGCTCTGCGTTGCAGGGTACGGGTCCATGAAGCCCATTGCCACCAATGAGACCGAGGGGGGCAGGGCCAAGAATAGACGGGTGGAGATCATCCTTTTGAAAGACCGTATATAGGAGGACCACATGGCAGATGAGGAGAAACAAGAGAAAAAAGAACAGAGCACGGCAGGGAAAAAGAAATCCCCGGTAATGCCCATTGTTATCGTGCTCGTTGTCGTGCTTGTTTTGGGCGGTGCAGCGGCCGGATACTTCCTGTTCCTCGGACCCAAGGCAAAGGCATCAGGAAAGGAAGGAGCCGTCAAGGAAGTGAAACATGAACTGACAAAGGAAAAGGGCTCCGGCGAAGGAGAAGGCTCTTCATCGGGGCTCATGAAGCAGCTCGACCCCTTTATCGTCAACCTTGCCGACGCCCAGGGACAGCGTTACCTCAAGGCGGTCATGCAGGTCGAGGTGGACAACCCTTCAGCGGAGAGCGAGATCCAAGGCAAGCTGCCACAGATACGGGATGAGATCCTTATGATCCTTTCCAACAAGACCTTTGACGATGTGTCAACAACTTCGGGCAAACATATGGTCAAGCGTGAGATCGCCACAGCAATGAACAAGTATTTAACGACCGGTCAGGTGACGCAGGTCTATTTTACGGAATTCGTAGTCCAGTGAGGTTATGAAATGGGACAGATTCTGACCCAGGAAGAGGTTGATGCCCTATTAAAAGGCGTTGTCGGCGGAGATATTGCCACAGAAACGGATTTACCGCCTACGGATGACAGCCAGTTCCAGCGCTTTGACTTTGCTGCGCAGGATAAGGTCGTCCGGGGACGGATGCCCTCGCTGGATGCAATCCATGACCGGTTCGCCCGATTTTTCAGGAATACGCTATCCAGCATGCTCAGAAAGATGGTGGACATCACACCGGTATCACTCGATACCATTAAGTTCGGGAACTTCATGCGCTCATTGCCGGTGCCGTCGAGCATCCACATCATCCGGGTGGATCCGCTACGGGGCAATGCCCTGGTGATCGTGGAGACCAAGCTCGTATTTGCCCTTATCGACAGCTTCTTCGGTGGGAAAGGGGCGGGGACCATGAAGATTGAGGGCAGAGAGTTTACGGCCATCGAACAGCGCATGCTCAACAAGGTGGTGCATGCCGCCATCAAAGAACTGGCCAACTCCTGGCAGCCGGTTTACGAACTTGGATTTCACTATGTCCGCTCCGAGATGAATCCTCAGTTTGCCGGGATAATCCCCAATGAGGACGTGATCGTGGTGGTCCAGTTCGAAGTGGAGATGGATGAGATGACGGGTAATGTCATGATCTGCCTGCCCTACATGCTTATAGAGCCCATCCGGGACAGGCTTTATGCGACCTTCCATTCCGAGGAGAAGATGAGTGTGGACAGGGCTTGGGTCAACAGGCTCAAGAGCGAGCTCTTAGGGGTGTACGTGGATGTGGATGTGGAACTCGGTAAGAGCATGATCTCACCACGGGATCTTTCATCACTCATGCCGGGCAATGTGCTTGTACTGGAAAAAGACATAAACGAACCGCTCGTCGTAAAGGTCCAGAACCTGGCGAAGTTCTACGCCAAGCCGGGCAGGATCAAGGATAATCTGGCAATAGATATCGTAGAAACGATCGACAGAAAGCTCTACTAAGGAGGGGTCAATGACTACGGAAGAAAATACTGCTGACACGCTCAACCAGGACGATATTGACAAGCTCATGGGCGGAGGCGGCGAAGAAAAAAAAGGAGACGGGCTCAACCAGGACAAGCTTGCCGAGGATTGGGCTGCAGCCCTTGAATCGGGAGAGGCGATCGAGGAAGGCAAGCCTTTTGATAAAACAGCCAAGAAGGCCACGTTCACTGAGTTCGAGGAGGGGAGGCATGCCGGACCTGCAAAAGAACTCGACTTCATCCTCGACATACCCCTGGAGGTTACCGTGGAGATGGGCAGGACACGTATGCTTATCAACGACCTCCTGCAGATCGGTCAGGGTTCGGTAATCGAGCTGAACAGGCTGGCGGGAGAGCCTCTGGACATCCTGATAAACAACAAGCTCATCGCCAGGGGGGAAGTGGTGGTGGTAAGCGAGAAATTCGGTATCAGGATCACGGACATCGTAAGCCCCTTAGAGCGGGTGAAGAGGTTGGCATGAACCCCTTGAAATCACTATTTACGCTTGCCTTTCTCTTATACTCCCTGCCGCTCTATGCTTCCGAGTCAGGTATGGCCTCCACGAGCTTAAAGGCTATTGCCTCGCTTGTGCTCATCATAGCATTGATGTTTACCCTTGCCTGGGCTTTTAAGCGCTATGGACCCATATCCAGGGTGAAAAAATCCTTCGGGCTGGACATACTTGGTCAGGTGAGCCTTGGTGCAAAGGTGAATCTCGCACTCATCAGGGTGGGTAAGTCGATCCTCCTGATCGGTGTTACAACCAATGCCGTAAGCCTCCTCAAGGACATGGAAGAGGGCGATTTCGAAAAATCCTTATCCCAGCTCACATCACAAATGGGGGCGCATCAATGAGACCTGTCCGCATCGTCCTGCTAACGCTTTTAGCCTTGGTATTCATCCCCGTACTTCTCCACGCAGCAGAAGGCGTGACCATTCCGAGCCTCAATCTCGGAGTGAAGCAGGCCGGTAGTCCCGAGGAGGTGGTCGGTTCTCTTCAGATCCTTTTTATCCTCACCATCCTCGCGTTGGCACCTTCCATCATGATTATGGTAACGGCATTCACCCGGATCGTGATAGTGCTGGGGTTCCTCAGACAGGCCCTGGGCACCCAGCAGATGCCGCCAATGCAGGTGCTTACGGCACTCGCCATTTTTTTGACGTTTTTTGTTATGTCTCCCACCCTGGATAAAATGAACGAGCTGGCACTTACCCCTTATAAGAATGGAAATATCACCTTTGCCCAGGCGTTGACGAATGCAGAAGGGCCGCTGAGGGAATTCATGTTCAAGCAGACAAGGCAGGCCGACCTCCAACTCTTCATGAGCCTCATCACCAAGGATAAACCCAAGAATAAAGAAGAAGTGCCCACCAGGGCACTCATCCCCGCATTCATGATCAGCGAACTCAAGACTGCCTTTCAGATCGGATTCATCCTCTTCATACCGTTCGTTATCATCGACATGGTGGTCTCATCGATCCTGTTGTCCATGGGCATGATGATGCTGCCGCCGGTCATGATCTCGTTGCCTTTCAAGATAATGCTCTTTGTGCTTGTAGACGGATGGAACCTCCTTGTGGGGTCTCTCATCAGGGGGTTTGTCGGATGACACCGGAAACCGTAACAACCATCATGGCAGAGGCCATCAAGATCACGCTCCTCGTCTCGGCACCCATGCTCATCCTGGGCCTGCTGGTGGGGCTCACCATAAGCGTTTTCTCGGCAGTCACCCAGATCCAGGAGATGACACTCACCTTTGTACCGAAGATCGTTGTCGTGCTCCTTGCGCTTCTTGCTGCGCTCCCCTGGATCATAGAGAAGCTCACGACATACACCATCAACCTGTTCAACAGTATTCCCACGCTCATCAGATGAACGAACTCTTGAAACTCGCATGGAGTGACTTTCTTTCCCTGTTCTTTATTTTTATCAGGGTCATGACCATTTTGGCCATAGTGCCTTTTTTCAATTCCACGGTCATCCCCAGGATGATCACAGCAACAATAGCGCTTTTTTTAAGTCTTGTGCTCATGCCTATTGTACCGCCGGTGCAGGTGAAGCCCGATGAACTGAACATAGTGATGTTGGTGGTCATCCTGATTCATGAGATGCTCATAGGGATGGCCCTGGGCCTTGCCATTGATGTAATCTATTCAGGTATCCAGATTGCGGGCGAGCTTATTAGTTTTCAAATGGGCTTCTCCATTGCGAATGTTGTGGACCCGATGAGCGGGATCTCAGTGCCCGTCATATCGAATATGTTCTATATGACGGCCTTCCTCCTGTTCTTTACCTTCGGAGGCCACCACATTCTCATCAAAGCGCTCTTTGAAAGCTTCAGGATCATGCCTATCGGTGATTCTTTGGTCCACCGAGAGTTCTTGATGGCAGTGATCACCTATGCAGCCCAGATGTTTGTCATCGGGGTCAAGGTATCCGCGCCGGTGGTCGGCGTCCTTCTGCTCATCAACATATCCTTTGCCATCATCGCCAGGGCACTGCCCCAGATGAA
>Ga0326727_10027329_pt1 | contig 10485 bp, 2 predicted proteins | sample MB2enrmetagenome_FD_207643 | JGI IMG/M metagenome (GOLD analysis project Ga0326727, IMG submission 207643) | Lab enriched peat soil microbial communities from McLean, Ithaca, NY, United States - MB29MY | ecosystem: Environmental > Terrestrial > Soil > Wetlands > Peat | place: USA: New York...
GTCGAGCCCCACGATTACCTGCCTGAATCTTCCCCCGGGAGCGACATGCAGTTATTCCGCAGCAACCAACATGGTGACAATCACAACCTCCCCGACCACGCCCGCGGGAACCTATCTGGTGACCGTGGTCTTTAGTGGAACTGTCTCCGGCGCGGGTAGCTGGATTCTGCTGCCGCTTCTTCTGCTGCCCATGGTCTACATGAGAAAGAAGCTGGCTGCGAGGGGCGTCTGGATTACAGCGTGCCTGGGCATGATTCTGCTGGCGGCGGCGGTTTTCAATGTCATCGGTTGCGGCGGAGGGTCTACTTCCACACCACCGCAGACTCACCAGGCGACGAGTTCGGGTGTAGTCACCATCACGATCCATTAGGGTTCCAATACTGTTCAGTCCGGAGAGGCGCATTCGCGCCGAATGTCCTTTTATGCAGGAAAGAGGAGATTCCGGGATGATCGGTTACTAGTATAATGAGCCTCTACGGACACTAAAGGCAGGTACAGTGAGGCGCCTGTTGAAGATGAGCAGACCTAACGGTGTTGCGCCCGCGCCTGGGAATGGCGCAATCACTCGTTCTCCTTTGCGGCGAAGCATTTCCTGGACCTGGGACAAGATTCGCCGCCTGGGGATTCGCTATATTGTCTTCCTGATCTTCATGGGAGCACTCTCTGAAATTCTAGGCAGGCAGAGCGGACTAGACCCGCTCCGCGGTCACCTCCTGATAGAAGCGCCTCTTCTGCTGGCGCTTTATTGGGCGCTCAACTTCGCGCTTCGGCCGGGAAAGCTGCCGGCATTCGTAGCGGCGCTGCCATTCGTGGTGGCCTATGTGGCCTGCGATGTCTTCTTCGTCGCATACGGGGACGTGCTGCGCATCATCGATATCCGAAACCTGCCCGAGCTTCTTAAGGTGCTGCCTTTCGCCGAGAAGGCGGGGTTGATGCTGGCTCTGGGCCTGCCGCTTGCTCTGCTGCTTGCTTTCGTCAACTATCGACGATACTGGCGCGTGCTCACCATAACAGGGCTGGCGCTGCTGGGAGCAGCGGCGGTGGAGTACTTCCCCAGTGCGGTTATCACAGGACTTCAGTTGGCGGGTCTTGATGTGGCGATATATTCCGATGCGCAGAGCGTGAATGACAACGGCCGTCTCACCATGGCGCTGTTCTTTGAGGCATCGCGGAGGGTCGCGATCAAGCAGACCGACACTTACCGCACGCGCGGCGGGTATGAACAGGAGGTTCGCGCCAGCGCGGATTTCATCCGCAAGAACGGCAATCGCCACAACGTGTATCTGGTGGTGCTTGAGAGCTGGGTGGATCCCACGCTCTTTCGCGGGGTCACTTTTTCAAGGGATCCGCGACACCCCGATTTCGCGCAGTTGGTTGGAGAGGAGCAAGGGTTTTCCATCTCGCCCGTCTTCGGCGGCCGAACCGCGCAGGCGGAGTTCGAGGCGCTATGCGGCGTACCGGCGCTGGAGGCGCTTTCCGAGATTGAGTTCGACATTTTTACCGGTCATGCGGCGGGTTGCATGCCCGGCATCCTGCATCAGGCCGGTTACACAACCTACGTCAGCAACGTTTATCAGCCGGACTACTTCAACAGCACCAAGGCCTATACCGGAATCGGGTTCGAAAAACTTTACTATCCGATTGAATACTCGCGCGATCGCGAGAGCTACCTGACGGTGAGCAACGCATCGGATGCCGAGACGTATTTGTTCGATGGGGATCTGTTCAGCCAGAATCTCGCCTTTGTCGCGCGCACGCTGCGGGAACATCCAGGGCAGCCGATCTTCAACTACGTGCTTACCATGTACGGCCATGAACCCCACGCTATTGATACCCAATTGCGGCCGATGGTTCTGTCCATGAAAGCGCCGCATGACGACCAGCAGTTGCTGCGGGCCGCTAACCAGTATTGGTACCGCACTCAGGCAATCGCCAGTTATATCCGCGGCCTGATCAAGTTAGATCCGCAGAGCCTGATTATCCTGGTATCCGACCATGTGCCGCCGCTCGACGAGGGAATGAAGAGTTATAAGGATTTTCGTTACCTGGATAACATCGAGGATAGCCCGCATATGAACCGTATCTTGGTGGTGGTGGACGGCAAAGTGGTGCGGCACAAGACCATCCACCACTATAACGTTCCCTCGCTTATCTACGACTACCTGACCAACCAGAGATATTGCGCGCAAAACAATTGCGATCTATCGAGCGCCGAGCGGGAGAATATGTACTGGTTACTGATCTCGCGCGCGGTCAGTCCTATGTAGGATCTAGAGCGCTTTCGGAAATGGTGTAGACCAGATTGTACTGGTATCCCACCCATTCCGCAGAAAACGCGGAGTGGATGGGGCACGGAAGTCTACAGCAAAAACTAGAATGCCCTGGCTCAACAATAGGCTTCCCGCGGTTCAGATCTCGCCTAGCCAATCAGCCGGCGGCGGAGAGTGCCCGCGAGTCCGGCCATGCCGGTAAGCAACAACAACAGGCTGGACGGCTCCGGCGTTAACTGAATATCGAAATCTGCGGTTGCCAGCGGATTGTCGTCCGAAGGATCACTACCACCCAGGATAGTGAACGATCCTGAGTAGAAATTAGGCCCTGCCCCGTAAGGCGGTGTGGATACGGTGAAAAGCACGCCCGTCCAAGTATCCCCCTGATTCATGGATAAGGGGGCATAGAGATTGAACGAACTGTCATCATACGTCGCCGGCGCATCCACCAGAACGGTATCTCCGGTCAGGTACTCTGTGGCATCTGCATCGTTCACCGCGTCCGTGTCCGTGTAGGATATGGTCCCAACAAACGTGAACAAAGGCCCAGGACCAATTTGATACGGCGAGGCAAGGGATAGGGTGAGTGTATCTGCCTTGGCCGCCGTGCCGGCCAGCAGGAAACCCGCAAACGCCAGGGATAGTATCAGCAAATTTCTGAATCTCTTCATTTTCTTCTCCAAATTCTGTTCGTTCATTCTACAGTTTCTTACCAGGCTAGGGCAGCGTCACCGAGCGCAGACTGGTCGAGAAGGAACCTCCGGTGTAGGTTCCCGCGTATTTCTCCGCCACCCCCGCACCGTCTGTGCCCACGCTTCCGGGGAAAGCAACCGTGAAGGTAGCTGCTCCGGCTACTGGAATAGTTCCCCATGTCTGCGGCAGCGGCGATCCCGAGGTCGTGCCCAGCGTGGCCGAGGTCAGGACCAGGTTGGGTACAGGCCCGGTACCGGTGTTCTGGATGGTGATGGTCAATGTGTAGCCGGCGCTATGCGATCCGGTCAGCGTGGATGTGTTGGTGATCGACACCGAAGGAGCCGCAACCACTGAGAGCGTTCCGTTGACAAAGGTGAAGTTGTAGTTGGCCGCTGCCAGCGTGCCCACCGCGGCCGTGATGGGATAGAGGCCGGCCGGGCTGGAGGTTGTCGCCGTGGTGGTCAACGAAGGCGCTCCGCTCAGCACTGCCGTGGTCTCTCCATTCACAAAGCCGCTGTAGCTGGCGGTAAATGCGGGGTTCGCCGCGCCCACTGCACGGCTGGTGTTGTTCGCTGTCACCGTCAAGGGGGCCGGGGTTACGGTAATCCTCGCCGCGGAGGATGTCGTTGACGGGGCATAGCCATTGCTGCTGGTGTAAGCAGCGGTGACTGAGTGCAAACCGGCGCTGAGATTTGGCAACGATGCCGAGGCTACGCCGCTGTTGACTGTACCGCTGTAGGTTGTCGTGCCGTCCAGGGTGAATACCACGTTGCCTACAGGCGGCAGGGGGATGCCGGTGACAGTGGCGTAGACCGTAACAGATTGTCCGTAGACAGGCGAAACCGGCGAGAAGGAGCTGATGGTAATGCTGGACGCGGGCGCGGTAGCCGGTCCGGTGAGGGTAAGCTGCACCAAATTCGGCGTGGAAAGCGCCGCGTTTTGAGCGCCGCTCACGGTGACGGTGTCGGTGGTTGGAACGTAGGTCGTGGGCGTATAGCTGGCCGTCAATGCGCAGACGCCGCCGATGGCCAAGGCTGTGGGATGGCCAGCGCTGACCGTGCAATCCATGGAAGCGGCCGCTGTCAGGCTGTAGTCTGACGGATCGCTCTGGGCGAGTGAAGCGGGCGACAGCGCCTGGTTTCCGGACTCAAGCATCGAAAAGGCTTGCGGCGGGGCCGAGGGGCCCGCGAACTGCGCGGATGCCTGAGTGCGGACGAGTTCCAGTACGCCGCCGTTGGAGCCGGTGTAGAGATTGCCGGCCGAGTCAATCGCCAGCGCCGAGGGCGCAGTACCGGCCACGGTGAAGGAGGCGCTGTTGCTGCTGGCCGGCACAGCAAGAATGTCCGCGGCATCGGCGATGAGCAGGTTGCCCGCCGCATCGGTCACCACCGTCGAGGGAGCGGAGGCAGTGGTGGATACAGTCGTGCGCGTGCCAGTGGCAAAGTTATAGCGATAAATGGCGGGTACGCCAGGATCGGCGATCAGCAGATTGCCGGAGGGATCGATGGCCAGGCCTTTAGGCGTAACCAGCGTTCCCAGATTCAGATTGCGTTTCAGGCCGGAGATGAGGTTGATCTGATAGACCGCCTGCGCGGAGGAGTCCGAGACATAGAGGTTGTTCAACGCATCGACGGTCAGGCCGGCGGGGGTGGTGAAGGTGAAGGGTAAGGTCGAAACCGTGCCCGCGGGCGCGACTTGCGTGATCAGCCCGGTGGAGGTGTCGGCCACATAGACGTAGCCGCGAGGATCGACCGCCACGGCGCCTGGCGCGGTGAGCGTAGCCAGCGTCGTTGCCGGAGCGCCGGTTCCCCGCGAAAGAACAGAGGCAGCATAGCGGTACAGGTTTTTGCTGGCGGCGTCAGAGACGTAGACGTTGCCCGCGTTGTCCGTGGCCAGTCCGGCGACGCTCAGGCCCGTGCCGAAGCTGATTTGGCTGGCTGGGTCGAGCGTGGCTCCGGCGCCGGATCCGATTCCCGTCAGAGCAAGGTTCGCTGTATTACTCAGAGAGCTGTTCACGGTCAGCGGCGTGGAACGCAGGCCGGGAACCTTCGGTTTGAAGGCGGAGGTCAGCAAACAATCGGCCGTGTTATCGGTGGTGGTGTTGTTGGTGCAAGCGGGTGTTCCTAACGTCCACTCGCTCGACGTGTAGACAAGCCCGTTGCTGTTGGCCAGCGTGTCGCCGGGGATGAAGTGAATCTGCACGGGCTGCGAAAGCGGAGTCGTTGCAGTGTCCGCCGTCGAGGGCGAGACCAGGCCGGTGATCACCTTGCGAATCAGAACATTCGACGAGTCGGAGATGTAGAGGTTGCCCTGGGTGTCAACTCCCGCGCCCATTCCGTTGCCGCCGTTGCTGCCAAAGATGGCCTGGGTGGCGGGGCATCCGTCGCCGTAGGCCGCGTAGCCATAGGCGCTGGATGCGCTACCGCAAACGGTTCCGTTCTTGGCAATCGCGCGGATATATCCGGTACGGAAATCCAGCAGCCAGACAAAACCGAGGCTATCGGAGATGTACAGGTTGCCGCTGTTGTCCATGGAGAGCTTCTGCGGAGCCATGGAGACGCTGGTGCCAGGGGCCGGCCACGTGCCGCTATATGCCGTCAACGAATTTCCGTTGCCGGCGATGGTGTAGATGTAGCCGTTTACGGGCGAATTGATGCCCAGCTTGCCCAGCAGAGTATCGAGAGGCGAGCCGGTGCCGCAGGTAACGCAGATGACGCGAATCCGGCCTACAGAATCGGTGACGTAGACGTTCAGATTCGGGTCCACGAAGACGCCCTGCGGATTGTCGAAGTTAGCGGCTGTCGCCGGACCACCGTCGCCGGTCGAAGTTGTGCCTCCCGCGCCGGCAAAGGTATGGATATTGCCCAGAGTATCAACGACGCGGACCTTATTGGCGCTGGTGTCGGCAATATAAATGTTGCCCAGGCTATCGTCCCATGCGCTGCGCGGCTGATCGACTGTGGCGGAGGTTGCCAGGCCTCCGTCTCCGGTAGATCCCGCCGTGCCGGTTCCGGCGACCAGGTACATCAAGCCGTCAGAGACCTTGACCTCGAAGACCTTGTCGGTGCTGTAGTCGGAGATAAAGACATTGCCGGCGGCATCGCTTCCCACGCCGCGCGGCTTGCTGAGAGCGGCCTCCGTGGGGATACAGCCGGTACCCATGGCCGAGGTAGAGGCCGGAGGAGTACAGGTGGAACCGCCGCCGGCGAAGGTGGTGATGACGCCGTTGGGTGTGATGCGCCGCACCCGCGTGGCGCTGATGTCGGAGAGATAGACATTGCCGAAGGGATCAGCGGTAACGGCGCGCATATCGTCACCCGACGTAAAGGCAATCGCGGCGGCCTGGCAGCCGTCGCCATATTTGTTGGTGGCGCCGGCGCAGGCCATATTGCCGCTGCCGGAGGGAACTGCGGCTCCGCCGCCGGCGATGGTGGTCATGGTATAGGGCAGCGCGATCGGGTTGCTGGGCAACTGCACAATGTTTACGGCGGGGGTAACCGTGGCGGCCACGCCCGCGGAAGCCGAACCGTTGAAGTCTCCGCCGCCTTGATAGCTGGCAAAGAAATAGTAGGAGCCGACCGGCATGGAGTTGAGGTAATACGTGGTCACTCCGTTGCTGCTCAAGGTAGCGTTGCCCAGCGTGGTCTGTGCGCCGCCGAGGCTGGTGGAATAGGCGAAGGTGACGGGCGCCGCCGCCGGTATTCCAGCCGCGGAGGTGACGGTCGCCGTCAAGACTAGGGGATTGCCCAGTGCGGCGCTGGGTGGGGTCACAGTCAGATTGGTCTGCGTATTGGCCGCTCCAACGGTGAGCGAAGCCGCGGACGAGGTAGAGCTGGCATTGACCGAATCGCCGCTGTAAACGGCGGTAATGCTATAGGCCGTGACGCCGCTGTATGCCAGGTTGATGCTGGCCGAAGCCGTGCTCGTCGTGCCCGAAGAGGAGGTCAGCGTCGCGGTGGTATAGGTGTAGCTGCCGGTAAGGCCGCCGCCGCTGACAACAAACTGCACAGAGCCGGTGGGATTGCTGCCGGTGACGGTGGCCGTGGCGGTAACCGCCGTGCCATAGCTGGAGTTGACGGAGGTGAGGACGGGCAGCCCCACTGAAGTGCTGGTGGCACTCAGGCTGCCACTGTTGACGGTGATGAGATAGGGCGGAGTCGTCGTATAAACCCCAGCCGTGCCAACGTAGTTGCTGTCGCCCGAGTAAGCGGCTGTGAAGGTGTGCTCGCCCGCGGTCAGACCCGTCAGCGGAATTAAGACGGTGTCGGTATTTCCCGACAACGGCGCGGTGTACGTGCTGCTGGTGAGCGCGTCGGTCAACTTGACCGTGCCGGTGGGATAGGCGGCGCCTCCCACGGCCGGCGTCAGGATAACGACTGCCGTTGCCGCCTGGCCCTGGGTGATGACCTGCGGCAGGCCCATGGGACCGGTCAACTCCGGCGCTATGTAGGTATAGCTGCACGAAGGCGGCGCCGTGCTGGTATTGGCTGACGAAATGCTATTGGTTAGTGTGTCGTTGTTGGCCGAGACATTGACCAAGTTCGCATACGCCGCGACAAAGTTGGTCGAGGTTCCTTGATACACGTAGTTCGATACGTCGCCTGGGCCATAAGTGATGGACGCATACTGGCCTTCACCGCCGCTATAGTTTCCGTTGCCCCAGACACTAGTAGATTCAACCGGTGTGGTCGAATTAACCAGGCTGGTGAGCGCCGGCGCGAAGGTCACGTTATCGAGCCTGACAGAAAGCGGATTGATGACGGGGCTGGGGGTACCGTTAGTGGGATTGAGGTTGGTGTTGTATTCGCCCGTCATCTCCACCGTGCCCGTGCTGGAATCATCGTTTGCGAACACGACGTTTTGCAGAAGGATGTTCTGGTAGCTCGGGAAGTACTGAATCGAATCGCCGCTGCTGTAATACGGCGTGAACTGAATATCGATATCGTGGTCCAGCAGGCACTCGTTGGAGTACTGAATGTTGGTGACCAGGCCGCCGCTGCTATTGGAGGATTTGATGCGTATACCGGTCGAGTTACTGTCTTTTGCTCCGTTCAAGAAGGTTCCGGTGCTGCTTATCGAGCTTCCATAGCTCGCAGTTGCAGTGCCAGCAAAGCCGTTGCCGGCGGCGATATTGCCGTCCCAGAGCACGTTGCTGATGCCCGCGCTGGTATTGCTGCCGATGGACTGGCCATGGCCGGCGAAGAAGTGGTTGTTGGTGACGGAGATATTCGAGGCCGGAGCTGTGGTGCCGGCGCCTCCGACGGCGACGTTATCGTCACCATCGGAGATCCACGAGCGAGTGATGGTAACGTTTGTCACGTTGCCCGGATCAATGCCGTCGGTATTGCGCGAGGTGGTGGGCGTAACGATCTTGACGTCCCAGGCGGTGATGCCGGAGACAGCGCCAGTGGTGGAGACGTGGAAGAGCGGCGCATTGCGGATGGTGATCTTATAGAGCGTGATATTGCTGGAGTTCGTGTCCATCTGAATGAAGCGTGGGTTCATCTGATTGCCCACGTTGTCGGCGTCGCTGGACAATCCCCACCAGGAAACGTTTTGATAGGGAGAAATGGGATTGAGCAGCGTGTCGCCGCCGCGTCCATCCAGCTTGCCGAAGCCCATGATGCCGACATTCGATGATGTCCCGGGAATGTCGATCAGCGGCAGGCAGGATTTGGTCGCGGTGGAATTGATGACGGAACCGGTATTCGAGTATACCGTCGCACCCGTGGGGACAACGGTGCCGCAGGTGTGCGTGCCCGAAACAATGTCGTAATCCTGCGCGTTGCGCGAGAAGAAGAGCACCACGCCGGGATCCACCAGCAGCGTCACGTTGGAGGGCATGGTGAGCGGGCCGCTGAGGAATGCATTGTAAGCGCCAGTGCTGTCCACCGAGAGTTCGACGGCCTGGCCTGGATAGTTCGCCGAGCAGTTATTGAGCGCAGCCTGAATACGCGCGCTATCCGGATTGGAATTGGCGGCGTCGACCGAGGCGGGAATGTCGTCCTTGACCTCGGTAATCGCCGCGGTAAGCTGCTGGCAGACAGCGGGGAAGGACGGCTCAGTGACGGTGCGCGTGTCGCCGGTGGCCACGGCAGCAGCCTGCGAGGTTCCGGTCACATAAAGATAAGCGCCGGTGAAGGTGAAGGTATAGTTGCTGGCTGATAAAGTGCCGGTCGTGATGTTAATCGGAAATTCGCCGATGACGTTGGTTGTGGTGGCAGTGGTTGTGATGGCGGGCGCTCCGCTTAATACGGCGGAGGTATCCGAATTCAAATAGCCGGTGACGGTGTAACCGAAGGTCGGCATGGCGCCGCCCGCGATAACGCTGGCGTTGCTGGCCGTCACGTGCAGTACTGCCTGGTTCACGGTAAAGGCCACGCCGCCGGAGGAGCTGCCGCCGAAGGTTTCATTCCCATCCAGACTGGCTCCGCCGGCGTAGCTGGCGGTCATGGCTTGCACGCCCGCGGCTACGTGGGACAGAGAGAAGCCGCAGGTATTGGAAGTTCCAACCAGCGCGCAACTGCCCAGCGCCGTGAGGCCCGAGTACAGCGTCACTGCGCCGACGGCATAATCGCTGCCTGATGCCGGTGTCACGGTCACCGTGCCGCTGATCGTGCCGCCGTAGGTGCTGCTGGTGTTGGTCACCGAAAGCGCAGTGGTGGTGTTGACCAACGTCGCCACGACCGTAATGGGATATGGATTCGCGGTAGTGCTAGCGGCAAAGTTCGCGTCGCCGCCATAGACCATGGTGATGTAGTGCAAACCTTGGCCCAGTGAAGTCGTGGTCAGATAAGCCTCGCCGCTGGCGTCGAGATTGCCCGAAGCCAGGAGCGAGCAATTGCCGGCCACCGCCGAGCAAGCCGCATCGGTATTCAGATTGTCGTAGAAGGCATAGCTTCCCGTGGGAACGACACCGGCGCCGGGCGTCTGCGGACGGCCCAGAATGGTCACGCTGCTGCCATACCCAATTGCGCCCACGCTGGAAGTGGGGGCGAAGGAGTTCACCGCGTTCGCGATCGCTGTCATCGGGTTCCAGGTGGCAGGCATACCGCTATAACCACCGGTCGTTGAAACGGCAGTGGAAAGGAAGTTCAGCGGGTAGTAGGGCGCCGCCAGCGCCGCCGTCAGTTGCAGCGCGCTGGATTCACGCGCGGCAGCCGGTGTGCTGGCCGAGGTGACGCCATAGCCTATGTTGCCGCCGCTGGGGATCACTCCGCCGGCCCCGGTGGTGGGATAGAACAAGATCGAAGGATAAGGCGAGGTTCCCACCGCCGGATCCGTATAAGCCTGCGTGTTGAACTCGGCATAGGTCGAGGTGGGCAGGTATTCCGATGCGCCATCCCAGCCAATCCAGCCGGCCGGGGCTACCTGATCCACGTGGGAGTTGAGCAGGACAAAGGTCGAATAAGACGACGACCCATTGGCGGGATACGGACGGCCATAGTACAGCTTGGACATGGCGCCGCCGTCGGCGGTCGAGGTCTGCGACATCAGTGTGCAGGCGTTGCAGATGTAGCCG
>Ga0326727_10027331_pt1 | contig 10485 bp, 9 predicted proteins | sample MB2enrmetagenome_FD_207643 | JGI IMG/M metagenome (GOLD analysis project Ga0326727, IMG submission 207643) | Lab enriched peat soil microbial communities from McLean, Ithaca, NY, United States - MB29MY | ecosystem: Environmental > Terrestrial > Soil > Wetlands > Peat | place: USA: New York...
ACGGTGGATTGAGTCCGTCGTTTGGGAGCCTTCACCCGGCGCCCAGGGACGGCTGCCTCCACCGAGTCTCTGGGAAATCGAGGGAAGAGCACAACCCTTGCACCCTACTTCTCGATCCCGAGCAGCTCGACTTCAAACACGAGCGTCGCGCCTGGCTTGATTTTCGGGGGCGCCCCGTGGTCGCCGTAGGCGATGTTCGAAGGGCAGACCAGCTTGCTCTTGCCGCCGACCTTCATGCGCTGCAGGCCTTCGGTCCAGCAGGGAATGACCTGATTGAGCGCGAAGGTAACGGGCTGGCCGCGCTGTACGGAGCTGTCGAACACGGTGCCGTCGATCAGCTTGCCTTCGTAGTGCACCTTCACTTGATCCGTCGCCTTCGGCTGGTCGCCGGTGCCGGGAGTGATTTCCGAGTACACCAGGCCCGAGGCCGTCTTGACGGCGCCCTTTGCGGCGGCTGCCTTCTCCAGGAAAGCTTGCGAGGATTTCTTTTCACCTTCGGCGGCGGCCGCCGTACGTGCCTTCGCCAGCTCTTGGACCTTGGGCCCGAACGTCTCAAGATCGACCTTTTTCTGGCGATTGAGCACCCCGTCGGTGAGGCCCGCCTTTACCAAGTCGAGCTCGGCATCAGTGAGGTTGAAAGAGGAGAGACTCTGGCTCATTGCCAGCCCGAGCGCGTAGAGCGTCTTCTGTTCATCCGTCTTGAGCTCTGGAGCGGCGGCCCTGGCGGACGTGGCGGCTGCGAGCAGTAACGCGGCGAACAGAAGCATACACTTGTTCATGCTGTCATTCCTTTCTGGGAAAACGATCTTGGAGCTGAGCAGTAGTATCCGCCCACGCAGACGGACGCAAGGGCGTGAATCGTGCTCGTGAGCCGTGCTCGGAAGGCTCACCGAACACGAGCCCGATTCACGAGCACGAGCATCAGTCGACGTATGCGCGCAGACCTTGGCTTTCGCAGATGGGCAGCAGCTGACGTAGGGCGCGGGCTTCAAGCTGGCGAATGCGCTCGCGGCTGACCCCGTAGCGGCGGCCGACTTCTTCCAAGGTCAGTGATTGGCTCTTGGCGGTGCCGAAACGCAAGCGCAGGATATCGGCTTCGCGTTGCGGCAGGCGCGACAGGGCGACTTCGAGTTGCTCACTCAGATCGACGGCCGCCGCACCGCGCTCGGGATCGTCGCTGTCACTGGCGAGCAGCTCCTCCAATGTGCGATCGTCATCGGCGCCCAGCGGGGACTCGAGTGAGAGGCACTGGAAGCTCTGAGTCATGGTCTCGAGCCGGTCGGCATCGACGCCACTGGCTTCCGCCAAGGCCTCCCGTGTTACCTCGCCGTCGTTCTTGGTCTGGAGGCGCTGGGTCTCGCGGCCGACCTTGCGGCGCAGCTGGTTCCAATGCACCGGCGTACGGATGAGCCCGCCGTGCATGTCGCCAGCGCGTCCGATCTGCTGCCAGATCCACCACACCGCGTAGGTGCCGAACTTCACCTCTTTCACGGGGTCGTACTTTTCCACGGCCCGGATCAGCCCCAGTGTCCCCTCTTGCACCATGTCGAGAAAGGACACGCCCGTACGCCGGTAGCGCTTGGCAAACGAGATCACCAGGCGCAGGTTGGCCTCGATCATCCGGTCACGCAGTTGGCGGTAGCTTTTCAGTTCCGCTTCCAGCGTGCGCACCAGCTCGCGCAGACGCAGGCGGGAAACCATCTGTAGATCGGAGCGGCGGCGCGAGCGCACCAGGCGCCGGCTGAATTCCAGGATCATCACCGTCTCGCGTTCGCGGAAATCGTCGCTCGGACGGATCACGCTGCGCCCATGTTTGGGTAGAGCGGCCGCAGTGAGGCGGGGCACGCGGCGCAACAGGCGCCGGATGCGGTTGCGTGAACGGACGATGGCGCGGGCGATAGTCTGCTCCTCTTCCGGAGTCAGCATCGCGGTAGCCCCGACATCCTGAAAGAAATGTGACTGCAGGTCGTAATCGCCGGTTTCTTCGGGCGCTTCGATCTCGTGGGGCTTGACAGCCTCAGACCCCTCTTCCGGGTCCAAGCTCTCGTCTAAACTGTCTTCGTCTTCCACTTTGAACGCAAGTGCGCCAAAACGGTTGTCCATCAAAATAAATTCCTCTTTTGTCCGAAGAAAACCTGCCGGAGGCTGTGGCGTTCACACGGGTAGACGCACCACTCCTCGGTAAATTCAACCTGCCGGCCGCGCCCGAACACTGTTCTCATCGAGATCCCAGTCGGCAACGCGGCTCACTCCTCCTCTGGTACGGGACGGGCCGGCGGTACAAACTCGGTCCCGTCCTCGTGCGTCTCGGTAACGTCCTCAGTGCCCACTTGGTCCTCCCACGGCCGTGTTTCCGGAGCAGACTCCTCTTTGTCGCGATCCTCTCGCTCCCACAGGATCTCCTCCACCTGCAGCCGGTCGTCGACATCCTTCAGCCCCATCACGTCCGTGATGGTCTGCAAGACGATCTGGTGCTCATGCTCGCTGGGTACCGAGCCGGTTAGATGGACGACCCCGTGCCGGCAGACGATGCGTAACTCCTCCATATCGACTCGCCCGTCATCACGCAAGTGGTCGCGGATGGCGTCCTCCAGCTCACGCCCGCTCAGCAGGCTATAGTCCTCCGGCACCGGTGCGGGGCGCGCTGGCTCGCCGGTTTCGTGCTCCGTGGTTGCGCCGCGGCGCTCGATCCCCTCGGCACACTCACGGCAGTAGGGGGTTGCAGGCATCGCTTGCAGCCGCCCGAGGGCGATGGGCTCGCCGCAGCTGGCACACCGGCCGTATTGACCGGCCTCAATCTGAGCCAGCGCCTGATCGATCTGTTCCAACTCCGCCTTGCCGCGGGTGTCCAGCCGGTCCAGGAGCCGTGCCGCCCGCTCTCCTTGCGCCGCCTCCTCGAGTTCCGGTTCGCGGTCTTCGGAGATCTGCTGCAGCTCGGTTTCCACGATCGAGACCTCGTTGAACAGTGCGCGGCGCTGGTGCAGCAACAGCTGGCGGAGCTCCTCGATTCTTCCCGGCTTCATGACGCCACCTCTTGGCATCTTCTTCTCGTCCGCGTTCCAGTCTAACCACGGTTCTCCGCCAATGCTAGCGAACTGGCCGACATCTCAAAAGAAAAGTGCTGCAGGCCGGGGGCGCCCGCCTGGAATCCTGAGGCTGGAATTTGACGGTACGGCGGATTGTTACTAGTGTGCCTGCGATGCCAAAGAACTTAGCGGTGATATCGGTCATCGGCCACGATCAGAAAGGGGTCGTAGCCCGCATCTCCACCTATCTGGCGGGGTGCGACATCAACATCGAGGACATCGAGCAGCGGGTGGTCGAGGGGCTCTTCATCATGACCATGCTTGTGGACCTGCGGGACCTGAGCATCAATCTCGACGAGCTCATCCTCGGCCTCAAGCGCATTGGGGAAGACATCCGCATGGACGTGAGCATTCGGCTGCACGGGCGCAGGGAGCCGAAGCGCGTCGCGGTTTTGGTCAGTCGAGAGCCCCACTGTCTGGAGCAGCTGATCGCCGAGCGCGAGCACGGCGCGCTGAACGGCGAGCTGGTCGTGGTGCTCTCCAATCATGAGACGCTGCGCCCGGTGGCCGCAGCCCACAACATCCCGTTCTTCTGGTCACCCTCGACCGATAAGACGGCACACGACGCCTTTTTGCTGGAGAAGCTGAAGGAGTTTCAGGTCGACCTGGTGGTATTGGCGCGTTACATGCAAATCGTTGCCCCTCCCCTGGTCGAGCGCTACCGCGACCGCGTCATCAACATTCACCCCTCGCTGCTGCCGTATCACCCGGGTGCCAACGCCTACAAGCAAGCCTACGAGGAAGGCGTACGCGTCTCCGGGTGCACAGCCCATTTCGTCACCGAGCAGCTCGATCAGGGCCCGATCATTCTGCAGGACGTGTTTCACATCCGGGTCGGCGAGGACACACTCGACGACGTCAAAGCACGCGGCAAAGAATTGGAGGCACGGGTGCTGTCGCAGGCGGTGCAATTGTTTCTCAACGACCAGCTGGTGGTGAAGGACAAGAAGGTCATCTTTCGCCCCGGTCATCTCGTGGGGGCGGCATAGAACCGGACCCCGCCACGCGACTGAGCGTGTCGGCTCGCACCTGCTCGACTATGCTTTCATCAAGGCTCGGTAATCACCACTTTCTCCACGTGCAGTGTCGGCCCGAGCCCATCGCGTGGGCCGGTCTCGACTACGTACCCGAGGCGTAGGGGGGTAGGGCCGCTGGCGTGCGCTTGCACGCGGAAGGGTAGCGAATGAGCTTCGGTTGACTCCAGCGCGACGGCACCGACCTTCTCGCCCGCGAACCACATTTCGATCCGCGGATGACCTTCGAGGGATGAGGGCGCCCCCGTGACGGTGATGGTCACCGCACCGGCATCCACGTAGACGACCGAATCGGCGGTCGCGCCCGGGGGCATCGTGAGTGTGCCGTCTGCCTGCGCGGTGCAGGCGCCCGTGGTGTGCATGCCGGCCGGCGCGAGCGTGAGGACACCGGCAGGCGGATGACGGCAGGCGTTCGAGCACAGCGCGGCGAAACACAGCAGGGCGACGAGCGGCCACCCTGGCCGCCACCGGGCTGGTTCGGTTATCGCTTGAGATCCGGGTCTGGGTCGTGCCATAAGGTAACCACATATGAGTGATGGCATATCGGCGATGGAGACCCAAACCCCGGCCCGGGCGGCGTCAGCCGGGCCCTTGGCTTTCCTGCGTGTGGCGTGGACGCGCTGGAAGAAGATCGCCCGTGCCATCGGCGTGGTGCAGACACGCATCCTCATGGTGTCTGTCTACTTCATCTTCGTCGTGCCGGTTGGCATCGTCATGCGGTTGAAGGGCGACCCATTGCGCCTGAAGCGCCAGGCCGGCAGCAACTGGGCGCCGCATCACGACGAAGAGGCGACTATCGAGGCGGCGCGCCGCCAATTCTGAAGATTCTGCTCGTAGCGCGCGGTGTATCGCCTGCCGTTCCGGACCACGGACGATCCGCGAGCCGTTACCGGGATCGGGGCCGTCTTACCCCAGGCCCGCGCCGGCCCGGCGAGGCCGGGGGCGGCGCGGCGATGGATCGCAAATCGCCGAACAGGAGCCGCTCGACCAGCTCGCAGATAGCGTGTCCGATGAGGATGTGGGTTTCCTGAATCCGTGCGGTATTAGCGGTCGAGCACACACAGAGGTGGTGGTCCACCAGCGCCCCGAGCTCGCCGCCACTACCGCCTGTGAGCCCGACGGTGCGGATGCCGAGTTCTTTGCAGACGTGCACCGCGCGCAACACGCTGCGCGAGCCGCCGCTCGTGGAGATGGCGATGGCGAGATCGCCCCGGCGTCCGAGGGCGTGCACTTGCTTGGCGAACACCTCGTCGTATCCGAAGTCATTCGCAATGCTGGTGAGCACCGAGGTGTCGGTGGTTAGCGCAATGGCAGGCAGCGGGTCGCGGTCGAGGGCAAAGCGGTTGACGTATTCGGCCGCGATGTGTTGCGCATCCGCGGCGCTGCCGCCGTTGCCGAACAACAGCAGCTTGTTGCCGGCGCGCAGCACGCCGGCGATGAGCCCCACGACCTCCACCAGCGTGTCCGCATGGTCGCGCAGGAACCGCCGCTTCGCGACAACACTCGCCGTGAATATTTCCCGCAGGGCAGCGCGCATGGCGAGCCATGTTTACAACAGACGACATGGGGAATCAAAGCACCACTTGTGCCGCGACCAAGATTTGCTTGCAAAACCCGAAAGCCGCGGATTACATAACCTACAATTGCCGGCTCGCGTCCGAGCAATTGCGGCGGAGCTACGTGGAACGGGGCTGAAAGGACCGGTGCGGCTGGCGTTGCTGGCAGTCAAAACGCGGTGGAGAAGAGTGCGTTGAACGATCTGGCGAAACGGACGACGGTCGTCATCCCGACGTTCAACGAGCGTGAAAACATCGGCCGCCTGATCCCGGAAATCCTCCAACAAAACGGCAATCTGTCGGTGCTCGTAGTTGACGACAACTCGCCCGACGGCACGTCGGAGGTGGTTCAGGATCTGGCCGCCGCGTATGCGCGCGTGGGGCTCCTGCGCCGCCCGCAGCGCCAGGGCATCGGGCCCGCATACAAGGCGGGGTTCGCACAGGCCCTGGCTGATGGCGCCCAGTACATCGTGCAGATGGACGCGGACTTCTCTCACCCGGTGGCCATGCTGCACGAGTTCCTGGCGGAGATCCCGCACTACGACATGGTATTGGGGTCGCGCTACCTTACCGGCATCACCGTGGTGAACTGGCCGATCGAGCGCTTGCTGCTGAGCTACTTCGGCAACTGGTATGCCCGGCGGGTGACCGGGCTCCCGCTGGCCGATGTCACCGGCGGGTTCAAGTGCTGGCGGCGCGAAACCCTGGAACGGATTTCATTTGAGCGCGTGCGCTCGAACGGCTACGCCTTCCAGATCGAGATGACCTATCGCGCGTGGCGCATCGGGCACCGCATCAAGGAGCTGCCTATCATCTTCATGGATCGCACCACGGGTGACTCGAAGATGAACAAACGCATTGCCCTCGAGGCGCTGTGGATCGTGTGGTGGCTGCGTGTGATGGACCTGGTGGGGCGGCTCTGATTACCGGCGCGCCAATCCGATGCCACGCGGCCGCACTTCTCCGCTCTTCCCCTTCGCCGTTTGCCTTTTGCCTATCCCCTGATCCGCATGGGTCGCAAGCTGCTCATCCTGAACGAACGCGACCGCTGCCATCCTTGGGCCGGCGGGTCCGAGCTGAACATCAGCGAGACCGGCAAGCGCTTCGCGGCGCTCGGCTACGAGCCCGTCCTGCTGTGCACGCGCTGTCGCGGCGCCGCGGCTGAAGAGATGCAGGACGGGATGCGCGTGCGGCGCTTCGGGAATCGTCTGACGTATTACCTGACGTTGCCCTTCGTCGTCCGGCAGGAGGTCAAGGCGCCGGGCACGGTCATCGTCGAGCACCTGAACAAGTTGCCGTTCTGCACGCCCGTGTACACGCGGGCGCCGGTGCTGCTGCTCACGCACCATCTGTTCGGCGCGACGGCGTTCCGGCAGGTGCCGTTTCCGGTGGCGTGTGTCGTCTATCTTGCCGAGAAGCTCATCCCGTTCGTGTACCGCGGCCGCCGCTTCATTGCCGTGTCGGAAAGCACCCGTGATGATCTGGTTGCGCGCGGCATTCCGCCATCGGCGATCACCGTCGTTCCGAACGGCTTGGATACGGATCACTACCACGACCGTGGGCGCGCGCCCGATGCGCGTCCGACCGTGCTGGTGCTCGGGCGGGTCGAGTTCTACAAACGCATCGAATTCGTCTTTCGCGCCCTGCAGCGCTTGCTCCCGGCGCTGCCGGATGCGCAGGTCCTCGTTGTCGGCAGCGGCGGCGCGTTGGAGTCGCTCAAGCGGCAGGCCGAAGAGCTTGGGGTGAGCCGCCACGTGACCTTTACCGGGTTCGTCTCAGAAAGCGAAAAGCTGGCGCACGTCCGGCGCGCCCACGTTGTGGTGAATACGTCGGACAAGGAAGGGTGGGGGCTGACGGTGTTGGAGGCCAACGCCTGCGGCGTACCGGTGGTGGCCAGCGATGTGCCAGGGCTGCGCGACGCCGTCCGCCATGAAGAGAGCGGGCTGCTGGTGCCGCACGGCGACATCCCGCGCCTGGCGGCTGCGGTCCAGCGGATCTTGCAGGATGCGGAATACCGCCGGCGCTTGAGTGCCGGGGCGCGCGCCTGGGCACTACACTTCTCCTGGGACCGCTCGAGCGCCGACATCGCGGCGGTGATTGAGTCCCTGGATCCCTCCACGCGCGGGCAACCCGTGCCGCCGGTGATCGATGCCCGGCGCTCGGCCGGGGGCAGCTCGTGAACACGGCCAGGACGCATGACGGCGAAGGCGACGCCGCGGCGTGACTGGACGGTTGCGGTCGGCCTGACGGCGGCGGCGGTGGCGTACTTCGGCCTGCTGGCCGGGTACGGGCTGAACACCGGCGAGGAGGGCGCGACGGTGTACCTCATCTATCGCACCCTCAGCGGACAGCGGCCGTACATCGACTTCATCAGCGGCTACACTCCCGGTTACTTTTACTGGCACGCGCTGATCCTGTACGTGTTCGGCGCCAATCTGCTCGCCATCCGTGTCTGTCTGGTGGTGGTGCACGGCGCCTCCGTGCTGCTGCTGTATGCGCTCGGCCGCCGCCTGCTGGTGGCGCGCTGGGCGCTGCTGCCGCCGTTGGCGTACATGGCGCTGCTGCCGGTGGTGCCGTCGACGTCGTGTTCGTTCAACGTCCCGTACCCATCCTGGTACGCCCTGCTCTTCACGCTGCTCGGTATACATGCGCTCTTGCGTTGGACGCGCTCCGGGCAGGGCGCGTGCCTGCTGGTGGCCGGCGTGCTCGCCGGCATGAGCTTTTCGTTCAAGCCCAACAGCGGCTTGTTCCAGCTGGCGGCGACGGTGCTGTGTGTCGCGGGCGCGTGCGACCCGAAAAGTGCGAGCAGCCGCGCGCTGTGGTGGGCGATTGTGGTGGCCACCTTCGGCGGCGTGCTGGTTGTCTTTCGGGGGCATCTGCTGGGCCGCGAAGGGGCCATCTTCGTGGCGCCGATCGCCGCCCTCATTGCGGCGTGGGGGGTCGGCGGGTTTCCAGCCGGCGCAGGCCGCGAGCGGGCAGCGGATGGCAGCCTGCTGCGGCCGATGATTCTCGTGGGCGGCGGCTTTGCTGCGGTGACGGCGCCGTGGCTGCTGTATTTCTATTCCCAACTGGGCCCGGCACGTTTCCTCCACGACGTCTTGTTCGTGAATACCGGGTACGAGCAGTTCTTCTATCTGCCGTACCGCCCGTTGGCGTGGCGCGATGTGGTGGTGGCCGCCGGCCTGTCGGCGCTGGCGCTCGGGGCGGCGGCGTGCCGGCGCCGGTGGGTCTCGGAGAGGCGACTCCTGATGGCCTTCACTGCCGTGGCGGCGGTGGCGGTAGCCTGGCTCGCCTTGGTGGCGCCCATGCCTGAAGGGTTCCAGCGCTCGGTCTTGTCGCGCGTTCAAGACGCCAGCTTCGGGCTGGTGCTGCTGATCCAATGGGCGGTGATCGCCGCCGTATGGCTGAAGCGTGGAGACCCGGCGGAGCACGCGCGCCGACAGACCCTTCAAGTCGTCCTCGTCTTCGCCCTGTTCACGTACTTGACTACCTATCCACGGAGTGACTTTTTTCATCTCATTTGCGCTGTGCCGCTGAGCCTGGTCCTCGGCGCGGTCGTGCTCGACTGGCTGTTGCGCCTGTGGCGCCAAGCGGTGTCGGCCGCGGCGAGTCCCTGGATCGAGCGCGTGGCGCTCGCATCTGCAGGCCTGTTGCTGCTGATCCTGGCGGCTCCGCAATTGGCGCTGTGCACTCAAGTGGCCCGCCATCACCTGCGCCCCGCAAGCGCGGGCGACACCCTCGTGCGTCTCGATCTACGCCGCGCGCCGGTGTTGGTGCAGCGCGGCGGCGGCGGGCGCGCCATGGCCGAACTGGCGCCGGTTGTCGAATATCTCGGCCGGCAACTCGGGGCGGACGAAGGTCTGTTCACGTTTCCGGATCTCGATCTGGTTTGCTTCCTGACGGGCCGGAACAACCCGGCTCAGATTGGATACTTCAGCCCCGGTTGGCCCGACCACGTTATCGAGGCCGAGGTGGTGGCGGCGCTGACGGCGCGGCCGCCGCGCTTCATGGTCGTTGCGGACAAGGCGCCGCTCTTCTTCGCCGACGCGCCGGCATACTACTTCCTCTTGCGCGACTTCATCGCGTCCCATTATCGCCTGTGGGCACGCGCCGGCCATTACGACCTCCTCCTGCGCGACGGAGCGGAGGCGGCGCCGTTTGCGCTGGCCCCGGGGATGCGGGAGGCCGCGCCGGGTGAGTGGTCGCCTGTCGGCTGCGGGCGAGCGGATCTGCGGGAATGCCTGCAGCGCGGGGATCGGCACTTGGTGCGAAACCTCATTGAACAGGTGCGGACGGCGGAGTCCGCGAGTGGCGCGGCGGCGTTGAGCGAGGCCTGGGCGAGCGGCTGGCTGGCGCGGCCGGAGCTGCCGGAAACGGCCGGTCTGTTGGCCTTGCGCGCGGTGAGCGAGGAAGGCGATGCACGCTCGGGGGCCTACCTCATGAAAGCGCCGGAACCGACAAGCCAGGCGCAACGCGACGCGGTCGCGACCGCGCTCTTCAATGTGGCAGTCCGCGAGATGATCGAGCCATTTCAATTCGTGCATCTCGTGGCCGCCGGGGCGGTGGCCGCCGGGGCGCCGGCCGCGGAGAGCGGTGTTGGCCACGCCGGGCAGTTGAAAGCGTGGCTCGACGCGGCAGATACCGACGTGCGCTTGCGGTTCTTCGCACTGTGGGCGCTCAGCGTCGCGGAGCTACCCGCCGGCGACCGCGACGGCGTTGCCCGCGCGATGCGGCGTTTCCTGGACGACGCAAATCCAGGCCTGCAGGTGGCCGCGGCGGCAGCGCTGGTGCGGCTCGGGTCGAACACCG
>Ga0326727_10027339_pt1 | contig 10482 bp, 12 predicted proteins | sample MB2enrmetagenome_FD_207643 | JGI IMG/M metagenome (GOLD analysis project Ga0326727, IMG submission 207643) | Lab enriched peat soil microbial communities from McLean, Ithaca, NY, United States - MB29MY | ecosystem: Environmental > Terrestrial > Soil > Wetlands > Peat | place: USA: New York...
GAATGAGTCCCTGCTTCAAGAACCGCGTTTAGGACTTCTTGCGGAATTGTCTTGTCTAGAAAACTCCGACAGCTCGATCGTTCAAAAAGCAGCCTCATGGTCTCATTTGCATAGGGCTTTTGATTGCCTTTAAATTTTCCATCTGACATTTGGTTCACCTTAAATTGACGTTTTCTTATTCAACAATCTGCCTTCAAGCCAGATAAACTTACGCGCGGCGACAATGAGGTATCATAAAAACAAGGACATTCTGCAATCATGCAAGTTCTCGGCCATAAGAGCACTAGAAACACTGGAATGTACACGCAACTGATTGATTTCCAAGAAAATGATTATGTTGCCAGAATTGCACATTCAGAAGCAGAAATGTGCCAACTAATTGAAGCAGACTTTGAATTTGTATGTGACTTTGGGACTAAAAGTTTTTAGAAAGCGCAGGTGAAACCGCTCAAAACGAGCTATTGGCCGTGGCGGGCGGGGAGGGATTTGAACCCTCGACCCCCAACTTAGGAGGCTGGTGCTCTATCCGTACTGAGCTACTCGCCCGCGATACTAGCCACTTATTTAGCACAAATCGCGAATATACAAAGCCTTCTATTTAATTTAGAAGGAAAAGGCAAAGACAAAAACACACACTTAGTCGGCAACGCTAATGGAGAATGGATAGTCGAAGGAACAACCGACAAAGAACAAGCCAACAACTACTCGCAGCAGACTTTACCTATCAACTAACAACACAATGCTATTCAAGAAAGCGATTTAGGAAAAGAGTTAAAATGGGTAGTCTGTTGCAGCTCATTTTAAAAAGAGCTTACTTGTAATCTAGCTCTAAATCTTCCGTTGTCACTATCCTTCCAGATTGCACGGGTTTGGCAGCTTTAAAATAAAAAATTCCTTCCTCTCTCGCAAGCTCTGCAAGTTTCGGCTTCTCTGCACTCAACACGCTTTGTTGCTCTAGAAAAGATAGGAGAGTAGAGCGAACAACTATCTCAAACCACTTTATACTGGGTGAGCAGACCTCTTTACCATCAACATAGTGTTTAACATATATTCTCTTTGATTGGTCTACTGGCAAAGAAACGATCGAAAGACCTGTCCCGCCATGAGTGAAAGCACATCTCATATTGTAAGCTTCATTCATAAGCAAAGACAGCAATTTTTCATCGCCCACCTCTTTTTTTAGCGCTTCAGGCATATATCTCAAAGTGAACTCTACAAAATTTAACCGCTCGGTTTTCTTAACAATTTTCCCCGAAATTGCCTCAATAGCAGTTACTAAAAGAAAAAAAGACAACGTGGGATTGTCTTCAATTAAGGACATGGAGGCTCTATAAGCATTGCAGCTTCTCAAGAACTGACGTAGCAAATCGGTATCCAGCGAATTTAGCTTCTGCATCATTTCTTCCATGTTTGGGAGATGTTCTATAGTACCTTCCAAATAGGAAGCCCGTTTTTGTCGTACTGAAACCTGAACATTGTTTGATTTTGTAGCTACAAATTCTATTTTTTACCCAAATAATACTGATAACAAGGAAAGAATGTAATCTGCTTCTTTTTCGGGATTCGAATGGCTTTGATTTTCCTGCCAAACGTCTTGGAATTTGAGAAGGTAGCTCTCCTTTGTATCAGCAAATGACTCTCTTAAAATTGGAAGGGTTGTAATCTCGTATTTATCGAACTTGATTCTTGAAATTTCTGGTTTTAATGACTTTGACGAGTTGAACATAACTTCAATATTAATTAAAGTTGACAAGTAGTAGCATCCCCTATCATTCTTTATAGACTAAAGTATTTGAGCTTTAACCTCTGAATGGCGTTTCGCTCTCGCTTGCTCGCGCGCCCAAAGAAAAAGCCCCAAACAAAACTCAACAAACAAACCAAACAGCCAATCCATCGTATCTAATGCATGTGTTACGGCTCTATTTTGTAATAAATAAATTTAATAGGCAACTGGAATAATGAATACAGACCGCAAATGGCTATTAATTCGGGTAATGTCAAAGAAAATTTAGCTATTGGTAAAATATCAAATTTTTTCGGTTCTAAATATGGAAAAAGAAACATCGACCGTATTTTGAAAATTTGTGGCATTAGTGATGTCCCTGAAGGAGGGAAAAGCGAGAAAATTTCATATTTTCTTAAAAAATATTACATTGAAGATAGAGAATCCTTTGTGGCATTTTTAGAAACCATTATCGAAAATCATGACCTTACTCCTCAAGAGTTAGAAGAGCTGGGTAATTATGTTAATGCCCTCGGCTATGATGTTGAAAATCGCAAAATTATTCCTTCGACAGGAAAGCAGATTTTGATTTCGGAGAGCAAACCATATGATGTTTTTAGATTTATAGAAAAAATATTACTTTCAGCCCAAAAAAGAATCTTTATAATTGATGCTTATGTTGATGATAAACTTTTTACCTTATATTTTGACCAAGTTGACCAAAAAGTAGAGATAAAAATATTGACAAAAAACATGTATTCAAAATTTGAGGAAGTCGCCAAGAAATTTAAGAAACAAGGACGGAACTTTGAAGTCCGTACATTAAACGACATCCATGATAGATACGTTTTAGTTGATGAAAGAGCATGGCTATTTGGGCAATCGCTTAAAGATGCTGGAAACAAGCCCTTGAGTATAGTTGAATTGGATGATGTTAAATTGGTAGAGAAAAATTTTGTTGCCCTTTGGGGTAAGGGGTCAGTAATTGTTTAGGAGGTGACAGAACTGTCAAACAATTCTATACGTTGCAGGATGAAATTTGGAGATGCTGAGTTTGAAATAGAAGGTTGCACAAGTAAGGAATTGGAAGAGAAAATCAGCAGCCTTTGCGATATCTTCAAACAAGTTATCGAAAAAAACCAGAAGCCATCAAAATCTAAGGAAAAGCCACAAGACATTAAGCGGATTGGTGGACAAGGCAAGGGCACAACTTCTTACATGACAAATATAAGAAGAATTATTCAAAATGAGCCTGACTGGTTTGTCGATAAGGCTATTGGTGATGTTGCATCCAAACTCACCACTGAATACAGTGTTCCAGGAGCAAAGGAAATACAAGTAAGTGTTGCGTTGACCAGATTATTTAAGAAGGGAATACTTTCTCGAAAAGATGACAAGGGAAAATACCTCTACTCGATTGCTGCGAATAAAACGAGCAAATAAAGAAGTGAAGAGGGTAAGCGCGAATTGGAGCAACAAGAGAAAACAGACAAAACACAGCAAGCAAAGCTAAACCAACAAAAATAAAAAAAATATTGTTAAAAAACTAAATTCCGCAATTACATAAACAAAGCAAATTATGTAGAACGACATCTGACCGAAGCAGCGCTATAAAACATTTCAACATCAAAACGAGAGCATGGATGACACATATCCCCTCCCCCGCCGTCCTAGGGAAATAGGGGACTTATAGCCATCAACCACACAAGTTAGGCAAGCTTATCACCTTTCGCACCTAAGGACTCTTTTTTGCACAACAAACCGCAACGAAAGAGGGTAATGAACTAAGGTGATAACTCGTTATGTGAACTCCTTTCTCTTAACTCAACGAATAATAAAGCCACGAGAGCAGGAAAGAATAATTCAAAAGCACGACTAAACAGTCCTGAAATATCAGAAATATATGCTTCAATAGAGGCAACCCATGAAAAACCTCCACTGAAAATATAAAATGATGTAACTGTTATTAAGTCACCTACTAATATTCCTATTAACAATCCAATAAACAAAGCCATTGTAATAGATTTGACAACATTAATTTTAATTTTCTTTCCCAAAAAATAAAACAGTGCGAAAGAAGCAAAAACACTAACAAAAAAATAAACCAAACTAAACGCTTGACTTTCTGTATCCAATAATGATGGAGAAGTTAAAATCGATGAGGACGATGTGGAAGAAGTAATTATTATGAAAAACCCAAGCAAAGAAAGCAAGGCAAGAACCATAGGTAACGCAAAAGCAACGGCAAAGACTATTAGAGATTTCTTCAATGCACACCCTCCAATAATTTGATTCTATTTGTATTCTTTAATTTTGTTTAAAAGACTTGCTTAACTTGCTTTGCGAATATTATTTTCTCCTAGACAAACACAAGTCTAATACCATAGAAGAGATAACCTGAAAAAGCTTATAACTAGACAGCAACAATAAGAACTCAGGGATAAGAAATGAGTAAAGAAGTAAGTAGTAAAAAATTACTAAGCCCTAAGGCTGGTGCTCTATCCGTACTGAGCTACTCGCCCAAACTTCATTTAAAATGGTGCTTGATTTGCCGTTACTAATTGCTTCGGTGCTTCTTGTCGTGGATAAGAAACTTTACCACTTGATAAGTTTTGTTGATTGACTTCTTAGGTTACAGGCACCCGTTTTTTTACGCTAAATTGCGCTTGCGGCACAATAACCAATATGTTTAAAAAAGTAAGTTGGGATGAATGCTCTAGGTTTTTTTGGAGGTGAAATGAGTGGGTGAAAAACAAATACGCCAGTCTAAGCCAGAAAAAGAGAAAGTGTCTACTACAATTATGGACGCAACCGAGATAATAAACAAGTTAAGAAGACTTGTAGATAACATTAGAGAGATGTCTGGCACACCCGTGAATGTCAGCGTAGATAGCTTTAATTTTTCAGTCAGCAAAAAGAACGGAGAACTTGAACTAAGCCTCAACACGAAAATAGCAATTAAGCCTAAGGAAGATTAATGCAAGTTTTCGTTCTATGCGGAAGTTGGGCAATGCTCAGATCCCACTGCCGCCGCATCCTTAAGAAGCCGCACTATTTCAGGTTTCATCTTATCAAAATGGCTTACTGTTATGTGTCTGATGTTATCTGATTTTTCTGTTTCTCCCCTGCTTTTCAGCAGGTCCGAGTCAAGGCTTGAGCCCATAAAAAACTCCAAGTCCACATGGTCTTGGTAGTGGCTTATCCAAACAAAGTCTTTATCATTTAACTTGTAAGCGATTTTTCCCTGTCTAACTATTTCAACAGCTTCTGGAACAGTACTTTTGATTAACGCACGCAGGTTTTGTACGGTTTCCTTCTGAGCGGGCTCAAGGCTGCCTAAAATTTCATCAATCGTTCTTTGTTGTTTTATCATGAACAGAAGTTTGTTTTGCTCATTTTTATCTGTTTCCTAACTCTAACAGTTTCAGTTTATTTTAAGAAAATAAAAAACATCGAAATGCGTCATATTGGGTTTTTTTGCAGAATGACTTGACAGCGCAACCGTTGGACAATCAGGAGCGTTTCCTCGGCCTCCTAAAAGAGGTTTTTAGAAAGGATCGGGTAAACTTCAAAACGAACAATTTTGTTTTGTGAGCTGTTTTTGGCGGTTTGTGAATTTGGGAAAATTTTTAAATGTGCTTTTAGATGTGGGAATATAAGAAAAGTGCGTATGTATGATTGAAAGAAAAAGAGGTATCCAGATGTTTGAAGTCGCAGAAAAAGAAACATCCGAATCATGACGCCGTGAGGAAAACAGATGTTTAGAGACAGAGAGGGAATGCATCGACGGTTACAGGGGATAATTGAGAAGTTCCGCCAAAAAGGAGCTACAAGCCCAGAAAAAGCCATGACCATCCAGGAATTGGGTTTGCCGCCGCGTTTTGAAGAAGCCATGCATCGAAGACTTGGTCAATCAGGCATTTTTGTAGAAATAAACGGCAAGTACTATCTGAATGAAGAAAGGCTTAAACAACTCGAAGAGCAACGTGCCAAAATGGGATCTGGAAGCAGCGGCGGTGGAGGCTGGAAGAGGGCGGGCCCGCCGAGCTGGTATCGCGCTGTCGGGATTTTTCTTATGCTGCCGATTGGCATCATAATTGTGCTTGTGCTGTTTTACTTTTTCGCCTTCAGGGGCGTTTACTTTCCAGGGGAACTCCTTATCATTTTGCTGGTGATCTTCCTAGTGTTGTTTGTGGTCCGAATGCTTTTCTGGAGGTCAAGAAGGAGATATTGGCGCGAACGCTGGAGAGACAACGGGTCAGTCAGCATTATTTCATAGCCGGATGCGCTAACACAGTTGCTTCGTTTCTACAGTTGTTGTTTGCGTGTATCTGTTGGTAAAAAAAGACTTTTCAGAATCGTTATGGATTATTTTTTAGTCCACATTTTTCCAGAGAAGCCAAAAAAAAGTCTCAGGTTAGTTTGTGGTGGGCCGGACCGGATTCGGACCGGCGACCTTCTGCACGTCAAGCAGATGTCCTAACCAGGCTAGACGACCGGCCCACAGGCGGTTACTTTTTTTCTAGTCTTTCTGTGTATAGTGGATTGTTTTTTTCCGTTGTAATGCAATATTCAAAATTGCCGCTTGTATTAATCTATTTCCCAATTTCCTAATGCAATCTCGGTGTTTCTATGTTTACTATGGCAGTAGCAGTTTTAAGTACTTAATGCGTATATACTAAAAAACAAGGTAAGGGCTATGGCAACCGATGAAGTGCTCTCTTTACTTGTTGATTTCATAAACAAAAACTCAAACGTTGCTGACATCCAATGGGACCGACGTATGAGCCCCAGGTTGCTCTTTAACCCATACTCCGAAAATTATGAAGAGCGGAAAACTATAGCCCACTACTTCCTACTGGTCGCGTCTATACTTGATGACACAGTGGTAGGTTACCCTGAAAACGCCCGAATGCTACTAGGATATCTCCATGAAGCTTTTGGCGCCAGCCTTTTCGAAATCAAAAAAGCGCATGTTTTTGAAGAAGAAATCGTGAAATCTGATTTTTATTATGACTTGGGCCCGAATAAGAAAGCGGCATCAGAAATCATGGCATCCGTCAACATATTCGTTAAAACAAACGCGGAAAAAAATTTGCTGAACTATGCTCGAAGATTTAGTAAGCCTAAAGATTTTATCGAGGACATCGCACAAAACATCAAAGCCTTTAGTGGACCACACATAGATAAGGCGTGGATTTACATGCGGTGGATGGCGCGACCTCACCCTGATCTGCAAATCTACGACCATTTTTTACCAGAAGACCTCTATGTTCCATTGACTAAGGAAAACGCTAATGTGGCAGCTAGCTTAGGCTTAATAAACTCAGGTTCACCATCGCTATGGAGAGACGAACGTACAGCAGCGTTGGCAAGGCAAAAAATAACCGACTTCGCAAAACAGCTCTTCCCCAAAGACCCTGCGAAAGTCGATTCTCCCTTCTTCCTCTTAGGCAGATGGCTTAGACAAAAAACACTAAACCGGTACACGTTGAAAACAGCACTTGATTTTCTTGACCGCATGCAAAAAATAACGGGGCAGTCGCAAGCTTATTACCAAAAAATGAGCCGCTACAAAAGCGGATGGGAGAAAAAAACCGCCCTCACCCTTTTGAAAATGCACATCCCCTATGGTTATGAAACAATTAGCTTTCCTTTGCCGAATAACGAGTCTTATACTCCTGACTTTATCCTGGAAAAAAAGGTTCAGGGAAGAAAAATAGTTCTTGAACCACACTTTGAAATGACAAAAAAACAAGCACAAAAATACGCATTATTCAAAAGGACATACGGTCACGAATTTCTTCTGATTCTTCTGCTGAAAAATGATTTAATTTCCATGTATCATCAGCGAAAAATATTGACTGACGATGTGTGCGATGATGTTTGGCCGATTGAGTTTATTCATTTGTTGGCTGAGAAGATCCGAAGAGGCACCTACGGCGAGTAACATCTGAAACTACGTTCTTTTTAGCCTAGTTAATTAAGCGCACCAACTCTTTATTGCTGACAAAACAATGGTGCAGGACAATTTCAAACCAGTGGTAGTTTGGCTTATTCTCAATGGAAAACCTGAAGAAGCGCTCATGCTGCTGGCGAAAAACTACAACGTGAATGTTCCTAAACTAAAAGTAGGTCTGCCGAAAGGACACAAAATTAAAGCGTTCGGCTGTTACACCTCTAAGAACGAAACCATTTCAGTACTAAACAGCGACGTTGTGGTTAATCCCTTTGTTATTCTGCACGAGTTTTATCATCACCTGCGAAGCAAAGCAGTGGATAAAATGCACAGAGGTACAGAGAAAAACGCTGACAAATTTGCCTTAGAATTTATCGAAGCCTACAAAACCTGCGCGCTTAGGGGAGCGGTTACTCCGTAGTTACCTGCAATGGTAATTTTTCCCCGTAAGTGTTATAAACAGCAACATTCTGCTCGCTTGCATATGGGAATCCTACAATCATAAGGATTCGCCCAAAGAAATGGTTAAAATCCACGTCCGAAGGCGTTATGTTACCTGACGGATGCGAATGAACAGTACCCACTAAAGAGAAATCCATCGGCAACAAATGAAGCTGATAATTAGCAAACCCATGCCCATAAGTAGCCAACGGGGGCACCACAAGATCAACAATACGAACAACATCCTTAACCTTTTTACCCCTGAGAAGTAAAATCGTCTCCCGTGGATAAAGCCGTTTTGCACCCTCAAAAATTGAATCCAACAACTCCTGACTCATAGACACTGCTGTAGTTTTTGCCATAAACGCCCATACGTTTACAGCTTTATTATCTTTACTGAGTTTTCACTAAGGAAAAACAGAAATAAACAACCATCATCATTACACTAAAAAGAGCCGGGGTGGCAGAGTGGTTAACGCGCGGGCCTTGAGAGCCCGTGGATCTTCTGGTCCGCATGGGTTCGAATCCCATCCCCGGCGCCAACTTTTTCCAATTTTTCTTTTTCAAAAAGGTCTCTAAATTGTTAGTCGAGTGTTCAAATCATTTCTTTGTTAGCGAAGCGCGTAAAGGATAAGCTTTGATTTGTATCTTTCCCGTCGAAAATCAAGCCGTTGCTTTCTAGTAAGCTGTTTTTTAATCAATTGGTTATTCCGAGGGGCTTGAATTAGAGGGGACTTGGAGCAAAGCTTTTAAGAATTTGGAGATAAAAGGGAACGCTAAATAGGGAAGGAAGGGCTTAAACGGTTGGATTAAATGTAATGAGATGAGCATTGTGAGAGGGACACAGAAGTTTCTGTTTAAAAAGTTGGGCCATAAAGTTTTGGTTTTTGACCCTTGTCTCTTCGCTGACTTCAAGAGGCCAGAAAAACACGTTGGTTTCACATTTATTTCCGATAATAAAACATATAATTTAAGGATAAAGGCATAGGCATGATAATACTTGATTATTTAATTTCGGTGATTTGGCTTTCTCCTCTTCTCTACCTTTTCATGTTAGGCTTTGGAAAAAAATTTAACAGGACAAGAAAGACGGCTCTCTTGAAACAGAAAGGGCAAGTTGATAAAAAAGTTGACAACATTATCTTTCAGATACCCACGGTAGGTAACTTTAAGTCAGTAAATAAAATATTTGAAACAGTAAAAAACTATGCTTTGCCTGTGCCCTTGGAAACTTGGGTAATTATTGAAGATTGTGATACAAATAGGGGTGAATACGTATGCGATAAGGTTGTTGTTGTTCCTCAAGATTTTGTATGTGAAGATTTATACAAAAGTCGTGCATTAGAATACGCCCGCAGGTTAAGAAAAGAATTAGTTGATGAAGGTAAGCTGGGACCAAACTACTTATTGCTTCAAGGTGACGATGATGCGGTGCCTAGCCTTGAATTCATAAAAGAGTGCTTAACCGTTCAAGCTGACATTATCATTGGGACAATTACTCCTCAAGTAAACGGCGTATGGAACACTATTCTTGACTATGAACGTTGCGTTGCATGCGGGATTTTCTGCAATTTTTTTACAAATTTAGGGCAGCCGCTTTGGGCTCATGGCGAAGGAACCTGCATGAGTAGTCAAGTAGACAGGAACGTTTCTTATGACATAAGTTTCTTTACCCATAATACTAAGCATAAATTGATAATCAACGAAGACTCTTTTTACTTCCACAAAGCATCAGTATTGGGTTACAGCATCTTTAATTCGGAAGGAAGGATTTTCATACTGCCGCCATTAACTTTTGCCGATGCAGTAACACAGAGACGCAGATGGTTTTGGGGGCAACTATCAATTTTAAAGTTGAAAATGCTGCCTCTCCCAAACAGGATTAGGTTAAGTATAATAGGCTTCTCAGGATTATGGCTATTCTCTATTGGAACATTAGGGTTGCCATTATACTATTTAGGCGTCGTCAATATACCGGGAGTGGTTTTACCATTTATATTTATCACGTTAGCCATATGGCTTGCAATTAGAGCCTACACCATTGGAAAATGCATGGGCTGGAAACACGCCATAGCAGGTACCGCAGCAAGTTACATAACAGTGACTATGAATTTTATTGTTCACCTAATTGGCCTTGCAATGGGGGATCCAAAAAAATTCGAAGTAATTCGCAAAGAGTGAACGTATATTTTACAGCGAAGAGCAAGGGCTAGAACGATTTGTTTGACTATCGGTTTATAAAAAACCTAGCAGAATACCTGCCGCGTTAGCGGCAGGATGAATGCGTAAGTTCCAAGTTTTTGTGAATATAAGGGGTCTTTCACCAACGAGATAAGGAGGTGAGAGACTTGGAGAAGGC
>Ga0326727_10027340_pt1 | contig 10482 bp, 6 predicted proteins | sample MB2enrmetagenome_FD_207643 | JGI IMG/M metagenome (GOLD analysis project Ga0326727, IMG submission 207643) | Lab enriched peat soil microbial communities from McLean, Ithaca, NY, United States - MB29MY | ecosystem: Environmental > Terrestrial > Soil > Wetlands > Peat | place: USA: New York...
TTTCTCAGATGTGATTCTTACAGCACGAGTGGTAAACTTTCGTCCGGAATACCCGGCAGATTTCCGCCGGAATGGGTGGCAGATTTAAAACAGCGCCCCTGGCAGATTTCCCCCGGAATGTCCACCAATAACGAGACCTTCCACCGGATGCTCACCGAGGGGATCAAGGTCACTTACCAGAAGGACGGCCACCCCCGGGGCGACCTCGTCTGGCTGGTGGACTTCCACACCCCGGAGAACAATGATTTTGTGGTCTGTAACCAGTTCACGGTGATCGAAAACCACCAGAACAAGCGGCCCGATATGGTGCTGTTCGTCAACGGTCTTCCTTTGGCCGTTATCGAGCTGAAGAATGCGGCGGATGAGAATGCCACAGTCCAGTCCGCCTTTCGCCAGCTCCAGACATACAAGGAGGCTGTTCCCTCTCTCTTCACCTACAACGTCTTTCTGGTCATATCCGACGGGCTGGAAGCCAAGGCCGGGACGATCTCTTCGGATTTCAGCCGCTTCCTGGCCTGGAAAAGCGCCGACGGAAAGGCCGAAGCCCACAAGCTGACTGGGCAACTGGAAACCCTGATCCGGGGAATGCTCAACAAGAAGACCTTCCTTGACCTCGTCCGTCATTTCATCGTCTTCGAGCAGTTCAAGAAGGAAGATTCCTCCTCCGGGCAAATCACACTGCACACCGTCAAGAAACTCGCAGCCTACCACCAGTATTACGCCGTCAACAAGGCGGTGGAATCCACCCTCCGGGCTTCCGGCTATTCCGGCAAACCCGGCGACCGGAAGGGCGGAGTGGTCTGGCATACCCAGGGCAGCGGAAAATCGCTCTCCATGGTCTTCTACGCGGGCAAGATTGTGCTCTGTATGGACAATCCCACCATCGTGGTCATCACCGACCGGAACGACCTCGACGACCAGCTTTTCGACACTTTCGCCAATTCCCGCCAACTTCTCCGTCAGGAACCGGTCCAGGCGGCCGATCGGGAAGAGTTGAAAAACCTGTTGAAAGTGGCATCCGGCGGCATCGTCTTCACCACCATCCAGAAATTCCAGCCCGACACTTCGACAGGCTCAGTGCCCGTGGCCGTTTACGAGACCCTTTCCAACCGCGAGAACATCATCGTCATCGCCGACGAGGCCCACCGCACCCAGTACGGTTTCAAGGCGAAAACCCAGGACGACAAGGACACAGAAGGAAACGTGATCGGAAAGAAAGTGGTTTACGGCTTCGCCAAGTATCTTCGCGACGCCCTGCCCAAGGCCACCTACCTCGGTTTCACCGGCACCCCCATCGAGAGCGACGACGTCAACACCCCGGCGGTGTTCGGCAATTATGTGGACATCTACGACATCGCCCAGTCGGTGAACGACGGCGCGACCGTGCGCATCTACTACGAAAGCCGCCTCGCCAAGATCACCCTCAGCGAGGAAGGCCGCAAGCTGGTCAAGGACCTGGATGATGAACTGGGCGAAGACGATCTCTCGGAAGCCGAGAAAGCCAAGGCGAAATGGACTCAGCTCGAAGCCCTCATCGGCAGCAAAGACCGTATTAGACAAGTGGCGAAGGATATCGTCACTCACTTCGAACTCCGTCAGGAAGTCATCGACGGTAAGGGAATGATCGTTTCCATGTCGCGACGCATCGCCGCCGAGCTTTACCGTGCCATCATCGAAATCAAGCCGGAATGGCATAGCGACGACCCGAAGAAGGGAGTCATAAAAGTGGTCATGACCTCTGCGTCGTCCGACGGTCCCGAGATCTCACGGCACCACACCACCAAGGAACAGCGCCGCGCTTTGGCCGACCGGATGAAGAACCCGCAGGACGAGCTGAAACTGGTTATCGTCCGCGATATGTGGCTCACCGGCTTCGATGTTCCCTGCCTCCACACCCTCTACATCGACAAGCCGATGAAGGGCCACAACCTCATGCAGGCCATCGCCAGGGTCAACCGGGTCTACAAGGATAAGATCGGCGGCCTGATTGTGGACTATCTCGGCATCGCCTCCGACCTCAAGAAGGCGCTTTCGTTCTACTCCGATTCCGGCGGCAAAGGCGATCCCGCCGCCCTCCAGGAACAAGCCGTCCAGATGATGCTGGAAAAGCTCGAAGTGGTTTCCCGGATGTTCCACGGCTTCCCATACGAGAACTACTTCGAGGCCGACACCCGCTCCAAGCTCTCCCTCATCCTGTCCGCCGAGGAACACATCCTCGGTCTTGAAAATGGCCGCAAACGCTTCATCGACGAAGTCACGGCCCTTTCCAAAGCATTCTCGCTGGCTGTTCCGGATGACCAGGCGATGGATGCCAAGGATGAGGTGGCTTTCTTTCAAGCGGTCAAGTCGTGCCTTGTGAAGTTCGATTCCACGGGCACCGGCAAGACCGGCGATGAGATCGAAACCGCCATCCGCCAGGTGATCGACAAGGCCCTCGTCACCGACGGAGTGATAGACGTTTTCGACGCGGCGGGAATCAAGAAGCCCGACATCTCGGTGCTTTCCGAGGATTTCCTGCTCGAAGTAAAGAACATGGAGCACAAAAACCTCGCGATGGAAGTGCTGAAAAAACTTCTCAACGACGAAATCCACGCCCGCACGAAGATGAACTTCGTCCAGGGTAGGACTCTGATGGAGATGCTGGAAGCCGCGATACTGAGTTATACCAACAAGATTTTGACCGCCGCGGAAGTCATCGACGAGTTGATCAAACTGGGCAAAGAGATTCAGTCATTGGACAAAGAACCCGCTGAGATGGGGCTTACGAACTACGAGTACGCCTTCTATACCGCAATTTCCGACAACCGGAGCGCCCGCGAGCTGATGGGGAAAGACAAACTTCACGAACTCGCCGTTGTCATCTTCGAGAAGGTCAAAGAGAACGCCAGCATCGACTGGACCATCAAGGAAAGCGTCAAAGCCAGGCTGAAGGTGATCGTCAAGCGTATCCTTCGACAGTTTGGCTACCCGCCCGATATGCAGATTCTGGCGACGGAGACTGTGCTCAAACAGGCCGAATTGATCGCGGATGGGTTGGTGGGCGGTTAGCTGGCGGTAACTTGTGCACCAAGCTTTCCCCGGGAATAGGTGGCAGATTTCACCGGAATACGCATCATGGCGACGCCCCAGTTCAGCCCGGAAACAATGCGAATCGTCTGTTTGTTCTCATCCGGAGGGAAAAACGATTGCGCTGACCTGAACAGACGATCATCAATTCGTTGCCGTGCAGTATCTGCTTTGGCATGCAAGACAAGGTAAAGAGGCGCCTGATCTTTCCCATAAGACAAAACTGGAGCTCGAACTGGTTGCCAGTGGAGGAGAATGTGTGATAATTTTATCCAGAGTAAATAGTTAAAGAATAGAAAGAAACGTTATTTTAAAATTTGTCTTCAGGTATTGAAGATCTTCTCAGTAAAAGAAGATAATATCCAAAGGAGTTCAATTATGAAGATCATTATTTCAATCATTCTGTTAATGATAACTTCAAATGGATATGGTATTATTAAAGATGCAGATTCTGAACTCAATGATTACCTAAATATTTTCAAGGATACATACAACATCCTGCAGAAAGAATTTATACGACCGTTAACACCGAACGAGCTTTTCTCAGGGGTTATGAAAGGCCTCCGTGAAGCTCCCGGTTCTAACGGCCCGTATGAATGGATAGATCCAGCGACGAATGCCATGGATGATTATTTTACGGATTACCAGCTTTTCGAAAAATTCCTCTCCTACAAAATGAGCAATAGGACGCAGATCGGAGTGAATGATCTTGTGCTTTCAGCTATCGTTGGTATGGTAAGCGGGCTAAACGATCCTTATAGCCAGTTTATTCTTCCACCCAAGCAAACCAATAATATTAAGACAAGCGACGGATTAACAGGAATCGGGATACATTTGGGAATGCGCAATGGTAATCCCATGGTGATAGATTCTATCCCCGGATCACCGGCTTCCCGCGTTGGGATAATGAGCGGGGATATCCTATTGGAAGTAGATAATCAACCGGTCGGTAACGAGACTATCAACGACATTGTGCTTTTGTTGCGAGGGGACCCCGGATCCACCGAGATATTGAAGATTCAACGCGAGGGCAAAGTCCTTTCGATCCCAGTGGTTCGTGAATTCATCCATTTTGTACCCTTTCAGTTTGGAACGATAACGAATTCAGAAAAACGTATTGCCTACTTGAAAATCTTGGAATTTCCAAAAAACCTCCTTTATGACCTGACAAAAGCATTGGAAGGATTCGACTGGAATGGCATCGACGGGATTGTCCTGGATCTTCGACATTGTCCTGGAGGGCTTTTAAACCAAGTTTCCGGGACTCTCGACTTATTCATTGACTCAGGTCTACTATTTAAAACTGTTGGCAGGACCAAGGAATACACTACCGATTTCTTGGCATCAGGCGATAAAAGCCTGATCCCGTCGAACATTCCAGTTTCTGTTTTAATTGGAAGGTCGACGACAAGCGGGGCGGAACTCCTCGCCGCCGTTCTCCGTGAGCGGAAAAGGGCAGTCCTCGTTGGTGAAAGCACCCTTGGCTATGGATCTATTCAGAAAACCTTTGCATTCAATAATTCCTTGCTGTTGAAATACACGATTTCTAAATTTATCCTGCCATCTGGCCTTGATCTGAACAAGGTTGGCGTTAAACCAGATTTTTTAATTACCAATTCCCTCTCTGCCGATGACTCTTCGAAAGTACAGGAATTACTTTCAAGTGGAGTGATTCTGCCCTATCTCTCTCAAGCAGATTTGTCGGATAAAGGCGGGCTAGCAGATAGGCTAATCCGAGAGAAAGGACTGAAAATTAAGCCGGAGCTGGTCGAACTAGCCATTGACTGCGTTGTGGCAAATCCATTGATCCGGAGCACCCATGATGCCCAATTGAGAAAAGCTATGGAGATATTGATAGCCAAAAGCAAATGAATTATATAACTCATGAATTTGGATCCAGATAGAAGATAACGTGGGAGCTATACTATGGCAATGAAATACATCAAAGAAGCAAGTGCCGATTCTGTGGTGTTGCTGGATTTTGAAACATCGGGATTATCGCCCGATAACGGAGATCGTGCTATCGAAATCGGGGCTGTGCGGATTGAGCAAGGAGAAATTACGGATCGTTTCCAGATGCTGATGAATCCAGGATTTCGAGTGAATTCGCCTGTTCCTTGCTGGTCGCAAGAAGACTTTATCAGGATGCGCCCAATCTGGCTTGATTTCCCAAAAATTTGACAGATTATTTTTGTTTCGCTAACCTATTCGTACGTTTTCAATTTTTTGGAGGTTTCCGATGAAGAAGACCAGCGTGTTTGTCATGATTGCCGCTCTTATGCTCGTAATAGGCGGGGCAGTGTTTGCGGATACGGTAGTTGTAGTGAAGACCGTATTTGAACAGCATCATCCCAATCTGGCGGAAGCTCACCGAATGATCGACAAGGCATATGGAAAGATCGTGGATGCCCAGAAAGCCAACGAATATGAACTCGACGGCCATGCCGCCAAGGCGAAAGCCTATCTGGAAGCCGCTGTCAACGAACTGAAGCTGGCCGAAAGCGTCGTCAATGACAGAAGGGACGACGGAAGGGACTACAGAAGGGATGACGGAAGGGCTGGCGGAAGAGGCGATGGCGATAGATAAAACGGATTATTGGTCATGAAAAGGCGGGCTTCGGCCCGCCTTTTTTCATGGGTCTGTCGTCCAGGCGGTGAGGTCTTCTGTTGGAAACCGGCATACCGGAACGAAATGCAGCCGGTATTGTCCGATCCTTCGGCTGGATCCGGGAGCGGGATTTCTGTGGAAAATTCAGGAAAAAACCTTCAGGCTCCGACGAACCGCCGGTAAGCCCACATACCGGTGTTTCTTTCCTTGCTGCCCTTCACGATGATGCGGCCCTGCCGGAACAGCGTCACGCTGAACTGCGCAGTCTCGAACTCGAAAAAGAACGGTGTTTCCCGGACGATCTTCACATGCGGCGCGAGGAGTTCCCGGTGGGCTTTCAAGTCCAGCGTGACAGGATCCATCGGACTGACGGCTACGTTCCGGTCTCCGCAGGAGACGGCCACCACGTCTGCGTGACGGCCGAGCAGAAAGGAAAATTCGCCGGAGTGGGCGGGGCAATCGGGATTCGGTTCGATCGGAAATTCTTCGCCGCTCGTCAGGTCGAGCACTTTGCTTTCCATCGAGTGGTTATCGGCCCATGCCGAGAGTGCGCGGCAGACGGCTTCGGCGGGAGGCGGCGGGAGCAGTATTCCGGGGAGCGGGCGTTCGTAACGGGCGATACATGCGAGGCAGGGTTCTTCGGGAGCGACGTGAACCAGCCGCCACCCGCCGAAGTAGTCGAGGAGGACGGCGCGCTTTCCGTCGCGGACGGCGATATCGTTCAGGGTGTAACAGCTTTTCCGGCTGCCGGAAATGTCGACGAAAAGTTCGTTGTCGCGGAACATTTCGGCGTGCTCATGCGAAACCGGTTCGTTCAGGAGATCGTAGTTGACGGAGGGCTGGAGTTTGCCGCGCTCGGCGCCGGTGTCGTATTCCGACCACGCGAGCCGGATCGCATGGCCCTGCAGCGCGCGGAGAGCCTCCCGTTCGATACCGAGGCCGCCCGCGACGAAAACCCTCACTGCTGGAAGCCCACCCGAGAGGTCTTTGCCCCGAGGTGCGACTTCATCTCGTTCTGGATGGCGTCGAGGAAGTCCTTCATAGTGACGGAGCGTTCCCCTTCGCGCAACGCGGCCTTGCGGGCGGCGTTGTAGACCACGTTCGCGATGGAGCCGCCGGCGAGTTCATACTCGGCGAGGCGGTTGAAATCCACGTCGGAAGCGACGGGCATCTTGTCGGAAATGTGCACCTTCCACAGCTTCTGCCGCGTCTCGTACTTGGGGATGTCGAAGCGGATCTTTACGTTGAAGCGCCGGTTCCAAGCGGTGTCGAAGAGATCCACGAGGTTGGTGGTGGCGATAAAGACGCCGTCGAAATTCTCCAGTTCTTCCAGAAGGATGTTCTGCATCTGGTTGTATTCTTTGTCGGCGGCCTGCATGATCGCGCCGCGCGCCGAAAGGAGCTGATCCGCCTCGTTCATGAAGAGGAAGAGCTTTTTCGGGGAATTCTTCTGGTGGCGGTAGAACTCGCGGAACACCTTCTTGACGTTCTTGGTGCTCTCGCCGACCCAACTGCTGACGAGATTGCTCGCGTCCACCTTGTACATGTCGGCCCCCGCCTCTCCCGCGAGAGCCTGGGCGGTGATGGTTTTTCCGGTGCCGGACAGGCCGTAGAGCAGGATCTTGATCGAGCCGAAGGACTGAGCCGCGAGGTTGGGCCGTACTCCCCACTGCTTCATCGTTTCCGCGGCGCGGGTAAGGTCCACGGCGCCGAGCAGGTCTTTCTTGACCTCCTCGTCCAGGATCACGCTTTCGAGGTTGACCTTGGGGGTAATGATCTCGAAGAGACCCTTTCCGCGGTCCTTCTCATGCGGATTCGAGCTGTCCAGCATCCCTTCGAGCCGCTCGGCCTCGGTCTTCTGACCGGGGAGACGGGGTTCGCCGGGCTTGACGTCGGAGAAAAGCAGACGGTAAATCTTGTCTTTGGATATGGAGATCGAGGCGAAGTCGGACGCGAAACCCATGTACTCGCTGTCGCTCGGGCGTTCAACGTTTTCGCCATGGTGCTCGTCGTCCATTTCCTCGTCGTCGTCCTCTTCCTCGAATGGGAAGGACGGGTACATCTCGGACTGCTGCACGAGGTTTTCGCGTACGAAGACGCTGTCGCGGGTGAAGCAACTGAGAAAAGCGCGCGTCTGCGAGGGAATGAAGGCGAGATGCGAGAGGAACTCCTCGATGTTGTTGATGATCACTTCCTTGGTGATGATGACACGGTATACGAGGTACATCAGAACCACGAACTCGATGTTGGTGAGCGTGTTCATCTTGAGAAAATCGATGAGCGGGATGTGAAGACCGCTCTTGAGGATGTTCCTGCGGAAGCGGCGGAGGTTGCGCGCGAACTCGCCCTTCTCGTACATGCTGTCTTTCACCATGTTGGACGAAGGCCCGTCGAGGCGGTAGAACTGCGAGAGGAAGAAGATATACTTCATCAGGCCCGCGATATCGGTCAGAAGCGCGTCCACCGACTTGTAGCGGTTCGAGGCCGCGAAGCCGCCGGAATCGTAAAGCACCTGTCCCGTGGTGCTCTTGAAGACTATATTTACCGCAAGGGGCGAAAGGAAAACCCGGCGCTGATTGTGCATGTTCGCGAAATCGACGAGGGAGAGATTGGACTTCTGGAAGTCCGAGTCCTCGATCATAATGGTGCCGTTTCGTACGAGCGGATTTTCGCCGGAGAGAAAGTGCTGCATCGCGAAGATCGCACGCGAGGGCAGACGATGCATGAAGCAGGCCGCGTGCCATATCATCACGCCGTTCTGAGCGTAGAGATTCATCCCGAGCAGGAGAAGGAAGAGCTTGCGATCTTCCCAGGTGGCGTTCTCCAGCGTGGAAGACCATTGCCGGAGCGCTGCCCGGTATTCCCAAACGGTTCGGCGGCGCACGACGAACGCCTGTCCGCGAACTGCCGAAAGCAGAGGATCTGTGGAACTGTCCTCGCGCAGACAGCTTTTGACCAGATAATCGGCGTACTTGCGGACCATCAGAATGGCCAGGTCGATGATGAGAGTGTCGTTAGCGGGCATGGATTCTCCTCGGGAAAAAAGAGACATTCATTATAACGGATTACGACGTTTTACTCAAATAATCGTTCTCCGCTCTCCCGCCGACGGAAGAGCTTCCGATACAAATATAAACAAATTCGGCGGGAGTGTCCAGAATGACAATGCTAACCATCGACGATTTCCGGGAAGCGGATTTTCCCGACTTTTTCGAACTGATCCGGGAATGGGGACCTGACAACGACTTTGATGAGGTAGTGGTGCGCGAGTCGCTCCGGCGTTTCCGCGAACGCGGGGAGGGGAAAATCCTGATGGCGCGCCTGGACGGGGTACTCGCCGGTTACGCGCAGATCGAACCGCGTTATGACCTTTGTTTCGAACCGTATCTCGAAGTGGTCCAGTTGCTGGTAACGGGAAAGCACCGTTCGGAAGGAATCGGCGGAGCCATTATGAAGCGCGTCGAGGAAGAAGCCGGGAAGAGCGGAATCAAGTCGGTCAAGCTCAGCTCGCAAATCCACCGGTCGCGCGCGCATGTGTTTTACGAGACGATCGGATATTCCTGTTACAAGATATCCAAGTTCTATGAAAAGATGCCGCTTTGACGCAATATGTATGTTCGGTCAGGGCAACAGGATCAGCGGCCCTTCACGAAGGTGCCGTTCTCGTATTCGTTGAAGGCCTGCCGGATTTCCTCCTCGGTATTCATGACGATGGGACCGTACCATGCGACGGTTTCACGGATGGGCTTGCCGGAGAGGAAGAGGAAGCGTGCGCCGAGTTCTCCCGCCTCGATGGTCGCCACGTCGCCGTCGCCGAATAAAACAACGGTGTGGTCGCAGCACATCTCGCGGTCGCGGGGGGAAAAGCGTCCGCAGCCCCCGATGACGTAAGCGATGGTGGTATAACCCTTTCGCGCGGGAATGTCGATAACCGCGTGCGGGTCCAGCGAGATGTCCAGGTAGTGCACGTGGGTGATGAGATCCTGAACGGGACCGACCCACTTGTCGAAGCCGCCGGCGATAACTCTCATTTTGCCGATGCCGGAAAGCGGGACTTCCACGATGCCTCCGGCACGGATGTCCTGGTAGCGCGGGTTCATCATCTTGTGGTCTTTGGGAAGATTGACCCAGAGCTGAAATCCCCCGAGCACGCCCTTCTCGGAATGCGGCATCTCGGTATGGACGATGCCGCTGCCGGCGGTCATCCATTGGATCTCGTCGGGACCGACGACACCCTTGCTGCCGAGGCTGTCCTGGTGTTCCATATTACCGGCGAGCATGTAGGTGACTGTTTCGATGCCCCGGTGCGGGTGCCATGGAAAGCCCGCGATGAAATCCTTTTCCGTGTCGGAACGGAAATCGTCCAGCAGAAGGAAGGGATCGGTGAGGGTCTTCTCGAAGAAGCCGAAGGCACGGCGGAGCTTGACTCCGGCTCCTTCGACGGTTTCCTTGGAGTTCCAGCGTTTCCATACCGGCCGGTTTTCGAAGGTCATAAAGATTACCTCTCTCCGGACTCATGATAAACCATATCGGAGATATGATCAAGCGGGAACGGTCCGTTTTTCGGAAAAATGCGGAAGACAGGAGGGTAGTCTTCGGCCGGGTCAGGATTCGCGGTGCTCTCCGTTAGTTGACAAGCGGCAGGCACTGAGATAAAATAAGACGATGTCGTTCCAGTGATTATGACCAATCGGATATACAGAGTCACTTCTTCGCGGGCGTTCCCGCGGTTCCCAGTTTCTGGATGACTGTTTCCGAAATGTAGATACCGATAAACTTCTTCAGCGCCTCGATGTCGTTGACGCCCT
>Ga0326727_10027341_pt1 | contig 10482 bp, 10 predicted proteins | sample MB2enrmetagenome_FD_207643 | JGI IMG/M metagenome (GOLD analysis project Ga0326727, IMG submission 207643) | Lab enriched peat soil microbial communities from McLean, Ithaca, NY, United States - MB29MY | ecosystem: Environmental > Terrestrial > Soil > Wetlands > Peat | place: USA: New York...
CGTCGGAGGTTCGCCGGCGGCGAGTCCAATTTCGCGCTGCGCCATGGCAAAGCGAGTGAGCGAGTCGACGATCAATAGAACGTTCTTGCCGAGAGCTGCGAAATGCTCAGCAACCGCAGTCGCGGCCAGTGCAGCACGAATCCTGAGCAGCGGTGATTGGTCAGAAGTGGAAACAACTACAACCGCGCGACGCAGCCCATCAGCGCCCAGAACCTCGAGAAACTCTCCCACTTCGCGCCCGCGCTCTCCCACGAGCGCCAGTACGGTCATATCCGCGGCCGTTCCTCTGGCCATCATACCGATCAGGGTGCTCTTGCCAACGCCACTTCCGCCGAAGACGCCCACGCGCTGCCCTCTTCCGCAAGTAAGGAATGCATCAATCGCGCGGATACCGCAGCCCAGCGGCTCGCGAATCGTAACCCGCTCAAGCGGCAGCGGCGCCGAACCATCGAGAGCAATTGAATGGGATGCACGGTAATCGGGCAGCGCATCCAGCGGGTTTCCACTGGCGTCGATCACGCGGCCTAACATCTCCGGGCCGACGCGAATGGAAGGACGCGCGCCCCACGTTATAATCTGATCGCCGTAGCGAATTCCCTGGGGCTGGTCGGCGGTCATGGCCAGCATCGTAGATTGCCGGAAGCCGATAATTTCGCCGGAGTAGCTTCGGCCGCGACCGACAATCTCGCAAGACTCTCCAACTGAGCAGTAGGGTCCATCTGATTCAATCAGGTTCCCGACCACCTGATTTACACGCCCGTGCCACCGCAGGGTCGAGCCTGTGCGCAGAAACTGCGCGTATGGAGAAAGCAATGCCCGGCTCATTCGCTGGCAGGCCTCACTGCGAGCAGATCGAAGAAGCCCTGCTCAACTTCCTTCAACTGCTTCTCCAAGCTGAAATTTGCGGAACCGAGTTCAGTTTCGACGATGCAGTCGTGTTCATTCAATTCAGCATCCTCAACCACTTCAACGCGAGTTGTGCCTGAAACGCCGGCAAAGTCGCGCTTCCAGGTTTCGCCCTTACCCGGTCCGACGCGAATAGTTACGTTCGAACCTTCACGCATGTTTTCCATGACCAGGCGAACCAGCGATGCCACCAGCATCGGATCGACCTGGGCCTCGCGATGCAGGATCTTGGCCGCGATAGCAAGAGAGAGTTGAACGATTTCCGCCTCAACCCGGCCGTAGTATTTGTCTCGTTCCTGTTCAAACTGGGTGACTGCCGTCGTGATTGCCGCGCGCGCTGCCAGGAGTTTCTGTTCATACTCGACGCGCAGTTTGTACTCCATTTCGCGTGCTGCTTCAGTGCGTTCTCGCGCGATTCGTTCGGCGAACTCCGCATGCGTCATCTGCACATCTTTTCGCCGCGCGCCTGATTCCAGATCGCTCTGAGATCCGCCCAGAAGTGGATCTCCGTCGCTTAGCACGCCACCGGAAATGTCGCGATATTGCAGTGTGGTCACGGAAACTGAAAAATCCGCGTTAGACGACATACTCATCTTCTCCCTGGCTGCGAAGCGCCATCCGGCCTTCGGCTTCGAGTTTTCGGGCAATCGCGATCATTTCGCTCTGTGCTTTGGCAACGTCCTTGCTTCGAACCGGCCCCATCATTTCAGAATCTTCCTTCAACATTTCAACGGCGCGAGACGACATCGTTCTGAATATATGAGTTCGCAATTCCTCACTGGCGCCCCGCAAAGCGATTGTCAGCGTCTTTTTATCGACCATCGTGATCAGTTCCCGCATGTCAGGTTCGGGCACATCAAGGAAGTTCTCAAATGTGAACATAAGATCGCGGATACTGATAGCTAGCTCTGGTTCCGTAGATTCGATCGTTGCCAGAATTTCTTTCGCAGCCGGGGGCTCCAGTTGATTCATCAAGTCGGCCAGATTCTTGAAGCCAGTGTCGGCGCGCTTGGTCGGTTTCCCGACGGAGCTGAAACGCCGCTTGATCACCTGTGAAGCCTTCGCCGCAGCCTCTGGGGAAAACTGACCCATTGTCGCCATGCGCTTGACGCAATCAACTCGATCTTCCGGCTCGAGCTGCATGAGCAGCGCCGATGCCTGCTTTGGTTTAAGATGCCCGAGCAGAAGAGCCTTTGTTTGGGCATGCTCGCCGGCGAGAAACTTAGCAACCTGCTGGGGTTCTGTTGTCTGCAATGAATCAAGGTCGAGCGAGTCCATATCCTTAGGGCGGTTCAGGCGTTGCACCATACTCTCTGCGCCGTTTTCGCCAAAGGCCTTCACCAGCAGACGAGTCGCAACTTCCCGGCCACCCTCGGTTGCGGATCCCTTGGCCGCCATCATCTGCTTGTATTCTTCAAGGACCTGGAGAGTGAGCTCAGCAGGTATTCTTGGCAGATTTGCCAACTCATCCGTGACGCGCTCCAGATCTGAAGGCGGCAAGCTGCGCAGAATTGGCACCGCCTCCGACTCGTTGAGAACCGCAAGTAGGATTGCCGCTTTGCGCGTGCCACCGAAGGATGATTGAGTCTGTGTGCTCATGACCGCTCCTCCCGCATCCAGGCCTGCATCGCACGCGCCGTGTCGACGGGGTTTTGCTTCGCCAATTCTGACGACTGCTGCTTGAGTTGTGCGGCGCGTCTGCCGACATCAATTACATCCGTAGATTCCGAAGACAATTCCGGCGCGTTGACGGCGGCGAGAGACGGCTGGAGTCCCGCAGTGAGTTCTCCCTGCCGAAGCACGTGCTTTTGAACCGGCCGAATCACCAATAGGTAAGCCAGCAGAAACAGGCCAAGAAGCGACAGCGGCCGCAAAAGCGACGAATATTCAGAGGCTGCCTTTTGAACTTCAGATGCCAGGTTCGGAACCGGCAGATCGCTTCCTGTCGAGTCACCATCGAAGGAGAGGTTCTGCACGCTGATGGTGTCGCCGCGCTTGGCGTCAAATCCGATCGTAGCTTCAGCCAGCTCCTGGATGCGATTCAGCTCATCCTGCGATCTTTTCTGGCGCGTGACCGAAACCTTGCCCTTGCTGTCGGTTGTCCTCACAATCAAGTCGTCGACTAGCAGAGCAGCGCTGATCCGCCGAATTCCCCCTGCCGGTGTAATCGTGTGGATGATTGTCTTGTTGACTCCATATTGCGCACTCTCCGTCTTGGAAGACTGTGAAGGGCCTGAAGTCGTCGCCGATGTTGGAACAGACGCGGCGTTATTCTGCTGGCCCGCCTGGCCCGTCGGTTTGGCAGTCTTGGCAGCCGGGATGTTGCTCGCTGTCCCTGGAACCCCGGAAGAAGTCGGAGGCCCGCCGGCTGAATCTTCAGTTCTCTGCATGGTGATCAGCGCGCTCACAGCGGGATCATATCTTTCATCGTTCTCGTCGGTTGACGCCTCTTCGAAGTCCACATTCACGCTGGCGCGAATCGCGTTGGTTCCCACCACCGGCTCGAGTGTGTTGATCAACCGATCCGTCAGTCTTGCTTCCTCATCCTGATCATTGCCCGGGCCGTCGTGAGCAACCCCGAGAGATCTCTCGGAGTCGGCATCGATAATCGAAACGTCTTCAGGTTTCAACTCATCGACCGCGCCAGAAACCAGTCGTGATATGGCAACAACGGCGTCCTTGGAAAGTCCATTGTGACGAAGCCGGAGTATGACCGCGGCCTTTGCGTTCCGTTGCCGGTCGAGAAACACAGAATCGGTCGGCAGCACTAGATGTACGCGCGCCTGCTGAACATCGGCGAGCGTCTGGATGGTCCGCTCGAGCTCACCCTCCAATGCGCGCTGGTAAGCGACCTTCTCGTCAAATTCCGTCTGTCCCCAGGACATCTTGTCGAAGAGCTCAAATCCCATTCGTCCGCTATGCGGCTGGCCTTGCGCTGCCGTCATCATTCGAGCCGCATCGAGTTTGTCAGCCGGAACGCTGACCTCCTTGCCGTCGGCGCTGACCTCGTGTGGAATGCTCTGTGAGTCGAGTTGCGTCGCCAAAGTTTGCGCATCCGCCGGATCAAGATCCTTGTAGAGCGGCTTGTAATCCGGGACAGCAATCAATCGCACAAACAGTGTCAGGATCAGGGCTGTCGCACCTGCGCCTCCCAGAAGCAGACCTTTCTGAAGGCCTGTCCGGCTGCCCCAGAATTGCTTCATTTGTTCAACTACATTCGAAAAACCTGGCATCGTTTACCAATCCTAGAATTGCATTTTCTCGATGTCTTGATAGGCATTGACGATCTTGTTGCGGACTTGCATCATCAGTTGAAAGGCAACATCAGCTTTCTCGACAGCAACCATCACTTCGTTCAAGTCGCCGCCCCCTCCGCGCAGAAGATTGCTCACCTGCGAAGCTGCCGAAGCGTGGAGTTGATCAACGGAATGGACGGCGTTTGAAAGCACCGACGAAAAGCTCTCTTCGCCGGAAATTCCGCTGCTATTCTGAAGCGAAGACGGCTCCGAAATGACTGCGTTCGGAATTGGATTAAAGGCGACGTTGCTCATGGCATGGCTCCGATTATGAGGTCTTCAAAATATCGATCGACTGCTGGATCATTTGCTTGGCGGCATTCACCGCCGAGGCATTCAGCTGATAGGACCTGACTGCACCCATCATGTCGACCATTTCTGAAACGGGATTGATCGCGGGATACGCGACCATTCCGTTCTTGTCGGCATCGGGATTTCCTGGCTCATAGTGCATCACCGGTGGAGTCGTGTCCTCGACGATCTGCGTCACTTGAACCGCGCCTGCCGGCGCTTGACCGAAGTGCCCGAGCCGGCTCAGCACCGTGGTGAACGGCGAGGGATTCGAAGCGCTGAAGACGACTTCTTTGCGCATATACGGTCCACCGGTATCCGTGTGCGTGGTTTCGGCATTGGCGAGATTCGCCGAGGCCACTTCAGCTCGTTGCCGCTCAGCTGACAGGCCAGACGCGCTCACGCTCAACATGTCAAAGAGTCCCATGGTCAGTTACCTTCCTTAATCGCGACCAGCAGGCGATGAAACTCAGACTTAATCAGTTGCACGCCCATTTGGTATTGGAGTTGCGTCTCTCCCATCAAAAGGCTTTCGCGATCGATGTTCACGTTGTTTCCATCCGGACGCTCGGGAAGACCTTCAACTTCAGCCGATGCCGGTACAAGCTGTACGTCATTGTTCTCATCCGTCACTTGCTGCATTGCGGATTGGAAGTTGATGTCTTTTGTGTGATAACCGGGTGTATCCACATTGGCAATGTTGGACGCAATCAACTGCTGGCGATCCGACGTCACCTTCAGATATCCCTGAAGCAGCTGCATAATAGGCGTGGTTGTGGACATGTTATGCATACCTCCTGGGCGGCAAACCGTACTCTCGGATCTTGTTCCTCAACGTTCGCAGGCTGATTCCCAGCATTTCCGCGGCGTGTGTCCGATTGCCGTCGGTGAGAGCGAGCGTATTCTCGAGGTGAGACTTCTCCACCTGCCATATCGGAGTGCCCGCGGGCAATTCATTGATTGCTGAGGTTCGCGGCGATTTCTTCAACCCGGATTGCCCGTGGAACTCCATCTCGAAGCAGTTGGAATCGAGAGTGCTCGTCCCTGCAAGAGTGACAACGCGCCGAATGAAATTGGCGATTTCACGAACATTCCCCGGCCAGGAGTGCGACTGCAGGCGATCGAGAAAATCGGGCAGAAGATGCGGGCACGGCACGCGGTGCTGTGCGGCGTATTTTTCAGCGAAGTGGCGTGCAAGAACCGGAATGTCTTCCTGGCGATCGCGCAATGGCGGCAAGGTGAGCGGAATGACATTGAGCCGGTAATAAAGGTCTGCCCGGAACTGGCCGCGCTCGACCATGGTCGCCAGAGAAACATTGGTTGTGGCAATCACACGGATATCAACCTTGACAGTCGTAGCCTCACCAAGACGCTCGAATTCACGCTCCTGCAAAACACGCAACAGCTTTGGCTGAAGGTTGAGAGGCATTTCGCTAATTTCATCCAGCAGAATGGTGCCGCCATCGGCAAGTTCGAACTTGCCGGACTTGGTGGCGATGGCTCCCGTGAATGCTCCGCGCCCGTGCCCGAACAACTCACTCTCGAGGAGAGCCTCGGGGACTGCCGCGCAGTTCACGGCGATGAATGGTTTATCGCCGCGCGCGCTGAAATCGTGGATATAGTGCGCGAGAAGTTCCTTGCCGGTTCCGCTTTCGGCCTCAATCAACACATCCGCGCCGGAGCTGGCGGCTGCGCGTGCCCGTTGCAGCGAACGAGTCAGAAGGGGTGAGCGGCCGATAATTTCACCGCATGCGAAATCCTCAGACGGCGCGGGTGATTGCGTGACCCGATGCACGAGCTGCGCTGCGGCTGATTGCAGCCGATCAAAAGGAATCGGTTTGGTCAGGTAGTCGAGCGCTCCGTCGCGCATCGCAGTGACTGCATCCGGCACCGAACCGTGAGCGGTCAGCAAAATTACTGCGGTATCGGGCGACGCTCTCCGCGCAGCCCGCATCACTTCCATCCCTGTGCCGTCCGGCATGCGCATATCGGTGACGATCAAGTCGAAGTCCCGGTCTTCCACATTGCGCACGGCTTCCCGTACACACGAGGCGGTTTCAACACGCCAGCCATGGCGCAGAAAATTTGCGCGCAACGCTGTGCGAATTCCCGGTTCGTCGTCAACTACCATCACCGAAAGCGCTTCTTTTGTGCTCATATGGCCGGAAACCCCAACTCAAAGCTTGTTCCTTCGTTAACCCGACTCGAAACCCGAATCTCCCCACCGTGTTGGTCCATGAGCCGCTTGCAAACGGCAAGGCCCAGACCCGGGGTCTCTCCGGTTCCGCTGAATCCTGGATCAAAGATGTGTTCGACGACGTTTTCCGGTATCCCGCAACCTGTGTCTTGAATGGTGACCACCGCGCGAGTGAGTCTGGCCTTCGTTCTCTGCCCCAGCGATACCGTGATGCGTCCACCAAATTCGGAATGTCGAATTGCGTTACAGAGAATGTTCAGAATGATTTGGCGGATAGCATCTTCGTTGCCCAACACGGAGATCGTCGCAGCGCTTACTGAAAAGGTAAGCGAGACTCCGGCCTGGTCGGCGATTGGCCTGACAAACTCAACGCCGCTTTCAATGCACGCTGCCAGGCGAACCGAGGTCAGGCGCAGTCTGCACTCACTATTAAGGCTCAAAACGTTGTTCACTGTGCCGGAGAGTGTGCGGATGCCGGCGCGGAGATGCGAAATCCACTCAGCGGCCTCACTGGGCTCCTGCTCGATGAGTCCGGCAAACAGTTCCAGGCTTGCTAATGGATTCTTAATTTCGTGGGCCAGGATGGTCGAGATTTCTGCCAGAACAGTAGCGCGCCGGGCAGCTTCGCGCTCTTGCTCTGCGAGCTTGTTTGCTGTTATGTCGCGGAGAATCCAGATACTTTGCAGACGGCTCACAAGCTCTGAATGGCATTCGGAACCGGCCGCGGGGTCCAGTTGGCGGCAGCTGATTGCCAGCCAACGATTACCGGGTCTCCCATCAGGATTCAACTCGATATCGATGGGACCGGTGGAATTTTTGCCCATCGACAGGAAGTCAATCTGGCAGAATGCGGAGAGGGCTTGCAGGCTTTCGATGTGCGCGTTTTTCAGCTCCAGAAGTCTGCGGCCTTCCGGGTTGATCATGACGATCCGATCAGCCTGGTTAAGTACAAGAACACCGCACGGCAGCGAATCAAGCATCTGTTGCAGTGCTGCCCGCATGCGGTCGTTCTCATTCAAACTGCGAGTCAATGCCGCATTCCGCTCGGAGAGCTCTGACCCGAGGCGCGCAACTTCCTGCTGGAGATCGCGATAGGATGACTCCAGTACCGACGATGCGGCAATGAATTCTGAGAATGCGTCCGCAAGCAGTTGCGGGCTGGGCACGGGTTCGACACCCAGAGCCATTATTGGAACGGCATGAGAACTCGGCAGCATTTGCCTACTTAACAGGCACGACGCGTGCCAAACTGGGAGCTGACGCCCAAATTGGGCTATTAGCGGAGAGGTTTCTATAAAATAATGTGTTCAGGCTTGATTTCGTAGCCGTTGCCAACGAGGATTGAGGCGCGTTCAATCGCATTGCGCAGCTCCCGTACGTTTCCAGGCCAGTTATGCTGCTGGAGGATCTGCAGCGCTTCGTAGCTCACAGAGACCCCGGGGTGATATTTGGCGGCAAATGCGAGAGTCAGGTCGGTAATATCTCCCATGCGGTCGCGCAGGGGCGGCATGTGAATCGGGAAGACGGCGAGCCGATAATAGAGATCCTCACGGAATTGCTGTTGAGCCACTCGCGCTTTCAGTTCGGCATTGGTCGCTGCAATTACCCGCACATCGACTTTCAGATTGTCGCTGCCTCCGATGCGCTGGACCTCACCTTGCTCAAGGAATCTCAGGATCTTGCTCTGCAACGACAGTGGCATATCGCCGATCTCGTCGAGAAACAGGGTACCGCCCTGGGCTGCGTGAATTCGCCCGATGCGCGATTGCACCGCACCCGTAAAAGACCCCTTTGTATAACCAAAAAGCTCTGCCTCGAGCAGCGTCTCGGGAATTGCCGAGCAATTTACCACAACAAATGGCCGGTTGCGGCGCGCGCCTATGAAATGAATCTCCTGGGCAATCAAATCTTTGCCCGTACCGCTCTCTCCGGTAATGAGGACCGTGGTGTCACGAGCTGCAACCATGCGGGTCAGCGCGTAGGTGCGCAGCATCGGTTGCGAAGTGCCCACCATGCTTCTCAGCCTGATGACACCACCACTTTCAGGTTCGCTGTTCTCCTCATCACGTGGTTGCAGAGCTTCGGTGCGAAGCGATCCCGCCCTGTTCACTGCATCGACCACTCTTCTTGAGATCGCTGTTGGCGGCGCGGTCCCAACAAGAAGTTGCCCGGTGTGCGAGTTGAGCATCAGGACCTGCGTATTTGGAAACCGATCACGGACAATGCGATGGAGTTCTCCTGCTTCCAGGTCCGGAAGCACCGGATCAAGAAGAAGAACAGGATCATTTCTATCGTGTTCCCGCAGACGTGTCAGCGCCGCGGCCCCGCCGCTTGCCTCGCTCACACGCCATCGCGGAGGACAGAGCTTCTCCATCAGTTCATCGCGCAGTTTGGCGTTGGGACTCACAACGAGCACGTCAACAGGAGCTCGATCTTCAATGCGAAAGGCTGTTGCGGTTGCCATTTTGATCGCCTACCGTGATCTGAGGTTAAAGAGATCCTTGAATTTCGATTCCCTTTGGCTGTTCTTGGCACCAGTGGACACGTGTGCAAGCGGCTGCGCCGGTGCGTGCAGTCCCTCGCCCCGCTCCCTGCGGAGCCGCGCATGCGGACCTGCGTCTCCGGCGGACGCGCCGCTTTCCAGGACATCCTTGTTAGGCGACACGCAGCTCATATCCAAATCCCCGCACCGTGTGGGTCAGCTTCTGCTCTCCCGGCAGATCAATTTTGTCGCGAATGTATTTCACGTATACGTCGACAATATTTGTCGTCGCATCGGGAGACATGTTCCACACTTCTTCTAGCAATGTGGCGCGGGAAACGGGGTGCCCTGGATTGCGCATCAACACTTCAAGGATGGCGAATTCCCTTGGTGTCAACTCGATTCGCCGTCCATTCCGTTCCACGCGGTGCTCTTGGCGGTAGAGTCTGAGGTCGCCCACTGTGGAACATTCAGAAATCATCCCGGAGTTACGCCGCAGGAGCGCATGGACACGCGCCAGAAGTTCAAGAAGGGAAAAAGGTTTATTCATGCAGTCATCCGCGCCGCTTTGGAGCGCATGCACCCTGTCTTCGACCCGGCTGCGGGCGGTTAGCACCAGGATAGCCAACTTTGGCTGCTCGGGCCTGGCCTTGCGAATGAGGCTAATGCCGTCGAGTTTCGGCATATCAAGGCAGGTAATCAATAGGTCGAAGCGGCGTTTCTCCTCAAGCGCAGCGAGGGCGGCTTCACCGTCAGAAACTTGATTGACGACGAAGCTCTGGCTGCGAAGCTCCTCACACAGGAAACCTGCGAGCCAATGATCATCCTCGACGACAAGTACTTGCCGCCCCGAAATGCCGTTGCACCGTGCAGGTCCCGAAGCAATGTTTACACAGGGGGCCCTGCGCTTCTGTAATGTGGTTTTTTCCAAGGCAGATTCTGGTATCACGGTCTTCACCCACTCTTTCGTTTCGTGCTGAACTTGCAAACACGTTTGTTTTAGAAACAACTGCTGCAATTGGAAATCGGACTGGCGAAGCGTGAATCGTTGGCCCAAAGCACATTGTTAGAGCTAAATGAGCAGTCACTGTGACTTTCATACCACGAGGTAATTACTATAATTCCCACAAGGTAATGTCTTTTTGCGTGCGGAGCGATGACCTTGATATTAACTAAAACGCTACATGGTAACCTGTTTTGCGCGCGGATCGGTGACTTGTGAGGGCGCAGTTTGGTTCCCGCGGTGTAGGAGCGGGCAGTGTCGAAACCGGCGTTCCTGCAGATAATGGCTATAATTGCCTATACATCGT
>Ga0326727_10027343_pt1 | contig 10480 bp, 10 predicted proteins | sample MB2enrmetagenome_FD_207643 | JGI IMG/M metagenome (GOLD analysis project Ga0326727, IMG submission 207643) | Lab enriched peat soil microbial communities from McLean, Ithaca, NY, United States - MB29MY | ecosystem: Environmental > Terrestrial > Soil > Wetlands > Peat | place: USA: New York...
GCATTGCCCGTCTCCGCTTCACCGGCATTTTCAGCATAAATCCTACCCGCTTTCGGCGGAAAGGATTTATCATCGAACGGTAGACAGTGTCTTAACTGTTTGTCTCACGAAACGGGACAACCCCAGTTGGTCACTATGAGAATCTCTTCTGGGTGGGCCCCATTCAGAATGGTTGCGGAATGAGACGACAAAAAGAAGATCGTATTATTCTGCTTTGCCTGCTCCCGCATTACCGCGATTAGGCGTTGTTGCATCCACGGGTGCAGGAAGTTCTCGGGTTCCTCTAATAGGTACACCCTCGAGAATGGAACAAACAAGCTCACGAGGAGACACAGCCACTTTACTGTGCCGTCTGACACCTCCTCGGGGTAAAAGGCCTCGGCTCCGGACATGAAAACTACGAATCGCTTCCCATTCGTGGGGTCGGTTGTTACCGTAACATGAGTTATTGGGCGTACAGCTGCAGCGAGCTCCTTGTTAATGTTTGCCAGAGCCTGAGGTAGTGAGGGAGACGTCATTCTCTGCGAATATGGAGAGTAGTATCTTCTATAGCCGTAATACTGCGGCGAGTGTCGCTCCATGAAATAACGCTGTGAACGATAATCGTCGTCGAGCTCGAGCCACTGCACCTGCTCCAACTTGTGATAACGCTCATTTTCCAATGCATCGACGACCAGGCTCACTGCAGCCCCGTTAGGAGCCATCTGCGCAAATGGCAACTGTTCAGACGACGCCCTCGCCACATCCGGGACAATGTTGTATTCATTCAGGAGAGTAAAGCTGTCTATGATATTGGCGAGGACCGGGTCAAATGCAGCCAGAGCGGGGAGGAACGACTTGTCGGGTTCATCGAGTACCCGGCCAAGTATCTGCTTGAGGAGTTTTGGGAAGGCCTCCGCAACCCGTGCCTTAGGTTGACTGCTGTACTCCGAGTCCCAGAACTTGAAGAGGTCCCTTCCGAAGTCCGTTATCGGCGGAAGGTTGATCGTGGGGGTGGCTTTTTGGAAAGAGCCCTTCCGTGAAACAGCGATGAAGAATAGCGGGTGGCCCGGGTTATCGTCTGGGGCTATTGTCAGGGTCTCGTTGCTGATCGTCGCGATGCTCTCGGCCGCCGCCTGCTTGACCGTCATCCCCCAACTGAGAGAGCATGCCACTCGCCCGTGGTGATAGATCCTCTGCCCGTAGGAATCTGCCAGGGCAAATGAGATCGCGTCACACCCGTGACGATACACCCGCCGGGCCCCGCCCTGCCGGGCGAGGGCTTGGGCAGCTCCCAGCCGAAACGCATCTCTCAGGAACTTCAGGGAGGACAATAGGCATGTTTTTCCAGAGCCATTTGGCCCGATCAGGATGTTTAGTCCAGATCGCAGGTCCAGATCGGCGTGGCCAATCGATTTGTAATCCTTTATTGTGAGCCGCACAATACGCCCCCGTTTCTGAGTCCTATGCGCTACGATGTGCCGGTTCCGAGCTTGTAGGCTAGCACGGTTCGCCTTGCAGAGGAGGCCGAGCGCTGGCACACCACGGAGACCGTTCAAAGGCCTTCGGCCGGATGAGTACCCCCAGGTCGGCTTCAGTCCGGCCATGCACAGTTCACGACGGCTGCATCGTACACGCCCCAAACGGTAGCGCTGATGGCAGTGCCCAATTCCTGTTGCGAAAATCCCCTTCCCATGAGCGAGGCCACCAGTCCCCATGTGGGAAGTCTGCCAGGCATCTGGCACTAACGCCCAACCCAGGTTCCGGGGCGCCCATCAGGCTAAGACCAGGCGCCGCCCCTTCGGCTCTGGAATCGGATCGCCGAACTCCTTGGCGCTATCAATCCAGAGGCGAATCGCATCCTGTGCATTGCCGAGCGCGGCTTCCTGGGTGACGCCGTGTGCCATACAACCAGGAAGTTCCGGCACCTCCGCGATGAACGCCCCGTCTTCGTCGCTCCAATAAATGATGACTTCGTATTTGATCATGGTCTGGAACCCAGCTTCGCTTTCAGAATCACGAACCGCACCTGCTTCACCTGGTACGGCTTCGCCTGCGCACCCGCCCTCTGCAAGTTGATCTTCTCCTCGACGCCGCTCTTTCGGAATAGATGATGGCTTCCCCTCACGCGCTTCTCGAAACCCAGGCTCTCAAGCAACTGGCACAAGTCGTCAAAACGGATAGCCGCATCGGCGGCGCCGCTGAGAAGCAGTCGCAGTGTCTTCTCAGCTCCCATACCGACATTCTACGCCCAAACCATAAAGTTGATGGCGCCACCCGATTCCTGTCGCGAATCCCCTCACTCCTACCGCAACGCCACAATCGGATCTAACCGCTCTCTTAGAAGCTGTGAAAAAATCAATTCAAGCCGCCGATGAACGCGGATGAACGCCGATAAGATTCTTTGTTTTCAATCCGCGTTTATCGGTGTTCATCAGCGGCCATAATTCTTTCACACGTTCTTACGTTCGCGGCTCGGCGTGCGGCGGTGTGCCTCAATCGGAGCCGCGAACGTAAGGGAGCGGTCGTCCCCGCCGCTATTTCTGCTCCACCGGCTTGCTCTCCACGATGCCCAGGTCCGTCAACACCTTCGGATTGGCCTCATCCATGGCCAGCAGGTTGTGGCAGGCGTTGCAATCCTGCGTGATGGAGCGGCCGTCCTGGGCGGTGTGGTTGCCGTCATGGCAGCGAAAGCAGCCGGGGAAGTCGGTGTGGCCGATGTTGTTGGGGTAGGTGCCCCAGGTGACCTTCATCTCGGGAAAGATGTTGCGGTCGTAGACCGCCAGCACCTGCCCGGCCGAGGAGGTCACCTCGGCCCTGCGCTGCGCCCAGACGGCCGGATAGTTGTCCCGATAGTAGCTCTCGAAAGCCGCGGGAATCTTCTGCGCGGCTTCCTCGCGGGTAGCGTAGACGGCCTTGATAATCTCCACCGCCCGCTTCTTGGCAAACGGCAGCGACGGCGAAATCTGGCCGGCGTTCATGGCGCGGTCCACGCCCCGCTCCGGCAATTCGTAGGCGTGAGTCGGGCGATTGTGGCAGTCCATGCAGTCCATTTCGCGCTTGGGCAGGCCGCCGCCTCCCGGCTTGGCGTCCGGCGTGCCGTACTCCATCTTGCCGCCCGGGCCGTTGTACTCGATCCAGGGAATGTTCTGCCGTCCCTCGTCGGCGTGCGCATAGCGGATCAGCACGCCCGGGCCCAGGTGCGTCCCGTGTATCCCGATGCCGCGGTTGCCGCCGCCGATCTTCATCAGCAGCACGGTCTTGGAAAGTGTATTGGTCTCGTCGCCGGCAAACTTGTTGACGATCACCACCCGGTCCTCGCCGTACTTCTGCGGCCAGTGGCAGGCTTCGCACGTCTCCCGCGCGGGACGCAGGTTACGAACCGGCGTGGGGATGGGGGTCGCATAAGTATGGAACGTCACCGCCAGCACCTGTCCCACGCCCGACAGCTTGCTCCTCACGAACCACGAAGCGCCTGGCCCGATGTGGCACTTCACGCACTCCACGCGCGAATGCGGAGAGTTCTGATAGGCCGTGTACTCGGGCTGCATCACGGTGTGGCAGGTCTGGCCGCAAAACGTCACCGAATCCATGTAATTCACCGCGCTGTAACTGACCTGGCTGGCAATCGCCAGGTTGACCACGGTGGTGAAGAAGACGAAATACACCAGGCGGCGCAACTCGGCGTTCTGCCACGTGAGCGGCGGGAATTCCGGCGGATAGATGCCGCTTCGACCCTCGCGCTTGCGCTTGAGCCATATTCCCAGGGGAATCAGCATCAGGCCGAGGAAAAACGGCGCCGGCAGCACCAGGAACGCGAGAATCCCTATGTACGGGCTCTCGGTCGTTCCCTGCAGCGTAGTCGGCAGCAAAAAGAGCCAGAAGACGGTAGCGGTGGTGACCAGCACCACGCCTGTAAGGCTCACCCAGTTGCTGGAGAGATAGACGATCGGGGACAGCCAGCTCTTGTCCCTGCGATGAGATTGGTTTGGCGTCATGCGTCTAGTCGTCTCCGGCGGCTCCGGCCTCCTCGCGCGCCCTGGAGTGCTCCTGCTTCCTGACCGTAATGCCGGTCAGGAAGGCGGTGTTCAACGGGTAGACATCGGGATCGAAAATGACGGAGTAGAAGTGCCAGACCACAATCGCCAGCGTGGCCAGCACGGCCTCGTAAAAGTGAACCGATGTGGCCACGTCCAGCCAGCTTTTCGGCAGCAGTTTCAGGACCAGGTTGTTGGCCCAGAGCACCAGCCCGGTCGCGATCATCACCACCGCGCCCCACACCACCGCCCAATACTCGGCTTTCTCCACGTAGCTGTGGGAAGAGCGCCCCGGAGGCTCCGAACCGAGGCCCAGATTGTACGCAAAATTGGAGAGCGCCTCGCGCGGATCGTTGGTCGTCGGCCACATCTCTTTCCAGTGCGCGCGCAGCTTGCCGCTGACGGCCAGGGAGACCAGGTGGGTCAGCGTGACCGCCATGAAAACACCGGCGGCGATGCGATGGATGAGGCTGCGCATGGGGTAGGTCCCCTCCATCGAGAGCAGCGGCCGTGCCCACCATTGGTCCGGATACCTGAGCGCGAAGCCGGTCCACACCAGCGTGAGGAACGAGATGGCCAGGACGGCGTGCTGCACCCGCTCGAACGGCAGCATACGGAGTTCGCCGTGCTCGGAAGAGTTCCTGGCGCCGAGGTTGTCCCGGCGAACGCTGAAACGCCGATTGATGAGCTTGCGGACCCAATCGCCGCCGTTGTGGAGCAGCATCAGCCCGATGGTCACGGGGATGACCAGCAGGTAAAACTGGCGCACCCAGCGCAGGGCGGCGGGCTCGGCTTTACCCTCGGTCACGTGCACCTGGCCGATGGCGAACCGGGTGCCGGCGCCGGGGTGGCACTGGCCGCAAGTCTTAGCAAGGTTCCTGGGGTTGATGGTGGACTTCGGGTCGGACGACGGCAGAATGTCGTGCACACCATGGCAGCTCGCGCAGTTGGCGACGGTCTGCGATCCGGCCTTGGCGGCCAGGCCGTGGTAGGACGAATCGAAGCTCACCAGGCGGTCCGAAGGAAGGCCGAACTTGCGGGTCAGGCGGACGTCGCCGTGGCAGGTCCCGCAGGTGTCGCGGATGTGCGCCGCGTTCACCGGGGAAGCTTGGTTGGTGGGTTTGAGAATCTTGTGCTCGCCGTGGCAGTCGGTGCACAGCGGCGCCTGGGTGACGCCGCGCGCCAGCGCCTGGCCATGCACGCTGGCCCGATACTGCCCGGCGATTTCGCTGTGGCACATGCCGCAGGTGTCCGGCACGGCGGCGCGGAACGCCTGTGACTCAGGCGACACCAACTCGTGCGCGCTTCCGTGGCAGAGGGCGCAATCGGGAGCGCCCTCATTGCCGTTCTTCCGCGCCTGGCCGTGCACCCCGAGCGCGTAGTCGCCCGCCTGGTCCTGATGGCAACTGGCACACACGGGCTTGGGAATGCCCGCGGGGTGTGGATACTTCTCGTGGGATTCGTGACACGTGTCGCAGGAAAGCCCCGCGTGCGCGCTCTTCGCCAGTTTCTGCCCTTGGTCGTGGCAGGTGGAACACGCCGCGCTGGGCGCGTTCGCGGCTGCGAGCGGAGTAGCGCAGGCCGCGCCGAGGAGAAGGCCGATCCATGCAGAACCGAGGCGCCGGCCAGTCGAGGTACGTGCCCGGTTCAACATCGCACTACAATCCGGCCCCGCCGGGACCCAACACCCAAGCCTTATACAAGGCGCCGGCCGCGAGCAGAACGCCCAGGACGACGATGATGATCGTCAGGACCTTGACCCACTTGTCGATTTGCTCGAGTCTCTTGGCTACGGCAACCTGCTGAGCGGCCGTACCGGCGTGCTCCGCCCCAAGGTGCAATGCGGGGTCTTCTTGCACGGCCACGGACCGGCGCCAGAAGGCCACCACGACCAGGGCCGCAATCACCACCAACCAGAGTGCCAGGAAAGGACGTAAATCAATATGCATATATTACCTCCTTCTAAAGTTTACATATCGAATCGCGAAGCTCAAGCACTGCCGCAACGGTTTGTGTTTTTGTGGGGCAGGCGCTTCCGCCTGCCAACCGGTTCCTCGCCAGCACCTTGTTCCACGGCATCCACCTGCCTCAGGCCCACCCTATTGCGTTTTGCAACGTTTTGATCCGGAAGTCCGTTGCAGTGGGGCTATTGGCGCAGAGATGGAACCGTCGCCGGGGGATATTCCACCGGAAACAGCGGCGGCATGGGATTTCGCTACCCGCAATGCCGCCGCCATGATCGCCAGCAGAACGGTGCTGATGGGATCTTCCTCGGAAACCACGGAAACAATCCCGGCCTCCCATGCCTGGGCCAGCAGTTGGGGATCCTTCCGGGTGATCAAAACAACCCGCTCCGGGTTGGACAGGGGGAGGGGCAGCCGGGCGAATGCCGACTCGTCCAGAACCAGCACGCATTTCTGCGAGGGGTCCGGGCGATCGACTGTTTCGACGTGCCACGCGCAACTGCGCGACAGTGCTTCTCGCACAGCGGCGGCATACACACCGTTGGCAATCGAAAGCTGAACCGCCTGCATCACGGCCGACTCCACGCCCCCTCCTTCCATGCTTCTGCTACTTCTTCTCCTTCTCCTGATATCCGTCCAGGCTCTTGTGTTCCTGGTAGTACTTGCCGGCCTCGGTCAACTCCTTGGGCTTGGCCTTGGAATCGACGTGGCAGTAAGAGCAAGCCTTCTTGGTCGCCTTGGTATACTCTGGCTTGCCGAACGAAGCCGTCGAGCAAACCAGGAATCCACCCAGCAAAATGGCAGCGGGCAAAATGACTTTCAAATGGGACATCGCACCTCCACGACCAAAAGTAGCAATTGCATCGCCATGCGCTTGCTCCCAGCTTTCCAGCGGGTTGGCGAGCATCTCCCCACTTCGGTTGGGGGCAATTCCCCCCGAAACTGCCGCGCATTGGGCCAATTAACCCAGACGCCCTGCTATAATCAAGACAAGTTGCAGGTAATGTCAAAGCTCACTCCAGGCTGGCAAAAGACCAGTGTCTTAGAATCGGTGTTTGACCAGCTTTCCGATGCTCTGGTTCTGTACGACCCGGAGTTCCGCATAACAGGAGTCAACCGGTCCGCGGAGAAGCTCTTCGGCATGGTCTCCGAGGAGATGCTCGGGAAACACTGCCAGGAAGTTTTCAAGTGCTCCTTGTGCGAACCCGGATGCGGAGTCCTGGCGGGTCTCAACCAGAACCCCGCCGCGCCGCACTGCACGGTCCGGCTGCATACCGGCAATGGCATGGAGCGGCTGGTGGTGATGCGCACCACCCAGATGTTCGACGGCGGCGGCCAGCTCACGGGCGTGGTGGCCACCATCAAGGACATTACCGAGGAGGCTGCCCCGCAGAAGCGCGAAGTCATCGCCGAATCGCCGGCCATGCGCGAAGTGCTCAACTTCGTGCGCCGGGTGGCGGCCAGCGAAGCCACCACCATCCTGCTGGAAGGCGAGAACGGAACCGGCAAGGACCTGATAGCCAAGACGCTGCATTACCAAAGCCTGCGGCAGGCCGAGCCGTTCATTCCCATCAACTGCGCGGCCATACCGGATTCGCTGCTGGAAAGCGAGCTGTTCGGCTATGAAAAGGGCGCATTCACGGATGCGCGCGCGCAAAAGCGCGGGATCTTCGAGCTGGCCGACAAGGGCACGTTGTTTCTGGATGAGATCGCCGAAATCCCCCTGATGCTGCAAGCCAAGCTGCTGCGCGTGCTGGAGGAGCAGAGCTTCCGGCGGCTGGGCGGCCTGAAGGACATCAAGCTCGACCTGCGCGTGGTGGCGGCCACCAACAAGAACCTGCGCGAGGCGGTGAAGGAGGGTGCGTTCCGCCAGGACCTCTACTTCCGCCTCAACGTGATCCAGATTCTGATCCCGCCGCTGCGGGAGCGCGCCGAGGACATCGTGCCGCTGACGAAGTTCTTCGTCGAGCACTACAACCGCAAGTTCAAGCGCAACATTGAAGGCGTGAGCGAGTCCGCGGCCAAGCTGCTGCTTTCGCATGACTGGCCCGGCAACGTGCGCGAGCTGCGCAACGCCATTGAGCGCGCCATGATTCTGGAAGAGTCGTCGCTGATCACCTCGCCCAGCCTGCCGATCGCCATTTCCCGCCCCGATGCCGGCGCGCCGGCGGCTCCCGCGAGCGTGGACATCCCCACCGACGGGCTTTCGCTCGAGGACAACGAGCGCAGCCTGCTGGGCCGCGCTCTGGAAAAGACCAACGGCAACCAGACCCAAGCCGCCCGCCTGCTGCGCATCACCCGCGACACGCTGCGCTATAAGATGAAGAAGTTCAATCTGCGGTAGGGGCGGGGCGAGTCGATCTTATGGGCAGCGGAAGACAAAGCGAGCCGCAATTCGCGGTGTGCATCGACAATCGGGATTATCCGGCTTCGTTGGATCTGAGGAAGATTTACCGCGTGGCGCCGGATCCGGCCGCCAACGCGGCTGGGCAGGCGATTCTGAAAGCCTCGTAAGGCCCGACCCCGCACCGCCCGCGACCACGAAGGACGCCACGCGCGACACCTTGCGCTACCGGCTGAGCGAAGTTCAATCTGGAGTAGAGGCCGCGGCGCCGGCGCCACACGCCAAACGAGCCCTTTCCTGCGTTGAGGTGGATTCCTCAGCAGCCGACTTGGGGGAGTTTGGGCGTCCACTTAGTGACAATTCGGGCGTCGAAGGGAAGTGAAGCCATCGGATCGGACGACAAGATCCCCTAGCTCTGCAAGACCAAGAGGCTCCGGCGGCGATCAAGTCCCGGTTGCACGGGCATCTCATCCCACGTTCGTCCATCAAGCTCGCGGCCCGATTTTCTCTTTTGCACTCCACCCCACTGTTTGAAGAAGAAGGGTACTGCGGCTTCGAGGCACTGGTCGCGTATCTCCCGCACCCACGAAGCTTCCACGGGTCTTGCGCCGGGACCGGATTCGCCGCCGACAATCACCCAGTCGATTCCCGAGAGATCCAGATGCAGTAGCGGACCTAATAGGGGCTCAATAGAAAGGAATTTAACGTGTGCGCCGGCTTGTCGAAGGTGATCGATCCGGAACCGATACCTCTCATTCTCGACGCTAACGCCCATCCAGATATGCGGCGTCCACACGAGGTCCGAGCTTAGCTGGGCGAGACGTTCAGAACGCTTGGTGAGAACCTGGTACCGATGCCAATATGCGCGGTTCATGACGCCGAACACCCGCACGACGTAATCGGTTGGCACGTCCTCATGGAAAAGGTCACTCATCGAGTTGACAAAGATCGTCTGCGGCTTCTTCCATCGAAGTGGTAGCTCCAGAGCATGCTCGTGCATGGTGAGGTCGAAACCATTTACATAGTTTCGTTGCCCCATTGCTCGGAGACGCTTGGCCATCCGCTCGGCATAGCAGAACTTGCACCCAGGGCTGATCTTGTCGCAGCCGGTAAGAGGGTTCCACGTTGACTCGGTCCATTCGATAGCAGACTTGACGCCCATATCAGCTCCGTTTCCGCCTCGGGAAAGCTACAAGGACACTGTCCGCAAACGTTCGTTCGCCTTTGCGCATTGGCCGCTCTGCGGCAGGAGGATCGGCTTCTATCTTTCCGGCTGCCTCCAACTGCCGTAATGCGTCCTTGTAGTTCTTGAGCACGTATCGTCTTCCGACGCTGTGGCGTTCATAGACCTGGCGGACGGTAAGCGTGTTGCCTGCAAAATCACGGAGCAGCATTTTCAAAAGGTCGTCCAGCGGGCTCGTCAATTCAAACAGCAGCGGAAACCGTTGATCCGCGGGATTGTAACAGAATGAGGGGACACCCTGGTCGGATGCTGTGCTCTGCTTCGCCATGATCTCCTTCATGATTTCGTAGCCCTTGAACGCCTTGCTGACGAAAATAAGATGGTGACTTGTTCTCGTACCCTTCTCGGTCTTGAAAGTAAAAGGCAGAACGTACCTTCCTCCGAGAGCCTTTAATGCTTCGGCTATTTCCTCGACGATGGCAAACTCCCGATCGGCGGCGTTAAGGTCATTCAATCGCTCGCGCAAAGCGTCCGCACGCTTCTCACCGAAGAGAGCGTTCATGTGTGTATCCACTGCCTGGTTGGGCAAGCCCATGTTGATCCGGTTGTAATTGAAAAAGATGATGCAGTCGCAGCCCCAGTCCTTTAGCACAGAATCGATCAATTGCAGCGTGAGACCTTTGTATCCCCACGGGTCAACGAAAAAGAGGGTCGGAACGAGATTCATTTTGTCGAACATTTTAACGATTTCGGTGCCGACGTCTGCGTTCATCACGAGAGGGTAATACTTCAGCCCGTCCACACCGGGCACGGATCGAATTGCCTCCTCAAGTGATCGAGAGTTGTTGGAATCTTTATCGTTGAAGATCGTGACCAGATGGTCCCGCATCTCGGGATCGGCGATTGCAGTTTCGACTACCAAGAGCGGAGTCGATTTTGTCCCCGCCTTGTCGCGCCCCGGACCAGAAAAGAG
>Ga0326727_10027345_pt1 | contig 10480 bp, 9 predicted proteins | sample MB2enrmetagenome_FD_207643 | JGI IMG/M metagenome (GOLD analysis project Ga0326727, IMG submission 207643) | Lab enriched peat soil microbial communities from McLean, Ithaca, NY, United States - MB29MY | ecosystem: Environmental > Terrestrial > Soil > Wetlands > Peat | place: USA: New York...
GCATCGAGCGAGTCGATTAGGATTTGGCCGTGGGTCGCTTTGAGAATGCCCATCAGCAGCCGGAAGAGAGTTGTCTTGCCGGCGCCGTTGGGGCCGAGCAACCCGCAGATTTGGCCTGCGGGGACGGAGAACGACACGCCCTTAACGGCTGTCTTCGAGCCAAACGACTTGGTGACGTCTTCCACTCGAACTAGATCAGCGGACCGGCGGTTACCGTCCTCGGACGCAGGTTCGGCCGGGTTCTCCTGGTTGGGAGGAGTTTCATTGCTCATCGTGATGCCCGCGACAGCCTGTTGGTGCCTGATTGATTTGACTTGAGCATACGACGGAAGCCCGACGTCGAACAGTTAATTGACAGAGGCTTGACGCTTGCATGGGCTTTCGTCCCGGCTCCCTGAATCGCCTCGTCGTGAAAGATCTAGCTTTGGGAGACTTGAGACAAGCCCCAAATTATGCGTGAGGCTATATCGCGGTGGATTGCTCTTCGAGGGCGGTGGCGAGAGATTCCCACTCGGCGAGCAGGGCGGTGCGCTGGTCGCGCAGGGATTCCAGTTCGGCGGCGGTGCGCTGCGAATCGACGGCGGATGAGTAGTGGCCCAGGTGCTCCTCGGCAGCGGCGATGCGGGTATCGAGTGCGGTGAGCTCCGCATCGATGGCCAGGACGCGGTCTTCGAGCTGCTTGAGCTTGATGGGGTTCAGGCGCTTGACGGGCGGCTTGTCCGTCGTGCCGGCGTTTGTGCCGATTCCATTAGCCGCAGGTCCTTCGATCCCGGCTGCGCCTTCGCTCAGGATGACAGATTCGTCAGATGGGGTGACACCGTTGGAAGGATGAACCGCGGGTTTTGGGAGCGTGGCCGAGGGAGCAGGTTTGAGGCTGGTGGCCAGCGAGATGGTGGTCTTCTCCGGGCCGCCGGACTTGCGGTAGAGGTAGTCCTCGTAGTTGCCGGGATAGATGTGCACGCGCCTGTCCTCCACTTCGAAGACACGGGTAGCCAGGCCGTCGATGAAGTAACGGTCGTGGGAGACGAACAGGACGGTTCCGGTGAAGTTGGCGATGGCATCCAATAGGACATCTTTGGCGCGCAGGTCGAGGTGGTTGGTGGGCTCGTCGAGCAGCAGCATGTTGGCGGGGGACACCAGCATCTTGGCCATGGCGTAGCGGTTGCGTTCGCCGCCGGAGAGCACGCCGAGCTTCTTGAACACATCGTCGCCGGAGAACATGAAGCAGCCCAGCAGGGAGCGTAGTTCGACTACCGGTACCTTGGGGGCGATGCCGGCGATGTCGTCGAGCATGACCGCATCGGGGTCGAGGACCTTGTACTGGTCCTGCGCGAAGTAGTCGGCAAGGACGTTGTGGCCGAGGCGGATTTCCCCCGAGGTGGGCGGTTCGAGGCCGCTGAGCATGCGGATCAATGTTGATTTGCCCGCGCCGTTTGCCCCGACCAGCGCAATGCGGTCGCCGCGATCGATCTGGAAGCTGACGTCTTCGAGCACGTGCTTGATCCCCGCGGGCGCCCCGTCGACGGAGGGCATCGGGTAGTCCTTGCTGAGGTGGGAGACTTCGATCACCGTGCGGCCGGAGGCGGGCGGCTGCGGGATGGTGAAGTGGATGGTCGCCTCTTCTTCGGGCACCTCGATGCGCTCGATCTTCTCCAGCTCCTTGATGCGCGATTGCACTTGCTTGGCCTTGGTGGCCTGGTAGCGGAAGCGGTTGATGAACGCTTCGAGCGCCTCAATGCGGTCGCGCTGGTTCTTATACGCGGACATCAGCTGGCTACGACGCTCCTCTTTTTGCAGGAGGTATTTCTCGTAGTTGCCGTGGTAGGTGTGCATCCGCTTGTTCCAGATTTCGATGGTCTTGTTGACCGTGACATCGAGGAAGTAGCGGTCATGCGAGATCAGGATGAAGGCATTGGGATAGTCGTGGAGGTAGTTTTCCAGCCAGTTGCGCGATTCGAGGTCGAGGTGGTTGGTCGGCTCGTCCAGCAGCAGCAGGCTCGGTTTTTGCAGCAGCAGCTTGGCCAGGGCGATGCGCATCTGCCAGCCGCCGGAGAACTCTTCGGTCTTGCGCTCCCAGTCCTCCTTGTTGAAGCCGAGGCCGCCGAGGACTGCGCCAACCTGGGAGTCGAGGGTGTAGACGTCGTGGACGTGGAGATGATCGGCTATGTCGGAGTAGCGGTCGGCCGCGGCCAGATACTCGCGCGATTTGGGGTCGGCGGTGGAGAGGACGTGGGTGATCTCCTCGGCCTCGCGCTCGAGGGCGAAGACGGGATCGAAGACCGAGAGGCACTCAGCGAAAACGGTCTTGCCGCGCAGGGCCAGACCGTCCTGCGGCAGGTAGCCCAGGGTCATGCCTTTGACCCGCGTGAGCTGGCCGTAGTCCAGGGTTTCGATGCCGGCGAGGATCTTCAGCAGGGTCGATTTGCCGGTGCCGTTGCCGCCGACCAGGCCGGTGCGCTCGTCCGGCGTGATCAGCCAGTTGGCGTCTTCAAAGAGGAGCTTTTGGCCGAAGCGTTTGCCGGCAGCGGAGAGTTGAAGCATTAAATCTATTTTCTCATTGTCGAAGGGCGTTGACTTTCTCACCCCGGGGCGCGGTATAGGCGCGGCGCGGGCGCGGCGCATCTCAGATTCGTAGGAACGCGAGGAAGAACGTCAAAAGAGACGAGGATGAGCGCGTGGCCGAGACAAGTGTGAAAGAGCAAGCCGACGGGAGTCCGCCCGCCGGAGCTAACGCGCCCCAGCCTGAATCGCCGGGACGGCGCAGGCAGATTTTTCCGCTGTGGCTTTCCAGGCTGGGGGTGTTGGTGCTGGCGGTCCTGGTGGTGGCGCTGACCGTGGTGGCGTATGTGATTCACAATGCGGAGCCGATGCTGCGGCAGCGGGTGGTGGCGAGCCTGGAGGACCGGTTCCACTCGCCGGTGGAGCTGGATACGCTGCACATCTCGCTGCTGCGCGGGCTGGAGGTGTCAGGCGGTGGGCTGCGCATTCTCTATCTCGCCGGACCGGACCAGCCGGACGCGCAACCGCATGGGGCGGCGCCGATGGTTTCGGTGAAGAGCTTTGAGTTTCGCGCCGGGCTGTGGCAACTATTGGAGCCAACCATGCGCGTGGTTGAGGTGCGGGTGCAGGGCGTGCAGCTGAATATTCCGCCGAAACAGGACCGCGGACCGCTGATTCCGCACGACGATGCGAAGCGCAGGGGCCAGCCACGCCTGGGGTTGCTGATCGACAAGATCGTGTGCAGCGACGTGGCCCTGACCATTGAGACAAACAAGCCGGGGAAATTGCCGTTGGTGTTTGAGATTCGAAACGTGACGCTGCACGATGCCGGGCTGAAGCAGCCGTTCGCGTTCGAGGCGTGGCTGGTGAACCCGAAGCCGCTGGGCGACATTCATTCGACCGGCCACTTTGGCCCTTGGCAGGACGACCAGCCGCGGGATACGCCGGTGGACGGGAAGTATTCGTTTACGAATGCGGACATGGCCACCATCAAGGGGATCTCCGGCACACTCTCCTCCACCGGGGAGTACAACGGGACGCTTGGCGAAATTGCGGTGGTGGGCACAACGGAGATTCCAAACTTCGCCCTGGATGTGAGCGAGCACCCGGTGGACCTGCGGACCGAGTTCAACGCAACCGTGGATGGGACTTCGGGCGATACCAAGCTGAATTCGGTCCACGCGACGCTGCGGCACACGGTGCTGGACGTGAATGGGGTGGTGGTGCGAGCGAGCGGGGTAGAAGGCAAAGGGGACGAAGGCTTTCCAGGCGACGATCCGAACCGGATTCCGGGACACGTGATCGACCTCTCGGTAAAGAGCGACCATGCCCGGATCGAAGATCTGCTCACGCTTGGCGCGAGAACCAGCCCGCCGATCCTGCAGGGAGCGATGACGCTGCGCGCGCACCTGCTGATTCCGCCGGGGCATGTCAGCGTGTCGCAGAAGCTGCGCACGGAAGGCACGTTTACGATTCGCGGGGCGACCTTCAGCAACCCGAAGTGGCAGGAGACGTTGGACAAGCTGAGCATGCGCGCGCAGGGGCGGCCGGAGGAGGCGAACGCTCAGGATGCGCAGCGGGTGGCGTCGCAGATGGGCGGCAATTTTGCGCTCGCGAACGGCACGATCAATATTTCCAAGCTGAACTACAAGCTGCCCGGCGCGCAGGTGGATGTTGCCGGAAAGTACAGTCTGGATGGCAATACCTTCGACTTCGATGGCACCGTGCGCACCAGGGCGACGGCTTCGCAGATGCTGACCGGATGGAAGAGTATCGTGGCGATGCCGCTGGATCCGCTGCTGAAGAAGAACGGCGCGGGACTCGAGGTCCCGATCAAGATCAGCGGGACCAAGTCCGATCCGAAGCTGGGGCTGGACTTGAGCAAACTGAGCGCGCAGATCCTGTCGCGGCACAAGGGCCAGGAAGAGCAGACGCCGGGCAAGCCGCAGTGAGGTTCGACTTTGCAAAGAGAATCTCCGGTTCTGGAACCAGCTGACTCGGCCGGGCGCGACCCACGCTGAAGCCTGAGGCTCCCATCACGGGGCAGTGCGTGCGGAGTAGAATCCGTCACCCGCCTCTGCTACTGTCAGAGGGTGGGAGGGTGATGGCTAGCGATTCACAGGTCTCTTCGGATCGTTCGGGCGCGCAGGAGAGCCCGGCGTCTCCCGACCCTAGCCCCGAGCCGGTTGTCGGGGAGCCCACAGCAGGCGCGGTTGCTCCCATCTGGATGCAACGGCTGGCGCTGTTTACGCTGGTGCTCTTCTGCGTTTACCTGGGCGTGCTGGTGATGATTCTGCCCTGGTGGCCGCGGGTCTGGGACCGCAACATGTTCATCGAGTCGCATCCGGCGCTGGCCGCGGTGCTGCACAATGGGGCGATGCGCGGCCTGATCTCCGGCATCGGGCTGCTGGACATATGGATCGGCATCTCGGAGGCGGTACACTACCGCGACCATCGTGCGTAAATCGGATTAAGGATCGTAGAGGATGGCTCGAAAAAGTCCCGCACCGCTTGAACCCGCGCCGCTTGCGTATGAGAACCCGGAGTTTCTGAACTCCCCTGATGGCCGGCTGCTGCGCATGATGGCCGAGTATCAGGAGCCGATGGCGCGCTTCCGCCGGGAGCGCATTCAGGACACGGTGGTGTTCTTCGGTTCGGCGCGTTTCCGAGCGCTGGACGTCGCCAGCCACGCGCTCGAGTTGTTGGAGAATACCGGCTCGACCACGCCTGCACCGCCGGCGGAGCAGCCCGCGCGCCCGGAAGAGGTGGAGCGCGGCGAGGCTTCCGAGCAGAAGCTGCGGCTGGCCGAGGCCGCAGTGGAGATGGCGCGATACTACGAGGATGCGCGCGCGCTGGCGGGGCTGGTATCGCGCTGGGCGATGACGCTGCCGGGCCGGCGGCACCGTTATGTCATCACCTCGGGCGGTGGGCCGGGCATCATGGAGGCGGCCAACCGCGGGGCATACGAGGCCGGCGCAAAGACCATTGGCCTGAACATCAAACTGCCGTTCGAGCAGATGCCGAACCCGTACATTACGCCCGACCTGAACTTTGAGTTTCACTACTTTTTCATGCGCAAGTTCTGGTTCGCATACCTGGCCAAGGCGCTGGTGGTCTTTCCCGGCGGCTTCGGCACGCTGGACGAGATGTTCGAGTTGCTGACCCTGGCCCAGACCCAGAAGCTGGCCAAGAAGATCACCGTGCTGATCTACGGGTCAAGTTACTGGAAGAGCGTGATTAATCTCGACATATTGGCGGCGAAGGGTGCCATCGCGATGAAGGACCTTGACCTCTTCCAGTTCGCGGACACGCCGCAGCAGGCGTTCCAGCTGCTGAAGACGGGCCTGAGCGAAGATCTGGAGGTCACCTATGAGCGGGAGCACGCCTTCCATGGCGAGCGCGTCCCATCCACGCCCGCACCCGACGCGCAGGAGCTGCTGGGGCCGGACATTGCCAAGACGCGGTGAGGGCAGGGAACAGGTAAACCGGCGGAGTTTCAGCGGTTTAGCAAGGCGCGAGCAGGCGCGGTGATAAAGGCCCAGATAAGGGCTGGCAGAGCGCGGAGGTCGGCGGCAAAAGACCTTCGCTCCGAGCGCGCGCCAGGTTTGCCGACCAACATGGCGCCGCGCCGCATGGCGAACCAGTTGAAACCCGTGCCGAGGGCAAGGAAACAGAAGGAAGCAATCATGCTCGCGCGCAGCTGGGGCGTTCCGAAGAAGCGGTGGACGTTGTACTGGATGGTCAGCATCAGGCAGGGAAGAAACAGCCAGGCCGTAAGGCCCGTGAGCCAGGCAGGGCGGGCGTTGCGGATGCGCTCGGTGATGGAGCCGAACACGCCCATGGCGCAGATGGCGTAGGTGGCCTCGACCAGCGTGGCCCGCAGGGCGAGTTGCTGTCCGGAGCGTAAATTGGTAAAAAAGAACATGATAGCGCGCAGGATGGCGCTGATTGCCGCGGTCTTCCAGTTGAACCCCTCGACCAGGCCTGCAAACGGGTGGCACACCAGATCGAACAGCGCGGTAGCCAGGGTTGGGGCTTGATCTGTGTCCATTACAGGCACATTTTGCTCGAGATCGTGGGTGACTGGGGCCATGCACTGTTAGTGAAGCACATTCAACCGTGATAAAGTGCCCATTATGGTACGGGTTCTCGCACAATTCTTGGTGCAGTCATCGTCTGTTCATATCCGTTAGAAAAACTAGAGATGCAGGAAGTTGCACAGGCAGACCGGAGGCAACAAATGACCCAGTCCGTTTCCTACTTGTGGCGCGAGCCGCACGCCGCCAGCGGGTTCACCGCAGGAGTTTCGCTGCACAGCCATACCAACCAGTCGCGCGAGACCCTGGATTTTATCGCCGAAATGTCCACGGATTTTGGCCCATTGCAGCCATTTATGCGTTGGTGCGAGGACCGCTGCGTCAAGACCTCCGGAATCAAGATCGATTATTCCAATAGCTATTGGACCCCGCCACTCACCCCGCGCCTGGCATTCGATCTGGAGCGGTTACAGATTGAAGATAAGTTGCAGATGCAAGGGATGGTTTCGATCACCGATCACGACGACATCCGCGCCCCGATGCTGCTGCGTTCGCTGTCTTCCGCGCGCCAGATTCCGGTCTCTCTGGAGTGGACGGTGCCCTTTGGCGCGACTGCCTTTCACCTGGGCATCCACAACCTGCCCAGCGCTACAGGCGCGGAGTGGATGCAGCGCCTGGCGGCGTTTACCGCGATCCCGGTGGCCGAACGTCCCGCCCCGATGCTCACCGAGATGCTTGCCGAACTCGATGAGTTGCCCGGCGTCCTGATCATCTTCAACCACCCGCTGTGGGATCTTTACCGGGTCGGCAAGGAGAAACATCGCTTCCTGGTGAATGAGTTCCTCGCCGTGAATGGCCAGTTCTGTCATGCGGTGGAGCTCAATGGCCTGCGCACCTGGGATGAGAACCGCGATGTGCATACCCTGGCCACCCGCTGGAACCAGCTGCTGATCAGCGGCGGCGACCGGCATGGCGTGGAACCGAACGCGAACGTCAATCTGACCCACGCGACCAGCTTTACCGGATTTGTGCATGAGGTGCGCCGGGAACGCCGGAGCCATGTGCTGTTTATGCCCCAGTATGCGGAGCCGTGGAAGCACCGCATTCTGAGCTCGACGCTGGCTGCGATCCGCAATTACCCCGACTTTCCCGAGGGTTCGCGGCGTTGGGACGAACGGGTCTACCATCCGGACGCAAACGGGGTTCCCCGCCCGCTCTCCGAGCTTTGGAACGATGGCCGCGCGCCGTCTTATCTGAACGCAATTCTCTCCGCGATTCGCCTGCTGGGCGCGGCGCCGGTCTCGAAGGGGCTGCGCTATGCGTGGAACGACGCGAGCGCCATGCGTTCCGCGCTGGCGGAGCGTAAGGCGTAAGGGATGTCGGTCGCGGGTTGTTGGGGCTCGTGGAAGTACCAGCGAGTGGAGAGCGGTAAGCTTATTCCTATGGAACCGCCGCGGATCGCTTATTTTCCCGACTCCTTTCACGAGGTGAACGGGGTCGCCCACACCAGCCGCAACTTCCAGGCCTATGCAGAGAGACACGGGCTGCCGTTTCTGTGCGTGCGGGCGAGCGCGGGCCCGCACACCGCGCGCCAGGTGGCCGCACAGGTCGGCGAGTTGCGCACGCTCGACCTGAGACGCAGCCCACTGGCCGTGCGCATGGAGAAGGACCTTCAGTTCGACCCGCTGTTCTGGCGCCATGGCGAGGAGATCTCCCGGCAACTGCTGGCCTTCCAACCGGACATCATCCACATCACCGGGCCGAGCGAGCTGGGCATCTTCGGCGCGTACTTTGCGTGGAAGCACGGGGTGCGGCTGGCGGCAAGCTGGCACACCAATCTGCATGAGTATTCGGCCCGGCGGTTGGCGTGGCTGAGCCGGATGATGCCGGGGGACTCGGGCTCGCGCATGGAAGAGGGCGTGGAAGCGGTGTCGCTGGCGGCGATTGTGCGCTTCTACAGCTTGGCCAAGGTGCTGTTCGCGCCGAATGAAGAGCTTTGCGCCATGCTGGAGCGCAGGACGGGCAAACCCTGCCACCTGATGCAGCGCGGCGTGGACACCCAGCTGTTCTCGCCCACGCGGCGCACCCGCAGCGATGCCGACCAGACGCTGGTGCTGGGATATGTGGGCCGGCTCTCGATTGAGAAGAATGTGGCGCTGCTGATCCGCATCGAGCGCGAACTGGAGGCGCTGGGGGTTGCGGGCATCCGCTTTAACATTATCGGCCACGGCGACGAGGAGGAGGAGCTGCGGCGCGAGCTCCATGCGGCCCACTTTGCCGGAGTGCTGCGCGGCGAGCCGCTGGCCGCGGGTTATGCGGATATGGATGTGCTGGTCTTCCCATCGCACACCGACACCTTCGGCAACGTGGTGCTGGAGGCACTGGCCAGCGGCGTGCCTGCGTTGGTGACTCCGGACGGCGGACCGAAGTTCATCGTGCGCGACGGCGAGACCGGCTTCGTGGTGCCCGACGAGGGCTTCGCCCAGGCCATCGCAACCCTGGCGGCGGATCGATCACGCCTGAAGAGGATGGGTCAGGCCGCCCGCGCGTACGCTCTGGGTTGCAGTTGGGACGCGGTTTTCTCGCGGGTGTACCAGGCGTACGGGTTCGCCAGGGTAGCGGCCCTGGCCGAGGCCAGCTAGAGCGCGCACTTCTCTTGACAAGTTAAATCTACATAGGTAGAGTTGTGCGCATGAACTTGAAGATACGCCGATCTCCGCAGACCCTGCTGGTGCTGGCTGAGTTCCTTGAAGACGAACAGGCTTGGAGGTATGGCTACGACATGAGCCGGGCCACGGGGCTGAAGTCCGGTACGCTGTACCCGATCCTGATGCGGCTGGCCGAGCATGGGCTGCTGGAGACGAGTTGGGAGACGGCGGTCGAGGGCCGGCCTCCGCGGCATATGTACAAGCTGACCCAGGATGGCCTGCGCTACGGGCGCGCCCAGACGGCGGTCCAGCGGGTTGCAGCAATAGGCGAGCCGGCGTTCGGCGGGGTGGGGCTATGAGACCTGTGCGCAGGCTGGCGGTGAGGATTTCGGAGAAGGCGGTTGAGAAGGCCTCGCCGGGATGCAAGGAGTGGGCGGAAGGTCTAGCGCGCGAGATCGAGTTTATTGATAGCGACTGGCGCGCGCTGGGGTGGGCAATTGGGAGTCTGCGAGTGCTGCTGCGGAATCCGCCGGTGCCTTTACGCAATGCTGAAGAGATTGCGCGGGCGGGAAGACTGTTTGCCGGGAATCGAGAGCATATACCCCCCACGATCCTCCTGCTGACGGCTTTTCAGCTGTTTGACAATGTCGATAGGCTGGTTTTTCGGTGGGGCCGGATGGACCATCTCCAGCGAGCCGGTTTTGCGATTGCCGCTGCGAGTGCGGCTTATCTGGCGGTCGTGGGATGGATGGAACACCGTATGGGGAAGCGGCCGGAGGATATGGACGATGGCGACTGGATCGAGTTTTACCGGGGGGAGATGGTGCGGCGGCGCGATCTTTTTAGCGGCCTCGGCATCCTGTTTCCTGTCGCTATTGTCTCGATGTGCGCTGGGGAGCTTCTTGGCATTGAGGGCTCCACGCGGCCATATTTAACCGTGTGCTTCACTGCCGTCTGCATGGTCCTGCTGCGGCTAGTGTCCTGGCCCGCGGAGACATTTCAGCGGAAGGTTGACGATATAGACAGGATTCTTCGGCAAGCCCGGAGGTCGGTGTGACAACCTTACGCTCCCTTGCGATGAGGATTTCGGGAGCGGTGGTGCGCTGGGCTGCGCCTGGGTGCAAGGAGTGGGCCGAAGGCTTAGCGCGCGAAGCTGCATTCATCGAGAACGATTGGGCTGCGCTCGGGTGGGCGATCGGCAGTATGCGGGTAGTGCTGGACCGTCGGGAGGCGCCGATTGGGTCGGGTTCGGAGCTTCCTGCCAGAAGGCCGAGCTACCTGGACGTGAGCTTTTGG
>Ga0326727_10027347_pt1 | contig 10480 bp, 9 predicted proteins | sample MB2enrmetagenome_FD_207643 | JGI IMG/M metagenome (GOLD analysis project Ga0326727, IMG submission 207643) | Lab enriched peat soil microbial communities from McLean, Ithaca, NY, United States - MB29MY | ecosystem: Environmental > Terrestrial > Soil > Wetlands > Peat | place: USA: New York...
CCACGAGGTAGGCCGAGAAGGAGGCGACGAGCAACCTCGGCGTATAGCCGAGGATCCGCTCGTAGGCGGCCTGGCCGTCCCAGAAAGGGGCAGGCGGCATCGCCTGGCCGGCCAGTACCGCGATAACCGTAAGGAAGTTGCAGAAAAAGCCGAGCCAGATCACTTGCCTCGCCCGGCGGTAGCCGTACACCTCCGTCAGGACGTCCCCGAAGACGTAGCTCAGGGGGAAGATCACTATGGCGGCGGGCAGGATAAGGCCCCGGACGCGGACGAGCTTCACCGCGATGATGTTCGCCGTAATGAGACACGTAATGAAGACGGCCGCGATGAAGACGAACCACGCCGAATATCCGACTTGTAGGTTATTCCTTTTGGACATGTCGTATAGATACTATACCGCGCCGCGCCGGGATTTCAACTCCCCGGCCTTGCCGGGTCTTCCTCCGGGCACTATAATTAGGAAAACGAGGCCGGGGGGCCGCGTCCGGCCGACGGGGGGGACGATGGACGTCTACGACTATGCCATGCAGATGGAGAAAGACGGGGAGAATCTGTACCGGGAAGCCGCGGGTCGGGCGTCGCACGTTGGCATCGGCGCCATAATGACCATGCTCGCCGACGCGGAAGTCGCCCATTACGACCTGTTCAAAAAGATGAAGGAGCAAAAAGGCGGGCGCCTGCCTGAGGCGGGCATTCTCAAGGACGTGAAGAACATCTTCGTCAGGATGAAGGAAGCGGGCGGCCTGCAGGCCGCCGGCGTCTCCGAGGTCGAGCTTTACAAAAAGGCCCAGGACATCGAGAAAAAGAGCGAGAATTTCTACCGCGACTCCGCGTCGAAGGCAGGCGAGGCGGAGCGGGAGTCCTTCATCCAGGTGGCCGACGAGGAGAAGAAGCACTACTTCGTCCTGGAGCAGATCATCGATTTCGTCTCCAGGCCGCAGCAGTGGCTCGAAAACGCGGAGTGGTACCACCTGGACGAGTACTGACGCCGCGCAGCCGCTGGCCCCGTTGCCCCCGCGTCCGGCGCTGCCTGCTCCCTGCGGCCGCCCTACTTCTCGATTTTCTTCTTACACCGGACGCATTCGAGGGGGCCGGAGTCGTGGATGATGTCCTCGGCAGCCATCGCCTTCGTGCCCGGGTCCACCTTTTCCTCGTCCGTGGCGCACACGGGGCAGACGAACTCCTTCCTCTTCGTATGATAGGCCCTGATCTGTTTCTCGTCGAGCATGGGCATCGCTTACCTCCCGTTTTCCTCTACCGGCGACTTTGATATAAGGCGACAAAAGATAGTATAGTCACCGGCGGTCCGGGCGGCAATCAGCGGAGCCTTGTTTATCCTTTATCTCAGCTCGACCCGCCGGATGCCCTCGATATCTGAAACGTAGTTCACTATATCCCGGTCGAGGGGCTGGACCGAATGGAACCGGACCTTGATTTCTAGCATAAGCTCCTTTTTCTCGCGGTTCTTGGTGAGGCCGAAGCTGTTCACCTTAACGCCGTTCCTGTCGAGTATATCGTGCACCCGGTCGAGCTGTCCGTCGATGTCATCCGACATAATCAGGAGGTCCCTGTACCAGTCCCTTTTCAGCCTGCGCTCCAGCGCCTTCAACCCTACAAGGGAGCCCACGGTGACTGCCGAGACCGTCACGCTGAACAGGTAGTAACCTGCGCCGACGGCCAGCCCGATGGCGCAGACGACCCACATGCACGCGGCGGTCGTCAGCCCCCGCGTGGAGTTCCTGTACCTTATGATGGCCCCGGCGCCGAGGAAGCCGATGCCCGTGATCGCCTGGGCGGCGATCCTGCCGGGGTCCATGCCGAGATACCGCAGGGCCGGGCTTTGATACTCCAGGACTATATATTCGGAAACCACCATGATAAGCGCGGAGCCGAGGGCCACGAGAAGGTACGTCCTTATCCCCGCCTCCCGGCCGTGCATCTCCCGCTCGAGCCCTACAGCGCCCCCGAGGAGCGAGGCCAGGAGCAGCCTGACTACTATCTCGGTATCGCCGGCCATATCATCCCCTCCTTTCTCATCCCCGATAGAGGGAAGTCCCCCCGGCGCGCGCTTTCCGCGCCTGATCCATTATATCAGTTTCCCCAGCGGGCGGCCTGTTTTTTTACGGCCGGTCGCGCCCGGCCCGTCCTGCACGGCAGGCGCCTCCCGCCGGCCGCCCCCATTTGTCGGGAAAATTAATAAATGCACGGCAAAAATGTCCGTTGAGAACGAAAGGCCCAAAACATCTTGACATCCTTCACCCATCGGGGTAGTTTTGCGGAAGCGAAAGGGGCGGTCCGGCGCGGCTGGCCGCGACCGGCGCCGTTTACGCGCCCGACCTGTTTTCTTCCTGCAGCCGGGCAGCGCGTGGTGCGGCGCAGCCCATAAGTTTTCCCCGGCTGCATCCGATAACAGAGAGAGCAGTACATCCGGCGGAGGGTGGAAGTCTTCTTGAAGGATTAGACGGCCTGAAGATGAAGACTAAGGGTAAGCTCGACGGACCTAGGCGCGACCTGAAGGACGCCCGTCTCGACCTTGCCGCCTCGCCGGACTCCATAACGCTCCTTCTTTCGGGGGACTGGCGGCTTTCCCGCTCCATCCCCCGCCCGGACCGCCTCGGCAGCGAGATTGCGGCGAACCCCTCCATCCGTGTGGTAGAGATCGACGCAACGCGCCTGGAAGGCTGGGACAGCGGCCTTCTGGCATTCCTGCGGGAAGTCGCGGCCTTCTGCTCCCGCCGGGGTTTGGAGCTGCGCCTCGGCGGCCTGCCTGCCGGCATTCGCCGTCTCGTGACCCTCGCCGCATCGGGCCCGGGCCATCAAGACGGCCCTCTCGCGTCCGTCCGCGAGCAGCGCCTCGCCCAGTTGGGTGCGATCTCCGTCAACTGGTGGAGCGCCTCCATGGAGGTCCTCGCCTTCGTCGGCGAGGTGATGGCTGCCTTTTTCAGGATGCTTGCCGGCAGGCCGAGGTTCCGGGGACGCGACTTCCTGCGCCTCGTCCAGGAATGCGGCATAGACGCCCTCCCCATCGTCTCCCTCATCTCCCTCCTCGTCGGCCTGATACTCGCCTTCGTCGGCGCCATCCAGCTCAGGATGTTCGGGGCAACGATCTTCATCGCCAACCTGGTGGGCATCTCCATGGCGCGCGCCATGGGCGCGATCATGACGGGCATCATCATGGCGGGCCGCACGGGAGCTGCGTTTGCCGCAGCCATAGGCACCATGCAGGTGAACGAGGAGATCGACGCCCTCAAGACTTCGGGCATACCCCCCATCGACTTCCTCGTCCTGCCCAGGGTGCTCGCCCTGGCCCTGATGCTGCCGCTTCTGACGCTCTATGCAGACGCAATGGGCATGATCGGCGGCCTCCTCGTCGCCGTAGTCGGTCTCGATATAAACATATCCGAATACTTCAACCAGACCACGCTCGCCGTCAACCTGACGAACGTATGCATAGGCGTATTCAGCGGCCTCGTCTTCGGGGTCCTCGTCGGGCTTTGCGGGTGCCTCCGGGGCATACAGTGCGGCAGGAGCGCATCGGCAGTGGGAAGCGCCACGACATCGGCCGTAGTTTCGGGCATAGTGAGCATTATAGTCGCCACCGCGGTAATCACCGTGGTCTGCGACGTGCTCAAGATATAGGGGCGAAGAGAATGAGCGCAGGGGACGCCCAGATAACGGTGAAGGACCTGACGATGGCTTACGGGAGCAAGGTCATACAGCGAAAGCTCACGTTCACCATCCGCCAGGGGGACGTCTTCATCATCATGGGCGGGAGCGGCTGCGGCAAGAGCACCCTCATGCGCCACCTCGTCGGCCTCCAGAGGCCCGCCAAAGGCTCGGTCCTGTACGGCAGCAAGGATTTTTGGAACGCCCCGGACGAGCAGCGCGAGGCGATGATGCGGCGCTGGGGCATACTCTACCAGAGCGGCGCCCTCTGGAGCTCGATGACCCTGGCCGAGAACATCGCCCTGCCCCTTGAGGAGTACACCTCCCTCTCCCCGGCGCGGATAAGGGAGATCGCCTCACTGAAGCTCGCCCTGGTTGGCCTTTCCGGGTTCGAGGACTACTACCCCGCGGAGATCAGCGGCGGGATGAAGAAGCGCGCAGGGCTGGCCCGGGCGATGGCCCTCGACCCGGAGATCCTCTTCCTCGACGAGCCGTCGGCCGGGCTCGATCCGATAAGCGCGAGCCTCCTCGACCAGTTGATCGTCGAGCTTAAGGACAGCTTGGGGACGACCGTCGTCGCAGTCACCCACGAGCTGGCCAGCATCCTGGCCATAGGCACCGATTCCGTCTTCCTCGACAGCGAGACGAAGACCATGATAGCGTCCGGCCCCCCGGCGAAGCTGCTCGCGGAGTGCGACAACCCGACCGTCCACAGCTTCCTGACGAGGGGCCGCGAGACAAGGCCGGCCGGAGCAAGCGGCCAAGATCAGGCGGGATGCCCATCCCGCAGCGGGGAGATACCATGAGCAAACCGGCGAGCAAGACACTGATCGGGGCGTTTACGGCAGGGGCCATCGTGCTTGCCGTCCTGGCGGTCGTCATCTTCGGGTCGGGTAAATTCTTCAAGAAGACCTTCGTCAACGTCATGTACTTCCACGGCTCGGTCAAGGGCCTCAACGTCGGCAGCCCCGTCATGTTCCGGGGCGTCCGCATAGGGTCCGTAAAAAACATCGAGCTGCGCTACGACGCGAGGGACCTCTCCTTCATCATCTGCGTTTACGCGGAGTTCGACCCGGACAGGATGGTCTACGTCGGCCATGAGCCGGGCACCGAGCACACGGGGGACCTGATTGCGAAGGGCCTGCGGGCCAGGCTTGAGGCCCAGAGCATCGTTACCGGCCAACTGGTCATAAACCTCGATTTCTTTCCGGGAAAGCCCATAAAGCTCATGGGGCTGGACAAGCGATACCCGGAGATACCGACCATCCCCTCCGAGATAGATGAATGGCTGAACCTGGCCGAGCAGATACCGATCAAGGAGTTTGCGACGAAGGCCATGCACGCCCTGGAGAAGCTGGATAACCTGGTAAGCTCGCCCCACATCAACTCCAGCCTCGAATCGATAGGCGAGGGCCTGAAAGAAGCAAGGGCGGTCATGGCCAAGATAAACGCCCAGATAGAGCCCGTGATCGCCGACGTCAGGGGGAGCACCCAGGAGCTGCGCGAACTCGTCCGCAAGGGGCAGGACGTCCCGCAAAGGCTGGACAGCACCCTCGCCGCAGCGGAGAGCGCCATGAAGCAGGCCGAGAAGACCCTGGCGGCAGCGCAGGAAGTCGCCTCCGACGATTCCAACCTCGTCCGGGAGCTCGACTCGACCCTCCTGGAAGTCTCTGCGACTGCGCGCTCTTTCCGCTTCCTGGGCGATTACCTGCAGCGCCACCCTGAGGCGATCGTCCAGGGAAAGAAAACAGATAAAGGAGACAGGCCATGACGCACCTGCCCGCCCCTTTCAGGAACATCTGCCTGGCCCTCGGCCTCATCGCGCTTGCCGGATGCGGCAGCTCGCCTACGCCGAGGTTCTACACGCTCCACGCAGCCGTCAAAGCGCCCGCCGCCACAACCGCCGCGACGACTGCCGTGACGCCCGCCGTGACGCTTGTAGCCGCGGCAGCCCCGCAGTCCGGGCAGGCCGGGCCGGTCGTTGTAGGGGTGGGCCCGGTCGAAATACCGGACTACCTCGACCGGCCCCAGCTTGTAACCCTTTCCGAGCAGAACCGGATGCGCCTGCTGGAGTTCGACCTGTGGGCCGGCTCCCTGAAGGCGGACATCGGCCGCGTCCTCATGGAAAACCTCGCCGCCCTTCTCCCGCCCGACCGTTTCTCCATTGTCTCCTGGAGGCAGGGGGCGCAGATGGACTACAGGGTGGCGCTCCACGTCCACCGTTTCGACGTGGGGCCGGGCGGGGTGCTCCTCTCCGCCCAATGGATGCTCTTTACGAAGGAGCGCAGGGCGGCCGACCGCGTCCAGGGCTGCCGCCTGACGGAAGCCTCAGGCAGCGAGCCGGGCGAGGCCGCTGCCGCCATGAGCAGGGCGCTGGGCAGGCTGAGCGAGATAATTGCCCAAAAAATCGCGGGGACGGCCCGGTAAGGGTTATAGCGGGCGGTTAATACCCGGCGCCTCTGATCCGGCCGCGGCGCAGCCAACAGACCCCCGGCACGAACAGCGCAACGAAAAGCGCCAGGCCCAAAGCCAGCGCGCCCCTGGGGTGGCCGGCCGCGAGGACGACAGGGGCAAGGACGCACCGCGCCGCCGCCCGCGCCGTCTCGTGGCGCGCGATGAACCGCGCTGCGGGGGGAGACCAGGCGTAGTAGGCGGCTATGAAAGCCCTGCCTATCGGGTTGACTGCAAGGCGCCTGTCCCTGAAGATGCGCAGGGTCACGACGTGCGGGTCGAGGTAGGAGCCGTAGGCCGCAGTCGCAATGAAGCAGCCCCCGCCCCCTCCGCCTCCTCCTCCGCCCCCGCCACCGCCTCCGCCGCCCGAGGACGACGGAACCGCCGGGCCGACGGGGTCAACGATAGTGCCGTTGGCAATCCCGTCCGAGTCGTACAGACCTCCGTCGGTCAGGGTGAGCGTTATGATCTTTCCGCTGACAACTGCTATGGTGCCGGGCAACTGGTAGAACCCTGCCGGCCCCGCCTTGTAGACCACGGTCCCGGCAGGGAGGGACGACGGGTACGTGATCGTGACGACGGCCGTCCCGCCGACGGGAATACCTTTCACCATATATGTGACAAGGCCGTAGGGGAAGGTGTCACCGGAGGGCTTGCCGGTCTGGATAACGGTCCCGGCGCTGTCGGAGAGGGCGCTGTAGTTGCAAAGGTAGGCGCCCGATGTGGACGTTGATAGGCCGATAGTCCCCGCGCCGTTGGCGGCGCTGAGGGAAGCCGAGCTCGCCCCTGTGGTAAAGCTCCACGCGTAGGCGGCCGAGGGGCTGTTGCCGGAAGTGTCCTGGACCGCTGTGCCGATGGTGGCCGTGTAGCTTGTGTTTGCGCCAAGGTTGGAAGACGGGGTGAACGTGGTGGTATTGCACGATGGGCTTGAATCGCAACTGACCGTACCGGAGACGGGCGTGCTGCCGCCGGCGAGGGTGAAGCTCGTTGCCGGGCTGACTATCGTGCTTGCGTTCATGGGAGCGCCGAAAGTGGCGCTGACGGTCGAGTCGAAGGCGACCCCGGCGGCCCCACTCACGGGCACCGTCGAGGCGACGAGGGGCTGCTGCGTGACGGTGAACGCGGCGCCCCCTACCGTTATCTGTCCTGTCCTGACGCTTCCCGTGGTGTTCTCGGTGTAGCTATAGTTGACGGGAGTGTTCCCTACGCCCGCCCCGTTAGTAGGGGAGGTAACCGCCAACCAGCCGGTCGCGTTCGATGACACTAGTGCGGTCCACGAGCAGCCGGAGGGCGCTGTTGTTAACGGTATCGTGCCCGTGCCCGCCGCAAAATCGGGACTGGCCGACGAGGATGTGAGGGTGGCGCTGCACGCGAAGGGCCAATCGACGGTCTCAAACTCGAACGCCTCGTAGGAGTCTTGAGAGTTCGCTATGGGATACGTGCAGGCATAGTTTATGTTCATGGGTATGCGGAAGAGGCCGTTAGGCCTTTGGCCATATGCCGTCCCCCAACTGTTCATGAGAATCCAGACCTGGTCCGAATCGTCGTACCCGACGAGGACCACCGCGTGGCCTCCGCCGGTATTATTGTCCCAGGTGGTGCCGCAGTAAGAGTCAATGTCGCTGAAAATGGCGCTTTCCCCCTGGCCCTCCCAGAACGTGTACTCAAAATCGTCCCATGCGGGAGATTGGTTGGGCAGCGAGAAGCCGAATGCAATGGCCTTATTCTGCTGGAGGATGTTCTTGATGTTGAGTATCGCCTGCGCCTGGCTGACGTCGAAGGTCTCGATGGTATTGAGGGCGCCGGGGGCGCCACTGAGTGAATGCTTGGGAGACGTCGCGATCGAGCTGCAATAACTGGGGAACATCTCGCACGTCCCGGTGGCGTAGTCCGTCGAGCCATCGTACGAGGCGTTAGTATTCGACCAGGGGACAAAGAAAGGTCCGCCGCTCTGAATGCCGGCGTACCAGTTCCGGAAAGGACCGATGTCGCCTCCGTTGCACGCGCACCCTTGGCATACGTCGTAGTATTGCCTGGTCCTATAAGCGCAGGAATCGAAATACTCCACCGAAAGACGGTCCGATGTGCCCGTCTGCACGTTGAGCGCTATTTCCACCGTGCCCGTGCTCGCCCATACCCAGCAGTTGCCGCACGATCCCTGGTCCCGCTCGTTCATGTTCGATGAGTTCCACGGCGAATAGGCCAGGAGGTCGAACTCCTCGCCCACGCCCAGGCTCGCGTTCGCCTCCAGCTTCTGGGAGATCTGCGGGTCCGTGGCTGCGCGGGGGGCATCGCGGTGGTTTTTCTGCCACTGGAGCAGCGTCGCCCGGTCGGGCCGCATGACCGGGTACGACCGGCCGGTCCAGGACTGGCCCAGCAACGACAGCGGCAGGAGCAAAAACACAAGACAGGCTGCCGCGATCTTGAGCTTGCATCTCACTTGCTGTTACCTCCAGGGCGGGGGAAATCGAACAGAACGGGGGTGCACGTCCCTTTCACGATCACCCGCATCACGCCTTTAACTTTCGCTCCCGTCTCCAGCCCGTAGGCCTCGACATCTTTTTCGTCCGGATAGCGCGTAAAATCGAGGAGAAAAAGAAACTCCCGGCCCTCGGTCCGCACAAAGCGCTGCTTGACCTTGCGGTCGGGAAAGAAGGTAAAGCGCACGTCGAACCGCCGCCTGCCCGTCGCCTCATCGGCCGGCAGCTCTTTTACGGAGAGTATCTCCGCGACGCCGGGGTAGCTCTCGTAAGCGCAAGGCCCCCCTAATCTGGCGCCCCCCTGCCCTGCAACCGCTGCCCCGTGCAGGCAGAAGGCGGCAAGGGCGCATATACATAGGCCGGCAAGCATAGGCCTTTGGAAATACCGCATCACCAGGCGCTCCATTCCATTATCGTGCCTTTGCGCGTGCTACTTGCGCCCGGCTCATTTTCTTACGCTTCCCGCGACGGTGTCAAGAGAAATCGTCGGCACGCGCGGCATCTCTTGACAAAAAACTATAGTCGTATATAATTGCGAACAGGGCGGCCTGACCGAAAGGGCGCTGCCTGCACCGGGTCAGCAATGGAAGAACAGGTCCGCATAGAAGAGGCCCTGCAATGGGCGGAACAAAGGTACAGGCATATCTTTGAGAACGCCATGGAAGGCATCTTCGAAGCGGGCACGGACGGCCGGTTCATCAGCGCAAACCCTGCCCTCGCCCACCTCCACGGCTATGACACCCCTGCCGGGCTTATAGCGGCCATCGACAATATCCGCGACCGGCTTTTCATAGACCCGGACCGCCACAGGCAGATGATCGCCATCCTCAAGAAGCAGGACAGCGTGCGCGACTTCGAGGCCCGGATGCGGGCGCGGGACGGCAGCGAGCACTGGGTCTCGATAAACGTGCGAGCCTTCAAGGATGCGGGCGGCAGGATCCTCTTCTACGAAGGCACGATGATGGACATCACGACGCGCAAGGAGGCGGAAAAGGCCCTTGCGGAGAGCGAGGAGCGATACAGGACCGTCATCGAGCACTCGAACGACGGCATCGCTATTACCAGGGGCGGGATACACGAGTACGTCAACTCCAGGTTCGTGGAGATGTTCGGTTACAAGAGTCAGGAGGACGTCGTCAACAAGCCCATCACGATGATCGTCCACCCGGACGACAGGCAGTGGGTCATGGAGATGCATACGCGGAGGCTGACAGGCCGACCCGTGCCCCCTAGGTACGAGTTCACGGGCATCACGGCCTCCGGCGGCACGATCTACGTAGAGGTCTCGGCCGCCTCGGTCACCTTCCGCAACCGGCCGGTAATCCTCATTTTCCTGCGGGATGTCACCGAGCGGAAGCGGGCGGAGGAGGTCTTTTTAGAGTCCCACAGGGAGCTTGAGCGGCTCAACCGGGCGAAGACCAAGGCCGTCAACCACATATCCCACGAGCTGAAGACGCCAATGGCCGTTATCCACGGGAACATACGGATATTGCGGCGCAGGCTCGAAGGCGCCGCGGACGGCGAGGCGCTCCGCCCCATCTTCGACGCGATGGAGCGGAACGTCGAGCGCCTCTCGCGCATGCAGAGGGAGGCCGACGAGATACTCCGCACGTCCCAGGAGCTCGAGGCGGGGGGCCTCGTGGGCGACATCGACCGGCTCCGGGACCGGCTGTCGGACTTCGGGGAGATACCGGCGGAGGTCGGCCCCTGCCTGGAGACCGTCAGGAAGTGGGCGGACAGTCATGCGCCGCGCGCCGCGGACGCCTTCCAGCCCATCGACCTCTACCCTTTCCTGCAGCAGGCAGTTGAGAGGGCAAGACACACGGCGAGCCACAGGAGCCTCGCCATCAGCGTCGAGGGCGACCCGGGCGCGGACATATGGA
>Ga0326727_10027348_pt1 | contig 10480 bp, 10 predicted proteins | sample MB2enrmetagenome_FD_207643 | JGI IMG/M metagenome (GOLD analysis project Ga0326727, IMG submission 207643) | Lab enriched peat soil microbial communities from McLean, Ithaca, NY, United States - MB29MY | ecosystem: Environmental > Terrestrial > Soil > Wetlands > Peat | place: USA: New York...
CCAAAACTGCGTGACCATGCAAGCCGGCCGTGTCGAATCACTGCGATGCTGACAGCGGTTACATGATCCTCGGCCATCGTCTCTGCCAGAGACTTTCCATGGATCGCCTCGCCCTCCTTAACCATGTTCGGAGACAGATTCGCAGCGATCCGCGTGATGTAGTCCTCATCGTTTGACTGAGCCAAGGTATATGAAGAGGAAGCGACGATTAGAAGCGCTGTCGCGGCGTTGAAAAGAAAGTAGAGATGTCGCTTCATTACTAAGCCCCTTGCCTTCCCTGAAGCCTCTCCAGCGCATCGCACGCCGTCTTTACGCCATTCTCGCGTGCCACTTCCTCGGCCACGCTGCGCGCCCGCGCTTCAAACTCCGGCTCGGCCAGCATCGCCCGCACCCTCCGTGCCACGCGCCACGGCTTATAGCTCGCCCGCTGGATCACCCGCGCCACGCCCATCCTCTTCATGCGCCGCGCATTGTCCGGCTGGTCGTGCGAGTAGGGCATGATCAGCATCGGCCGCCCTGCGCGCAGGCACTGCGCCGTCGTCCCCACGCCGCCCTGGTGCACCACCAGCGCCACGCGCCCGAACAGTTTCGAATACGGCGCGTATTCCGCTACGCAGATCGAATCCGGCAGCTTCTCTTGCGGCCGGTTCCTCGCGTCCGAACCGATCAGCAGCACCGCGCGCACGCCCAGCTTCTTCGCCGCCCGCGCCGACTGTTCGTAAAAATCTCCCGCCGCCAGCACCGCCGCCGACCCCAGCGTAAACACCACTGGCGGCTCGCCCGCGGCGAGGAACTCCTCCAGATCCTTGGGCAGTTCTGCATTTCCCGCGTCCGCATCGTAAAAACAGAACCCCGTGATCAACGTATGTTCCGGCCAATCCTTCTGCTCCACGCCCAGCACGCGCGAAAACAGCGCCAGCACCAGGTGCGGCGAGTGCTTGGCGTCGAAGATCGGGTTCTTACCCTTCGCCAGCCCCAGCTCGCGCCGCAGCTCAAAGATCGGCTCCGGCCACTTGCGCGTGACGAACCGCGCCAGCCGCTTCATCCCGCGCCCCATCCCCACCATCTTGTCCGCCCGCGCCAGCCGTGGATAAGGCGGCAGCACCGGCGGATCGAACGCCGAGAAAAACGAGAACGGCGCCAGCACGTAGCTCGCCCACGGGATCCCTGTCACCTCCGCCACAATCGGCCCCGCGTAGTTCAGCTCGCCCAGCAGCATCAGGTCCGCGCGCGCCGGCTTCGTTGCGGCGTCCAGCAGATCGTCGTAGGTCTGCCGCAACACCGGAAACAGAAACTCCCGCAGCCCCGTCTCCGTGCCCTTTTTCACGTCGTAGATCATCTCCACGAGCAGTGTGTTTGTGGGATCGATGTCCGGCCGCAGTGTGTGAAACTCGAGCCCCAGCGGCGCAATCTTCGGCCGGTACACCTCAGGCAGCGCCATCACCGGCACGTGTCCGCGCCGCTTCAGCTCCAACGCAATCGCGATCAGCGGATTGGTGTCCCCAAGCGTCCCAATATTCGACAGAACAATGCGCAATCCCGGGCTCCCCAACGCGTGATAGATTCGCAACTTTGAGACTAATGCATGGGCCCGCAATCCACGATTTACGGCGCGTAAATGGGCGTTGCTTTGAATGGTTCGACTTGGTGCGGCAGGCGCTTGTGCGGCCGGTGGTAGGTCGCATCTTTAAGGGCACGATTCATTCGCCGCGGCGAGCGGAAAATCTCGTCGAGGGAGGAGTTTTGCAAAAGGGCATGACTTCAGTCAGGCCGTAAGGGCCGCCAAATCGTCGCGGGATTTAGCCCCTGAGGGATGCCTCTCGCAAACTGACCCACTACCCTGCGTTTGATAGTTGCTCGTTGGACTAAATCGGCCGCGCGCGGGCCAGTTCCACAATCTTCTCGATCATGTCGGTGTACGAATAGCCGGCCTTCTTAGCCGCCATGGCGAATTCGGCGGCGCTGGCGAGCCATGGGTTCGGATTCGCTTCGATCACATACACCTGGCCCTTCTTGTTCAACCGCATATCGATGCGGCCGTAATCACGCAGCTTGAGGGCGCGATAGGCGGCGAGAGCGGTGTCTTGAAGTTTCTGCGTAGTCTCCTCGTCAAGGTCCTCGGCCGGCGCCGATTTTGTCACTTTGTAAGCCTCGGTCTCCTGATCGAACTTCACGTCGTGGCTGGCGATCCGCGGAGTCCCTTTCGGTAGCCTGGAGAGGTCGAGTTCAATCAGTGGAAGGACCTCGGCGTCGTCGTTGCCGAGAATGGATGCGTAGATTTCGCGGCCTTCAATGTATTCCTCAATCAGCGCGGGACTGTCGAATTCCTCATGGATGTAGTGGATGCGCTCCATCAGCTCTTTCACGCTATCGACAACGGAGCCGTTGTCAATGCCGGCGGATCCATCTTCGGCGACGGGCTTCACGATCAGCGGAAACTCGATATCGTGCGAGTGATCGGTGCGGCCTTTATAGGAAGTTGCAAAGTCCGGAGTCTTGATCTTGTGAAAGTCGAAAATCTTTTTGGCCAGCGACTTATCCTGGGAAAGATAGAGAGCCTCCGGACCGCCGCCGGTATATGGAATCTGCAGCAATTCCAGATAGGCGGCGATGTTCTTGTCCATCGTGTCGTCGCCGGCATAAGACTCAGTGAGGTTGAAGACAAGGTCGGCGCCGCACTTTGCCAGTGCAAGCAGCGATTGGTTCTTGCCGTCCAGGACGTGATAAGAAGGCTCGTGACCGAGCTTTGTCAGCGCCTCGAAGATCTCTTCGCGGTCGTGCAGCGGATTCTTCTTCTTCCGGCGTTTGGCGTTCTTGCCGCGCGGCGCCTTCACTGGCTCCGGCTCAGGTTCGGGCGGGCCCTCTTCCCAGACGTCGTGCAGGATCGTTACTTTCAGGTTCGCCATGATGCTCCTGCGCTTTCTCGGTATAACCCGCGTCTGCCGCCAACGGCAGATGGCCGGCACCCATCAGGGCAGAATGAACTTGCCCCGAGTGATGTAGTTCATCGCCAGTGCGGTCGCATACACAGTTACTTCGGTCAGGTATTCCCGTTCACATTTTATGTCGGCATGCAGGCCAAGGTCGCCGACTTTTGCTTCGATGGTTTCCACTAACTTTTTCACCAGCGGCCGTTGCACGCCCGTCCAATAATTCACCTTGTCGATGAGGACCTTGCGATTCTCACGAAGCAGATCGACCGCCGGGCGAACATTCCTTCTGCGGCGCCTGGATACGTTGAAAATGTCGTGCAGATCGGTGTCGAGGGGAAGCTCGCCGGGCGTGAGCTGCTGATCCAGCGCACGCTGGTAGAATTCGCCGACCGTCACCGCCATTTCGTCGACGGTAATATCGGTGTTACCCTGCGCGACCACAGGGTCGGCATCGCCCAGCTTGCGGGCAATGCGATCCATGTAGAGCAGCTTCTTCATCGCGCCCCAGCCTTTGTACCGCTTCCGCCAGTTGGAGCGAGGCGTCAGCCATACCGCGAACGTTTCAGCGAAATCTTCATCGGGATGCTTTTGCGCATACCAGCCCTCCATGTGCCGCACGAACTGGCGCGAGAAGGGAACCGGTTTGTAGTTGTCCCGGTAAGCCCTCCGGAACGGTCCGAAGCGGTCACGCCATTCCGGCGTTTTATAGAGCGCGTAGGCGTAATTGAATGCGTGGCCGGCCTCATGGCGCATGTACATCATGATCTGCTGCGCATCTTCAATGTCGTTCATCTCCGACTCCAGGCGCTGCAGCTTCGGATCGGCCAGGTAAAACGGAATTCCGATGACGGGCTCCATGTTCGGGCAGCCCCACTCATCGGTCAGGTAGCACTTGGGGCGGAATCGATGCAGCCCCTTGGCGTCCAGCTCTTTGTGGAGTTGCTGCACGAAGCGTTCGAGGGGAGAGCCCTCCAGCTTCAAGCCGAGTTGCTGAATCGGCTTGGAAAGGATCTCCAGGACCTCTGCCGGCGCTTTTTCAAAATTGGCCACAGATGGTCGAAGCGTAGCACACGCAAGGCGAAGTTCAACCGGCCACTAGTGACCTTCTGGGTAACAGTGAGGCAACAGCCGAATGATCTGCAATCGATTAGGGCCCCGCCGCTACTGCGACGGCTTTGCCGACGCATTCGCGCACGCCGGCGGAGTATCTTTCAGCGTCGGCTGCAAATCCGGCCAATAGGGACTGGTTTTGAGCAGCGAGCAAAAATCCCCAAGCGCAGGAAACGGGCTCTGTTGCGCCTTGGGCCCAAGCGCATCGACAAACTTCCACGCCAGATCGGACTGCCCGCCGTAGATCAGATTCAGCACCGTTTGCCACATCGTCGTTCCGATAGAATCGGCATCGCCGGCCGCTACCACCTTCTGTGCAGCGCCCAATTCCTTGTTCCACTCCGCAGTCGTCGGCGCCGGCGTTTGCATCTTGTCCATCGCCAAATGGAACCCGCCGCCCCTTGCGTCGTCCGTCCAGCGCAGCGTAACCAGTGCCGACGGGGAGCACGCGAAGCACGTGGGCCAATATGCGAATGTCCAGTCCGCCGTGATGTAGTAGTAGCGCCCGTCAGCGGCGCGCTCAAAGTGGGCCAGGTCGTCGTCTTCATCGTCCAGCGTGGCCAGCAACTTGAACTGCGGCCCCAGCTCGAATACGTAGTGAATCCAGCAGCAGTGTGCCCCGCCGGTATAGAGCGACACGATCATGTCCGGCTCCCCGCGCCCCGTCACGTCCGTCCCGTTCGCAATCGCCGGAATCTGCTCCTGCGCATCGGCCGCTTGCCCCAGCGTGTAAGTCTCAAAGCTGTCGACGCTGTTGCTGTAGGCAACCTTGCCCCCGCTCGTCACCTGCAGACAAGCGCCATCGCTGTTCTTGTATGTCGTGAATTCATACTGCCCCACCTTCGCCGCGTCCTCCTGGTTCTTGCTCGCGCAGGCTTCCGCCGGATTCTCTGCCGGCCCCTGCGCGATGAGCCCCACGGCGCACGCAATCAATACCGCCGCCACCATGCCACTCCGCACCAACGCCCGATTCCTCGCCTGTCGCTTCATCACTTCACCTTAGTCCTGACTAAGATAGCACCGTTTTGTGGTCAATTCGCGCCCGCCTCGCGCATCCTCCTCTTCACGCGCCTTCAAACCCCACGTGTTATCCTTGCCACGTCCAAATCTCTCCTGGAGCTCCCCATGTCTCATCTGCGCGCTCTTCCCCGCATCGTAGGCTCGTTCGCCTGGACCTTCGCAATCGCTCTCCTCTGCGCTGTCGCCATCGCGCAGCCAGCGCCCCCCGCCGCCGCGACTTCGTCCGCGGGGTCAGAGCAGCCCTACCACGTCATCGACCACTGGAAAATCGGCGGCGAAGGCGGATGGGACTATCTCATCGCCGATCCCGGCGCGCATCGCCTCTACCTCGCCCACGGCACGCAAGTCGACGTCGTCGACACCACCACCGGTAAATCGATTGGCGCCATCACCGGCCTCCACGGCGTCCACGGCATTGCGCTCGACACCGCCGGCAAGTTCGGCTACATCTCCGATGGCGGCGGCAACGCAGTCGTCGCCTTCGACCGGTCGGCCCTCGCCGTCGTCGCCACCATCCCCGCCGGAACCAACCCCGATTGCATCATCTTCGAGCCCGCCACGCAAACCGTCTGGGCCTTCAACGGCCGCTCCCAATCGATCTCCGTCATCAACCCCATCTCGAACGCTGTCGTCGCCACCATCCCCCTCACCGGCAAGCCTGAGTTTGCTGTCGCCGATGGCCAGGGCACAGTTTTCGACAACCTCGAAGACAAGAGCGAAATCGTCCGCATCGACGCCCGCACCAAAACTGTCCTCGGCACCTGGCCCGCCGGCTGCGATTCCCCCTCCGGCCTTGCCCTCGACGCCGCCGGCCATCGCCTCTTCCCGGTCTGCGACGGCAAGAAGATGTCCGTCATCGACTCCACGACCGGTAAGCTCCTCGCCAACCCCTCCATCGGCGACGGCCCTGACGCCGCCGGTTGGAGCGCCGCCCACTCCCTCGCCTTTGCCTCAAGCCGCGACGGCATTCTCTCCGTGATCGACGCCGCCGCTCCCGGCTATCCCACCATCGAGAGCCTCACTACCCAATCCGGCGCGCGCACCATGGCCTACGACTCCGGCGCCGACCGCATCTATCTCGTCACTGCCGAATTCGGTCCGCGCCCCGATCCTACCCCGCAGAACCCGCGCCCGCGTCCACCCGTCATCCCCGGCACCTTCACCGTGATCGTCGTCGGCCGCTAAAATCGATGCGCACACCCTCGCAGGCATGAAGATCGTTCTCGTCATCGCAGCCATTCTCATCGTCGCCGCCTCGCTCTACGCCGACTATAGGTGGCGCAATTGGATGGCCGCCCGCAATCGCCACGATCGCGACCAATAGCCCCCAGGCCCTTGTTCTCTTGCTGCCTCGCTTCCTTGCTCTCTTGCACCCTGCCGGAGCCGCGCAGCGGGAGCGACAGGTCTTCGTCGCTGGGGCAGCTTGCTCCCTTGGTCCCTGTCCTCCCCCATCTCTCCCGTTACAATAGGTTTAGGGAGCCGTCCAAACGCCATGCAACGTTTCTTCAGCCTCCATTTCCCTGCGCGCCCGAACCGCGTGCGCCTGATCCTTGCCATCCTGCCGGCCGCACTGCTTGTCCCCGCCGCGCTGTTCCTCATCGCGCCCGTGGCCCACGCCCAGTTTGGCGCGCCTGAAACCACCCAGGTCCATGACCCCTCCGCCCTCAAGCCCCCGCCCGGCGCCCGCGTCGCCATCATCGAGTTTGAAGACCTCGAGTGCCCCGACTGCGCCCGCGCCAATCCCCTCCTCAAAGAGGCCGCCGAAAAGTATTCGATCCCCTGGGTCCGCCACGATTTCCCGCTCCCGCAGCACAACTGGAGCTTCCAGGCCGCTGTCAACGCCCGCTTCTTCGACATCAAAAGCAAGACCCTCGGCAACGACTACCGCGACTACATCTTCGCCAACCAGATTTCCATCGAGACCCTCGGCCAGCTCCAGGACTTCACCAAGAGCTTCGCCTCCGCCCATGGCGTCGCCCTGCCTTTCGCCGTCGATCCCATGGGTAGGCTCACCCAGGAAGTCAAAGCCGACTACGCCCTCGGCCAGCGCATCGGCATCGAGCACACACCCACCATTTGGATCGTCTCCAGCGCCGCCCACGCCCCGCCCTTCGTCGAAGTCGTCGACCGCAGCCGGCTCTTCCAGCTCATCGACGCGGCCCTCGCCGAATCCCGCCACTAGCCGGATGCCCCACCTTCGCGAGTCCTGAGGACGAGCTAAGGTGGGAATCGTCCGCCCACAAGCCCCCGGCCCCACCCTTCGCCCCCAAAACAAAAACGGCGTTCGCCGCAGCGAACGCCATCGTCAACCCTCTCTCAACTTCCCTCTGCCGCCACCGCGCTGGCTCACTGACTTGCCGGCTTGCTCCCTTGCTCCCTAATCCCTGTCTTTCTACTCCCTGCCGGGGTCCCCAGCGACAGGTCCTCGTCGCTGGGGTGGCTACTGGCTACTCCCTACTCCCTGTATTCTCACCAGCTCCTGCCCGCCCGGCGCCACCATCCGCGTCTGCTTCCCCCGCCAGTGGTCGATGTAGCTCGTCCGGTGCACGCACCCAATTGTGCAATGCGGCGCGCAGCTCTTCGCCGTCACAAACTCCCGCTTCAAATCCGCCTTCGTATACTCCGCCACCGGAACCCCCGGGTACCCTCTCTGCTGCGAGCAGTAGTGCACCAGCCCGTCCTCGCAGATGTACAAATACCGCGACCCCGCCCGGCACCGCCAATCATTCGGCCGCCCCTGGGCAATCGCCTCCTGAAACTTGTCGAACTGCGCGTAGTTGGTCTTCTTCCGGTGCGTCATCTCAAAGTACACCCGCGCCTCGTCCGCCAAAAGCGGCTTCAGTTGCCCATCCCCGTCGTGGATGATTCCGATCGTCGACTCGAACCCCAGCTCCAGCGCCCGACGCCCGATCACCAGCGCGTCGTTCGGATCCTTGATCCCTCCGCCCACCACCGAGTTGATGTTCACGTGGAACTCGGCGTACTCGGCCAGCATCTCCAGCCGCTTGTCCAGAGTTTTAAGGGACTTCTTCGACACCTCGTCCGGCTCCAGATTGTCAATCGAAATCTGCATATGATCGAGCCCCGCCTCGTTCAGCCGCAGAATCCTTTCGGGACTCAGCAGGAACCCGTTCGTGATCATCCCCGCAATCGCGCCCGTCTTCCTTATCCGTCGAATCACGTCGTCCAGTTCGGGATGCGTCAGCGGCTCCCCGCCCGAGATGCCGATCATCGCCGTCCCCAGCCGCCCCAGGTGGTCGATGCGCCGCTCCATCTCCGCAAGCGGCACCGGCTCGCTCACCTTGTCGTACTCATTGCAATAGGCGCAGCTCAGGTTGCAGAAGCGCGTGGGAATAATCTGCACCAGCACCGGATGCGAAGTGTGGGCCAGCCCCCGCACCACCATCGCGTACTCGCGCAGCTTCCGCGTGGCCCACTTCCATCGCCCTCTCAGCGTCGATCTCCGGGGAATGCCCATCCTTACTATTGAACCACAAAGGGACTGTGATACTGCGGGGTTGTGCGAAGATGGGTGTAAATGCCCAAATCGCCGCCAATCGACTTTGGCGAAATTCGCCGCCTCGCGATCACAGCAGTGTTTTCGGACGACCTGCTTTTTGAAAAGGTAGTGCTCAAAGGAGGCAACGCGCTCTCGCTTGCGCATCGCTTGAGCAAGAGAACGTCGCTCGATCTCGACTTCTCAATCGAGGGCGACTTTGAGGATATTGATGAAATCCGCGGGCGGCTTCGGAGGGCACTCGAGAATCGATTCTCTTCGGCGGGTCTGGTAGTATTCGACTTCAAATTCGAGCCGAAGCCAAGCACGGTTCCCGAAGGGCAGGATCCACGATGGGGAGGCTATGTGTCCTCGTTCAAGGTCTCTGAAAAGCGCAAATACGATGAACTGCAAGACGATCTAGATGCTCTACGCCGCAATTCTCTCGTTGTTGGCCCCGCGCAACAACGTGTATTCACCATCGATCTAAGCAAGTACGAGTACGTGGCCGGCAAGGTTCAACTGGAACTCGACGATTACGCGATCTACGTCTACAGCCCAAGAATGATCGCGATCGAGAAGCTTCGCGCAATCTGCCAGCAGATGCCCGATTACGCGTTAAGACGCTTCCCCACAGCAAGAGCACGCGATTTCTACGACATCCATCTCATCGCAGTGGCTTCAGGGATGGATTTCAGCTCTCCTGGGAATCTTGAACTAACCCGACAGATCTTTGCGGCTAAAGAGGTCCCCCTCAAATTCTTAGGTCGAATCAAGGATCAGAGGGAGTTTCACCGGCCGGATTGGGAAAGCGTCAAAGCATCCTCGAACGAGAAAGTGGAAGACTTTGACTATTACTTTGATTTCGTTACAAGGCGAGCGGAGTCAATGAAGGCTCTTTGGGAAGAATAGCCGCCAATCCGGGTCATATTCCTTGTCCTTCAGGCCGTACGCGAGATAGAAGTCGTACTTGAGGCCAATGCTCTTTAGTCTGCTGTATTGGTTCCTTGAATATCCCGCCTTTTGCATGTAGAAACCTATCGCTTGATGATATGGGTATATGTAATCGATTCTCTTGAGTGTTGCTAGCAGTGTGCCCACAGAAACGCGATCCTTCGCTCCGCGGTAAGCATTGAGCACCTGGAATAAGCCGCCGGCATAGGACGGGCGTACAGCAATATCGATGAGGGTTCTTTCGAGCCCCGTCACTCTCAGCGTCGCCCCAGAGTACTCCATGTCGACGACTCCCAACTGCCCAGTGTTCTTTCCCCAAAGTAGCAACGCTTCCGAATCGCCGAACCTGAAGACGAGCTGAGACTCGCGCTGCTTCCCCGCAAAGGCTCGATTGATGCCCTCCTGTGTGAGGTGGCCGGAGCTTGGTTTTGGACTCTGTTCACTGTTGACGTAAATTCGCGCGGGAATCTGCTCCGTAAGGCCATGCAAGAATACCGCCGTTCCGTGGCAAAGGTAAGCTTCACGTTTCATAGAGGCTGCGATTTCGTAGGCCGATGCCTGCTTCCACACGTAGCGGGATATGCCGGAGACATTCGGATGATTCACCGGCTCCAAATACTCGAGATGGAGATCGGTTTTGTCGAGAAGGAAGTCTAGGAATTTGGCTGTAGTGGTATTTTGGGCCAATCTCCAAAAACTTCGATTCTTTTCCAATATCTGTGAGATATCACTAGGCCAGAAGACGTTCTTGCCGGCTTGTTCGAAGGCCTTGACAATGTCGGACTTGGCGATTTGTAAACGACTTTGGCCAGCCATGTTGATGGCAGTGCTAAAGGTATATATACCTTTAGCACTGCCATCTCCTTTCACATTCAGCACTCCCACCCATTGTATCACTAGGTATATATACCTAGTGATACGACGATTCCTGGGGTCTCAAGAAAGGGCAATCTATTTGGCATCATTA
>Ga0326727_10027350_pt1 | contig 10479 bp, 10 predicted proteins | sample MB2enrmetagenome_FD_207643 | JGI IMG/M metagenome (GOLD analysis project Ga0326727, IMG submission 207643) | Lab enriched peat soil microbial communities from McLean, Ithaca, NY, United States - MB29MY | ecosystem: Environmental > Terrestrial > Soil > Wetlands > Peat | place: USA: New York...
ACTCCATGATGACGACGGTCTTGCCCACGCCCGCGCCGCCGAATGCGCCGACTTTGCCGCCCTTGAGGAAGGGACAGATCAAGTCGATCACCTTGATTCCGGTGGCGAACACTTGCGGGGAGGTGGATTGATCGACCAGGGGCGGGGCGGGGCGGTGAATTGGATAATACTTTTCGGCCGTGACAGGCCCCCGTTCATCCACCGGGTTGCCGGTCACGTTGAAAACGCGGCCCATTACGCCAGGCCCGACAGGCATGGAAATCGGCGCGCCGCTGTCGCAGACTTCGAGACCGCGCTTGAGGCCCTCCGTGCTGGACATGGCGACAGCGCGGACCCAGTTGTCACCTTGGTGCGATTGCACTTCGAGGGTGAGTTTAGTTTTGCCGTGTCCAGGCACGTCAAAATCGACCGTGACGGCGTTATAAATGGCGGGGAGGCCGGCGGGGAATTCAATATCCACGACAGGGCCGATGACCTGGACAATTTTGCCTTTATTCATTTTAAGATGTCTGCACGGTATTGCTGAAAGAGGCGGGATTCTGCGCGGTTGGCGGCCTCCATGTCAAGACCTTGAGGGGGGATTTCCGGGTCATCCTCTGATGAAAAATCTTGCTCCCGTCAGGACAGGATGTAGCGGCCGGTTTTCCGGGTTCCAACCCGTCTGACCAGTCCCGCTTTGATCAATGGGCGCAACAAATCCAACGCCCCTTGCCTGGAGATGTGCAGGCCATCCCAAATCTCCCGCGGGGTCATGCTCTTTCGATCGCGAAGCATTTGCAGCAATTGTTCCTGTTTCGGACGGAGCACCAATTTCTTTTGCCTCGATTGCGCTGAGAGTTTTTGCACGCGCGTCCAAACCCGCTCCAGCGTCAACAACAGCCCTTCCGCGCAGTATTCGAGCCAGTCTGTCAGGTTCTCACCTTCGCGGGGCACGGCGTCGAGCGCGGCGTAATAACGGGGCCGATCTTCCCAATAAAACTCATCCACGGAGAAAATGTGGTGAGTGTCGAAACCGCGCCGGTACAATTCCCAGAGCGCCAGCGCCCGGCCGGTCCGGCCATTGCCGTCGGCGAATGGGTGAATGGCCTCAAACCGGTAATGCAGGATGACGGAACTTAACACGGGCGACAGCTTGGCCGATTCTTTGTTCCACCATTCCAGCAGTTCGAACATCAAACCCGAAACATCTTCGGGTGAGGGGGGAACGTGGCGCCCAACCCTCACTTGAATTGTCCGATAACGCCCCGCCGCGCCTTGATCCATGACCTCGCCGGCGATGATCTTGTGGAGACGAAATATCTCCTCGTGTTTGATGGGGCTGGTTTTGGCGTGCTGTTCAATGAAGCGCAAACCCGCGAAATAATTGACGACTTCGCGCGTCGCGCGCGGAGCCGCCGCCGGGATTTCCCTGCCTTCCTCAACGGCGCGGACCTGCTCCAAAGTGAGCGGGTTTCCCTCGATGGCTGTCGAGGAGTGTGTGTTGCGCGCGCGCGTGTCCTTTTGCAACGCAAGAATCCACTGCACCTGCACCGTGGCGGCCAGAATGCGTTCGCGCAACGCGGCGATCTGCTCGATGCGCGCCAGCAGGACGGGTGTGATCGTGTAAATGGGTTGATAGCTCATGGCTGTCCTTCTGATCACGATAAGTCAAGCGTAAGTCAAGTTTTTAGTCAAGTCCGCAATCGACAAAATCGCGGCCGGGAGCGTATTTTCGGGCATGGCGCAAAAATTAACGCTGGGACATTCGCCCGATCCGGATGACGCTTTCATGTTCTATGGGCTGGCCAAAAACTTGATTCCCACCGGCGGCTTCCAGTTCGAGCACATCTTGCAGGACATCCAGACGCTGAACCAACGGGCCACGCGGGGCGAGTTGGATATTACGGCCATTAGCTTTCATGCCTATGCCTATGTCAGCGCGCAATATGCCCTGCTGCCGAGCGGGGCGAGCATGGGCGACGGCTACGGGCCGATGCTCGTGGCCAAAAAACCGCTCCGCCGGGATGACCTGGCTCGAACAAGAATCGCCGTGCCGGGGACCATGACCAGCGCTTTTCTGGCGCTGCAACTCTGGCTGCAATTGCCGGCGAATAAAATCAATTTTGTCGTCGTTCCTTTTGACAGGATTTTCCAGGCCGTCCACTCCGGCGAGACGGAGGCGGGCTTGATCATCCATGAAGGACAACTGACCTGGCGTGCGGAGGGATTAAAGGTTTGCCAGGACCTGGGCGCGTGGTGGAAGGGGGAAAACAACGGCCTGCCGCTGCCCTTGGGCGGGAATGTCGTTCACAAGCGTTTCCCGCCGGCGACGCGCTCAGTCATTGCCCGGATACTGAGCAACAGCATCCAATTCAGTCTCGACCATCGGGCGGAGGCGGTGGCGCACGCCTTGCAGTACGCCCGGAACATGGGACGCGAATTGGCGGATCAATTCGTCGGCATGTACGTCAATCATTGGACGCTGGATTATGGCGAGAAAGGCCGGGCCGCCATTGAACGCTTCCTCGGCCAGGCTTATGAGAGGGGACTCATCCCAAAGCGGCCGGAATTGGAATTTGTCGCGCAAGCTGAATTTTAGGCCGCCATGAAAGAACTCCGTTTCGTACTTGGCCAATTGCTTGTTGAGCTTTTTAACGTCGGTGTCTTTGGGAAGGATGGCCTGCGTCCAGGCTGGACGCCGGGGAAATCTATCCATCGCCTCAAAGAGCGCCCGGACGCCTTCGGTGGCCAGGGCGCAATTGAGAGCGTCCGTCGCGCCGGCTTTGACGGACACTTCCCATTCCCCGGGCGTCAGAAAGTCATTGATGGGGATGGTTTTGTTGCCGGGGCCGGCCATCTTGGGGGCGTATTTGTCGAAATGGCCCAGGTAGTGATGGGATAAATTAATGGCGACCATCATGCCGATCATCTGGTTGAAATAGCTCGCCTGATCGTTCAGGACGTCATCCTTCCAATAGCGCGGGTCAACCATCATCGGCAACTGGATCGAGGAATCGTCCCCCGCCATTCGCGCCAGATTCTGCAAGTATTGATCGAAAAAGCCCGGCTGAATCCTGTCAATGGCCTTGGCGTGGGAAAGATGGTTGACAAGGTCGATGAAACCCGCCGAGACGGAGACCTGGCGCAGGACCTTGCTCTCGTCCCGGCTGACTATGGGCGTGATCTGCGGGAGATCCTGAGGTTGCAAGGCGACGGGTTGGGAGGCCAATTGATCGCCGAATTTCGCCGGCAACGCTTCATACAAATCGCCGCCCCGATCCAGCGCGACGCTGAAGCCGCTGGGATATGCCCGTTGCGGAGCGGTGTCTCCGCCGGCGGCCGACAAGGCCGCGGCGAGAAAAGCGGCTGCAATTCCGGTTTTCATTTCAGCAATATATCAACTGTAAATGTTCGCCCCTTCACGGCTTTTTCAACCCGTGCTCAATCCGGGGTTTTGGTTCCAGCATCGACCAGGCGTGTCAACAACAGGCAGGATGTTAACCCGATTCGCGCCCCGGATGCAAGAACAAATTAGCCTTCCCTGAAATCGCGCCCCGCCCGCCCCGCAGGCCGGAGTTGCCGAAGAGCCGAAACAATGAGATAAAAGCTTCATGCAATATCGGCGTTTTGGTCGGACGGAGCTGGTCATGCCCGTCATTTCCTGCGGCGGCATGCGCTATCAATACAAATGGCAGGACGTGCCGCCGGCGGCCATTCCGGCGGCCGACCAGGCCAATGTGGAGGCGACGATCCGCCGCGCCGTGGAACTGGGCATCAACCACTTCGAAACAGCCCGGGGCTACGGCACATCGGAAATGCAACTGGGCCGTGTCCTGCCTGAATTGCCGCGCGGCAAGATCATCGTTCAAACCAAGATCGCCCCGCAGGAACATGCCGACGAGTTCCTCAAGATTTTCGAGCGGTCCATGAATTATTTGCGCCTGGATTACGTGGATTTGCTGGCCCTTCACGGCATTAACAACCGGCAGTTGTTGGACTGGGCTGTAAAGAAAAACGGTTGCGTCTCCGCCGCCCGGCATTTGCAGAAGAAGGGGCGGATTCGGTTCCTTGGTTTTTCGACCCATGCAACCACCGATGTCATTCTGGAGACCATCCATACCGGCGAATTCGATTACCTGAATTTGCACTGGTATTTCGTCAACCCGCTCAACTGGCCCGCCATCGTGGCGGCGCGAAAACACGACATGGGCGTGTTCATCATCAGCCCGAATGACAAGGGCGGGAAACTCTACGAACCGCCCCCCAAGATGGCCGGGCTGTGCATCCCGCTTTCGCCCATGCAATTCAATGATCTTTACTGTCTGGCGCGCGCGGAGGTGCATACGCTCAGTTGCGGGGCGGCGCGGCCGGAGGATTTCGACGCCCATGCGCGCGCCTTGGATTATTACGACAAGATCCCTGAAACCATCGAACCCATCGAGCGCCGGCTCCGCGCCGAAATGGAGCGCGTTCTAGGCGCGGATTGGTGCAACAATTGGAGCCGGGGTCTGCCCAATTTCACCGACATTCCGGGAGAGGTGAATGTTACGGAAATCCTCCGCCTGTGGACCTATGCCAAATCCCTCGACCTGGTTTCGTGGGGGAAAATGCGCTACAATTTGATGGGGCAGGGGGACCATTGGTTTCCGGGCGCCAACGCGGCAAAAATCGACAGGGAAAAATTGCGGCCGGCGCTGGCCAAAAGTTCCTTCGCGCAACGCATCCCGGACATCCTGGCCGAAGCGCACACGATGTTCTTCGACGCCCCGGTAACGCGATTAAGCCAGAGTGATTAATGCGCAGGAAGTGGCGACCCTAAGGGGAATCGAACCCCTGCTACCGCCGTGAAAGGGCGGTGTCCTAACCGCTAGACGATAGGGTCGTCGAACGGTGGAATATAGACCAAGCCGCCCGCAAGTCACGCGGATAAAATCATTTCATTCTGGAAGGCAGCTTGATGGTCTCGCCGTCCACCACGAACGTGCCCCAGCCATGATGATGGAGGGTGCGGGGATGTTTTTGCGAGCGGTCAATCCACGCTTTGACCACCTCAAGGATGAAGAGGTTGTATTGCGTGGCGAGTTTTGAGTCGATCACCCTGCATTCAAGATTGGCGTAGCACTCGTCGATCAGCGGCGCCTGCACGCAGGCGGCATCTGACGGCGTGAGGCCGAACTTTTTAAACTTGTCGATATTTCGCCCAGAGGTGTTCCCGCAGGCCACCACCTTTTTGGCCAATTCCACCGTCGGGATGTTGATGACGCATTCCTTGGTTTTCTTCAGTATGCCAAAAGAGTAATTCCGGTTGCTGATGATGCAAGCCAGGATCGGCGGCTCGAAATCGATCATCATGTGCCACGACATGGTCATGATATTGGCCCGCCCGCCGCTGGCGGTTGTGACCATCACAACCGGCCCTGGCTCGATCAGACGGTAAACCTGGGACAAGGGTAAGGATTGTCTTGCCACAACAACATCTCCGCCGGCGTCGTTTGCGCCCAGCCTTGGCTATTGAAACGTATTAACCTGGCATGTTCGACAGTTTTCTCAAAAGCCAGCCAGTTGCCGGACTCGAACCGGCGACCCATGCTTTACGAAAGCATTGCTCTACCAACTGAGCTAAACTGGCTTCAAAGGCAGGACAACTTAGTTTTACCGGCCGCCGGTGGCAAGCTAATTGGCCGCCAGAATTCGGACGTGCCACTGCTGGGGATGGTCACGGCTCGCGGAGAATATCGTTGAGGGGACGCGTTTCGCCGACGGCCTGGGAGGCGTCGGCTTCGCGGTTCAGGGACTCGAATTTGCCCGCTGCACCGTCGGCTTTCATTTGGCGGTCCCAATCGTCGTCGGGCCAACCGCACAGTTCGGCGGCGATTTCAGCGCGTTCTTCAAGCGAAAGCATCCGGATCGCCGTTTTGATTTCCTCAACCGTGCTCATGCGCAAGAAATATACCCTCAAGCGCAATGGTTGGCAACGGTGACTTTGGGTCATGCCCCCGCCAAGCGCGACAGACGTTGACAACCGGCCGGTCTGGCTTATGCTGGAAGTGGACTAAATTTGTCCGATATGGATTCTACGACTGATACAATTGAGAGTTTTGTCAATTCGGAGTACAAATACGGCTTCGTCAGCGACATCGAAACTGATTCTTTTGCGCCGGGATTGAACGAGGATGTCGTGCGCCGGATTTCGCAGAAAAAGGGGGAGCCGGATTTCATGCTGGACTGGCGTTTGAAGGCCTTTCGCCATTGGCTGACGATGACGGAGCCGCATTGGCCCAATGTCCATTACCCGCCCATCGATTATCAGGCCTACATCTATTACGCCGCCGCCAAACCCAGGAAAAAACTGGGGAGCCTGGACGAGGTGGACCCCGAATTGCGGAAGACCTTCGATAAATTGGGCATCTCGCTGGATGAACAGAAACGACTCTCCGGCGTGGCCGTGGATGCCATTCTGGACAGCGCTTCGGTGGCCACGACTTTCAAGGAGGAGCTGGGGAGGCAGGGCATTATTTTTTGCTCGTTCAATGAGGCGGTCAAGGAGCATCCCGAACTGGTCAGGAAGTATTTGGGAACGGTCGTGCCGGCCAATGACAACTTTTTTGCGGCGCTCAACTCGGCGGTCTTCAGTGACGGCTCCTTCTGCTACATCCCCAAAGGGGTGCGCTGCCCGATGGAGCTTTCGACCTATTTTCGCATCAACACCGCGGGCGCCGGGCAGTTCGAGCGCACCCTCCTCGTCGCCGACGAGGGCAGTTCGGTCAGTTATTTGGAAGGCTGCACGGCCCCCATGCGCGACACCAACCAATTGCACGCCGCCGTGGTGGAGTTGATCGCGCTGGAGGGCGCCACCATCAAGTATTCCACCGTGCAAAATTGGTACCCGGGCGACAAGGACGGCAAGGGCGGCATTTACAACTTTGTGACCAAGCGCGGCAAATGCGCCGGCCGCCATTCGAGGATTTCCTGGACGCAGGTGGAAACCGGTTCGGCCATCACCTGGAAGTATCCCAGCGTGATGTTGCTGGGGGACGATTCGGTCGGCGAATTCTATTCGGTGGCCCTGACCAATCACCGCCAGCAGGCGGACACGGGCACCAAGATGGTTCATGCCGGCAAAAACACCTCCAGCACCATCGTCTCCAAGGGCATCTCGGCCGGGCAGGGCAACAACAGCTATCGCGGCCAGGTGAAGATTCTCAAGAGCGCCGCCAACGCCCGCAATTACTCGCAGTGCGATTCGTTGCTGCTGGGCGACCGCTGTGGCGCCCATACTTTTCCTTACATCGAAGTGCGCAACAGCACGGCGAAGGTCGAACACGAGGCTTCGACCTCAAAAATCGGCGAGGATCAAATCTTCTATTGCAATCAGCGCGGCATTGCGACGCAGGACGCCATTAATATGATTGTCAACGGCTATTGCAAGGAAGTATTCAAGCATTTGCCCATGGAATTTGCGGTCGAAGCCCAAAAACTGCTGGGGGTCAGCCTCGAAGGAAGCGTCGGTTGAGCAGCGCGAACGGACAACAATCGGCGAACCATTGGGATCAAGTTCAAAATTAGAATTCAGATTAAACACAGAAAGAGACATGCTGGAAATTCGTGATTTATGCGCGGGTGTGGAGGGCAATCCCATTTTGCAAAACCTCAATTTGCGGGTCAAGGCCGGCGAGGTCCATGCGATCATGGGCCCCAACGGCAGCGGCAAGAGCACCCTGGCCCAGGTGCTGGCCGGCCGCAGCGATTATGAAGTCACGGGCGGCTCGGTGCTCTTCAATGGCGCCGACCTCCTGGCAATGAAGCCGGAAGACCGGGCGCGGGCGGGCCTGTTCCTGGCCTTCCAATACCCGGTGGAAATCCCCGGCGTCAACAGCACCTCTTTTTTGAAGGCCGCCCTGAACGAATGCCGCAAGGCGCGCGGCCAGGAGGAGCTGGACGCGGTGGAGTTTCTCGCCCTGGTAAAGGAGAAAACCAAGCTGCTCGATCTGGACCCGGCGCTGCTCAGCCGGTCGGTCAACGAAGGGTTTTCCGGCGGGGAAAAAAAGCGCAATGAGATTTTTCAAATGGCCGTGCTCGAACCCAGGCTGGCCATCCTCGATGAAACCGACTCCGGCCTGGACATTGACGCGTTGAAAATCGTGGCCGGGGGAGTCAATAAATTGCGGCGGCCGGACAACGCCACCCTGGTCATCACGCACTACCAGCGGCTGTTGAATTACATCGTGCCGGACATTGTGCATGTCCTGATGGAGGGGCGGATCGTCAAGACGGGCGGCAAGGAACTGGCCCTGGAATTGGAAGAGCGCGGTTACGATTGGCTGCTGGAAACCGCCGCCTCGAACGGCAAGCCATGATTGACACGCTGAATCAACCCAAAGCCGGCCCGGCGCCGGAACGCGCCGGCGTTGCTCCCGCCGATTCGGACCAGCAGCGGGTGCAGATTGTGCTTGACTCCTTTGCCCGGGCCGATTCGAGCGCCTTTCCACCCTGGTTGCGGACCCTTCGCGGCGCGGCGCGGGCGCGGGCGGGCCGGATGGGTTTTCCCACGACGCGGCAGGAGGAGTGGAGGTTCACGAACATGGCGCCGGTGTTGCAACTGCCGCTCCATCCCGCCGAAAAGACCGGTCCGGCGCTCACCCGCCAGGACATCGCGCGGTTTGCCTTCGGGCTGGACGCCCACCGGCTGGTATTTGTCGATGGTCATTTTTGCGCGGACCTTTGCTCGCTGCCCGAAGAAGGCAATGGTCTCCAATTGGGAAATCTGCTGGGGCAATTGGCGGGCGATTGCCCCGACGTGGAACAGAACCTGGCCCGGCACGCCCCTTCTGACGCGAATTTTTTCACGGCGCTCAACACCGCCTTTTTCCGGGATGGCGCCTTTGTCTCCATTGCGGCGGGCAAAACAGCCGCCAAGCCGGTTCATCTGCTCTTCATCGGCGCGTCGGAGCAGGCCGGGGCCACCGCCCTGTCGCGCAACCTGATCCTGGCGCAACGCGGCGCCCGGCTCAAAGTCATCGAATCCCATGTCAGCCTTTCGGACGCGGCGCGGGTCACGAACACAGTGACGGAATTGGTGCTCGGGCCGGGGGCCGACGTGGAACATTGCAAGGTGCAGCAGGAGAGCGGGCGCGCCTTTCACATCGCCGCCATTCAAGCCGTGCAGGCTGCGGACAGCCGGTGGATTTCGCATTCCATCGCCACCGGGTCCCGGCTGGCCCGGAACCAGATACAAACCCTCCTCAACGCCGGGGGAGCCGCCGCCATTCTCAACGGCCTCTATCTGGGCGATGCCGAACAATTGATCGACCATCACACCGTGGTGGACCACGCCAGGGCGCATTGCGAAAGCCACGAGTTTTATCACGGCATTCTGGCCGGCCGCGCCCACGGTGTCTTCAACGGGAAAATTTTTGTCCGGCAGGACGCCCAAAAAACCAACGCCAAACAGACCAACCGCAATTTGCTGTTGTCCGACAACGCGGTGATTGACACCAAGCCGCAATTGGAGATTTTTGCCGATGACGTCAAATGCACCCACGGGGCGGCCATCGGGCAGTTGAGTGACGAGGCGGTGTTTTACCTGCGCTCGCGCGGCATTGGCGCGGAGCAGGCCCGGCGGATTTTGATTCAGGCCTTTGCCAGTGACGTCATCGAGCGCATCGGCATCGAGCCGGTGCGGGCGGGCCTGGAGCAGATGCTCGCGGAAAGGTTCGCTCCGGCCTAAGCCTGGCGGCAGATTGGAACACAACGCCTTATGTCCGACGATTTGAGCGAACTTTATCAGCAGGTGATCCTGGATCACAGCCGCAAGCCGCGCCATTTCCACGCCATGCCCGGCGCCAACCGCAGCGCGGAAGGCAACAATCCCTTGTGCGGCGATCATTTTACCATCTTCCTCAAGCTGGAGGACGGCGTCATCCGGGACATCAGCTTTCAAGGTTCAGGCTGTGCCATTTCCAAGGCCTCCGCCTCCATGATGACTGATCTGCTCAAGGGCAAATCCGTGGCTGAGGCGGAAAAATTATTCGCGCAATACCAGGAAATGGTGACGACAGGCCCCGCCAACGAGGAGGCGCTGGGCAAACTTTGCGCCTTCGCCGGCGTGCGCCGCTTCCCCATGCGCGTCAAATGCGCCATATTGCCCTGGCACGCCATGATGGCCGGTTTGAAGGGCCAGGCCGTGGTTTCGACGGAGGAAGAGTAAAGGCATGAACAATGAAATCCTGTTAAAGCGCGACTGCAAGGCGGTGCTCATCCCTGCCGGCACGAAGGTGACGCTCCAAGCCGGGGAACCGGTTGTCATCACCCAGGCCCTGGGCGGCAGTTACACCGTGATCATTAACGGCAACATGGCCCGCATTGAAGCCTCCGACGCCGATGCCCTCGGACAGACGCCCGCGCCCGTTGCTCCGCCCGCCCCGTCCGCCCCGTCCGACCCGACAGTGAACGAGGAACAAGTTTACGCCCAATTGCGCACCTGTTACGATCCGGAGATAC
>Ga0326727_10027352_pt1 | contig 10478 bp, 10 predicted proteins | sample MB2enrmetagenome_FD_207643 | JGI IMG/M metagenome (GOLD analysis project Ga0326727, IMG submission 207643) | Lab enriched peat soil microbial communities from McLean, Ithaca, NY, United States - MB29MY | ecosystem: Environmental > Terrestrial > Soil > Wetlands > Peat | place: USA: New York...
AGCGAAAAGTGATGGTGGCGGGTTGGTCTGCGCAAATGTATACGGCCTTTGTTGGAGAGGGTTCCTCCGGGCCATGATGGAATGCGCTGCGCTCTGTTCCTCATTAAGTAGGCAGTCTTGTCAGGACTTTTTTACTCCACAGGTTTGGAGAGCGCCGGGTTCGACCGTTGAGCCATCTCATTGTTCGCCAGCAGACCTGGCAGGGAAACATAAACTCCGTAGTAGTCGCTGGGTTGTAGATGTGGGAATCGCGCATGCGATTTCCACGCCTGGCTTCAGCCAGGCGTCATCTGCAGGCCAGTCAGGCTGCCTCCAGGCTGGTCAAGGCCTGGGGCTGGTACCGCTCCTCCTTTGCGAGCACGGCCCAGGCGATTCGGGCCAGCTTGTTGGCTAAGGCCACGGCCGCGACGTTGTGATGAGTGCGGCCGGTAAGCTGAGTCAGCCACGTACTTAGAGCAGGTGCCTGTTTTGCGCGTTGTTGCAAGACGGCGCGAGCACCTTGAATAAACAGTTTTCGCAGGTAGGAGTTTCCATGTTTACTGATCCCAAGCAGCTTCTGCTTGCCGCCGGTGGAGTGTTCCCGTGGCACCACCCCCATCCAGGCCGCAAACTCCCGGCCCTTGTGGAAAGCTGCTCCGTTACCGATAGCCGCGATGAGTGCGGTCGCGGTAACTGGCCCGATGCCGGGTATGGTCACAAGTCGTTGGCAGGCTTCATTTTCATGAGCAGTCTTGTTGAGCACCTCATCGGCCTCGTCGATCCGCATCGCCATCTGATCCAGTTCCAGCTTCAGCTGTGCCAGCAGCATGCGCAGTGCGCCGGATAGCTTCGAATCGGCATCCTCCAAGATGCCGGGCAAGGCTGCATCCACATGCCGCCGTCCCTTCCGCAGCGTGATGCCACGTTCGAGCAGCAGACCGCGAATCTGGTTGACTACGGCCGTGCGACGCATCACCCAGCGCTCGCGCACCCGATGCAGCGACTGCATATCCAGCTGGTCATCGGTCTTGATCGGCACGAAACGCATCGTCGGGCGTGCGACAGCCTCCGCGATGGCTTCGGCATCGATGAAATCGCTCTTGTTTGTCTTTACGTACGGCTTCACATACTGGGCTGGCATCAGTCGCACCTCGTGCCCCTGCTCGCGCAGTGCCCGGCCAAGAAAATGGGCTCCGCCGCAGGCTTCCATGCCAATCAATTCGACCTGCAGGTTCGCGGAGAAGTGCAGCAGATGTCTGCGCGAGAACTTCTTGCGCACCACGACTTCGCCGCGCCGGTTAAGCCCAACCAAATGGAAAACGGTCTTGCCAAGATCAATGCCGATCGTATGTAGTTCCATGGGACACCTCCTCCGTACGCTTCTTATACCTCAGCTGCTGGCTAGCTGGGTAAAGGCGGCGGACCATCCCATTAAGTGGTTCTTCGACATATTTGATGAACCATGGCCGGTACTTTGCCGACTGGGTGATCAGAGCTAAAAGGGAACCAAGCTCTGGCGACTCTCCGCGACGGGCATGGCACAGCGGACGTTGGTTCCCTATGCTGGCGAAGTGCTGCTGGACGAGATCGCGGTACCTCCAGGTTGTGACCGGCTCATCATGCAGTTGCGGCCGGCGCGAAAGGAGAGCATTTGCCCGGCGTGCGGGCGAAGCTCCCGGCGGGTTCATAGCAGGTATTACCGGCGGGTAAACGATCTGCCTTGGCAGGGGATTCCCGTCCGCATCGAGCTGCGGGCGCGCCGGTTCTTTTGCGACAACGACGAGTGCGGTCAATGGATCTTTACCGAGCGGCTGAGGGAGACGGCACCGTGGTATGCGCGCCGTACCCGCCGCCTGAGTAGGACGCTGGAACGGATCACGTTGACTGCGGGCGGCGCAGCAGGCGCGCGGCTAGCGCAGCAATTGGGGATTCTGGCCAGCGGTGTGACGCTGCTGCGGCAGTTGCGGCACCAGCCCCCATCTGAAGGTGGCGGAGCGCCCCGGGTGGTGGGCATCGACGATTGGGCGTGGCGCAAAGGACGTCGCTACGGCACCATTCTCTGCGATCTGGAGCGCGGCAAGGCCATCGACCTGTTGCCGGAGCGCAGCGCCGAGAACACGGAGCGATGGCTGCGCGCCCATCCCGGTGTAGAGGTTATCAGCCGCGACCGCGTCAGTCTGTATGCCGAAGCAGCTACCAAGGCGGCGCCCCAGGCTGTGCAAGTAGCCGACCGTTGGCATCTGCTGCACAACCTGAGCGAGGCGCTGGTGGATGCCTTGCGGCCACATCATCGCCTGCTGAGCGAAGTGGCGCACGTTGTCACCGCGAGCGAGAAGCCGTCTCCCGTTGCCGTGGCGCAGCCCTCGGCTGTTGCCCCACCGCTTTCTCGTGTCGAGCGTGTGCGTCAGCAGAACCGGGAACGCCGTCTGGCCCGCTATGAAGCGGTGATGAAACTGGCCCGGCAGGGGCTTTCCCAGCGCGAGATTACGCGCCCGTGCAGACTGAACCGGACCACCGTGCGGCGTTGGGTGAGCGCCGGAAGCTTTCCGGAACGGAAACCGAGCCGCCATCGCTCCACCATTGATCGCCATCGCGAGTACCTGGAAACGCGCTGGCAACAAGGATGCCGTAACGCTGCGCAACTGTGGCGCGAACTGCGCGCACGCGGCTTCGCGGGACGACCGCACAATCTACGTCGGCCCCGAACCGCCCCAAAACGCCACAGCCTTCACTCACGTCGTCACCGGTACCGCCGGAACCATCCTGCCTGGCCTGTTCCAATTAGATCCCTACCGGGCTTGACGATCTAAAACAATCCAGGCCGGGAGTGGCCTCATAAATTCCGCAAATCTTCAGCAAGTGGAAGCTTTTCGCGCAACGCGCCAGCGAGGTAAACGGAGGGACCCATCAGTCTCTCGGCCGGGTGACCAGCGAAACAGTTCCTACGTTTGCTCCGCGAATATTTGCGCAAGGGCATGTTGGCGGATTTCATTCGCCTGTGTCTCGTCGCGGGCCGAATGCGAACTGACTTCGAGCCAAACTTGGATGATGTCGGCAACAGGAACTCCATTTCGATTGACAGCGGACCGAAAGACCGATTTTTGGAAAACTGGAACTCGCACAAAGACATTAGGCCTGTATTCGGCGTCGTCTGGAGAGAGTCCCATACTTTGGAGAACTTCCCGATCCAGGTTCTCTATATAGAAGTGGGGGAGGATTCCTTGCACAGGGCCATATCCCAGGGCTTCAGCCGCGGCAAATAGGTCTAGGCAGGCGCGCGGCGCGGACCGTTCTCTGACGGAAGCCTGATCATTGTATGTACGGAGCGCGGTCTCTAGGTTGCACTCGCAGTTGCCTGGATGGATCCACCATAAAGGCAGAGCAGGCGCGGCCCGCAGATATGTGGCCTGCCATCGATGCATCAGCTCTTCCCTGCGCACAAGGCGCAGCATCTCGCTGACATTGTCGAGAAATCCCTCCTGCTCTAACTGGCGCACAAATCGGAAGGCGCTCATAACCGAGACTTCAGCTGCCTCAGCGAGTTCGGTGGCGTTCCGATATTCTCCCCTCGGTGCCTGGAGAAGATCTTCTGGGATTAAGGGAGCAAGCAATACCTTCAACATCCGTTGGTTGAGGTCACTGAACAGATTCGCGGAGTCCGGCACCCTAAGTCTTTGCGTGCGCGCGGTACGTGTAGGTACTGCCGTCAGCTTCTCTAGGCCTGGGCCAACGAATCGCCGAAAACCTTCCTGGTCAAAGATCCCTACAGCGTCGTTCGGTGCGACCTCGGTCAGAAAGCTCATCAGTTCCTTGACGGTGCTCCGAGGAATCGCCGGCGCAGCAGCTACCGCCAGCGGTTCCGCCCCGCTTTCCGATGCCAGAGCGGCCGCCCTGGCCTGGAGAATAACCTGAGCTAGAAGTGCTACTAACCGGTCGCGCCGGCCCTGAGATGAGACCCTCAATGCAACAATGTAGAGGAGGTCGCCTTGCGAGATAACCAGACCGGCACACTTGCCAGCAGATAATGGCTCCCTCTTCACGTCCCACCCATTCTGCTGAAAGAGTTTGACAAGCTGATCGAGGTATTGGTTTTCGCTGCAAGCTGCAGATTTCAAATCAGAAAGTCGCCGGCTCATACTCTCACCGAGACCCAGTATACAAGATCCATGTGATTTAACATAATCGTGATATACTAGTATGAAGATCGAGAGGGGAGGGTAGGCAGCCGGTTAGCATTCGAGCTCCCAACCCACCATCTCGACTACATCCTACCAGGGACTGTGTGAGCAAGCTTCCATACCGGGCTTGACAGATTATATTATCAGGTTCATGATAATCATGTACATGTTAATTCTGGCTAAACAGGGTACGGGCACTGCACGACCTGGAAAATACAAAGTATATAGGAGAAAAATTATGCAGAACGGAATTGCTGAATATCAGATGGAGCGCATTGGGTTGAATAAGACGGTGTTTGAGTCTGCGCCAGGCCGCAACCTGGTAGAGGCTACGCAGAACCTTCTCGCGGATCAAGAATGCTTCTTTGACGACGTAGCTCGCTTTGAAATTCTCTCCGCGCGCCGGCTCTCTACCTCTTACCGTGTCCGCTACGAGGGACATGAAGGCGAACTCTGGGAAATCTGGGAGTTTGAATTTTTCACCCACGCAGAGAGGTTGTAATGTCCGTCGCGCTGTCCCTACCGGCTACCTTGCGCTCAAGACCGGCAAGTAATCAGCCACCACGGTGGCCCCACACGCACGGCTGGCACCAGGGTCAGGTGAAATCTCTTGAATTTGTCCGTTCCCCGTCCTGCGCTGTTACCGATACCTACTACCTGGGGTGCCAGTTTCAGCGCCGGGATGGTGATTATGCCTTCCCGGCGCTGAGGACTGCGCTACATTGTGCAGACCGTCACCCAGTGGCGGATGGCGCCGTACGATCTAACGCCGTGGGCCGTGGTCCATCAGCAGATGCAGCATTGGCTACGGGCCGGTTACTTCGAGACCCTGGTCGTAATCTGCGCTCGCCGCTGCGCGAGGCGCTGGGTGCCACGCGAAGCCCACAGCCATGATCATCGATAGCTCTATCCTCCAATCCACCGGAGTCGGGCTCGTCCGCTGGATACGATGGGGCCAAACACCACAAGGGCCCAGGGCGCAGGCCGCCGTGGATACGCGGGTCATCTGCCGGCGCTGCAAAGTGCCGTCGCCGACCATCTCGATCCAGGACATCACCATTTCTTTGCGTTGGCGCGCCCCTTGCGGGTGGTCACAAGCTGGACCACCGGGCCCGGCACGAACAACTGGTAGCCCTTCGACACCAGTCAACTCTGTACCCAGGTCCCCGGATAGTCCACTCCCTGGTCCGTTTGATGCACTGGTGGTGACGGTCTGGGGATCTAATGGGCCCCCGATTCACGGCATGCAAAGGTACAGTCGCAGTGTCGCTGGGCAGGTTCTCTTCGAAGAGTTTCTCTGGGGTGTACCGCTCGTATAGAGCGAGTTCCGGTTTGCGCGCGGCATTATGCAACCCCACGTACAATCCGGAATTTCGCTCCTGGTGCCCGAAGCCCAGTTGACAATCGCCAGTTCAAATCGTGTTTTTCGACTATGGGATACATGGTTAGAAGGCGGGAGAAACCGATCATTGGATTGGTTACCGTTGCTTGGCAAGACCTGCTGTTTCATCTGGCCAAGTGCCCGCTCAACAACAGTCACTCAATTTAGTACGGAGGATCACCATTATGTTCGAAGATTCGAGTCATCATACCTTCAATCCCGGGGGCCCCGGGACGCCGGAAATACCAGTCCCACAGGACCTCCCCGCAGAAGCCGCGGAGTTGCGAGATGAAGCCGGCCCTGAAAGCCACGCTACGCCAGACCCTTCCGATAGCCCCGAAGCTGGTGCCACCGGACCAGTCAAGCGTATTGCTTTGGGGATACCAGAGTGGTTTAGAGCGGATTGCGGCGAATTGAAAACCTATGATGTCCAATACTCCGTTGACCCCATGGTTGCGCATGATTATCGGGAGATGGTCGATCGGGCCGGGTACACTCGCGACCCATTGAAACAGATGGTAATTCCTACCAATAAAGAATCCTTTGGCACAACGGAGGAGCTATTTGTCCAGATAAGGCAGTCCATCGCCGAACAGACCGGGCTTTCCGAGAAGGTCTGCGCGCTGATGACATTCTGGATTTTCTCCACATGGTTCCAGGATGTCCTTCCCCTTGCGCCTGGCCTCGCTATTACAGGATGGGCCCATGAGGGGGACGTTGTTCTGCGCACTCTAGGAGCCTTTTCCTATCATCCAATCCTCATGGCCGGGATAACAAGCGCTACCCTGAACGATATCAGTTGGGAACGGAAGCCCACCTTGCTCATCTCCGAACCGGCCTTGAACAAGAGGATGGCTGTGATCCTGGGCAGCTCCACCAGCCGCGGATACTTGGCGTTCAGAAAATTAGCCGGTTACCCAACGTCCCCTTTCGACTATTTCAGCTCCAAGGCCCTCTTTCTGGGCGAGGACCCGCAGATGATATCGGTGTTGCAAAACTACCTGCATATCAACGCATCTCCTGCGCCTGTGGGGGAATCCCAGAATGAGGTGCCACTATCGGAAGAGATGACGTTGAGATACCAAAACCAGCTCATGGGTTATCGCATTGCATGCGCGCGTGGTGTGTTTAAATCGGATTTCAACGTGCGAGGCCTTTCCCCAGAGATCAACGCGATTGCAAGTGTTCTTGGTAAATGTTTTTTCAGCGCGCCGGCCCTCCAGGATGAACTCGTCTCGCTGCTCCAGCCAGTTGCACAGCAGCAAGTCGCAGACCGCCTGGACGACCTGGGAACACTTGTTGCCGGCGCGGCGCTCTCTCTTTGCCACCAAGGCAAGGACCAGATTATGGTGGGAGAGATCGCCGCGGAGGTCAATCGCGTTCTGAAGGGACGTGGCGAGAGGTTGCAGTACAGCCCAGAGAAGGTGGGGCACAAACTCAAGAAGGCTGGCTTGCTTAGCCGGCGGCTGGGCGCCGCAGGCAACGGCTTCGTCTTGGACCGTGCAACTCAGGTCTTGCTACACGAAGTCGCCGCCGCTTACGGTTGTGGAGGTTTAGTCGAAGACAAGGAAAACCTACATTGCCCGTTGTGCATACAAAACAAGTAGTTTATGGAGGTGATGTACGATGTGTAGGTTTTTTACAACAGGGGGATTTCTAAAATTTCACGTTATGCGTCAATCCGTGGTGACAGTTTCATCTTATGGGCACCCACAGTGATGCGCCACGAGCGATATTTCTGCCGCTCGTGCAGCATCAACAACGCGGCGTCGCGTTCGGCGAATCCATCCGCCGCGGTGACCATCGCGGCAGCGATCAGGCCGTTGCGGTTCTCCACCAGCGCGTGGCCCAGATAGCTCAGCTTCGACTCCTTGCCATAACTCTTCTTGTTCAACCGCGTATCGGTATCGGTGGTCGATTCATGCGTTTTATTGCAGCGCTTCTGACCGCGAAAGTCCGTGCTATCGCCGTCGTCGGAGCCGTCCTTTGCGCGAAAGTTCTTCTACGAAACCCACGCCTGAATCAGTGTGCCGTCCACGGTGAACTGCTCGTCACTCATAAACTTCTTCGCCCGCACGTTCACCTCCGTGAAGAATCGCTGCGCGACATCGCTCGTCAGCAGGCGGTCCCCCGCAGCGTGCTGCAATGCGATGCAGGGATCGACATAACGATGTGGCACAAATATGGCACACTAGCTTTTCGGCAATCTTTACTTTCCCGTAAGTTGTTGAAAAAGTGGTAGCGTTACCGGGGCTCGAACCCGGACTCTCCGCCTTGAGAGGGCGGCGTGTTAACCAGTTACACCATAACGCCATCGTCGTGCGCAGGAGGGTGTTCCCTCCAGTGCAGCCTCAACTATACCAGCGCGCGATTGGCGGCTCAACCTTCTCCCCACCCCAAAACGCGCTTACAGACCCAGCTTCTTGACCTCGTCGTTGTAGTACTTGCGGTAGAGTATCTCCCACTCCTGCGATCCTTCCAGGATGATCTTGCGCTGCGAGGCAATCTTCTGCCGCGCATTGGCGTCGAGCTTGGTCTCCTCGGCCAGCAACTTCTCCAGCGCCTTGCGCGCCTCCTGGCGGATGGTGTTGCGGTCCTCTAGAAAATCGCACTCGTCGATCTCCGCCAGCGAGTCGGCCACGGTATGCGCCAGCTTGTTCAACTTGTCCGCCGAGATCCTCACAGCACCGCCTTGTACTTGCGCACCAACTCGTTCTTCACTTTTTTGAACATCTCCTGGTAGTTCGCGCCGGTCCTCAGCATGTCTTCCTGGAAGGCGTCCAGAATCACGCGCACCTCGTCGTTGATGCGGTCCTCCAGCGCCAGCTCATCGACCATGGCCGCCGCCACCCGCTCATTCAAGACGGCCACCTTCGCCGTCGCGATCATCTTGGCGTCCACCAGGTGCTTCACTGTCCGGCGCGCCAGATACCCAACATAATCTCTGGAAAATATCATCGCTTTGCTCCAGAATACACCAGCGCCCCTTGGCTTGCAGCAGGAACGGCTTTGCGTCGCGGGCGTCCCTTCGTGCATGATGGAAGCCAGCCGTTCTGCCCACTTCTTTGCGTCCATGCGCTGGCGTGGGGATGCGGGACGCAGGGGGTGGGAGAGGCAAAACCGGGCAGAACGCCCGTAGTACAACTTATCCAGCGAACCAGAACAAGGACAAGCCTTATGACGACAGGCACGCGATTCCGCAAGAAGTTCTCGCCAGCCCCCAAGACCCAGCCGATGGCGATGGGACCATTGTTCGGCCTTGCGGCGGTCTGCCTTCTGGGTATTGTCTGCATGTTCCTGTGGACCACCCGCCATGCGCCTGCGCCGGTTGCACCTGCTCCCCTTCCCTCTATACCCGCGTACACACCGCAGCACATCTACTCCGAGACCGCCAATCCCGCGACCGAGATCGCCGCAGGACTGGCCCAGGCAAAGCGCGAGCACAAGCGCATGATCCTCGACTTTGGCGGCGACTGGTGCGGCGACTGCCAGGTGCTTGACATCTACTTCCACCAACCGCCCAACGCCGATCTGCTGCAGAAACACTTTGTGTTGGTGCATGTGTGGATCGGCCACATGGACACCAACCTCGATGTCGCCGCGCGCTATGGCGTCCCCATCGCCAAGGGCGTGCCCGCGCTGGCCGTTCTGGCCGCGGACGGCAAGGTCCTGTACGCCCAGGCGACGGGCCAGTTCAACGACATGCGCCACATGCAGCCAACTTCGGTCACTGAGTTCCTGGACAAGTGGAAGAGCTGAACGCGTCAGGCCCTGCCCACCAACCGGGGCAGGACGCCCCGAGGCCGGTTGCGCCCGCGTCGCAGCCGGTCGCACACGGGCCACGCTGGGCCAGCCGCCGCGCCCGCATGAAGCGCCTGTTGCGCTGGTACGCGGTGGGTTCGCGCGCTCTGCACCTAACCCTGCTCAGCGTACTCGCCCACGACTGCCTGAACGTGGCGCAGTCCACAGCATACTCGGCCATCGTCGCGCTGTTTCCCGCGCTGATCGTGGCTGCCGCAGTCATCGGCCTGCTTCCAGACACCGCTCCGGTTCGCTTCCAGCTTGCTGACTTCTTCGACCGGGTGTTGCCTGCCAGCGTTAGCCTGCTGCTGGACGCGGCCTTTGAGAATGCTCCCAAGCACGCCCACTCGGTGCGCGCGTTGCTGGGCGCCGGGATGGTGAGCTTCGCCGGGGCCTCGAACGTGATCTCCACCCTGATGGAGGGGTTGCGCCGCGCGCGCGGTCTGCCCCGCGATTGCTGGAGCTTCTGGCAGCGCCGCCGCCGCTCGTTCGAGCTGGTGCCGCTGTCGCTGGCGCCGCTGACCATCGCCAGCTTGCTGGTCGTCTTCGGCCATGCGGTGAGCCTGTGGCTGGTGTCGATCATCGGCCCCCAGGCGCGCGCGCCCATCTATACCGCTACCCTGCTGCTGCGCTGGGCGGTCGCGGTAGGCGCTAGCGTCGGCCTGGTCGCGCTGCTCTATCGCCTGGGAGCGCCCGCCGAGCGCGCGAGGCCTGCACGCCAGGACTCCGGCCGTCGATCGTTCAGCGTGCCGGATGGTGCGACCGCGCCGGTTGCCCAGGGGTGGTGGTGGAGGATCCTGCCGGGGGCTGTGCTGGCCACCGCGCTGTGGTTCCCGGCCACCCTGATCTTCGGCTGGTATGTGACCCGGTTCACCAACTACTCGGAGGTGTACGGGCCGCTGGGCGCAGGCATCGCGCTGCTCTTTTGGCTCTACATCATCTCTCTGAGCGTTCTCTGCGGCGCGGAGTTCAATGTCCACTTCAACGCCCAGATCGAGGCCCACTTCGGTGGCCACGGGCAACACCGCAGAGGCTGAAGCTCCGAGGCCGTTGCTCTTCCGACAATCTGCGCTCGCCTGGGCAACAGTACAATCGGTGCATGGGACGCATCCGCATACTCTCCGATCAGGTGGCCAACC
>Ga0326727_10027353_pt1 | contig 10478 bp, 12 predicted proteins | sample MB2enrmetagenome_FD_207643 | JGI IMG/M metagenome (GOLD analysis project Ga0326727, IMG submission 207643) | Lab enriched peat soil microbial communities from McLean, Ithaca, NY, United States - MB29MY | ecosystem: Environmental > Terrestrial > Soil > Wetlands > Peat | place: USA: New York...
GGGCCATAATTTCTGCCATGGCTTCCGGTGCGCCCCACCCTATACCACCCGACTCTTCGTTGAGGCTCCACATGAGCCTGCGCATAATCACTCTCGCGCCTTCCAGGTCCTCTTTGGCAATGTCTTCAACTACGGCGCCCATTGCGGTGATCGCCCGCCATCGGATACGCTCGTCATGGTGGACAAGCAAGGAAAACAGGGGATTAATCACCTGACGTGGCGGCAACCGGCCAAGTTCCTGGAGGCTTTCCTCAAAGTTGTCCGCCTTGAGAAGCTCCAGAACAGTTTGCTTCAGGCCGCGGCCGCTCATGGCTTCACGGCACTATAGCCTTGGCTATATCACGACCTAGATCCACACATTGTCTCAGGTTGTCATGGGTCGGAACATATTGGAGGCTCATTCCCGGATGAATCACTTTGATCTTCATCTCCTCCAGCGCTTTGGTCATCAATCTGACTGCTTCGCCGCTCCAGCCATAAGAACCGAACGCTGCTCCGATCTTGTTGAGTGGCCGCAATCCTTTCATATAGCAGAGCATGTCTGCCATCCTGGGAAGCATTCCGTTATTGAGCGTCGACGACCCGACAATGATCGCAGCGGCGTCAAGCATTTCTGTTATGATGTTGCTCCGGTGGTTGACAGCGAGATCCAACAAGTGAGTCGTCACCCCGCCCTCAACCAGTCCATCGCCAATGGCCTTCGCCATAATTTCTGTGCTGTGCCACATGGTGTCGTAGATAATGAGGGCTTTTCGCTTCGGCACCTGGCGGCTCCACTCGGCATAGGACGCTACTATCTGTAGGGGATTGTGACGCCAAATGAGGCCGTGATCAGGCGCTATCATGTCGATCTTCAAATCCATCTTTTGGACGTCGGCAATCAGCTTCTGCACCAGGGCTGAATATGGCAGGAGAATGTTGGCATAGTACTTGGCCGCATGCCTCATAAGTTCTGAGGAATCAACCTCGTCGTTGAATCTGCGGCTGGTAGCCCAATGTTGCCCAAAGGCATCACTGGAGATAAGCAGCGCATCTTCTTTGATATAAGAAAACATGCTGTCCGGCCAATGGAGCATCCTAGTCTCGAGGAAATGAACGGTCCGCCGTCCAAGGCTGATCTCGTCCCCCGAACCCACGACCTCATAGGGCCAGTCTTCTCTGTGGTAGTGCTCCACCAGTGCCTTCTTACCTCTTGCGGAACAGATCAGCTTTTCCGGCTTAATTACGTCCATCATTTCCGGGAGCGAGCCGGAATGGTCAGGTTCAACGTGATTTACCACCAGATAGTCAATCTTGGAGGGGTCAATCACCTTGTAGATGCAGTGAAGCATATCGTTCCTAAAAGGTTTCTTGACCGTATCGAAAAGGGTTATCTTCTTGTCCATGATGAGATAGGCGTTGTAGGAAGTCCCTTTTTCCACGGAGTAGCCGTGGAAATCCCTGACATTCCAATCTACCGCACCTACCCAATGAATACCTTCTTTTACTTCAACATTGATTCGCAATGGTATCCTCCATCTAAACTTCGACTATGAAACCGGCTCCTTCGCACCCTCGCTGTTCCGGATTCCGGAATGGCTCAGCCGCGACCATTACAAATCCGCGGCTGAACAGCCGAGATTCGAACCGTAGGAATCTGGTGAGGGGGAGAGCCTCTTATTCAGGCGAAAAATTATCCTTGTCAGCCCCACATACCGGACACACCCAATCATCAGGCAGATTTTCAAATGGAGTGTTGGGATTCACCCCGTTGTCGGGATCTCCGATGGCCGGATCGTAAACATAACCGCAAATCTGACACACGTATTTTTGCATTTCTACCTCCGATTCTATGTCGCATGAACCTTCGCAAAGAAAGCTGTCTTTCGGCAGCTCATTTCCCGCCGATTTTGTTACCAATGAGACGGCCGTAATCCTGGGCCATCTGGAGCGCCCCTTGCAATGAAGCTGATTTCAACCTTAAAGGGGTGCCTACCATATCCATCTTAAATACGTTCCGCATGGTTTCGTAAATCCGATCGGGAGCCTCTCCACTCCAGCCGTAGGAGCCGAAGGATCCGCCAACTTTGCCCTCAAGGTTGGTCTGAGCGGCCAAGAAGAGCAGCGTCTTCATGGCTTGCATCATTTCGCCGTGATAGGTGGCCGATCCGAACACGTATGCATCGTAACCGGCAAGATCTTCCGGATTCGGCAAGGTGTTAGCATTCAGGAGCTTGGCTTCTGCACCTGTAAATCGCACCCCTTCCGCGATCAGCTCTGCAATATTGTGAGTTTGACCTGTCCGGGTGGCGTAGGCAATGAGCGCTTTTGGCATTGTTCTCGTTTCACTCCTTTTGACTAACTACATAGGATTATTGAAGTTAGCGCTTCACTCGTAGCCCATCAATCCGCGGCATTTGGCCACGGCATCCCGGCCCAGCTCAAATGCTTGCTTGAGCGCGTCAGGATGTTTAGCGATTTCTCCCTTGGCGTCCACTGACTTCAGGAAAATGCCTCCTTCATAACTCATGTCCAATGCGTCGAAGAAGTATTTCGCCACCAGGTGGGCACCCTCGAAAAGATTTGCCCCTTTCGTCGCACCGACCGAGATGAGATAGCCTTGACCAGCATCGAAGATCTTTCTCTCTTGAGGGGTTTTGTTCAGCATCCGCCTACACCACATGGCCTGGCAACGGTCGATCACTGCTTTGGCCTGTGAAGTGATGCCGTAGAAAAACATCGGCGAGGCCAGGAATATAATTCTCGCCTCCAAAAGCCGCGGATAGACGGACTGCATGTCATCGTCAACCACACACTCGCCTGTGTCGTTGCACCCTCCACATTCCAGGCAGCCAGTAAGGTTCAAGTCGCAGCAGCGTATGGAAGATACCTCACAACCGGCGGATACCGCGCCCTTGAGAGTTTCATCCAGAAGCATGTCGGTGTTTCCCCCCTTTCGGGGGCTTCCATATATACCCAGAACTTTCATGCCGCTCACCCTAAACGGGTGTCCTGGCCCGTCTTGCCACAGTCCGGGATGTAGCACGTAACATTAAGAAATTCGCATTTTTCTTTACATCCGGGACAAGTTTCAGGTGGGGTTATCTCTGCTTCCGCCTCAAATGTGTATCCACACTTCTCACACTTCCACGTATTCTTCTCCATGGTATCTCCCTTATTTTATTCTACGGTTATCGTCGTTTGGAGGGCGCCACGGCCCCTTTGCTCTTGGTTTCCAGGAGGAATTTCAGGTGGTCCAGCATTTCCTGGATATTCTTGGCCATATACCAGCGGCCATTGGCAAACACGCCAAAGTCCGCGCCCATCATGGCAGATGCAAAACGCGTCGAGTTAGCGAAAAAGAGCCACTGTTCAACCCATTTTTTCTCTATCGCCTCATCAAACACGTTAGTCCTGTCGGCTACTTTCTCGTCCCATGCTTTGAGCATTATCTGCGTAGCAGTCAATGTCATCTCATTACTTGTCTTTATGGTGTTCTCGAAACGCTCCCAATGTCCAGCCACCCATCCCGCCGCATGACATGAGCGGCAAACTTTTTGAATTGTCTCCCGCCGCTGTGTCTGCTCCTCGGGACTGATGAGATATTCTGTAGCAGGCTGCCCGTCAAGGCTGGTCGGCAAAGGCAGGCCGTCCTTGTTCTTTATTATCGACGTGTCAGGCGATTTGGGATGGGGGTGGGCATAGTACAAACCCAGGATACGCCACGGCAAGCGATCGTTCATTTGATGAGTCCTTTTGGCTACGACCGTGCCGTCATCGGTAACTACCTGGCTGACGTGACACGTGGCGCACGTAGGCGCCACAAAATCCTTTCCGACAACCCAGGGGACTTCCTTGAAATTCCATTCCGCCCAAAGCGCTGAGAACAAGCAGCCGTGCTTACTCACGGAATATGCTTTGTAAGCAGGGACATCAGGCCCTTTGTGACACTGTGAGCAGGTGTAAGGCTTACGAGCCACTGTGATAGAGAACTCGTGCCGGGGATGGCACGAAGAGCAAGACCCTTTACTCCCGTCGGGATTGAACCGTCCCACTCCATCATTGGGCCAGCCTGAGAGCACGGGGAATTCCATCTCCCCCTGATCGGTGTCTTTGGTTTGTTTGCCCGTGACCTCCAAAGCAGTTCCGTGACACTGGTAACAAGAGTCGGAATTAGTCTTTTCGTCAGGATCAGCGAGGGAGGTCTTCATGTCTTTAAACGACTGGACGCCGTTGATTGATTTTTCAAGCACCTGATAAACTGGATTATTTATGAGGTTTACACGCGCGTGAGACATCAAGTTTTTGTCAAATTGCGGGACCTCAGTGGCATGGCACGTCCCGCAGTCTTTGGGCGTGACAGTGAGGTGGACCTTGTGGTCGTTGTGGTTGAAGGTGTCTTTGTGCGTGTCAGGGTTGAGAATATGGCATTCAGCGCATCCAACCGCAACTCCCTGCAGTTTATCCGGGATCTTATCCGCCGAAATAAGCCTTTCTCCCTCAGGCTTCTTTAAAGCTTCAGCGGGCGTGATCCGCGCATGGCGACTCCTTTTCCAATCCGCAACCATGGCAGGTGTTGCGGAAGAGTGGCAATCAATGCAGTCCTGGGTCAGATCACTTAAAGGAGCTTCCGCAGCTTTCGTCGTCCGCAACGGAATACCAACCGCCACAATAGTGAGCATGATCACAAATGCAAACGAGATATCTCTTGACGCTTTCATCGGCCCATACCCTCCTCCCCCCAGGGTCAGAAATTACTATTGTGAAGTTTTTCCAATTCCTTGGCCAAATCCTCAAGCTTCGGTATTGTATTAATGTCGTGCACGTCAATGTATCTAACGATGCCTTGTTTGTCGATGATGAACAGTGCCCTCTCCGCAGCGCCGTCAGCTCTCAGGACCCCGTACCTCTTGGCAACTGCTCCATGGGGCCAAAAATCGGACACCACGGGAAACCATAGCTCACCCATCTGCCGGGTCCATGCATATAGCGTGGGAATATTGTCCACGCTTATTCCTATCATGATTGCATCAGACTTGTCGAAAATCTCCTTCGCAACGTTGTACCCCGGCCATTGCTGCGAACAAACAGGGGTCCAGGCTGCCGGAACAAACGACAGGACGACATTTTTCTTCCCGCGATACGCGTCGAGAGCAACTTTATTCCCTGATATGGAGGGCAGTGCGAAATCCGGAGCGTTATCGCCGATCTTTAGGGTCGCTTCGCTATCTGTAGCTTTAAGTCGTCCCGGATTGTAGATCCCGGAACCAAATCCCACCGACGCGCCATAGGCGGAGCAAATGCAACCTGTCACAGCAAATGCTCCAATTATCACTAATAGATAACACTGTCGTCCGGTTAATCCCATAGGAGTTTCCTCCCTACTTCCGATTCGATGCTGCAATCACTTCTTTCAGAAATTGCTCGGGGCTGATCCTGCCTACGTGTGAATGCTGCACACTGAGCCTTTTGCCGTCAGACCTCTTGACAGCAACAAAAGTCGGGGTTCGTATCGGCCCGGAAATGACTTTTTGGATAGCGAGCTTTTCGTCCGGAAAGATGGGGAACTGTATGCTGTATTTCTTTCTGAACACCTCGACTTCGAAGGGGGAATTGCCCGCGCCTATCCCTATAAGCTTGACCTTTCCTTTCAGGGAAGACGTGTTTTCGATCAACTGATTGAGTTCATTCACCACCGGGGCCTCTGCCTGGCAGACCGGGCAGTACATGCTGAAAATCTCGAATATGACTATGTTCGCCTTGATCTGGGGAATGGTAAACGTGCCTGTGCCGTTAAGGCCGAGGTAGTCTTTGGCCGCCGTGCTCTCAGGTATGGAAAGCGGAAAGCTGGAGAGAACACCTGCATTTACTTCAAGAGAATCCGATGTCACAGCAAATCCTGGCACCATGACCAGAGAAACTGCCACTAGGGCCAAGAAGCAGTGTACCATGTTCATATTCTTCTCCGGCATGGGGCACAGCGGAATCTCGAGGACCGCGCGGGCAGCCCTGTCAATTCCAGGTCATTGTGTGTCGATGCCTACGGACGGTATCGCCATAGGGCGAAACATCTTCTTGCTCGCCCCACATATAGGGCACTTCCAGCCCTCCGGCAGATCTGCGAAAGGGGTTCCTTTCGGGATTTTCCCCTTTCTGTCGCCCTTTTCCGGGTTATACATGTACCCGCAATTGGACGTTTGGCACTGCCAAATGTCGTTCGTTCCCGGCATTATCTTGCTCCCTGTCCACTGGCCCGAGGCTTCGGACAGCCACCACTGCACGTTTTTGTGCAGCGATTATCCGCATCACCTTGGATCAGTGTCCCGGAGGGTTTGGGACAGGGGCTTTCCCGCACAAAAATCCCTGCGCCTCCAGGTGCTCTCCCTCTCATCTACCGGATTTACTTTATCCGTGTGTCAAGATTTCCATAGGCCGTGAAGATTACAGTACTCCCGAGCGGTCCACTCTCCCTGAACAGGGAAAAAGGCCTCTGGGGCTTGCCCTGGTTTAAGAAACTGGCGATAAGCCTTACCATCGGCCACAATTTCGACCCACTCGATGTAGTGCTTTTCTTCCATGGGATGAGGAACGCTTCCAACTTTAACAGTGAGCCCCGCAGCCGCAACTTCTTTCACCGGTACATGCTTTTCTTTGGCAGCATCCACCGTGTTCTCGACAAACTGCTTCATCGGCTGACCGCAACAGGTCAGTTCCCCGTCGCCTTCGTGGACCATCTCTACGATATTTCCGCAAACTTCACATTTATAGATCTGCAGTAGTGCCGTCATAGGATAAACCTCCTCTAATGTTTACCAAAATTAATTCATTACTCTGATGCCGAGGCCCACGGCCTCTCGATCCTCAAAAACTACCAGTTCTCGCCAAGCAATTCATAGTATGCCTGGGGGTGGGCGCAAGCGGGACACACACCGGGAGCTGACTGACCTTCATGGAGATAACCACAGTTCAGGCAGCGCCACACAACGGGCTTGTCTTTTTTGAAAACTTTGTCCTCCATGACGTTGGCCAGCAAAGCGCGATATCTCTTTTCATGCTGCTTTTCCGCCACACTAACGGCCTCCCAAATTATAGCCGCTGCTTCAAAGCCCTCCTCTCTCGCTGTTTTAGCGAAGCCGGGATACATCTCCGACCATTCGTAGTATTCGCCTTCTGCCGCTGCTTGCAGGTTTTCGGCCGTCTTGCCTACCATCCCGGCAGGAAACTCGACCTGGACCAGGGCCTCTCCTCCCTTGAGCTGTTCAAAAAACCTTTTGGCGTGTTCCTTTTCCTGATTAGCGGTCTCCTCAAAAATCTGGGCGATCTGAATCATCCCCTCAGACCTCGCCTTGGAGGCGAAATAAGTGTAGCGGTTTCTTGCTTGAGACTCCCCGGCGAATGCTGTAAGCAGGTTTTGCTCTGTTTTGGAACCTTTCAAGTTTGCCATCCAGTTATCTCCTTCCTTGTTACAAGTTTCTGTGCCTGTTTCTCGGAACCAGGTTAACGGAATACTCCCGCTGTCCCCGATCCAGATGGACTAAGACTGGGCAAGAGCCCTAATGTTCCGCAAAAGCACAGGATCGTTTTCAGTCAATCATCCAAGTTCGCCGCGGATTGGTCTCCAACACCTTTCCTCGGCTCTTCTTGACTGGTAATCCGGCGTTCCTTCTTACACCGGGGGCACAAACCGGCAAACTCCAGGCGGTGCCACAATATTTCGTAATCGCTGACCTCTGCCAAGGCCTCGTTTATTGCCGGGAAAGAGTCCCCAGGTACGTCGTCCACTCGTCCGCATTTTACGCAGCGCACGTGATAGTGATTCTTTACCCTTCCGTCGAAGCGCCTATTAGTGCCAGTTATTTCCAATTTTTGAATCATTCCGATTTCAGACATAATTTCGAGGTTGCGATAAATGGTCCCGAGGCTAATTCGCGGCAGACGTTTTCGAACCATTTGATAAATCTCGCCGGCCGTGGGGTGGGAATAAACCATTCGCAACTCTTCCAAGATGATACGACGTTGAGCAGTCATACGCAATGGATGCTTGATCACGATGCGGGTCCGTATTTGAGAATAATTACTATTCCTAATAAATAAAGAACACAGGTCCCCTTGTCAAGTCAAGTAAGTTGTTGCAAGACAACTTCCACCCGGTTCCTTCCTTTGCTCTTTGCCGTGTAAAGTGCCTCATCCGCGCGTTTCAACAATGTCTTGAGATCAACGCAGCCGGGACCTGTAACAGCAACCCCGATGCTCATGGTTATATGTAGAGATTCCGTCGTTTCAGGGGTTATCGAAGTCTCTCCGAGAGCCTGCCTAAGGCGTTCGGCAACTCGGACTGCTCGTTCCAAAGAGGTTTCCGGCAGAGCGACAACAAATTCTTCTCCGCCGTAGCGGGCGAATATGTCAATCTCTCTAAGGGCAGCGCGGCAAGTCGCTGCTACCAGCTTGAGCGCTTTGTCGCCAACAGAGTGCCCGTGTGTATCATTGATCTTCTTGAAGTGATCCAGGTCCATCATTAAAACAGCCAGGTTTCCGCCATATCTCTTTGTTCTGAGAAGCTCGCGCTCAACCAAGTATCTGAAGTGTCGTCGGTTCCAAATGTTTGTAAGACTATCGGTGATCGCCAGCTTGCGAAGCTGTTCTTGCAGATTCTTTTGCTCAGTTATGTCGCGGGCTACGTGGACGAACCTGTCCGCTTGTTCGCCGTTGGTAGCCATAGGCGTCACGGAAACGAGAAATGTACCTCCCAGCATGGGCTCGTCCACTTCCGCCGAATGCTCCCCGCGGTCTGTCAAGCTCTCCAAAAGTGAACAGCCCGGGAGGGGCTCGCTGGTACCGTGACAAAGCTCATAGCAGTTCCGACCGATGGCGTCCCTCGGATGCATCTTCAGCTTGTCCGCCATTGCCTTGTTAAGGCGTTGGATGACATGGTTTCTGTCTATGATGGCGATAAGATCAGGAACCGTGTCAAACGTTTGCTCCCATTCGCGCTTGGCCCTCTCAATGGCTTGTTCCCCGCGCTTTCGCTCGACTATCTCGCGCTGCAGATGCTCGTTAGCCTCCACCAACTCGGCTGACCGTTCTGTGACTTTATCTTCGAGGACATGCTGGAAATTTCGCTGCATAATTGAGTATCTGTCAGCCAGGGCCAAGGACAGGAACATCCCCTGCCACAGATACGCAAATTTGAGCGCGTGCGCCAACATGAAATCAAAGGGCAGGATGCCCACCATCATACCGACATGTATCGAAGCAATGATGGGGAACTGGACGTGAGCCAGGAACAGGTATCTGGCCTGGGATTCTCCACTGTACCACATTGAGCCGGTTACGACAGCCAGAGCCCAAGCCAGAAAGAAACCGTAAGTCAGGGCCAACAAGTTACCTGCATAATAGTAGAAAACAAACAGAATAGTGTTGATCACGGCAACTGTCAGAAGAAGATCCAGAATCCCATATAGAATTGGGAACTTCGTCCTGGCATCCATAAAAGACGAGATAAAGAGTATGTTGAAAATAAAGGTCAACCCTATCCCCGAATTGAAAAGATGCAGCATTTTTTCGGGCTTAGATAGGATTGTCACGAGGGGAACGAGGCCATCGTAGCTCAATTGGCAGGTGCCCAAACCAATGAGGAGCCAAATATAGTAAAAATAGGCCCTTTGCTTTAGAATTGACCATCCGAAGATGTTGTAGATAATCAGAAAACCCAGCACGCCGTAGAAGAGCCCCAGGAGCATGTACCGCTTTAGTTCGTCGCCACGGAAATGCTTTTCGCCGGAAAGAATTATAGGAACTCTCACAGCCGTCCCGGACTTGGTCCTGAGGAAAATCGTCTTCACTTCTCCAGGTGTGAAAACCAGTTGCAAAATCGGTTGACGCCCACTGCTTACCCTCTGGTCAAACGGTGCGCGCGCACCGGCATGATACGTTTCAATAGTAGAGTCGCTGTCCGAAGTGACAAAAAAATCAACAAAATCCAAGTAATGGTTTGCAATCTGAAGGAAAAGCGTCTGCCTCTCGGAAGTTGCATTTTCAACAGCAAACTTGATCCAATGTGCTGACGCGGTGAATCCGAAGTTCGGGTCAGCTTTGTCCGTGGGGCTGAATACCTTTGACTGGACGCTTTCAATGCTTTCAGTGCCGGTCTTGTCCTCGTAAATTTCCAGGTGGCCTTGCATGTTGTACCGGCTGGTTGTTCTATCAAGCTTGACAGGAGCGCGGACGCCTTCTGCAAAGGCCTGTCCGGGGGGGACAGGCCAGTGCGAGAATGATCGTCATAGTCAGCAAGGCATGTTTTCCGATGAGACTCATATTAATGCGCTTTCAAAGCAGCATAACCTGGGAGCACTTTTGGCAAAAAAGGTTCCTGATACCAATCTGCGTTCCGTGATATAGTTTTATGTCGCTCTGAGTTGCGTTTTATGATATTGCCTCCATCCACAGGGGAGGCAGTCATGGGTCGAGTCACAAAAGTATGTTTGCATCTGTCTGAGGAA
>Ga0326727_10027354_pt1 | contig 10478 bp, 11 predicted proteins | sample MB2enrmetagenome_FD_207643 | JGI IMG/M metagenome (GOLD analysis project Ga0326727, IMG submission 207643) | Lab enriched peat soil microbial communities from McLean, Ithaca, NY, United States - MB29MY | ecosystem: Environmental > Terrestrial > Soil > Wetlands > Peat | place: USA: New York...
GTGTAACCCCTGCTTTTTGTGCGTCCAAGCAATCATTAAGAACCCGATTCCGAGAGTCGGGCACCCAGACAGCCACATGGCGAACCACCGGCCTGTGGCACGCCCAAACGATATGCGGTTTCCACCCTCGTCTGTAATCTTCAATCCGCAAGCTTTCATCCCCAAGCTTGCCTGCCAAGGGCATGACAGCAGAACCGACAAGTAAATCCACCAGATGATGCACTCCAAGATGCAGGCAAAAATCCGAGCGGATGCCATGTCGGCCTGGCTCGTAACTTGTGTCGTGCCGAGCCACAAAAAACTAGCGAGATGGGAGTAGGTAAGCACCAAGTTAATAGGGAGCAGGATGATTACGTCGATTACATACGCGGCGAACCGATTCCAGAAGCCAGCGTAGCTGACTGCCCCGGTAGAAGCTGCGGAGAATAAAGTTTGGTGAGTTGAGCCGGGCGCAGTCCCCGGGAGTTCGGCAGAGCTTGGAGGCGGTGGCGGCGGGGCGCTCTTAACGCCGGGCACCGATGCAAGAGGAATCCACTCCGTAGTGCCCGGCAACTGTGCAAAGTCCGACAGGGACAGTCTGCCAGCGGAAAGATATTCACGCGCTTCTTCAATCGAGTATGGTCCAAATATCTCCGCGTTTCTTTTGATGTGGATGAGCATAGCGATTCGTTGGGCGCTTTACGGGAACGTCTCGCCGATAATGTATTCCCCGTGGTTGTAGATTTTTCCTTGGCTAAGGTGTTTGACGAGATCGTCAACGTCGTGCTTGACGCGCTCAATCTGAAAATTACAAAGGGACACGATAGCTTGGAGACGTGACTTGGGCCAAGTAACTTCAGGGGGATGGAAAGTGATTCCGTGGTTATCGAAGACGAAGCGAATTCTCTTCTGTTCCTCTTGCTGCTGTATGTTCGTGAGCAGGCCTGCGGCTTGGTCTGGAGAGTTGTGCGCATACGCCCAATTCCGACCGTTCTTCAGGTCTTCGTGGGTTCTGGCATGATGGGAGGCATCCGTAAACGTGCTGTATTCTCGTGGAAGTGGACCTAAGCGCTCTGCGCTCATATACGGGCGCATATAAGACACACAGATGCCCGAAAAGAATATCCCGTAGAACTGCGCGTGCTCGTCGGAGTCGTGGTTAATGAGGAATTCGCATGCGGCGATGACCTGCTGGAAAGTAACTTGAGCAAGAATCAGACGCTTGAGCGCACGAATTTTGGTTTCTCGAATGTTAGTTCATTGTTTTCGTTCAAACTGCGCGTGTAGAACCAGCTTGCAGTATGTATTGGGCCAAATATCCAAAGTGCATTCACAAGTGGGATGCATAGTTAATTTTGCTGTGGCATTTTTTATGCATAAACTTATGAAAGCAGATTTGCGAATTTCAATCAACGGTTTTAGCGGCTCGTGGATGCGAGCGCTATCGAGCCGCTGTTGCTGCAAGCGCGGGTTCAATATAACCGGTGGCGGAAAAGGTAGCCGGCCAGGAAGAGATTGACCATGCCGATGACGGCCATGGGCCAGAACTGATCCAGCAGCAAGTGGAACGGCGTGCCCTCCAGGAACACGCCGCGCAGGATGATCAGGAAATAACGCAACGGGTCAATGTAGGTGATTTGCTGCACCCAATGCGGCATGTTGGCGATGGGTGTCGCGAAGCCCGACAGGATGATGCACGGTACCATGAACAAAAACGCACCGAGTAATCCCTGCTGTTGGGTGACGGCCAATGATGAAATCATCAAACCCATCCCAACCGTGGAGAGCACGAAACAAAGCAACCCCACATATAACGTCACCAAACTGCCGCGCAAAGGTACTTGGAACCAGAGCACTGCGATGATGATAATCAGCGTGGCCTCGAACAGGCCGATGATGGATCCCGGCAACGCCTTACCGATCAGGATTTCCCCCGGCCGGAACGGCGTCACCAGCAATTGGTCAAATGTGCCCTGCTCGCGTTCACGGGCGACCGACAACGCCGTCACCAGCGTGGTAACGACCAGCGTCAGCACCCCTACGATGCCCGGCACGATGAACCAACGGCTGGTCAGGTTAGGATTGAACCACGCCCGCGTTTCCAGATGCGCCTGTGCCGTTGCGCCACCGGCGCGTTGCTGCCAATCCGTGTTGAACGCGGCGACAATGGTGTTGACGTAGTTGAACAGGATGGCCGCCGTGTTGGAATTACGACCGTCCACAATCACCTGCACCGACGCGGAACGCCCGCTCAATAAATCCTGGCTGAATGTCGGTCCGATGTGCAGCACCAGCAGGACACGCTTAGTGTTCACCAGCGGCGTGATTTCCCCCTCGTGCCACCTGCCGGAAATTCGGCGAGCCGGCAAAGTGCGCCACCAGATCGCGCGACGCCGGGCCGGTGTCCTCGTTATAGATGGCGAACGGAATACGATTCAAATCGAACGTGGCCGCGTAACCGAACACCAGCAATTGCAGAATCGGCGGGATGAAGACCACTACCCGGCTCCGCTTGTCCTTCAGCAGAGCCAGGAATTCCTTAATCATCAGGGCCAGGATTCTTGGAAGCATGGTGGTCCTATTCCAGGCGTTTTCGCAGTTTGCGTCGGCTGACGCCGAGGAAGAACGCCGCCATTATCACCAGCGCCAGTGCGTTGGGCAAAATCACCGACCAGACGTTGCCCGCCAGAAAGATCGTCTGCAACATCGCCACGAAGTAGCGCGCGGCAATGAGGTATGTTAGCCACTGGACCACCGCCGGCATGCTGCCGATATCAAAAATGAAACCCGACAGGATGAAGGCCGGCAGAAACGTGGCGAGGATGGCGACCAGGCTGGCCACAAACTGGTTTTTCGCCACGGTGGAAATCAGCAGGCCCATGCCCAGCGCCGCCAACAAAAACAGCGCCGCCGCACTGAACAACACCCAGAGCGACCCGCGTAACGGCACGCCGAACAACCACACGCCCAGCGCCACCGACAACCCCATGCCGCCCATGCCCAGAAGGAAGTAAGGCACCAGCTTGCCCACCAGCACTTCGCGCATCGTGACCGGCGTGACCATCAGCGCCTCCATGGTGCCACGTTCCCATTCGCGCGCCATCACCAGCGCCGTCAGCAACGCGCCGATCAAGGTCATGATGATGGCGATCAAGCCGGGCACGAGAAAATTGCGGCTGCGCAATTCGCTGTTGAACCAGACGCGTGGCTGGAGTTGCACCGGCACGTTGAGGGTTTCTCCGGTTTCGAGCACCCGCTGCTGGAGCCATTTCTGCCAGACACCTTGCACGTAGCCGAGAATGAGCCGGCCCGTGTTGGCGTCCACGCCGTTCACGATCACCTGGACCGGCGCGCCGTCCGGCTGGCGCAACTGCCGCGCGAAATCCGCCCGCAGATGCACGATGGCGGAGACCTGGCGGCTCATCAGCGCCTGTTCTGCTGCGTGCATGTCGCGCATGTAAACCGGTTTGAAATAGCGCGATTGCTCGAAGCCGCCGGTGAAACTGGCTGTGTCAGCGCTGGGTTGTTCGACAACCAACGCCACCGGCACGTGCTCGGCGTCAAGTGAAACACCATAACCGAAGACCAGCAGCAGCACGACCGGCAACAGGAAGGCGATGGCAATGCTGCTGGGGTCGCGCAGGATTTGGTAAAATTCCTTGCGGATCAATCCCCGCAACCGCATCGCGCCCCCGCCACGGGTGGATGCGGGCTTCGGTGATGAAACCTCGTTCATTACGTCGCTCCCGTTGGTTGTGTTCTGCCTTCAATCAGTGCAATGAACGCGTCTTCCATCGTCGGTTCCGGACGTTCGGCGGAACGCTGGCGCTGCTTGATTTCCTCCGGCGTGCCGAGCGCGAGGATTTCGCCGTCGGCCATAATGGCCAGCCGGTCGCAATACTCCGCTTCCTCCATGAAGTGCGTGGTGACCATGACGGTGACGTGCTGTTCCGCCAGCGCATTGACGCGGCTCCAGAATTCGCGCCGCGCCAGCGGGTCTACGCCCGAAGTCGGTTCGTCGAGAAACAGGATTTCCGGTTCGTGCATCAACGCGCAGGCCATGGCCAACCGTTGTTTGTAACCGAGCGGCAAATCCAGGCTGACGGCGTCGGCCATCGGCGTGAGTTCAAATTGTTCCAGCGCCCAATCCAGCCGTTGCCGCTGGCGTTGCCCGGCTAAGCCGTAGGCGCTGCTGAAAAAACGGAGGTTCTCGCACACGGTGAAGCTGCCGTAGAGTGAGAATTTCTGGGACATGTAACCGATGCGCGCCCGCGCCGCCGCTGCCGCGTGCCGCAGGTCCAGTCCCGCCACGCGCAGGCTGCCTTCAGTGGCCGGCAACAGGCCGCACAACATGCGGAAGGTTGTGGACTTGCCCGCGCCATTGGCGCCCAGCAACCCGAACACTTCGCCGCATTTCACTTCGAAGGTCACGCCTTTGACGGCGTAGAAATCCCCAAAACGCCGTTTCACATCCCTGATCTCAATCACCGGACCGTGGCCGTTGCTCACACGCAACGGCGTTTGCGCCGTCTGATCAGAGCGCGATTTCCCATCACCTTCCGCGCGCCGTTGTTTCAGCATGGCGATAAAGCTGTCTTCCAATCGCGGCGGCACCGGCTGGATAGAAACGCCGGCGACTTCGGGTAAAAGCCTGGCTGCGTCGGGCGGCGTTTCACCGGCCATCACCAGCCGCACCCGCTCACCCTGAATCAGCGCGTCAACGACGGACGCCGCGCCGGCGAGTTTCTCCTGCACCACGCGTTTGCGTTCGCCGGGTGCGCTCACCATGTAGGTCCGGCCGCGTGACTGTTCGCGAAACTGCTGGGGCGGGCCGCAACCCAGCACCTCGCCTTCGTGCATCAAAATGACCTCGTGGCAACGCTCAGCTTCATCCAGATAGGCGGTGCTGAGCAACACGGTCATGCCTTCTTGTTGCACAAGGCGATAAACAATCTGCCAGAGTTCGCGCCGCGACACAGGGTCCACGCCCACCGTCGGTTCATCCAACAACAACAATTCCGGCGACCGAACCAGAGTGCAGGCAAGGCCGAGCTTTTGTTTCATGCCGCCGGACAACCGCCCGGCCAGCCGCGCGGTGAACCGCGCCAGCCCGGTCATGCGCATCAGCTCCTCGTAACGGGCCGCACGCGCCTCGGGCGGCACGCCCTGCAAATCCGCGTAGAGGTCGAGATTTTCCTGGACCGAAAGGTCTTCGTAGAGACCGAAGCGCTGCGGCATATAACCGACCCGGGCCTGCACCGCCAGCGATTCGCGCGTGGCATCGAAACCTAATGCAGTGATCTGGCCCTTGTCGGGCGCCAGCAAGCCCACGGCCAGTCGCATCAGCGTCGTTTTGCCCGCGCCGTCAGGTCCGATCAGCCCGGTCACCTGGCCGCGTTGTACCCGGAGGCTGACGCCGCGAAGGGCCTGAATGGTGCGTTTGCCAATGACGAATCGTTTGCCCACACCGCGCAATTCCAGCACGGTGTCGCTTGGACGATTCTTCTGTTCCGTTTGGCCGGGAACTTCCATGAAGACCTCATTTCACTTCCCACTGGCCGGAATGGCATTGATTGGAGTTTCAGACTGGTTCAGCGGAATCGTCACCACGGCCGGCATGCCGAGGCGCAATTCGTCCTGCGGGTTATGTACGTAAACGCGGACCTGATAGACCAGCCGGGTGCGCAGCTCGGCGGTTTCGACCGTTTTCGGCGTGAACTCTGCCGTGGGCGAAATGAACCCAATCCACCCGTCGTAATGTTTGCCGGGGAAACTGTCGGTTGTGACAGTCGCCTTCATGCCGAGATGGATTTTTCCAAGATCGGTTTCCGCCATGTAGGCGCGCACCCACACCGGATCGTCGAGTGCCAGCGTGAACACCGGTTTTTGCGGCGAGGCCATGTCGCCCGGCTCCAAGAGGCGGTCTTGGATGATACCGTTGGTGGGCGCGTAGAGTTTGGCGTCAGCCAGATTTTGTCGCGCCAGAACCAGTTCCGCTTCATCGGCCTGCAACGTGGCCTTGGCGGCGGCGATGTCCTCCTGACGCGGGCCGAGCACCATCAAATCGTAGGTTTCTTTCGCGGCCGCCAGCCGGGCGCGGGCCATGTCCATCGCAGCGCGAGCGTCATCGGCGCGCTGCTGCGAGTCCACGTTTTGGGTGACGAGGCTGGATACACGCTGATAAGTAAGCTGGGCATTTTCCAGATCGGCCTGGGCGGCTTCCATGTCGGCTTTGGCCTTGCGGATTTCCTGCGGCCGATTGCCGGTTTCCAGCCGGGCGACGACCTGGCGTTGCGCCGCCACTTTGTCTTCAGCATCGGCGACGCTGGCGGCGAAGCGTTGCGTGTCGAGCGTGGCCAATAATTGTCCCGGCTGGACGCGGTCGCCTTCCTGTACCAGCAACGCTGTGATGCGCTCGCTGTCGTTGAAGGCGAGCTGCACCTGGCGGATGTCCACGTTGCCGAACAAAGTCAGGTGATGGGCGGACGCCATTTGGCTGCGGTGGTGCCAGAGCCAAAGTCCGGCTACGATGACACCGACAGCCAGTATTCCGATGAGGACTCGAATTCGTTTCATACCCGGATGTTGCACGATGATGCGCCATTCAGGCGCAAACTATTTCTAACGCAATCGGGTATTCATGCCAGCAAATTTAATTCGAGCCGAACACCTTTTTCGCCAGCGATTGGGAAAAGCCCAAAGGTGTTGAGAAAAATTCCGGGTTCGTTCCACTGATTAGCTGTGAAGGTTGCAGTCAACCGTTCGCTGAGGCGTCCTTTCCTGCCAACGATTCCAGGTGCGTTTTCAAATCGTCGGTTTCTACCAGTCCCAGAATGTGGTCCATGACCTTGCCGTTCTTGAAAAACAACAGTGTGGGGATTCCCCGGATGTTGAATTTTTGGGATAAGGCGGGCGCTTCGTCCACGTTGATTTTGACGAATTTGATTTCGTTGGTAAACGCACCAGCCAGCTTGTCCAGCCGGGGCGACAGGATTCTGCAAGGACTGCACGAGGTCGCGTAAAAATCCACCACCACGGGCTTGGTAGAATGAATCACCTCGGTCTCAAATTCCGCCCCGGTGATGTGTTTCACATTGGGTGTGGATCGGTTCATGGCGGCGGAACTGCCCACGCCGGTGACGAAACAAAACACGATGCCAAACAGAGCGCCGTAAATCGCGCCGCGTCGCCAGTTGGCAATCAAGGGGCAAGTGTCGGTGGAACATTTGCCGAACCAGCCGAGCACCGCCCCGAGGCCGCCGCCGATTAATAGGCAGAGAATCAATGCCGACATGGCCTGACCTCCTCTCGCACAGCCGTTTTCCAGAAAACGATCTCCATTTTCACATCTCTTAAAAAATCACTCAACTTCCATCGGGCCGCAAATGGAGAAAAAGTTACAAACCAAAGTGTTTGTCACTTGGCCCAGTTATCAGTAAGGCGAATAATTCTGATTAGCCCTTCGGCACCAGCGCCACCAGCGCCTCAATCACGACCGGGATATGCGTGTAGGCCGGGCCGCCCTGCATCATCACCGCCACGCTGGCAGCCTCGAGAATTTCGGCGGGGCTGTTGCCGGCGTCGAGACATTTCTGGACATGCAGGTTGATGCACGGCTCGCAGCGTTGTGCAACGGCGATGCCGAGCGCCACCAATTCCTTTTGTTTGGTCTTGAGCGCGCCATCCTTCATGATGTTCAGGAACAACCCGCCGAAGCCCTTCATCATGTCAGGGGCGGATTGTTTCATCTTCTCGGAGGCGGTTTTGAATTTTTCTAAAAACGCGAGGGTGTCGGACATGTGTTTGTTCCTTTCTTGGTATCAGATTCAGGTTCAAGACTGATGATTCATTAAATTCACTTGTTTTTTCAAGTCTGACCGGCGACATATTAATTATGGGAATTATGGACAATGTTGCCCTAAGACGAAATTAAAACCACGCTGTCACGTTGTGCTCACGCCTGAGCAATTGCCTGTGGTTAGCTACATTTCAACGAGTGGCTGAATTGGAGGTTTATCAAACAGAATTTGAAATACGGATAAAGTATCTTCCAAGATTTGAGTTAAAAATCCATACAAAGTTAACGACTAAGCTTGTTTAAAATTGTTTCAAAAACCGCACGTCGTTCTCGTAGAAGAGGCGGATGTCGTTGATGCCATAACGGAGCATGGCGATGCGTTCGATGCCGAACCCGAACGCCCAGCCGGTCCAGATTTCCGGGTCGTAGCCGACGTTCTCGAAGACCGCCGGATGCACCATGCCGCAGCCGGCGATTTCCAGCCAGTCTTTCCCCAGCTTCTTCACGAGCGCGTTACTGAAATCAATCTCAAAACTCGGCTCGGTGTAGCTGAAATAGTGCGGCCGGAACCGGATCTTCGTCTCCGCGCCGAGCACTTCTTTGAACACGAATTCCACCGTGCCTTTCAAATCGCCGACGGTGACGTTTTTGTCCACGTAAAGTCCTTCAATCTGCTGGAAGGTCGGGTTGTGCGTGGCGTCAGCGTTGTCGCGGCGATAGACCCGGCCGGGCACGATGATGCGAATGGGAGGTTGCTGCTTCTCCATCACGCGGATTTGGACGGAAGAAGTGTGAGTTCGGAGCAATGATTGTGGCACACACCTCCGGTCTGTGTCTTTGGCATCGGCACACAGGCCGGAGGCCTGTGCCACGTAAAAAGTGTCCTGGGTATCTCTAGCCGGATGGTCGGCGGGCGTGTTGAGCGCGTCGAAACAGTGGTATTCGTCTTCGATTTCCGGGCCGTCGGCGACCACAAAGCCGATTTTGCGGAAGCTGCGGACGATGTCCTCGGTCACTTGTGTCAGCGGATGCAACTTGCCGAGAGCACGGCGGCGGCCGGGCGCACTGAAATCAGTTGGCTCCCTCGGCAATGCCGCCGCCAGTTCGAGTTCGGAGCGGCGCTCGGCGAGGGCGGCTTCGAGTTCGGCCTTGGCAGCATTGATGAGTTTGCCGGCAGCGGGCTTTTCCTCCTTGGACAGCGTACCGAGCTGTTTCATCAGCGCGGTGAATTTGCCGTGTGGCCCGATCCAAGCGCCTTTGGTTTGTTCGAGCGTGGCAAGGTCGGCGGCGGCTTTGAGCTCCGCGAGGGCGGTCTGTTTCAGCGGTTTAATTTCGTCGAGGAATCCGGCCATAAATTCTCTGAAAGATTAGCCACAAAAGAACGCAAAGAACACGAAGAAAATTTTCCGTAGCGACGTAGCGCAGGTTGGCAACCTGCTGTTTCGCCGACTGGCAGTCGGCAGGCTTTCGTGATTCCTGCAATTCGCGGATTGCCAATCCGCGACACGGCAGATTATCAGTCTACGCTACAAAGCAAAACGGGCGAACCTTTTCTGGCCGCCCGCTCGTTGATTTCAAATTTGAAATTTCGTTTACGCCTTGATCAGTGCCGCGCCGGGCTTGGCCTGGAGCGCGTTTTTGGCGACGTTGGCCAATTCACTGAAAGCGGCGGCGTCGGTCGCGGCAATGTCGGCGAGCACCTTGCGGTCGAGCGCGCACTTGGCAGCTTTGAGTCCTTCCATGAACCGGCTGTAAGTGAGGCCGGCAGCGCGGGCGGCGGCGTTGATGCGGATTTGCCAGAGGTAACGGAACGTGCGCTTTTTGCGGCGACGGTCGCGATAGGCGTACTGGCGGCCATGATCCACGGCGTCGGAGGCGTAGCGGTAAAGTTTCGAACGGCGCATCCGGAAGCCTTTGGCGGCGCGAATCATCCGGGTGCGGCGTTTGCGGGAAGCGGGGGCGTTGGTAACGCGCATAAAATCGGGGAACTAGGTTCTGGTGTCTGGGGTCCGGGATGTCAGTGGCTGAACGGCAGATTTTGGGTGATGCGGTAGGCGTCGGTCGGGTCCACACCGGTCAAACCGCGCAGCGAGCGGCGGCGTTTGGGATTTTTCGCTTGCGCCAAGTGGCGCCGGCCTGCGCTGGAGCGCAGAACCTTGCCGCGGGCCGTAATCTTGAAACGCTTGGCCACGGACTTTCTGGTTTTAATGCCTTTGGGACGTCGCATAAATCAAAAATTTGATTGCAAAAGAGCGTGAACTATACGTGGCCACGCCCGCCGAAGCAAGCCTGATTTTATTTGATTTGGCTTGGGCGCGGCCCAAACGCTTGCCAGTACCGCAACCGCCACTTATTTTTACGGAATGAAATATCGCCGTTTTGGGCGGACGGAACTGGCTATGCCGGTGATTTCCTGCGGCGGGATGCGTTACCAATACAAGTGGCAGGACGTGGACCCGAAGGAAATCCCCCGCGCCAGCCGGGAAAATATCGAGGCCATCATCCACCGCGCGATTGAGCTGGGCATCAATCACCTCGAGACGGCGCGCGGCTATGGCACCTCGGAAATGCAGCTCGGCAACGTGCTGCCAAAATTGCCGCGTGAGAAAATCATCGTGCAGACCAAGGTCACACCGCGGGCCAAACCGGAGGAATTTCTCCAGACGTTCGAGACTTCGATGAAATATCTGCGGCTCGATTA
>Ga0326727_10027355_pt1 | contig 10478 bp, 8 predicted proteins | sample MB2enrmetagenome_FD_207643 | JGI IMG/M metagenome (GOLD analysis project Ga0326727, IMG submission 207643) | Lab enriched peat soil microbial communities from McLean, Ithaca, NY, United States - MB29MY | ecosystem: Environmental > Terrestrial > Soil > Wetlands > Peat | place: USA: New York...
CGGATGCTCGCGAGGCTGTCGACGTGCAGGATCGTCGCGATTCGGCCGACGTCCGAAGGGAAGGTGAAACAACAGCGGAGACGATATTGTCGCGGAATCGTCTGCCATGTGAATGGCCAGCGGATCGGGCAGATACGGTGGCCGATACTCCCATGTCGGGAACGGTAGATCGCATGCACCGGCCAGCGCCGGTCTGAAACCGATTCCGAAAGGCGAAGCGCCAAACTTCCGACGATGCCACCTTTCCCGGAGTCCCGTGCGCCGCACCAAATCACTCTGAGCTTCGATCTCGTCTTCAACCCAGAGCAGTTCCAGGAAAGCATTTTCGAAGAAAAACCGCCGATTCGCCGTGCCCTGGCCGGGATGACGATTCGGCGAGCCCTCGACGAGGCCGAATTCGATCAGCTGCCGCGCCTCCGGCGCGCCGATGTCCGAGCAAATGAAAACATGGTCTAGCTCGATCGTCACTTTGCAGACTCCTTGGCTCGCAGAAGAGATCTGCCGTTCTGACGCCGCCCTCTATTGAGCATTGTCCCCGCCCGAAGGTTCTCGGTTACAACGCCATTCGCCCCGGTAGAGGAATCTCTGTTTTTAGCGAAGCTACTCTCTCCGGGTCTGGTTTCACGGGGGACGCCATGCACGTCGATCAATTCGTCAGTCTGCTCCGTGGTCAGCCTGCTCCGAACCGGTCGTTGCCAGCCATCGGCCGTTGGATGCGTGACGACGGGCCCGAGCCTTCATGCGTCCGCCGCGGCCGACGCCGACGTGTTCGTACGCTCATCGAACGAGCAACCACGGACTTCATTCGCGGTGCCCGCTGGAAGCGGTGTCGATTGGTCGAATGCTGCCAACAGGCGAGTGCCCGGCTCGATGGCACGGACGGTTTGCTTCGCGGCGTGACCGTGCTGGGGCTTTCGAGTCGCAACCGCCGTCGTTACACACCGGAAGCCGCGACCGGCGCCTTGCGGCTCTATCAAGGAGCGTTCGTGAATCTGGATCATCCCGACCGCCCGGATGGTCCTCGCAGTGTTCGCGACCGCTTCGGCCGACTGGTAAACGTTCGCTTTGAAGGCGGCCGTGTAAAGGCCGACTTGCGCTACAACCCCGAGCACCCTTTCGCTGCGACGCTGGAATGGTTTGCTCGAAACGATCCGGGCGCTATCGGACTCAGTCACAATGCCGTGGGAGAGGGCAAGGAGGAGGATGGCGTGTTCGTCGTTCGCAAGATTGTCGAACTCCGCTCGGTAGACTTAGTGGCGGAGCCGGCCACGACGCGCGGTCTTTTCGAGGCGCAACCGGTCGGAAGATAACGCAGTCGAATGAGCTGATTACGCACTTCGCATATCTGCCAATCACATCGTGAACGAAGGATCCTTCAATGAACGACAGTTCGTCGAGCAACTTGCAACTGACTCAAGCCGTCCTGCAACGGCGCATCGGTGCCGATGCCGGCCCGCATGAGCCGAATGTGCTGCTGATCGAGGGCATCGCCGATCGAGAGTGGGTCTGCGAACTGGGACGTCAGGGGCTGGCGCGCGTCGAGAATGCAATGAGCGCAGTGACATCCTCGTGGCGATCGTGCGCTGCAGCCGCCAAAGTCGACCGTTTGAGCCAGGACCTCACCGCTGCCGAACACGCCGAGGGCGAAGCCAGACGCACCGCGACCAGCCTGGAGGGCGAACTCGGCGCTCGTCTCGACGCGGGCGACGATACGTCCGACATCGAGGACCAACTCACGGCGGCGAAGACCACCCTCGCCCGGGCGGTCGTGCGGGCCAGCGTGCTGCGCCACCTGCTCGACAGGGCGCGATCGGCGGCGAGGGCGCTCCTGCGGGAAGGTCTTGAAATGGCCCGTCTGAAGGTGCACGAAGAGGCTCGCCTGGAGCATCAGCTGGCATTGCGCGAACTCGAGACGTTGATTTTGGGACACTTTCCGACCGTCAACCGGAGCGCATACGTTTTTTCGCTCACGAAGACGGCCGAACTCACCGAGCACCATCTGCGGTCGGCAGGATTCCAGCAATCGTAAACGTTCGCTCCGGGAGAGCGGCCGGTACGGTACAGACTCGAACGCGTATCATACGCACTGGTGGCAGCAGCCTGTCTCTTGCCCGACGAGGAACGCCGACATGAAGCCAAGCAACCCCCTTGTTTTGTTGATGTCTCTGCTTCTCGTCGTCTCAGCTCTTGCAGCAGCCGATGAGAAAAAGTCAGCCCCGATGGTCATACCGTTGAAGAACGCCCACGCTCACAATGATTACGAACACAAGCGGCCGCTCTTCGAAGCGCTGGAAAATGGCTTCTGCAGCGTAGAAGCGGATGTCTTCCTCGTGGACGGCAAGTTGCTCGTCGGACATACACGATCGAGTGTCAAGCCGGAAAGGACTCTCGAATCTCTCTATCTCGATCCGCTGCGCGAGCGCGCCAAGGCGAATAACGGCCGAATCTACCCGAGTGGACCAACTGTCTTCCTGCTCGTCGATGTGAAGAGTAAGGGGAAGGAAACGTGTGCGGCGCTACTGAAGGTGCTCGAGGGTTACGACGATCTCCTCTCCGTGACGCGTGACGGCCGCTTCGAGCCGCGGGCTGTCACCGTGGTCGTCAGCGGCAATTGCGACCGTGAAACGATTCTCGCGCCCGCTGTCCGCCGCGCCGGCATCGATGGACGTCCCTCCGATCTCGACTCCGAAGCTCCCGTCCACGAGATTCCCTGGATCAGCGAGAGCTGGCGACCGCTGTTCCGCTGGCGCGGCGACGGCACGATGCCCGAAGAAGAGAAAACAAAACTGAAAGAATTCACGGCGAAGGCCCATCGTCACGGCAGGCTGGTACGATTCTGGGCGACACCGGAGAATCCCGCTCTTTGGAAGGAACTGCGAGCCGATGGGGTTGACCTTCTCAATACCGACAAGCTTTCCGAACTGCGGCAGTTTTTGGTCGAGCAACAGGGCGGACACTGAGCCGCGAACCAATCGTTCGAAAATAAGAGATTAATCATATAGCTTTCAGCCGTCAGCTCTTCGCCATTCAATGGCTGTGTGCTGACGGCTTTCTCATTAAAAGCGAGCGGCAAATCCTCAGTTGATCTGCTGTGGACAGATTCGCAGGCAATCGTCATATCACCAACGCCCGTTGGTAAGCAGCGCGAAACCGCAGTGACCGGGCAATCTGGCGAGGTGGTTCATGATGAACCGACTGCTCGGTCGTTACCTGATCTGCCCCCTTGTCGTACTCGCGGCTCTCTCGGGGTGCCAGGCCTTGCACTCGTATCGGCCGATTACCGTCCAAGCCGTCGACGCCGAGACGAAGAAGCCGATACCCGGCGCCGAAATCCGGCTCTCCTACCCGCTTGCTAAATCCTCTTCGGCTCCCTGGGAGTCTGTCGCCACCACTGGAAGCGATGGAACCACGCAGTTGCGCGCCGCGCCCTATGGAGACGCGGGGATTCAATTGGACGCGAGTTTGCCGGGTTACATGTCGGCGCAGAAAGCGTTCCCGACAGATGCTGTTGAGGCAGTCAAGAAGCCCGGCTTATTCGATGCGCCCGGACAAATCCGACCGGTCAACTTCGTCGTAGAAATGCTCGCCGAGCCGTTTCCTTCGGTTGAGCTCGTGATCCCGGATGGCTATCGCGGCACGGTGAAGGTCGGCGTTCGGATCAAGGAAGACGCACCGGCAACGCCGGGCCAGCGACAATTCAGCTACACCGTGCCGGCCTCCGGAATCATCGACATCGTCGGCCCGCCATTGCTGCGCCGCGTGTTTACACCGGATTTCTCAGCTCGATTTGCCAACGGCACACAGCTGAACCGCCAGCCGGAAGGGGACGAAATCGGTTTCCTCTGTCTGAAGTCCGAGAACGGTTACGATTACTTTGTGGTCGGCTCGCGAGCTGATTTCGATGCGTTGCGCCGCGCCGATCAGAAAGAAGAGGCTTCGCAGAAAAGCTCCTCGGGTGGTAAGGGCGGTGGCGGCCGCGGCAAACATGGCGGCGGCGGCCGGGGCGGCAACCAGTCTTCGGCCGATTCCAGTCAATCGAGCCTGAGCCCGTAACTCTCTGCTGCGGGTTACGCTCAGACCGGCAAGACCGTCACACTTGGCTCGCGTTTGCCGAAGCCGGCGAGCAGCAAAATCGTCTGCCCTTCCTCTGCCAAGCCCAGGTCACGCACCTGGCGCCGGGCGATACCTGCCGTGTGCTCGAAGTCGAACGCTTCGATCAGCCGCGGCACCACTCCCCAGAGCAAATTCAGGCGTCGGCAAGTCGGTGCGTCCATCGTCAGCGCTACGACGGGGGCGGCCGGTCGCGTCGCCGACACCACCGAGGCCGAGGTTCCCTCCAGCGTTCGCACGACGATTGCGCGGACGTGCAAATCGCGCGAAAGTTGGGCTACCGATCGCGCCACCGCGGCGCGTAATGGAAGCGGCGGTTGTTGCTCGTGCTGGCCCATGGTGATCGAGCGAAAGGCGCTTTCCACCCATTGCCAACCTTCCACCTGGCGGGCGACGCGGTCCATCATCTCGACCGCCTTCACCGGATAGGACCCGGAGGCTGTCTCGGCAGAGAGCATCACCGCATCGGCCCCGGCAAAGACGGCGTGCGAGACGTCCGACACCTCGGCGCGCGTCGGACGGGGATGCTCGATCATCGATTCCAGCATCTGCGTCGCCACGATGACCGGTTTGCCCTTCATCCGCGCCAGCGTCACCAATTCCTGTTGGACGATCGGTACGGATTCAGGCGCCAGCTCGACGCCAAGATCGCCGCGTGCCACCATCAAGCCGTCGGCGGCCTCCAGGATTTCGTCGATGCAATCGATCGCCTCGGGTTTCTCGATTTTGGCGATTACCGGGGTATCCTTATCCTCTTCAGCGATTAAGGCCTTCAGCCCGACTACGTCGGCCGGGTTGCGTACGAACGACAACGCGAGATAATCGACGCCCAGCTCCATCGCAAATCGCGCGTCTTCGCAATCCTTGTCCGTCAAGGCAGGTGCGGAGACCGGAACGCCCGGCAGATTCATTCCCTTGCGATCTTTGAGCAGTCCTCCATGAACCACCGTGCAGGTCACCTCCGTCCCGGCAACCGCCGATACGCGGAGCTCGATCATGCCATCGTCGAGCAGAATGCGATCGCCCGCCCGCACGTCCTTGGCCAATTCGGCGTATTGCGAGGGAATCAGACCGGGACCGCCGGGCACGTCGCGCGTCGTGACGCTAACTTGCTCACCGCTGGCGAGAAGAAGGCTGCCGCCGGGAAACCGACCGACGCGGATTTTCGGCCCGCACAGGTCCGCCAGCACGGCGACCTGCTCATCGGCCGCTTCGGCCGCTGCACGAATGCGTTCGTAGGCGAGGCGGTGGTCGGCGTGATCGCCGTGCGACATGTTCAAACGGAAGACATTCACGCCAGTTCGAACGAGTTCTTGCAACACGGCAGGGTCGCGCGAGGCAGGTCCGATCGTGGCCACAATCTTGGTACGGCGGCGCTTCAGCGCCACAGGCTTCATGCGGGAAGCAGTCATTGCTTTGGCTCGCTAGGTGAGGCGGGTCCGAACGAGTGATTATCGCACGCGGAGAGCGGCGATCAAGGCAGCCGGGAGAAGTGTGACTGCTTTCCAGCGAGCTAATTCGGGCAGGAGCGGGCCGAAGATCGTCATTCCACGAAGTCAACTGCGACCGGCGCGGGGATTACGCCGGCCTTATATCCTTCATCGAGCAGACGCCGCACTGCCTCGCGGCCGCGAGGCCCGTAGTCGAGCGTCCAGTCGTTGACGTACATGCCGACGAACCGGTCTGCCAAGCCCTTGTCCATGTCGCGCGCGTATTTCAGGGCGTAATCGAGCGCGGCATCGCGGTGGCTAAGAGCGTAGCGGATGCTCTCTTTCAAGAGAGCGCTGATCCGTCGCATCACGTCAGGCCCGAGGTCGCGGCGAACCACGTTGCCGCCCAGCGGCAATGGCAGGCCTGTCTTTTCCTGCCACCACACGCCGAGGTCAACGACCAGGTGCAGACCTTGGTTCTGAAACGTGAGCTGTCCCTCGTGAATGATCAGTCCGGCATCGAAACGCCCTGCGGCCACAGCGGGGAGGATCTCGTCGAACGGGATTACTTCGTACGTAAAACCGCCGGGTAGTAGCAAGCGCAGCGTCAGAAAGGCGGTCGTCAGCGTGCCGGGCACCGCCAGGCGAACGCCCGGCAGCTGTTCGATCTTCAGCGGTTGCCGCGCCACGACCATCGGTCCGTAACGATCGCCCATACTGCACCCGGACGGCAACAGCGCGTACTTGTCGAGCAGCGAGGCATAGGCGTGAATGCTGACGGCCGTTACCTCCAGTTCACCTCGGAGGGCGCGGCGATTGAGAGTCTCGATGTCTTGCAGTTCGTGGCGAAACTGCAAGTCTCCGGTGTCGATCTTGTCATGCGCTAACGCGTAGAACATGAACGCATCGTCGGGATCCGGACTGTGGCCGACGGTGATGAGTCGCTTGGTCATGCGCCTGTGCCCGAAACTTGGAAGGGCGTTCGCTAGGAGAACCGAAAGGACGGCACGAAGTTAACAAATTGCTCAGCGAAACGCCGCCCGCACTTCCGGGTTGAGGAGCACGACCAGCGACCAGATGCCGATGCCTTCGCCGATTCCACAGCAGCCCAAACAAGAGAGGAAAGGAACGGCTGCCAAGACGGACGCGAACACAGCAAGTCCGTACGATCGCAGCATCATCATTCGGATGGCCCCAAGGGCGATTAAGAGCGATATCACAATAGAAACGCAGCCACCACCCAGCCCGGAGTAGATGTAAATGTTCATGATTGTCTGAACAGACATTCCCATTTCCTTCATTTGCTTGAACTGCTGTGGATTCTGATTCCGCATCGTTTCTTCTAGCTTTTCTGGCGTCAATTGCGTGTAGATGGCGCCGAAGACAAAAGAACCCAGTCCCAGGATCAGGTTCAAGACCGCTACGACCAACAGTGCGATCGCGGGCGGCGATACGCGACCGGCCATCGCGTTAGGGGATGCGGCATACGGATCGCGCTCAAGAGGTGGTGGTACCGGCGCACCCGGCGTATAGCCCTCCGGGCTATAAGGATCGGGCGGATAAGATTCGGGCGGGTAATTGCTCATTTCCAGTCTCCGGGACGGCACTATAGCTCGGGCGCGTTCGCCATATTGTAGGGCGTCAACGGGCCGCGGCCCGGGGTGCCGCATTTAGGGACTCCGCAAGGCCCGCAAGGCAGGAGCATCCGGCGACCGAATCATAATCGCTCCGACCTGATGTGCCGATTGCATGCGGCGGAGTTCGGCCTGCCCACTGCTGGCATTCGAACGTCACTGGACAGGATTTATGAGAGGGTTTAGAGTAAAGCATATAGATGGAAATGTTTGTATCCATAAAGGATACCGTTACGCTGATGAGGAGGTCTGTTTGAGGACGGCAACGCTGGCGGAACCGGCGACCGGATTCCGCGCTTTACCCCTTTCTCCCACTATTCTTGATACCCTCGACCGGGTCGGCTACGCCGAACCGACGCCAATTCAAGCCGCTTGCATTCCTGAAGCGATCAACGGCCGTGATGTTATTGGTCAAGCGCAGACGGGCACCGGCAAGACGGCATCCTTCCTGCTGCCGTTTCTCAATGCTTTTCGTGACAACACTCCGCCCGGTCCGCAAGCATTGGTCCTGGTCCCGACGCGCGAGCTCGCCGTGCAGGTTGCAGAGGAAGCGGAAAAGCTCACGCCCACGCGCGATTGCCGCACCGTCGCGATTTACGGCGGGCAGCGCTTTGCGACGCAGCTGAGCCAACTCCGCAAAGGCGTTAACATCGTCGTCGGTACACCGGGGCGCGTACTGGACCACCTGGCGCGCGGCACGATCACGTTCGACCACGTTCGCTACGCTGTGCTGGACGAAGCCGATCGAATGCTTGACATCGGTTTTCGGCCGGACATCGAGCGGATCCTGCGGCGCTGCCCGAGCGAGCGTCAGACTCTGTTGCTTTCGGCGACGCTGCCTCCGCCGGTCTTGCGCTTGACCCATCGCTACATGGTCGATCCGGTCCACATCAACCTGTCGCCGGCCAAGGTGACGGTTGAGAACATCCGCCAGTCTTACATCACGGTGGATGAGGATCGTAAATTTGAGCTACTGCTCAAGCTGTTCGAGCGCGAAGAGCCGCGCCAGTGCATCATCTTCTGCGAACGCAAGCGCTGGGTCGAAGACCTTTATCGTCAACTTCGGCTTCAGCGCAAACGCGTCGCCATGATGCATGGCGATCTGCCGCAACACTTCCGTAATCGCATCATGCAGGGATTCCGCGACGGCAAGATCATCTATCTCGTGGCCACGGACGTCGTCGGCCGCGGGATCGACGTTCGCAACATCTCGCATGTCGTCAACTACGACGTTCCGGAAGATCCCGAGAACTACGTCCATCGCATCGGCCGTACCGGCCGAATTGGTGCGGATGGCGTGGCGATTGCTTTGTTGACTCCCGAACAGGGCGATCGTTTGACGGACATCGAGATGTTCATCAACAAGCTGATCCCCGAAGAACGCATCGAGGGCTTCGCCGCTTATCGCCCGCGTCCGGCGAAGACCGAGAAGGCAGCGGAGACCAAGCCGGCGGTGCCGGTATTTGGCCGGCGCGTGAAGAAATACAGCAATCGCCCGTGATCTTCGACTGAATACAAGAGGAAGTCGGGTTGGAGTTCGGCGAACTCCAAACCGACTTCCTCTTTTGTACGCCACCCTGAATTACTCCGATTGATTCTCACTTACTCGTCAAATCGATGACGCCGTCGAAGTGCTCCGGAGGCGTCTTCAACGCCTCGACAGCGCGCGCCACGATGGTCAATGTCGGCACGTCATGGCCGCCTTGATGGCCATCCGACAACAGCGGATAGAGCCCGCGGCACGTGTTGACCCAGCGGCAGGCTTCGTACTCCGCCAGTGCGTTTTCGTACATATCGCGGCGAGAAGTCCACTCGGGCGAAGCGGTCTCCGCATACAGCTCGTACAGGTCCACCGGCTCGTTGATGCCGACGACGCGCGCTTTGCAGAGCCGTCGAGTCGCAAAGGCGTTCCCCAGTTTTTCTTGCGTAGTGCCGGTAATCAACAGCGGCACGCCGAAGTGCTTGGTCGCTCCCTCCACGCGGCTGGCCAGGTTCACCGCGTGACCGAGCGGTCCGTACTTGAACTTTTGCCGGCTGCCGGTGTTGCCACACAGTGCGCGGCCAGTGTTCAGACCGATGCCCAGTCGCAGCGGAACGCCGAGGCGGTCCCTCCATTCATTGTTGATCGCCGGCAGATCGCCGAGCATCGCCAGTGCCGCTCGGCAGGCCTTGACCGCGTGGTCGGGCTGATCGGCTGGCGCGTTCCACATCGCCATCAGACCGTCGCCCATGTAGTCGACGACCACGCCGTCGAATTCGCGGACGCGCTCGGTGAGGCGGTCCATCACGTTGGCGACGAGGTTACAGGTGTCAGTCGGGCCGAGCTTCACCGACAGACCGGAAAAGCCGCGAATGTCGCTGAAGAGCACGGTTATTTCGCGCTCCTGCCCCTCCAGAAGGCGTGGATTGCGTTGTAGCTCGCGAGCCAAATCGGCCGAGAAGAATTGCTCGAATTGCACGCGCAACCGGCCGGCTTCCTGCTCTTGCTCCATGCGCGCCAGGCCGACTCCAACGGCCGATGCCAGCAGCTGCATGACTTGCGCCTCGAGGGGCCCGATGCCGATGCCGACGTGCGGATTGAATCGGTTGCGACAGCCGTACACAGCCCCGACCACCTGATCGCGCGGGTCGAAGATCGGCGATGCAACCACCGCTTCAACGCCTTGCAAACTCTCAGTAGTCGACGCAGCGGTTGCGGAGGACTGGAAGAAAGTACGCCGCTCGCGCTCCACTTTGTCGAGAATGGTGAGGCTGAACTCCCGCCCGGGGAGCTCGGCGCCGTCATCGGGATAGCGTGCGTGTGCAGCCCAGCGACCATTGCGGCGCAGGATCACCATGCCCCGATCGAGGCCGACGAGGGAGACAATCGCCTTGGCGGTCTGCGAATAAAACTCTTGCGATCCCGCCGCGGCGCGTTGGACGGCGATGACCGTTTCGAACCAGTGCGTCAAAGTTTCCGGCGTGGGGGTGCGGCCAAGTTCCAGCAGGCTGTGCTGCGCCGGGCCGGATAGGATTTTGCTTCCGTGCGGCGAAGCAACTGTCTCCAGCGGCCCTTCCGCTGTGGTGTCGGCGACAAAGTCGATATCGATCGCCGTTTCGCCGACGACCAGGCGCGTCGGCGTATCGATTTCGCATGTCTGCCCGGTCGCAATGATGTTGTTATCCGCGAGTCGAATGGAGTTTCGCTGGCTGAGATTCTCGACGCGGACGCGCCCCGCTTCCAGCTCGTCGACGCGGACATGATCTTTGGAGACGTACAAGTCTTGAATGATGCAGCGCGGGATATTGTTCCGCTGAGCGCCAC
>Ga0326727_10027356_pt1 | contig 10477 bp, 9 predicted proteins | sample MB2enrmetagenome_FD_207643 | JGI IMG/M metagenome (GOLD analysis project Ga0326727, IMG submission 207643) | Lab enriched peat soil microbial communities from McLean, Ithaca, NY, United States - MB29MY | ecosystem: Environmental > Terrestrial > Soil > Wetlands > Peat | place: USA: New York...
TAGGACTGGTCCAACTGAACAGTGCCGAGTTCAGGTATCGCAACAGGCGATACGTCATCGGCGGGTCGTGTTTGAACAGCCTCTCCAGTTGCGCGTAATTGAGGTTTTCGTGGGTGAGCTCGCTGAACACCTGGAGGTACGTGGACTTCTGCGAGGACACCCGGTTTCCAGTTACAACGGTGGGCACCGCGAAGAAATAGCCCTGAAAGTACGAATAGCCAAGGCGGTGAGCCCGCTGGAACTCTTGCTCCGTCTCCACGTTGTCGGCCACCAGGCGCGTCTGCAAGTGGCTGAACTCAGAGGCAACCCGTTCCTGTTCGGCAGGTCCGGATTGTCGAAAATCCACTTTTACGATATCGGCGAGGGCCGCCAGTGGACTTACCCGATTGATCGCCGATACGTTGTCGAGTGCCAGTTGGAACCCAAGCTTCTTCAATTCCTGGCACCGGGCCACGACAGCATCGTCCATCTTTACCGTTTTCAGGATCTCTACGATGACGTTGCGGGCGGGTAGCAAGAGCGGTACGTCGCTGAGCAGCAGATCCCGATCAAAACTGATGAAGGCAAAACTGTTGCCGACCAGTCTGGCCAGACCAATCGTCATCAGCCCGTTGGCGATAACTTCAGTGGTGGCCACCGCTACATCCGTGTCGGCGGAGTCGTCGTAAAAGCTGGATCGATAGAGAAGTTCGTATCCATACACTCGTCGATGCAGATCCAGAATGGGTTGGCGCGCAATGAACACCTGAACCGGAAGCGCCTGCGGATCGCAGTGAGCCTGGCGTTCAACCTCCCGAGATGTGTCGACTCGCATCCTGTGGCGCCTCTATAGGTTATCTATCGGAGAATAACGGGCGGAACTTGAGAATCAAGGCCAACCTCCGTCGAGGGACTATCTGGTTCCTTACAGTTTCGCGCCCGGCACCGTTTACGTGACGCACCTGCACAGCCGGTTTGGCTGCGCTTCGAACGCCTGGAGCGGTCGCCCGCCGTCCCAGGAACGCGATACAATGCCGAACACCATGGATCTCTTCCAGCGTGACGCAGCCAACCGCGAATTGCTGGGGCGAGCGCGGACCGAGTTCTGCTCCGCCGTTGAAAGATTCGTTGAAAGCTACAGAAGAACGCCGGCAGGCGAGCAGAATCCGACGCGGACCATCACGACACCGGGCAGCCGCGCCGAGCTTGTGATGGTCAGTGACCGTGAGTCACTCGGGGACAAGGCGCACAACGCTCGCATTAAGGTGAAGTTCGAGCCCGCGGTCAATATGGGCGAGTACTCAATAGTCGTTACCGAAGAAATCTGGCGCACGAGAGACGGAGTCGAAACACATCTGGACGACCCCGCTCATTGCTTCACGTTCACCCTGGACACCGAAAGCAGGGAGGACCTTCGGCTGGTGTCTACCGAGTTCGGCACGAAGTCAGCTGCGGAGTCTGCGAGGTTGCTTCTGAATCGCATCCTGAATGCCTCGCTGCATTTTTAGCAATCAGGTTCGAAAGTTTCATAAATCGTCTCGCGGGGTTTGGAGCGAACCGGTCTAAGTAGCCAAACTGATCCTGAACATCCCCGGAGGTTATCGCTGAGTCGGGTCCCCTGTGCGGAACGCATCGCCCCGGCAATTACAGGATCGGCTCGGGCGTTGCAGCGGAATGGCCTGAGGGCATGATGGCGTTAGCGGGGGATGTCGACAGCTAAACGACGCGCCTTTCCGCGTTACACTGGTCCCGCCATGTTCACTCGCCGCAGTTTTCTTCAGACCGCCGCCCTCACCCTGACCACCGCGCAGAGCCGGCTTCCGGCCCAGGACAACTCGGTCTATCGCAACCCCATTCTGGGCGGAGACCACCCCGACGCCAGCCCCATCCGCGTTGGCAACGAGTTCTTCCTCACCCATTCCAGCTTCGACTATGCCCCTGGTCTGCTCATCTGGCGCTCCACCGATCTGGTGAACTGGAACCCCGTCGCCGCTGCACTGCATCGCTACGCCGGCAGCGTCTGGGCCCCTTATCTCTGCGAGTACGAAGGACACTTCTACATTTACTTCCCCGCCGACAACCGCCTGCGCGTGGTCCATGCCGATCATCCGCTCGGCCCCTGGAGCGAGCCCATCGACCTGGGCATCGACGCCATCGACCCCGCCCACATCGCCGAGAACGGACGCCGCTTCCTCTACGCCAACGGCGGCGTAATGGCCGAGCTGACCGCCGATGGATTGCGTGTGAAAACTCCACCGCGCCACGTTTTCGATCCCTGGCCCATGCCAGCCTCAATGCGCATCGAATGCACTTGTCTGGAAGCGCCGAAGGTGATCGAGCACGACGGTTATTTCTACCTGAACGTCGCCGAGGGCGGAACTGCCGGGCCCTCCACCAGCCACGCCGTTGTCTCGGCGCGCAGCCGCCATGCCGACGGTCCCTGGGAGTACTCGCCCTACAACCCCATCGTCCACACTCCCAGCCGTGAATCGCGCTGGCTCTCGGTGGGCCACGGCCGCCTCGTCGATACGCCCGAAGGACGCTGGTTCATGACCGTCCACTCCTACGAAAGCGGCTATCGCGCGCTGGGCCGCCAAACCCTCCTCCTGCCCATCGAGTGGACCGCCGACGGATGGTTCCGCGTCCCCGCCGGCGTAACTGCGGAGTCGCCCATCCCCATGCCCATTCCCGGCACCCGCCAACTGCCCCTGCCCGACCCCTCGGACAACTTCACCAGCGCAGAACTCGGCCTGCAATGGGCGTTCTGGCACAACTTCAATCCGGCGCGCTTCACCACCGGCCAGGGTGTGCTGAACTTGAAGGCGCGCGGCACTTCAATGTCCGACAGTCCCGTTCTCACCACTCCGGTCGGTGGCCACTCCTACACCGTCGAAGTTGACGTCGAGATCGCCCCCGGCTGCTCCACTGGCCTGCTGCTCTTCTACGATCCACAGCACGCCACCGGAATCCTGTTCGACGGCGATGGCATCGGCGTGCGCCTGGCCAACGGCTACGTCCCCAGCCGCCAACAGAAGGGTGCAACACGTGCTACTTTGCGCATCGTCAACGACAACCAGGAAGTCGATTTCTACTCCCGCCTCCCCGGCCAGAGCTGGCAAAAGACCCGCGAATCGGCTGAAGTGAGCGGGATGCACCACAACGTCCTCGGCGGATTCCTCGACCTGCGCCCCGCCGTCTTCGCCGCCGGCTCCGGCAGCGCCAGCTTCCGCAACTTCCGCTACTGGAGCGAAGCGAAGGCGCCAGCATAGCGGTGCGCCGTTCTTGCTCAGCGCTTCACCGTGCCTCATCCTCTTCGCATATTTTGCAGAGAGAGCGGCCTGCCGCGCGCGTGAGACAGCCGGGCACAGAACCCAAACCGCGGGCGGTCAAGATGACGCCGTTGGAACGATATTATGTGTTATCGGAAGCGTTTGTTGCGAAGAGCACGGACAAGTTACCAAGCCCGATACGATGGCCGTCCCGCCATTCAGTGTCAATGTTTATGTGTTTGCCGTAGAGTAGAGGAGATCGATGATAACCACGAAATTGTATTGTGTGATCATGCTGGGACCGGCGCTCGCTTTGGGCCCGAGTCTTGCGGCACAGGTACCGACCGAAGTGCCTCCGGTGGTGCCGGGCGCAAAACCCGTAACGGTGGAACACATCAAGGTTCACGGGAAGGCCCTGGAAGGCAATCTGGAGGGCGACGCCGTCGATCGTGACGTGTTCGTCTTCCTGCCGCCCAGCTACGCCACTGAGCAGGACCGGCGTTACCCGGTAGTCTATGCCTTGCACGGTTACTCGATCGGCGCCGAGCAGTGGACGCACGAGATCCACATGCCGCAGACCATGGAAGGCGCTTTCGCCCAGGGCGCGAAGGAGATGATCGTCGTTCTGCCCGATTCGAAAACCGTGCACAACGGTTCCATGTATTCGAGTTCGGTCACCACGGGGGATTTCGAGCGGTTCGTCTCTCACGATCTGGTTGCCTACATCGACGCGCACTACCGCACCATTCCGGAGCGCACCAGCCGGGGCCTCGTCGGTCATTCCATGGGCGGCTATGGCGCAACGCGTATCGGCATGAAACACTCCGATGTGTTCGGCAGCCTGTACATCATGAGCCCGTGCTGCCTGTCGGCCCGTCCCGCGGGCCCCGCGAACGCTGAGCTGGAAAAGGTGGTGGCGGCCGCGAAGACGCCCGCGGATACGGCGAACCTGCCGTTCTTTTCGCGCGCTCAGCTTGCCACGGCGGCGGCATGGTCGCCCGATCCGAAAAACCCGCCGTTCTATTTCGATCTGCCGACGAAAAACGGCGTGGCGCAGCCGGATGTGCTCGCAAAATGGGCGGCGAATGCACCGCTGGCGTTCATCGACCAGTACATCGGCAATCTGCGGCAGTATCGCGCCATCGCCATCGACGTTGGCGACCAGGACGGACTGAAGGCCGACACCGTCAAGCTGCATGAAGTGCTCGATACGTATGGGATCGCAAACACCTTCGAGATCTATCACGGCACCCACACCAGCGCGGTCGCCGATCGCTACCAGAACCACGTTCTGCCATTTTTTGGCAGGAGTCTGTGCTCCGGCGCGAGTTGCGAATGAGGCTTCCGTGAGATCGCGAAGTCTTTGGGCGTGCAGCCGGATAAGAATCATTATCACTAGCTGTTTTCGGTCCGGGCCTCAGCTCCATCTCACTGGCCGGAGGATGCGATGTTGAGCGTAAATGGCTGGCTGATCCGGTCGCCCACCAAAAGATAGAAGTAGCAGCAGGACACCACATTGAACTTGATCTGACTGAGTCCCGCCACCAGATTCAGTGCAGGGCCCGCGTACGATACTGGTTGTGGCGTGCCCGTCAGTTCGCCTTTCACCGTGGTCGTGAAGGCGTAAACTCCGGCTGGAAGCACGTTGCCGGGCAGCGGCAGCCCTACGAGCGCGCCATCGGCCTGAGGCGGAGATATGGGACCGAGTCCGGCGGCGAAAATCGAGACAATCGAACCGAGCTGCGCGGGATTCTGTGCCGAGTTAACGCTTCCATCCTGGTTGAGTGCTGCCGCGTGAGCGCCATCCACTGTGAAAACCCCGGGATCCGTCTGCGCAACAGGCCACGTCAGGCAGCCGGTTTTCGTGGCATTGTTCCAGACACAGACCTGCGTTGTCTTTCCGGGTGTGAGTGACCAGGGGACCACCGCATTGATCTGGGTGCCTCCAACCCACAAAAGCGGGGCTGGTGTTCCATCGAACGTCACTTCCATGTCACCGGCCTGTGTTGGGAAGGGAGTTTGCGGGGAGGCAACAGTCTCAACACCCTGCTCCGGCCCCAGCTCGTTCCCGAAGAGCGTGACCATCCCGCCCGGCGCTATCGGATCCGTGAGGTAGTCGGCGGGATTCCCCATACACGCAAACGGGTCCGTCTGCGCACTGGCGTTAGGAGAGAGACGCACGAGGACACTTGCGGAAGGTCCCCCGGCGAACGGACCGGCCTGGGTGGGCACGAAACCGGCGGCAGCGGAGTCAATCAGGTAGATGGTTGAGCTCAGGCCCGCTGCAATCAATTGAACAACACCGATACCATCCCCAGGAACATAGCTCGTCTGAAGCAGTGAGCCATCGGCGGAGAACACGCTGAACAATTCGTGGTGGGCAGCTTGCGTGCACGTTGCAAGGCTGTTCCGGACCGGATACAGGTACGTTGTGGATCCGGCTACATATGCATTTCCACCTGAGTCCACCGCGACGGCGCCGCTCGGCGACCATAGGATGGTGGTTGACTGGGTTACGGCCCCGGTAGAGTCGAAACGCTCCAGCAGCCCGTTCCAGTTAATATCGGTGGCGTACACGACTGCATTCCCATTCGGATCTAAAGCCACAGGTCCCGGTTGGTTCCCCGCAAGACTCGAGTAGAAACCGGCTGAGCCGTTGGGCGTGAGCCGCGCGAGAAAGATGCCGTCACCGCCGTATCCCGATCCGGCAACGAAGGCGGCGCCCGATTGATCGATGACAATGGAGGTGGGCGTGCCCACCACCGGCGTCACGTAGTCTTCCGCGGTTCCGGCCGCATTCAACCGGATCACACCTCCATCGCTCGTGGTGGGACCAAAGACTCCGGCAGAATAAGCACGGCCCTCGGAGTCAACCGCCAGAACCGGCCGACCTGTCAGGCCGACCGGCGTCTGCCATGCGAAGCCCATCCCATCCGAGTTCAGTTTTGCCACGAAGACCGATGGATTCGCAGAAGTTTGCCAGGGCATCACGTACACCCCGCCGCTGGGATCCACGGCCATTGCGTCCGCCTCGAATCCGAGATTGTTCTGCCAGACGATCGTCTTTCCATCCGGCGACAGTTTTGTTACGCAGGAAGGAGCCGACGCTGCACTTTCGCAGGACGACAGAATGTAAAGCGCGCCGGAGCTGTCCGACCCAATCTGCGTGGCGTTCGGAGGGCCCCACTCGCTGTAATCCACCCCCAGGAGGAATCCGGAGGACTGCGCCAGTCCGGCAGCCGCGCTCAACAGCGCCAGACAGAACACCGTTTTTACGAGCACGAGGCTTGTAATGCACGCCGCCTGCCATGGAATCATCAATAAATTCAGCGCGCATTCCCGATGCCTTGTGTCATTCCGCCTCGGACGCGCACCGGCTGGGGCCGGAGCCGAAACGCTTGTTCGCGCCGTTGAGCCGGGCAGGAGCACGGCCAGTGGACTTCAGCGCCCGGCTCCAACGCATCCGATGGGTTTACGATCACCTGGTCGAGCGCGGACAGACGTGCACCACTTCCGCCGAATAGGGTTGGCAGCGCAAATGCGCAAGAGCAGGTCGCACCGAGCTCTATTTGGTGATCCCGATTCGTGAGTGGGATGACGCGCGGGGGGCCGGCACTGTCGGCGAAATGACTCAATGATTCCTGGAGATGTCGGATATGGACGCGAAGTTCCTGTAACCTTGATGGGATCGTGTTGCTCTAAGGGGAGGAGCGGTTCGAAGGTCAACCTTCATCGGGCGGCGGAAGCGAACATATGCAGAATCGCAAGTCTGCGATGCAGCACGGCCAGGCGCCTGCCAAGAAAGCGGGCGAATTCCTGATCGGAGCCGACCGCCGGGCAACATGATTGGAACATCTCGAGGAAAACGTGGCGGCAACTGGCTTGAAGATTGACGCAAACAAACTGCAGGAACTGGGCCGCATGGCACGCGCCAGCCAGGACGGGGAACCATGCCTTTGGTTCCAATCGATGGCATCAATGAACAAGGCAGGCATCTTTCGACCGAGGAGACGTTATGAGTGAATCAGTTAAGGGAAAGCAGGACCCGAAACGCAGGCAAGAGGCTCCGTTGATCACGCCCACCGACCTGAAAGCGGAGGCGAGTCGGGATATCGCCGGAGCCATGAACGCCATTCTCGCGGACGTGTTCGCGCTCTACCTGAAGACCAAGAACTTCCACTGGCACCTGAGCGGGCCGCACTTCCGCGATTATCACTTGTTGTTGGACGAACAGGGCGACCAACTCTTCGCGATGACAGACCCTATCGCTGAACGCATCCGGAAGATTGGGGGCGCCACGCTCAGGTCCATCGGCCATATCGCCCGCTTGCAGCGGGTATCGGACAACGATGCCCCATACGTCGAGCCGGAGGACATGCTCGCAGAGTTGCGGGAGGACAGCAAGGCGCTCGCCGCGCGCCTGCGCGAAGCGCACGGCGTCTGCGAAGAATACGACGACATTGCAACCGCCAGCCTCATCGAGGTTTGGATTGACGAAACGGAGCGGCGTACCTGGTTCCTGTTCGAGGCAGGCCGCCGCAGCGATTCTACCGGGCATTGAAACACCGCTCGATTGAGCATAGCGCCCAACGTAAAGTCAGGCAGCGGAATGCACCGTCGCCTTCCGAGTCGCGGAGTCGATAGAGGCTTGCGCCGGTTTCGCATGGGTACAGGCCAGTAAACGCAAACGCTTGCCAGTGCGAACGCCGGGGTTATACTTCGTCTCTGCGAAACCCTGGGTTCGTGAAGTAGACAAAACATCATAGGAGGAAAACATGGCGCCGACGGCACTCTCCAGACTCGGTTCCGGAAAATCAATCGTCTGGGCAATTCTGCTCATCGCCTTCGGGTTTCTGGCGATTGCGCTCCCCCTCGCGACCTCGTGGGGTGTGGTCGTAGTCATCTCTTGGCTGATCGTCCTCAGTGGCGGATTCCAGTTCATCCATGCCTTCCAGTCCAAAGGGATTGGGAGCGTTGTCTGGAAACTGCTGGTGGCAGTCCTGTATCTCATCGTTGGGCTCTATTTCCTGCTCAATCCTTTGCTGGGGGTCGCCGCATTCACGTTAACGTTGGCGATCTTCTTTGTTGCCGAGGGGCTGGTGGATCTGGTGACCTACTTCCGGAATCGCAGCGCCGGAGGCTCCGGCTGGATTCTCGTCGACGGCATCGTCACCTTGATTCTCGGTCTGATGGTTTGGCGGCAATGGCCGTCGAGCTCACTGTGGGTGATCGGGACGTTGGTGGGTATTAGCATGATTTTCACCGGCACCACGCGCCTGATGCTCAGCGTCGCGGCCAGACGCCTGGAGCACGGCACTGCATAAGAGGTGGACTGGCGGAGGGAGATCGAACTCTTCGACGGGGTGAGTCGACGCACCACGTCCGTTCAGGATGAACGATGTCAGGAAGGGAGAGAGACACATGCGGTTTCCTTCGAGAAGGACATCAGACCGCTGTTTCAGGCAGATTGATATCGACCACATGAACAGACACAACGTTCCGCTCGACAACTACACATATATGTCGGATCCTTCAAACGGTTACGGCAATGCTCAAGCTGTCGAGGACAGTCTCACAAACCATTCCATGCCTCCCGGCGGTCCTTACTGGAGCAATGAGCAGTTGATTCTTTACAAGCAGTGGAGAAGCCGGCATGCGATGGAAACAAATTGAGGATGAACCAAAGGTGTTCGCGCTAATCTTTGAGACTGGCGATGAGATCGCAAGCGCGCTGCACCAGTTCTCGAAGGAACGGGGTTTGGGGGGAAGCAGCTTCAAAGCCATCGGCGCTCTTTCTTACGCTAAGCTCGGTTGGTTCAACTGGGAGACGAAAAGGTACGATCCGGCCAGCGTTCTCCATGAGCAAGTGGAACTGCTTTCGCTGATTGGCGACATCGCCCTCAAGGACGGAGAGCCGCAGGTGCATGCGCACGTGGTTGTGGGACGCTCCGACGGGACCGCCCACGGTGGGCACCTCCTTGAGGCTCGCGTGCGTCCGACATGCGAATTGATTTTGACCGAGAGTCCGATTCATCTTCAGAAGAAACTCGATCCTGAATCGGGAATAGCGCTGATTCAAATCTGAGAGATGAAGGAGTCACGACGTTCCTGCCGCGCGGAGCCTCGGGGAGGCGTGTCGCCGACACGTCTTCTCCTGACCGGCAGGCGACGCCGATTGGGCGCGTATGCCACTTTCGCTCATCGATACCCGCGCAGTATGGGTTGGCAGCGCAAATGCGCACATGCCTGTGGAGTTATGACAAGTTATGACACCTTTTGAAAGAATCACCAAGAATCATCGGCTGGGCTTCATCGGCCTCGGACACCTCGGATCGCCTATGGCGCGCCGGCTTCTGTCCGCGGGGTTCCCGATGGTGGTCTACAATCGCGACATTAATAAGACCAAAGAACTGTCCGCTCTGGGCGCCGAAGTGGCGCTCGACCCGGGCAAGCTGGCGGGCGAGGTTGATGTGGTCTTGTCCTGCCTGGTCGACGGAGCAGCCGTAGAGGCTGTCTACCTGGGTGCAGGCGGCGTCCTACGAAACGCCAGACGTGGCGCCCGGATTATCGAGCTGAGCACGGTGGCTCCGGAAACCTCTCGGACGCTCTATCGGGCTGCCCGCGAGTTGGGAATCTCCGTACTGGATATTGCCGTCTCCGGCAGTACTCCTGTCGCCGAGGCCGGGACGTTGACGCTTCTTGGCGGCGGCGATCACGAGGACTTCGAGGCCGCCGAGGCGGTGTTCGCAGCCATCGCGAAACAGTGGTTCTATATGGGACCGAGCGGCAGCGGGGTGGCCATGAAACTGGTAGTGAACACCCTCATGGGCGTCGGCATGCAGGCTGTGGCGGAAGCTGTCGCCCTGGGTGGCGCGCTGGGACTGCCGCGCGATCTGCTCTTCGAAACGTTAGCAAAAACCGCCGTTGTTTCACCCGTGCAAGTCGCTAAGCTGGCCAGCACAAAACGGAGCGACTACACGCCTCAGTTTCCAATTCGCCTGATGCACAAGGATTTCGGATTGGCTCTAAGCGCCGCGAAGCGCGCGGGTCTTTCGCTGCCTGCGGCAGAAGCGGCGGCGGCTGTCAACGCCACGGAGACCGCGAGCGGCGGTGAAGAAGATTTCTCCGCCGTGGTCCGCCGCATGGAACAAGAGATTACGGCGGTGAGTTTCCTGCCGCCATCTGCATAGCAGCGAATCGCTCATATATCTCGCAACAGGAGGAATCCA
>Ga0326727_10027357_pt1 | contig 10477 bp, 9 predicted proteins | sample MB2enrmetagenome_FD_207643 | JGI IMG/M metagenome (GOLD analysis project Ga0326727, IMG submission 207643) | Lab enriched peat soil microbial communities from McLean, Ithaca, NY, United States - MB29MY | ecosystem: Environmental > Terrestrial > Soil > Wetlands > Peat | place: USA: New York...
GATTACCTCAATGCGCGCCCACCACCTCCTTTTCGCGCAAATGACAACTGAGAAGAATCTGAGGGAAATGCATGTGGCGAATGACCGACACCGGATTTCACGGACGATAACCGATGTACACCCGAAGGTGCTCTCAGGATTGAACAGAGAGAAGCGAAAGATATGGAGAAAGACGGCCGCATGCCAAGGACTCCCTTCGAACGCAGAATGAATCGTCATCGTTGCCCCTGCCGTTGTATAGCAGGTCTATAACAATTCTACCAGCATTAATATATGTCCTTGTAAACAGTCAAGCATGATTGTGAAAATAAACATTTGCGTACAAGGCCCAGGATAGATGTGCCCGGCTATGGTGGTACGGAGCGGTTTAGTTCAACCACATGTAATGGCGCATCGCCGAGGAGGCTCTAAAAAACGTGGTTACAGGAAGATAGACGTACTTTATTTCACCGCAAAAATCCTCATGCCCGCGGCTCTTGCGTTGCCGGCATCTACGAGATGAGAAAAACCGGTGCACATGCCGGCGGGCATATCTGCCCTTACCGTGAGGATTTATTTCGCAAGCTCAAAACCGGTCATTTCGGGCATAGTTTGGTCAACTACGAGACAGTCCATAGAGGTATCCGGACTGATGCCGGTCTTGTTCTTGACAGAAGGGGTGGCAACAGTTATGTTACGGTACTAGTCCATAGAGGGTTTAGGTGGTTGAAACGGCTCCAATAAGCGGAAGCGCAGGCCTTCAGAAGAGGGCCGCGAAAGGTCCTCTCGGGATCTCTATGAGAAAAGGGGTTGCCCCTAAAAGCAGATGAGGTGAAGATATGTGGGAATACACGGATAAAGTCAAAGAACATTTTCTCAACCCCCACAACGTGGGGGAGGTCGAAAATCCGGACGGTGTCGCTGAAGTCGGCTCCATAGCATGCGGCGATGCTCTCAAGTTCTCCTTCAAGCTGGATGAGAACAAGAGGATTCAGGAGGCCAAATTCAAGACTTTCGGATGCGCCAGCGCCATTGCCTCCGCGTCCGCCCTGACGGAAATCGTGAAGGGAAAGACTCTTGAGGAGGCCCTGCGGGTGACGAACAGGGACATCGCAGACTACCTCGGCGGCCTGCCGGAAGAAAAGATGCATTGCTCCGTCCTCGGACAGGAGGCCCTTGAAAAGTCGATCGCGAACTACCGTGGCGCACCGGTAAAGGAGCCCGGTGAGGAGATCATCTGCGAGTGTTTCGGCATCACGGATAGAGAGATCGAAAAGGCAGTGAGGGAGAACCGGCTCACCACAGTGGAACAGGTGACCAATTACACCAAGGCCGGTGGCGGGTGCGGAAACTGTCACGACAAAATCCGCGCCATCATCGACAGGGTGTCGACGTCGGCCCAGCCGGTCGCGGAGCCGGCAGCCAGGCCCAAGCTTTCAAATCTGAAAAAGATCAAGCTCATCGAGGAGGTCATGGAGCGGGAGATCAGGCCGTCCCTGAGACACGATGGCGGCGACATAGAACTGATCGACGTCATCGGCGACCGAGTCATTGTGGCCACACGGGGTGCCTGTGCCTCGTGTCAGGCCTCGGAGGTGACACTCAAGGGCTTTGTGGAATCGAGGCTCAGGGAACTGGTCGCACCCGAACTCATAGTTGAGGAGGAATCCCGATGAAAACGGTCTATCTCGACAACAACGCCACCACACGGGTCGCGCCCGAGGTGATGGAGGTCCTCGTCCCCTACCTCGGAGAGTATTACGGAAACCCCTCCAGCATGCACTCTTTCGGGGGCCAGGTCTCGAAGAAGGTGAGGGAGGCGCGGGAGCAGGTGGCAGCGCTGCTCGGTGCGGAGCCCGACGAGATCATTTTCACGAGCTGCGGCACGGAAAGCGACAGCACCGCAGTACTGTCCGCCCTCAAGGTGAGTCCGGGGAAGCGCCGTATAGTCACGAGCAGGGTGGAGCACCCGGCAATCAAGGCCCTTTGCGAGCGGCTGGGGAAGGAGGGGTACTCGGTGACCGAGGTCCCCGTCGACAGCGGGGGAAACCTCGATATGGATGAATACCGGAAGGGCCTTACGTCCGATACGGCGCTGGTCAGCCTTATGTGGGCCAACAACGAGACCGGGGTGATCTTCCCCGTTGAACAGGCAGCCGACATGGCCAAAGAAAGGGGAATTCTCTTTCATACCGACGCGGTGCAGACAGTGGGAAAGATTCCGGTCAATATGAAGGAGAATGTCATCGACATGCTCTCCCTCTCGGGGCACAAGCTCCACGCACCCAAGGGGATAGGGGTTCTTTACGTGCGCAAGGGGACGCCCTTTTATCCTTTCCTCATCGGGGGCCACCAGGAAAAAGGCAGGCGGGGCGGGACGGAGAATGCCCCGAGCATCATAGGGCTGGGAAAGGCCTGCGAGCTCGCTGCCCGAAATATGGAAACCGAGAACACCCGTGTGCGGGACCTTCGGGACAAGCTCGAGAACGGCCTCCTTAAGGCGATCCCTTTCTGCCGCGTGAACGGGAACCGTAGTGCCCGTCTTCCCAACACCACCAATATCAGTTTTGAGTTTGTCGAGGGCGAGGGGATTCTCCTTCTCCTCGACCAGTTCGGTATCTGTGCCTCTTCCGGCTCGGCCTGCACCTCCGGATCTTTACAGCCTTCTCACGTGCTCCGGGCCATGGGGGTCCCCTTCACCATGGCACACGGCTCTATCAGGTTCAGTCTCAGTGTCTACACCACGGAGGAAGAGATCGACGTCGTCATCGAGAAGCTCCCGCCCATCATCAAGCGGTTGCGCGAGCTTTCCCCCTATTGGGGAGAGAACCAGGCCTGCGCCGTTTAGGGGAAAGGGTCTTCAGGAAGACAGCCAAGGGGACAGTGGGGCGGCCCTGAAGAATTTGGCGAAGCGATTCTTCCCGGCCGGCAGAACGGCTGGGCAAGGGGCTATGAGGGCTTGAGCGCCTTTTTCCAACCGGCCTTCCTCATCCGCTCTGCGCGGCTGTTGCCCCATTTCCTGAACTCTTCGAAGTATTTCTTCACGTCCTTGTCTCTCAGCCTGATAATTTCGTTCCTCTCCCTCTGGAGATCGACCACATCGGTAGGGGTCATGCCGGTCCAGGATGCCCAGCCCTCTAGGAAGAGGAATTCCGGGGTGATCTCCTCGGGACTCTTATGCGCGTGCTCGCCGTAGAAGCGGGCCACCTCCATATCGTACTCGATGATCCAGCCGTTGTCCTCGATCATACTCTCCTTATCGAAGGACACCTCCGGCGACTCTTCCGGACAGTAGACCGCAGCCACCACCTCTTCCGGTATGATGCAATCTATGGACAACCCCGCTTCATGCTTGCCGCATTTGCACGACCTGACCGACATGATCATCATGTGGCACCACCTCCTGCGCGTATTTACCCTCTATTCTAATGGTGATTCCCCGCGGTTTCAAAGCACGAGGGAGAGCCCATGGAGTCGGGTCCTTCATTGTAGCGTTTATCCCCCTTTTTGATGTCAGGGCGCGGCTCTATCGCTTCATCACCCCATCAATGAATCCGCCGATAGCTTGCCTTTCGTTCGAGGGCAGCAAGCGGACACTCTTAGGAACTTAACTTTAGCGACCTTCAAGGGAAGCCCCCAGCAGCGTAGTGGACTATCGTGACAAATTCCCTGCTCCCCGTTTCGATAGTCTCCAACTTGCAAGCCCTTTAGCTCCCCCCTCCCATGAATCCATGTCCTCCGCTTTTGTTTAAATTGCAAGCCGAAAATACCATGAGATCGAGAAGTCTCGTTATGGCCCCACCGCGAAGCACCGATTGCGCTCTCCTACGAGCCAGCCTCGATCACCCCGAAGGAATGCTGAGCGGGGTCTACCCCCACCGTGAAGGAATAAGGGCCGCGTGGGCGTCGCCGGAGATGCTGTCTCTTTTCTTTCCCTCGGAATTATGATAAAACGTGCGCCATATATACAAAGTCAATGAACAATTTCTTATTCAGCATATCTCTCCCCTTTCGCTGGCTCCGTAAGTTCCATCGAAAGCGAAAGCTTCTTTATGGGGTCAATCCTGCGTCTTCCCTAGGACTTGAGATAGGGCCTCTCGATAAGCCGGTTATTAAAAGGGGTGAGGGACGTCCTATCTTTTATGCCGATATAGCCTCCAAAGAGATTCTTATGCAGAGGTGCCATGACGATCCGAACGTGGTTCTTGCCAATGTTCGCCATGTCGATTTCGTGTGGGGCAGCGAACCATTGAGGAAGACAATACCTGCCTCTTTTGCCTTCGATTACGTGATCGCCTCTCACGTCATAGAACACGCCACCGATATGATCGGCTGGTTGAACCAAATTGCCGAAGTTATGAAACCTCACGGCATTCTCTCCTTGGCGATTCCTGACAAAAGATTTACCTTCGACCGTGAAAGAGAGACGACGACAATTGACCAACTGGTGGAAGCTCATGCGGTCAGTGGGATTTCCAAAGATCAATCGGGCGTTTCTTGGGCTCACAATTTTGTATTTACCTTTGATACCTTCAGGGAAATTGTGAGAGCCCTCTGTTGTAACGGCACAATACCTTTTCAAATCTTGGCCCTCTATCGACCGGTTAGATGGTCTTTGGAGTTCATCGTTATTTTACAACGCTTGTAAGAAACATATTGCTATTGTCATACGCTATTCGCGTCCGGAATCGGCGCCGGCCAGGCCCCCCAGGAGCATCGAGGGGTACAGGAGAGCCCAGGGGGTCAGGCCTTTCCGGCCTGTTGCCCAAACCCTGGGCCGTAAAGCGGATGAAATAGAGAGATGGAACACACTTTGAGCACGGCTTCGTCCAGTTTTTGTTCGTTCTTTGACAATTGATTTGACAATTGAATAGTACATGCCTTCCCTGGCCTCCATGCAGTATAATCCGGTCATTATCACTTTCTTGAGCCTCTTACTGCGTTGTCTCTACCCCAAAAATATTTTGTCCGGCCATCTCGTCGGCGCCGGTGTGCGAGCCTTCCCAGTGGTCGATGATACTGAAAAAGTAATATTTGCCCCCTATCTGCTTTATCACGAAGACGCCGTCATGAATGCCGTCGGATTCTACCGTCGTATACGTTATCAAGCCCGGTGAGGGCTGGGAAACGAGGTTCAGCGTGGTGCCGGCGCCGGTCTGCAGGGTGCCTGAGTCGAGGTCGAGGAACGATGAGCCGTTGATGGTCGTGCCGTTCGCTACCGCCTGGACCGCGGACGTGTCGGGGGCGGTATACGACGGATCGCTGAAGTCCCGGATCGACATGAAGCTCCATCCAATGAAAGTCCTACCGTTTTTCAGGAAATCCGAGAAATCGACAGGAGTAGAGGCATCCGCGCCGACCATGCTGCCTTGTCCCCTCGGCAGATCGATGAAGAAGAGACCTGAAGGAGTGAAGGCGACATTAAGGGTGCGTTCCAGCGAATCGGTACCGGTTATCACGCCGTTGCTGCACGTGGCGCCTGTCATCGTAAAAGAGGCCAGCGGCGTGCTGCTGAGATAGTAAGGCTGGACCGTCATGTCGTAGGAGGTGCCCGATACGGTTATTTGAGCGGTCCCGTACGCGGAGCCGACGGAACCCGCACCATTGGGACAGGTGCCCTGAGCATCGCCGCCCGAGCACCACCCCTTGGGGGGCACCATTATCCAGTTGAACGAGCCGCTCGATGTCGGGCACGCGCCCTGCGCGATTGCCATGACCGGGGGGTTATTCGAGCCGACGTACAGGATGCCGTCGCCATTGTTGAGCTGTGCGAATGGACCGGGCACGGCCATGACCATGGTGCCCGGTATCTCTATCTCATATGCCGTAGCACCGGGAGTGACGACGGGATCGGTCGAGGCGGTGTAAGTAAGCTTCGTGAAACCCGTGGCGTTGCCTGCGAGGGCAACCGCAGTACCGCTGTAAGTATAGCCGGTATGTTCGTTGGTGGCGGTGAATGTCTCCGCCCCGCCGCCGGCCGTCGTCACCGACCATGTCCAGAAATCGCCGGCGGTCTGAGTGCCCACGTAAGCGTTCGTCGTCGATGCCGGTGGAGTGGTGCCTCCGCCGCCTCCACCACCGCCCCCGCCTCCACCGCCGCATGATACCAACAGGACCGAGATAATGACCGTCGCCGCACAAACAAAACATATTTCGGATCGTCCTTTCATGGGCGGTGCTCCTTTTGAGGAATTCATGATGAACCTCTCTACCATGCCTCGCAGCCTGCTCAGACTGTACTTACGGCCCCTCACGGTCGATATGAAATTTCACTTTTCCCGAGTCCGCAAGGCACTGTATACTTGTTGTATTATCGGAAATCTCTTCCTGGTTGATAAGCCCTAAAGCGCTCAACTCATTCCTGCCGGGGCAATCATAGGGGGGAGGCGGGGACATTCTGAAGCATCTATCAGGCTCACCGGGCAATGATAACGCCGGGAAAACACCGGGCGGACCTGCATCATTCCGCCCATTCGCGAAGCACCGATTGCGCCATGTTCCTATGGATGCCGGATTTGGCAGCCGGGAAGTTCAATTTCGGCTGGAGGGGAAGAAAGGCGTGGAGCGTATGAGTTCAGGTGTGAGGGGATGGCGGGTCTCGCTCGCTCCACGGACCTCCATAAACTCCAGGAAGCATGCGGGCACCGGGGGTCAAACTTAACCCCACCTTCCCCCCTTCTCACCCTGGTTCAGTCGGCCGCCGATGACCCACTGCAGACGCGCCTATATCGGCCGGAGCGCCCTGTGAGGCACGCGGCCTCATTGCCCAACGCGAATGGCCCGCGCTTCTGCGCGAAAAGGGGTCCGGGAAGTGGTGGTTGCGCCATAGCTTTTTATTGAGTTGGATTCGCTTACGACCAGCTCATCGATGATAATGCCGTTCGCGCCGGCCTTCCGAGCCAGGTCCTCAAGGTCGGGGACGGCATCAGGAAACAAAAAAGGTTGACCCGCACTACCGGGATTACGGTACGAAATCGTTCCGACGACCCTGAAAGGAGTGGCGACTTCTTTCTCGGAATAGTAGATGCGCACCGGATAATTTGGCGGCAGCGGACTGAGCGCGGTTGAACCGATAGGGGTAAAGCGCGCGGTTGAACCACTTGAACCGATAGGGGTAAAGTCTACCGACGCACACCCCGATAAAAGCACTGCCACGATCACGGCGCAACAAATCTTCCGGTTGAGAAGCATGACTACCTCCTTGTCAATGAGAACCTGAAGCCGAACATATCCTCGCGCACCCGGCTTCCGTCAACCCCACTATTCTTACCACTTGAAAGAATGCAGTGCAACAGGAAAAACAAAAATGTGGATGACGGGAAGTTGTCCTCAAGGAGACCCCCGGTTCCCCTTTCCCCTTGCCACGCCTGCCGTGGTGAATTACCCTAGTGTCATGGCGGCCGGCCTCTTTCTTCCGGGCCGAATGAATGGGGGCAGGAGACCTTAGCTTCTCCCATGCGGTGCCGCCATGGGTGATAGGTGAAGTTATATGTCGGGACAAGCGGGTATGGGTATAGAGAGTGGAAGGGCACGTTCTATCCCGAGGGCATCTCCGCAAGAGAGATGCTCCCCTTCTATGCGCGGCACTTCAACGCGGTTGAGATAAACAACACCTTCTATCGCATGCCGAACCGGGCCCTGCTCGGGGGGTGGGCGGATCAGGTTCCGGACGGGTTCGTCTTCACGCTGAAGGCACCTCAGGTCATCACCCACATCAAGCGCCTCAAGAACGCGGAGCAGGAAACGGAGCACCTGATCACCACTGCGGGGGTCCTGGGCAAGAAGTTGGCCGACTCTCGCTCGCGATATCGGGCGGCTGGAGGCCTTTCTCAGTCTCCTTTCCGCCACGATGGCAGCATTCGAATTCCGTCACCCGTCATGGTTTACCACCGAGGTCTTCGACCTCCTGAGAGAACGACGGGGTGCCCTCTGTGCGAGCGACCGCGAGCCTGCCCCGCCACCCGATGTGGTCAGTACCGCCCCCTGGGGCTATTTACGCCTTCGCCGGTCAGGGTATTCGGGCGCGGACCTTGCCTCCTGGCACAGGAAAGTCGCCGGACAGGGATGGGAGGCCGCATATGTCTTCTTCAAACATGAGGAGAAGGCAGAAGGCCCGGCAATGGCAAAGCGCTTCCTTGATCTGGCGGGCAGCGACCGTTCCCTTCCATGATTTGCCGGAGTTTGCCCCACTGCCCTCTTTGAAATAGAGGATCGCTGATTTCAGGAAGCGAGTATTTCGCCCACCTACGAAGGGCAGGGGATTGAAAGGGCTTGCCCGGATTTGAGGGGCGCCTTATCTCCCCTTTTAATGCAGCACTGGTTCGTCCCCACTCATCAATTTGCTCCTCGCTACAAATGAGCTATTTCTAGATTGCCCAGCCTGCTCGACAGGTATTGACCAATCAATCTCCTGTGGCAGCGATCGGGCTTGTCCTCGCTACACAGCAGACAACCGTGATCGAGCAGCTCTCTGCTCATCGAGTCTTCGACGCGCCTTTGCTTCAATAACGCAAAAAATCTTTCCTCGTATTCCTGCCATGTGAGCCGGCGCTTTTTGTACCCTTCCATAATCTCATTCGTCGGGCAGAGTTGAGGCAAATGAACATAGTCAATTCTTCCGATTTCCCTCAGGAAGTATTCAATGTCCGGCCGCTTCGCGAAGCCGGCCAGCTGCGAGGTATTATTGAGCCTTACATCAAGAACACACCTGATCTGGGCCTGTCTCAGCTTCGAGAAGAACTCCTCTGCCGTCTTCTTGGTGAAGCCGATGGTAAATAACTTAGTCACAATCGACCCTCCTCTTTGATGGTTGTGGTCGGAGGGGGACATTCAATTATTCGATAACGGTTGTCCTCCCCGCCGGCATGCACCGGCCTTGCCCCGACCTGTCTACCTCACTATTACCACTTCGAAGAAAACGGCGCAACAAGAAAAATAACTGGAGTTTCCCGAGTTTTTGTCCCGCGGGACGGGAGCGCTCCCGTGGCTCCCACCCACGCCCAACGGGCGCAAGCACCGGGGGAAACCCACGGGGCGCCCGGGTCATCTCATTCGACTATTTCTGAATAATGAGTTCTTGACAGAGAGCAGAGAAAAACATACAGTTCAGATAGGGAAAGGGTCCGGCCCGTTCCTCCTTTGGCAGTCACCCCGGAGAGGGGCGATTCGTGACATGGTTTGGCGGGTGAAAGGCTTTGGCCCGTTGGTTGGGCATCGTGTTTTACGCATAAAGCTCAGACCGAGACATAAGAAGAAAGCAGCCGGCAGGTCCGCGCGCTCAGGCTACGCCTTGAGCCCCGCGGGTGCCTCTGCACGCGCCTGCGGAGCACCTCCGCGGGCTGCGTTGAGCCCATGGACGGATGAGCATGCAGGGAGAGTCGTTACGGGAGGAAGTGCTGGAGAGGGCGGAGACGCTCAAGGTGCTGCCTATGCCTGGGGCGACCATCAAGGTGCTGGCCGGGCTCATGGGCGACAAGGGCTCGTCGTTCGGACAGCTCTGCGAGGTAATCAAACACGATCAGGCCATCACCTCGAAGCTCATCAGCATCGCGAACTCTGCGTACTACAGCCGGCGGTCCCGCATATCGAGCCTCGAAAGGGCGATGGTCCTCATAGGCCCCGAGGGGGTGAGGAGCATAGTGACGTGCATGACCTTGCTCCAGGATACGGCCCATCGAGAGCCCCTGAGACAGCAGGCTCTCGCTGCCGTCTGGGCCCATTCCCTCAAGGTGGGCTGCGCGGCAAAGATGCTCAGCCTCGCGACCGCGACGGAGGACCCCGAGGAGGTGTTCACCGTGTCGATCCTCCACGACCTGGGTAAAGTCGTCTTCTCCCTATACGGGGAGGAGTACCGGAAGCTGCTCATGGAAGCCCGGAGAACGGGGAGAGATCTTTCCAGCCTCGAGAGGGAGCGATTCGGCATCGACCATCAGGAGGTCGGTTATGTCATGTCGAGAAAGTGGAGGTTTCCGGAAGAGTTCTGCGCCGTTATCCGGGGACATCACGGCAGGCCCCCCGGACATGCTCCCCTCCTCGGCCTCGTCAGCGCTGCCGACGCGTTCTCACGCGACCCTGAAGCCGACGTGGGAGGGCAGGGCATAATCCTCCGGAGGGAAAAAGCACGGATAGCGGCCGAAATAGAGCGGATCAGCCGCCTTCTGGAGATGGATGCTCCGCCATCGGGAGAAAGGGCCTGATTCCGCCGGTCTCTCGTTGTTCAGGCTCGGCGCCGGGCGGAACAGCCTTGACAAAAAGCTAATCCTGGGGTATCCATGCTTCACTCGATGCAAGCGGTAGTGGGTGCATCTGTGCCGACATCGACACGCCCCTCGCTTCTGTGTGATAGGGGAGACCCTTTACGACACAGGAAGCAAAATGTGCATAAATAGGAGCATTTCCTATTGCTTTTTTCGTCAACTCAAGATAACATGTGAGACAATAGGCCCTGGAGATGGAACACAAAGAGAGGAAGAGGATAGAAGAGATCATGGCGGGAATG
>Ga0326727_10027360_pt1 | contig 10476 bp, 9 predicted proteins | sample MB2enrmetagenome_FD_207643 | JGI IMG/M metagenome (GOLD analysis project Ga0326727, IMG submission 207643) | Lab enriched peat soil microbial communities from McLean, Ithaca, NY, United States - MB29MY | ecosystem: Environmental > Terrestrial > Soil > Wetlands > Peat | place: USA: New York...
CCGCGCCCTTTCCTTTACCCTGTCGATGATCCGCCTGTGGCCCAGGTGGATCCCGTCATAATTGCCGATCGTCAGTACCGGGTTCTCGAATTTCTCCCGGATATCGAATGATTCAAAAACCTGCATCTTCACCTCTTGACATTGGACGCCTTTTCTCTATAATGTAACAAAGCGCCGAAGTGGCGGAATTGGCAGACGCGCCAGGTTCAGGGTCTGGTAGGCGAACGCCTGTAGGGGTTCGAGTCCCCTCTTCGGCACCACTATTCCCACGCCGGCCGCTGTCGAGATTCCGCAGGATCAGCGGAAAATTTTGCGAAGGTCCTTTTCGCTTCACGCCAGGGGATCGAGGCCTTCGTTCATGCTCCCTGTCCGGTAGCCCTTCAGATCAAGCGTCACGTAGAGAAAACCCGCCTTGTTGAGGGCATCCGCAATATCGTCCTTCAAGGCCATGACCTTATCGAAGTCTTCTTCCAGCACCTCGATCCGGGCAACCTGTCCGTGGTACCTGACCCTCACCTGTCCTATTCCACGTGCGCGCAGGAACTCCTCGGAGCGCTCTATTTTCTGCAGTATGTCCGCTTCTACCCTGGTCCCATAGGGTATCCTGGAAGCGAGGCAGGCCAGCGACGGCTTATCGTGGGTTGGAAGCCCCAGTGCCTGCGAGATCTGCCGTATCTTTCTTTTCGTCAAGCCCGCCTCCAGAAGGGGACTCCCGATCGCCAGTTCTTTACCCGCACGGCGCCCTGGCCGGTAATCTCCCTGATCGTCGACATTCGACCCTTCCACGACGTGATCAAAACCGCGGGCCCTCGCGACCTCCCAGGCCCGGCCAAAAAGGTGCTGCTTACAGTAATAGCACCGCTCGCTCGTGTTCCGGAGGAAAGAGTCGTCGCTCATCTCGTCAGTTTCGATTACCTCGTAGTGTGCGTCACAGGACGCGGCAAAAGCGACCGCCTCGTCGATTTCGCGCTCCGGATACGTCTCCGACCTTGCAATGAGGGCAACGACACGATCTTTTCCAAGGGCATCAAGGGCGGCCTTAAGCAGCAGCGTGCTGTCCACGCCGCCCGAATAGCAGACGACAACCCGGCCGAGGCCCTGCAACACTGCCAGAAGGCGCTCGTACTCCTGTAAAGCATCCATGTGGGTACTATACCACAATCCCGTTGTGTTCGACACCCCGCCGGTGCTATAATGGAAGCATGCCTCTCGCGTTCAATTCCCTTAGTCACGGCGAGATTGCCTTCGGCTTTTTCAACGTAGAAACAGACCTCCTCATACTCGATTCCTATTTCATGTTCGCGTCCGATTTCTGCAGCCACGTCGCGAACCTGGCAGAAGGGCCGGCGGGAGAGCGCCTTCAGATGGAATGGGAGGTCTACACACTCAAGGAAGAGGAGATAGGGAACCTGACGGGGGCGGTGCATGGGATGGACCCGCGCGGCTTCATGGGCGACGTATACCGCAGATTCCCCTTTCCCGGAGATATGAAGGCGTTTCGGCAAAACCCCGAGGGCGCAAAGACTCAAGCAGCCGTGAGGATGATGATCGAGCGGTATGCAGGGGCCGGGCGCGTCACTGTTGCTGTCGACGGCGCGGGCTCTACCATAGAGATCGGCGATTATCTGTTCAGCAGGGAGGAGTTCCACAACCTGCTGCGATACCTGTGGGCCGGAGGCTATCCAACCTGGAAGGCGGGGGTGAGGCCCGGCTACGTGACCGGTATGAAGGAGCGGATTATCGCGTCACGCCACCCTCTTTTTGATGACTTTTCCGCGTTTATTTGATTTTCCGTCCAGCCGCAGGTATAGTAAAGAAATGCAGGATGAGCTTTTTATGGAGATGTGCTTGAACGAGGCTGCCAGGGCCTTCGAGGAGGAGGAGGTGCCGGTAGGAGCCCTCATCATTGCGAAAGACCAAATGGTTATAGCCAGGGCGCACAACCTCACGATCCGGCGCCGCTCGCCTCTCGCCCACGCGGAGCTTCTCGCAATCGCACAAGCGGCAGAGGTGCTGGGAAATTATCGCTTGACCGGCTGTAGCCTTTTCGTTTCAAAAGAGCCGTGCCTCATGTGCGCCGGCGCCATCCAGGAAGCCCGCATAAAAAGGGTCGTCTTCGGGTGTTTCGACACAAAAAGAGGCGCTTTTGGCTCGGGGGCAGACGTCAACACCCTTCCCTCGAACCATAAAGTCGAGGTCCGGGGCGGCATCCTTAGAGAGAAAAGTGAAAGCCTGCTTAAAAAGTTCTTTCAACTACGGAGGGATACCGAAGTGGTCGTAACGGGGCCGACTCGAAATCGGTTGTTCGCCTGATAAGCGGACCGGGGGTTCGAATCCCTCTCCCTCCGCCATATAATGGCATTGATTTCAAGTAGTTAGACATCTTAAAATCACTTCCCTTTCACTTCTGTTTTCTCACTTCGAAGTGCCCTCACCCTGCCCCTGTTATTGACGAGATCGCGTAATTTCTTTATGTTCCCGTGGAAATACCTCTCCGTGCTCCGTATGTCCTTATGCCGCATGAGCGCTTTGGCCTGCATCGTGTTCGCGCCCGACTCGCTGACCTGGGTGCAGAAGCTATGTCTCGTGGCTTCGTACATGGTGACCGGCAATTCCGAGAACTTTTTCCATCTCCGGTATATGAACTTGTATCTGTACCCTCTCTTGGTAACCGGGTTTATGAATAGGAAATCATCGGGGAACTTCCCGGCGCAATGTTTCACCGCGATCTGCCACGCAGTTTCGGACAATGGTATCGGCTCCTTGTTTTTCCCTTTGGTCGTTTCGACCAGTTTTGCGCCGCTCCACGTCCTCTGAATTAGGGCCATGCCCTCTTTAAGATCGAAGTCCTTCACCTTCAAAGCGCACCCTTCTCCCGGCCTTAGACCCGTTTCCATCATGAAGGTGAAGATATCGGCGTGCTCGTCAGGCATTCTCATAAGCGCCCCGTCCTGGTCTTCCAGATCGACCGCTATCCTTACTTTCGCATCCTCGCCTTTGATTTCCGGCCACACGGGCATTTCCTTTATGACGCCTTTCTTTCTGAGCCACATAAAGAAAGCGTGCAGCCCGTTAAGCACATTGCGCCTTGTGTGCAACTTCTTTGTCTTCGGCAGATCGTCCTTGAACTTCTCCAGTTGTTCGAACTGAATTTCCCGGACATCCCACCCGTTGAAGTACCCGAAGTACACGCGGTTATAGGAGCGGTACGATTTCAGGGTCTCCGGGGAGAACTCGTTCCCCCGTTCCTCTTCGGCCTTCTGTTCGAGCCACCTTTCCATCATGTTTTCAAACCGCCGCTCCCGGACCTGGTTGTCTGAGAAATCGACAGGGTTAAAGGTCCGGCTCCGAATGGCCTTGTTGATGTCGATCAGCTTGTCCCTTGCCTTCTCGTAGGTGAAGACGTACCCCTGTTCGTCCCGCCTGTACTCGTAATATTTCCCCTTCCAGTACACCTGAACGAGACACTTGTAGTTGCCACACTTGCATACGCCGTCCATCTTCTTCCTGCAACGGTTACACAGGATAAGCCCAGTCATGGTTACACCCCCAAGTTTTAGTTGATCTTGAGTGAGTATAGTTGACTCGTCCGGGCCTGTCAAAGCTACCTCTCGCGTACCGTCGTTGATGCAACTCGGAAGCGCCCGGGGGCCGATTGATAATAGTCAGGTAGGTTCTCAAAAAAAGGTTAGTGTTTTTGGCGGTAGTTGGTCTCTTTGATATTTTTATCTCTATGTTCGGCTCTTAGCCGTTCCCTGTAGTATGATTCCCGCCGCCGCTCCATTTTTTCTAAGGTTTTTTTGACGTTCTCTACTTCTTCTTTGTATCGTTCTGTGTTTGGCAGCGGGGCATCGATAAATGTGATTAGGGGGATATAGGCTTCCAGGATTCTGAAAATTTTGTCTCTACGGACGAAATAATGAATGATTTTTTTCATTCCCCACACCCGCAGGGTCTCTCTCGAAATGCCAAAGGCTCCCGAGATACCCCCAGGCGATTCCATCTGGTATTCATAGGCATCGAGTATGAGGTACATATCAGCGTTAGAGACCGAGTGATAGCCCCTGGGATACTTCGTCAACACCCATTGAAGCTCTTCGGTCATCCGTACCATACTACCCTCATCCCTTGCCCTTTGACAATTGTCAATCTACATTGTAAAACGGGTCGATTGTAGTTGTCAAGATATTTTTTTGCAGGGAGACGTTTTTTGCAACCGGACTCTGACCACACGACCGCTCAAGAATTTCATCTATCGCTCACGCTCCCCCTGCAAACTGAAATCGCTAGCTCTTTCCAGCCCGAAGCAACAAAGAACTCACTAGCGCCCTTTAAATTGGAATAAGACTCTTCAACAATGGAAGGATATCCCTTATCTGAGACAGCACCCTGTATATGAACTGCTTGCGATTCAGATAATGAATTGATTGTAAGGGCTTAAATTCTTCCTCATTCTTCTGTTTATCCCGTTCCAATGTGGCGACGATTTCCCGAAAATCTATGATAACCTGTTCGGCAGACGCCCCTTGCAATGGCCAGAGAACATATTCAGTCGGAGAGCGAAGGTTGTCGAAGAACAGTATACAGGGCAATTCACCTAGATCCAGGCCCACATACCGTGCAAATGAATACGATTCCTTCATTTGTCTTTCTAGAAAATCGTCAATTTCATGTGAAAGATCAACCCGCTTTCGTTCCGAGGATGAGTAATATCCTTTCACAGCCAGCGCTTTTGAAACGTTACGACTATTATTCTCTATCCAGTCCTTCGGACTTACCGGCCGCGTAGATAGGGTTTCGGAACCTGGTACACGCATCCTCGGAGCAATCAAAAGGATGGATTGTCCTGTTAGTGTATCTAACTCGTAAAAAAGGCTCAGTAATTTTGGAAATAGGTCCTTGTCGACCGGCGTTGCTAAAATGAAAGCAAAGACGGAAAACGACGAATGTTCTGCCGAGTAGCTTGCTTGCTGGAAGGCATAAGAAAATGATGCTAAATCAAATTCAACAAAAAACATGACCACCCCCTTGTCCCGAGAACTGAAACTGTTCCCGCAAGCCTTGCCACTTGTAGCACTAGTCATAGGCTCGGTCGAGCGAAATCTAGCCCTTCAGGAAGAAGCCCACAGAATTACGGCCTGCCCGTTGTCAGTAATACCCACTCCTGTAACCTTATCTCTTTTCTTTCTTGGCCACAAAAAGCGTGAATCCTCCATCGTCGTCCGCCATAAACCGAATCTCCTCATTTGAGATAACAATACCTATGCCACTGACCTTACTGGATGTAAGTATGGTACCCCGATCTATCTCGGCACTAAAGACCATCCCATCTCCCATCAAGGTCCCCTCAAAGGTGATCTTTTGATTAGGAAGTACCACTGCTAATAAGGATCGTGGTGGGGGTGGTGGAGCAAGCGCAAAATTGCTATATTGAGATGATTCGTACTCTCTTTCGTGTTTACCCGTAAGGCTATTTGACGAAACACGTATCACACGAAATTCTTTGAGCTTTTCGGTGTCGGTAATCCACAAGCCATCGAGGTCTTTATAGTCCTCGATCACCGTAAAAACGGCTCGTGCAAAGTCAACGGCGAAATCTCTGTAATATCGTACCCTGTCCGCTATCGCCTTCTCTTCGGTGGCTTCTTTTTCCAAAAGGCTTTTCAGTTCTTTCGAGTAAAAATCCACATTTTCGTGATAATCCTTCTCTTCTCTGGCCTTGCCCAGTATGGTCTCTGCTTCCCTGTAGAACCCTTTTTCTATATAGAGCCGGGCCATATTCGCCATTGCCAATGTGTTTTTCGCTGAGGAAGATTCTACAAAGCAATCTACGGCCTTGCCTGGGAGCTTCAGGGATTCGAAGCATACTCCAAGATTGTTCAGTGCCGTTGAATGGTCCTCAGATTTTAGATATGTTGAATAATGGTATGCCTCCAAGAGATGTTTAGATCGCTCTCCATAGTGATAAGCGAGTTCGAATCGAATGGAGTTCACAGGGTCATATTCAAGGACCAACTCGCAAAGGGCCGCATACACCAAGAGCTTTTTCTCTGCCTTGTAAGCAGCACCCAGAGTTCGGCACAGGATGACATTTTGCTCCGATGTATTCGTCCCTGTCCTCCGCAGCAGCGGTAAGAGTTTCTCCTTTGCCAGCTCAATCTCTTTTATTCTTAAGGCTACCTCTGAGGCGAGAACCGTCAGGGAAAACTTCACGCCGTAATCATCCGTTCTATCGACGTAGGCCTCAACTATCTTCAGAGCCTCTTTCCCCTTATCGTAACGCTCATAGCAGTCCACTATGGCCTTGATTGCTATATAAGAGAGAAACGTATTTATCGAGCGATCTGCGATTGCCTTCAGTTCATTAAGCCCCGCGCTACCGCCCACGAAATACATCTTCTTATAGAAACGAATCTCAACGAGGCTTGCCAATTCAGGTCTTTTGAAATCTGTTACAAACTCTCTGAGCTTTTCTTCAGCTTCCGCGAAATCCTTTCTGTCAAGGATAGCAAGCACGTCTGCAAAATTAGGCTTCTCTTCTAGAAGAGGTAACCCAACGGATTCCGTCATCGCAGGCGGAGGCGCGGTCGTTGCTGCTATTTCGAGCATTTGGCCAGCGGACGCAAGGGGCGTGCGGTTCGCGATCTCAGAGGTAATTATCTCATTAAGGGTCGTAAAGGCATCATCGAGAGTGTCGGCATCGAATCTCACGAACTCATAGTCAGCGTTCAGACCGCCGGGTATCTGTAGACCATTCTCTATCATGAACACTACTTTCTTATCCCGTCCAATGGCATAGCCACTTTCTTGAATTATCCAGTTCGAAGTGGTCCAGTTATCTTTTTGGGCGAGGCAATAGCCAAAAGGGAGTTTTGCGGTGGTTCGGCAGGTGATACTGCGCTTTGTAAGTATACCAATGAAGATGTTGTTTCTTTGGATTTTCTCTTTTACTTTATCTGATATCGGCCTAATCTGCGCCTTTTCGCCATCCTCCCACTCAAAACCTATATCTTTCAACGAATCGAGGTGCTTCTTGATCTTTAACCAAAGTCCTATCTCTTTTCCTTCGAAACTTCTTCCAATGAAGGCAGTTAGCTTAGGCATGTATGCCTCACATGGACTGCAAGCTGTTCTTTCATTGGCGCGGCAAAGCAAAAAGGAATAAGCAACTTTTTTCCACCCTGCCTGCACCTTCTTACTTCCGCCGTATCTGTTAATCATTACCATTAGTATCTTTCAAGCGCAAGGAAAATCTCTCAATGCTCTCTTTCAGTACACATGAACCGCACGAACCACCCTTATTTTCGTGCAAGAACCCTTGACAGCGTCATTATGCGCTTTTGACTTTCGATGTTCAGGTATACGAAGGTATCCCGGCCCTGATCGGCTATAGTCTTCTTGAACCTCCGCGCCCTGGAAGTGACCTTTTTCCCTTTCCTAAGGGACCGCCGCACGAGCCGACGAAACCACGCGTCTTCGGAATCCGTCACCTGCTCTATAATCGGCTCAGCTTGAGGGACATCACCTATCCTTCCCCAAGCCCTGCCAGCGTTCTCAAGGTGAACGTCAGAGGGCTTCCCGGTGTATTTCGTGACATACTTCAGGGCAGTGGTAAGATTTTCTATGAGCCTGTAGCTTTTACGGTGTAAGGCCACCTCCAGGGCTTCTCTATGCTTTTCCTTATCCTCGATATGAGTACAATCTACCCACATTAAGGCCAGCTCTGCGGCGACATCGTAAGGGTGCCCGTATCCCTGTATACCCCCGATCAGACAATGATTATGAGGCAAGTCCTCACCGATCAGCATGCCGCTCTTTCTCCGTTCCCATTCTCTCCTGTAGACCAGCCAGAGAGCCTGATATTTCCTCTTCACTTTCTTTCTGAAAGCGTGCATTACCGCCGTATTCAATTCTGCCCTTTCCTTTTGTGCTTTTCCGATCATCGCAAGATCGCAGAATGTGAAATCTTGCCACAGGGTAGGGTGTTGACCCCTCGGAATCCTACTAACCATCTTTCGATAATTGTTCGCCGATTTATTCGAGAACTCCGTGATCTTTCCCCTCTTGATACAGGATGATTTTCCCGGCACTATCCTCTTGTTTTGCGTTCTTATTTCTACGTATCCAGGAAAAAGATTCAAGTGACGGCCAAATATGGCACTTTTACAAGCAGGGCCATATGCACTGCCTCGGGACTTCGCGTCGCGCGCTGGACTGTGAGTGTCCCCGCGCTCCTTGGGCCGGGGGAAAGAGCGTGTGTTTGATTGTGGTGGATATTTTCCGGCGTCGGCCCGGCCCCCGTGCTCATCCTTCCGCGCGGGAGGCCGGAGCCGTGCCGGAGCAAGACCGTCCGATGTTCTATGGCGTGGCTGCACCTATCCCCTTGCCCTTGGAGGCAGCGAGTGGTACAATTTCTCGCATACCTGCCGATAGGCAGGGGGTGGTCACTTCTGATTCACTTCTGAAGTGGCTGGAAACCGAGGAAAGAGAAGGAGGGAATAGGGTTCGAATCCCTCTCCCTCCGCCATTTTTCTGCCGTTTTTCCCAATAAATACGCCATTTGCAGTTTTCAAAAGGGTGTACGTAAGGTGTACGTTGGCGATAATATTAACCTTTTTACAGTGGCTTTTTTCACGTACAATATAAGGCTTGCTACCTCCCCTCTGCCTGTTCTGAAATGCGGCCAGTGTAAGCGACGAGGTCATTGTCCTCATATCTATCGGTAGTACACCCTCACCCTCCTCTCGTCACAACTGCGCGTTTTTGAACTCTTATCGCTATGACCGAACGGCCTCTGTAGCCCTTCGCCGGCTCCCGCGGCGGCAGTTTCGGCCGCCGGCCAGAGTCATCGGGCACGGCTTCCTGAAAGCCGCATACCGCGTTGGTCACAATTCATGCACCAGCGGAACCGGCAATGGTGCATTGTGCCGTGAGGGTAGAGTCCTGCTCGCTGCCGCATTGGCCTTTATGCCCAAAATATCAGACGCTTATCTTTGCCCGATCTGATCCAGTCCTGACGAATGGGGTGCTTAAGCATCTCCTCCAAAGAATTGTGTGTAAGACCCCCCCTGACAAATGAGGAAAGGAGTCTTATAATTTACTTAATGTTAGGAATGGTTCCTAATTGACCAGCGTAACCAAAGAATTAATAGCACGACAGCTGAAAGCGAAGGGGTTGAAGCTTACCCCTCAAAGGCTGGCCGTCATCGAGGTGCTTATCGAGAAGCAGGACCTCCATCCCGGCGCCCGTTCCGTGTACGAGGAAGCGAAGAAAAAAAGGAAGAGCCTGAGCTTGTCGACCACCTATGCGACACTGAAAGAGCTCTCCCGCCTGGGCATCATCAAAACGCTGCAGTTTGATTCCATGGAGAACCGCTACGAAGGTAACCTTGAAGAGCACCTCAATCTGGTCTGCGAGCGCTGCGGCAAGATCCTTGACTACAAGGTACCTCCTGTTGCCGACCAGCAGGAGATAGCGAAGAAAACCGGCTTCTCGGTCACGGATACCAGGCTGGAGTATTATGGGTATTGCAGGGACTGCCAGGCAAAAAACAAAAGAGGGAGGGGGATAAGCGTGTCCCCGCTGTTCGACAAATTCACACAGAGATAAGGAGTAAATATCATGGATCAAGAAAGAACGGGTAGAGATCACGAACACACTGCCGGCGGCGGCACGACGAACCGGGACTGGTGGCCGAACCAGTTGAAGCTCGATATCCTGCACCAGCGTTCCTCCAAGTCCAATCCGATGGGTGAGGGTTTCAACTACGCCAAGGAGTTCAAGAGTCTCGACTTGGAGGCCGTGAAGAAGGACCTCACGCAGCTGATGACGAAGTCTCAGGACTGGTGGCCGGCGGACTTCGGTCACTACGGGCCTTTGTTCATCCGTATGGCGTGGCACAGCGCCGGCACCTACCGCACCGGCGACGGACGCGGCGGCGCAGGCCACGGCAACCAGCGCTTTGCTCCCCTTAACAGTTGGCCCGACAACGCGAACCTCGACAAGGCGCGCCGGCTGCTCTGGCCGATCAAGCAGAAGTACGGCCGGAAAATTTCCTGGGCCGATCTCTTGATCCTCACCGGCAACGTCGCTCTGGAATCGATGGGTTTCAAGACCTTCGGTTTCGGCGGCGGGCGTGAGGACATCTGGGAACCGGAAAAGGACGTCTACTGGGGCGCAGAAAGCGAGTGGCTCGGAGACAAGCGCTACGCCGGCGACAGGGAACTCGAAAATCCCCTCGCCGCCGTTCAGATGGGCCTGATCTATGTGAACCCGCAAGGCCCGAACGGCAACCCGGACCCTATGCTTGCGGCGCAGGATATCCGCGAGGTCTTCGCTCGCATGGCGATGAACGACGAGGAGACGGTGGCCCTCATCGCTGGTGGCCACGCCTTCGGCAAGACCCACGGCGCAGGCGACAAAAAGCATGTGGGACCAGAGCCAGAAGCAGCTCCGATCGAGGAGCAGGGCCTGGG
>Ga0326727_10027361_pt1 | contig 10476 bp, 11 predicted proteins | sample MB2enrmetagenome_FD_207643 | JGI IMG/M metagenome (GOLD analysis project Ga0326727, IMG submission 207643) | Lab enriched peat soil microbial communities from McLean, Ithaca, NY, United States - MB29MY | ecosystem: Environmental > Terrestrial > Soil > Wetlands > Peat | place: USA: New York...
TACTGTTCCCTGAAAATGCGGTCCGTAAAACCTGAAACTGGTCAAGCAGATCGGTAATGTTGAAGATATCACCTTCCGTATGATTTATTATATTATAAGAAATACTGGCAAACAACTCTTCAGGGTTTTGCATACTATTCCTCTTCCACATCAGAATGGCAAACGCGATAGAATCCATAAAACAATTTTGACGCTTGTAATCGTCATTTCAACTGAATGAGATAACCGTATTAATAGTAAAGCGGAACTTTTAATTGACTATCAGGATATTCGGAATAGTATGCTGCGATATTCCTGAGACTGATGTATAAAATGGATAGCGGGTTAGTCCAGAAAGGTGATTCCTTCACGGATGGCATATTTAATGAGCCCTGCAATGTTATCAATATTGAGTTTATTCATCAACTGCTTTTTATACACTTCGATGCTTTTGATGCTGACGCCCAAAATAACAGCGATTTCTTTCAGGCTTTTCCCTTCGGCGATCAGTTGAAGCGTTTCCATTTCCCTCCGGCTGAGTTTCTTATGCTCCAAAGTCACCGACGTGATTTTGCTCTTTCCGGTATAGTCGTCCAGAATGACCTCCATCACTTGGTCGCTGAAAAAACTTCTATTTGATCGGACAGCCCGTATAGCCTGGATCAGTTCCCTGGACGCGCAGCTTTTCAATAGATATCCCGTTGCACCGGCTTCGAGTATCCTCTTGATATACCTTTTGTCAGAATGCATCGATAAAGCGATGATTTTAATACCGGGTTGAATCATTTTTATTTCTACGGCCGCGTCAATCCCGTTCAATTCCGGCATGGAAATATCCAGGATAACGATGTCCGGTTTCATTTCTTTCACTATGAACAGAGCTTCCCGACCGTTTCCGGCCTGCCCGACGACTTTCATATCTTTCTCTGCATTGATGAGGGCACTCAGGCCTTCCCGGAAGATCTGATGATCGTCAGCCAGAAGTATTCGCATTTCCATTCGTATCATTCCTCTGCTTTTTTGGCTTGCTGTAGTTCGATCGGCACCTTCAGTGTAATGATTGTACCTTTACCGGGAACGGATTTGATGGTCATAGAACCATTCAAATGCCGCAGTTTTTCCCTGATGCTGAATAGTCCGTAACTTTGACCGCTGAAACCAACCCTATTCGTCGCGGAAATATCGAAGCCGACTCCATCGTCTTCAACGGTAACCATCAGCATTTCCCGGATTTTCATGAGGGACAGCCTGACAGTCCTCGCCTTCGCATGCTTGATCACGTTGAACAGCAGTTCCCTGATGCCATGATACAGGAATATCCGCATATCTTCGCCCATTGCTTTCAGGCCGGATTGGCAGGAAAATTGTACATGGAGCTTTACTTTTTTCCGGATATCTTCCACCAACCATTCCAGAGCGGCCTCGATCCCCAGTTCATAAAGGACGGGAGGACTGAGCTCAAAAAGCAGATCGCGTGAGTATACTACTGAATCTTCGAGAAGTTTCCCGATGCTCAAGACGATTTCCTTTGCTTTCCCATCCTGTACCAAAAGTTCCAGCTCTTCCAAGTAGTTGAGGGAAATGGCCAGATTTTGTATAACGTAATCATGAAGTTTGTTGGATATTCTGCGCCTTTCTTTTTCTTCTATCAGTGTCATTTCCGAAGACATCAGCCTGAGTTTTTCGTTCCGCAGGTCAAGCTGCTGTTCCAGCAGTAGAAGCTGATAATTCTTAGTGATTGCTTGTACTAGTTTTTTCATTTCGAGGGGTTTCAAAAGGTATTCATTGATTCCTATGGAGATGGCTTCCATCAGGTAAGGAGCGTCGCTGTAAGCAGTTGTTACAATTATTCTGGCGGCTGCATTCATCTTCTTGATACCGGCAGCCATGGATAAACCGCTCATCCCAGGCAACTGTATATCGGTGATGGTGATATCAGGCCGATATTTTTTGTAAAGAGAAAGTCCTTCCTCGCCGTTCGCTCCGCAATGAATCGATCCGATTTGAATACCTGGTATTGTGATACAGCTCAATATTTCCCGGATATTTTCGAGCGCTTCCCGGTTATCTTCTACCAGAAGCAGACGGACTGATATCCCATTCAATTTTTCTTCCACAGCATACTCCGCGTCATCAAAGGATCGGCCGCGACGTTGAGTCCGACATGCTTCATCGTGACGATGCTGCGCACTCCGGCGAAAACGGCACCGGCGGCGGCTTCAAAAGCCACCTTTTCATTGGGCGCCCATTCAAGATAGAGATCTTCTTTATGAAACGCCAGGTTTTCGAGTATTTCCGTCGACGGTGTTCCCGGATAGCTGACGGCGGCGCTGACGGCGGCTTCACAGGCGCCTCTTGCGATCGCTTCATTGCCGGATAATAGCTCGGGAGACTCCATAATTCATGTCCTTTCGCATAGATTTCCAACCGATAGGGTGGCTGATGGTTACCGGAACGGCTTTCTATTAACTAAACTGGTTATATTTTACTGTGAAAAAATAAAAATCGCAAAAAGGAAAGCTTAATTTTTCCATCTGAAATTGTCTCGACAGTTATATACACCCGATCTTGAAACTGCATGGTATGGCAACGGGTTGATCCATGGCGATTTTATCTGCGATGTAACCATGTGTCTGTTTTAGAGTCAGTAGATTGACAATATTTTCTAAGGTTTTATTGCCAAATCTAATTGTATTGATTATAATGTAACCTCAACGAGGAGGTGCCGATGAGAAAAGAAGGTATCGGTAAAAAAGAACTGGCGGATATCGTCTACCATAACCGTCAGGTAGAAGAAATGCGTCTGACCCGCAAAGAAGTGGCCATCCTGATGGACACATTCCTTTCCGCGGTTAAGGACACACTGACCGGGTTGAGCACGGGCGAAAGAATCGAACTGCGCGGTCTCGGTTCCTTCCAGGCGAAGGAACGCAAAGCGCGAACCGCCCGCAACCCCAAAACCGGTGAATCTGTCAAGGTGCCGAAGCGCAAGACAATTACCTTCAAGCTCGGTCGCGAAATCCGCATATCCATCAACGCGAAGAAAAAGTAATTCGCCACTGCCGAAAAAGCCTCTCTTACGGGAGGCTTTTCTTTTTTTGCATTTTTTTCTCATTTCGTTGACTTTCACGCTTTGTTATGGTAAAATATTTCTCTCAATGAGGACAGGTACCCGAGTGGCCAAAGGGGGCAGACTGTAAATCTGCTGGCTAGCGCCTACGGTGGTTCGAATCCACCCCTGTCCAAAGACTCCCTTCCGAGCATTCCTTATAAGTCAATCAGATCTGAAAAAACCAAAATAGGGTGAGTCCAAATTGGCGCCAATTTAGACTACCTGTTCCGCTCTTGCTCCGAACCCTCACTCCCCCGCGATCTCCTCCCACTTCGCCAGCCCGTTGGCGATGCGGTGCTGCAGAAACGCGTTCTTCGGACTTTCGCCGTAGACGAAGGTGCGCCCGAGGCTCCGCAGGCGGTTTTTGAGCCAGATGATCTTCTTCTTCGTGACGGAAACCTCCTCCATCGGCTGCCCCGCGAAGGCGGTCAGCGGTTTGGGAACGAGGGGATTGATGTCCACGATGATCTCGGGAATATAACCGAAGGTCTTCGCCTGTTCCTGCGACGCAGCGCGAATCTCCGTCACGAGCTTCACCATCTCCGCGAGATCGCTTTCGTCCTCGCCTGGAAGCCCCACAAGGAAATAGAGTTTGAGACGCTTGATGCCGACGCGGCAGGCGCGGCGGACGGTCTCCACGGCGAGGTCGTTGGGGATGAACTTGCGCACGGCCTTCTTGAGACGTTCCGACGCCGTTTCCGGCGCGATGACGAGGGTGCGGTTCTCGTTCTCGATGATCGCGGACAGCATTTCGTCGTCGAGACCCTCCACTCGGAAGGCGGAGAAAGAGAGGCGAAAACCCTTTGCGTTCAGGGTTTTCACGATCTCGCGAAATTGAGGGTGATTGGTGAGCGTCGCGGCGACGAGACCAATACGGTCCGTGATTCCCCGGTAGCGTTCCGCCGTTTCGAGGATGCGCCCGAGAGGGACGGGCGTGTACTCCCCGTAGGCGCTGCCGACCAGACAGAAGGCACAGTGAAACCGGCAGCTCTCAGACACCTGGATAAGCCCGATATCGGCGAACTCCGCGCCGTCGGACAGCACCACCGTGTGCGGAAGGAATTCGCTCTTCCCGCGGCAGTAAGGAAGCGTAGATTCCGTGATTTCGTCGAAAATACGGATACCCTCTATTCCCCGGAGAATTTCCCGGGCGCCGGCGTTCCCTTTGCTTTCCATCAGCGCGTCCACAAGGGGCGGCAGACAGAGCGGTGCATCCCCGCACGCGATCGCGTCCGCGAAACGTGCAAGGTAACGCGGGAGAATCGATGCCCCGATCCCGCCTACTGCGATGAAAGGCCGTTCGCGCTTCGCTGGATCGAGCGGAATGCCGGCCTTCCGAAAGGCCGCGGCAAGGCCGGGAAGGTCGCCCTCGAAGGCGATGGAAGCGAAGACGGCGTCGAAAGACTCCAGTCCGTGACCGCTCTCGACGGTAACCGCACGTCCGTTTTCATCCAGAAAGGCGCGTTCCACCTGGATCTCCGGCCGCGACTGAAGGAGATGGTAAATCGCCTGGAAGCCGAGGTTGGACATCCCGATACCGTAAGCGTTGGGAAAGAGAACGGCCGCGCGGAGGCGGGAACGGTCCTTCGGATAACGGTAAAGAAAGCGTTCGGTCATGCGTGGTTGCCTTCGACGGAAAAGCCATTCTGTTTGACGAACATCGCTTCGAACTGGGCAGAATCGACCGGGCGGCTGAAATAATAGCCCTGAAGCAGGTTGCAGCCTTCCTTTTTCAGGAACTCGAGCTGCACCCCCCGCTCAACGCCCTCGGCCGTTATGTCGAGATTCATGCTGTGCCCGAGGGAAATGATGGCGGACGCGAGAGTCTCCTCGCGGGGTTTTTCGCCGATTTCGCGCACAAAAGCGCGGTCGATCTTGAGTGTGTGAATCGAGAACTGCGACAAGTAGGAAAGCGAGGAATAACCCGTGCCGAAATCGTCGAGTGCGATACGGATACCGAGATCGGAAAGGCGGTCGAGAATCCCGGTTTTCTGTTCCACATCCCGCAACGCCACACGTTCCGTGATTTCCAACTCCAGAGAAGTAGCCGGAAATCCGGTTTCCTCCAGCACCGCCGTCAGATGATTCAAGAATTCCGGATTCTCCAACTGAAGAGCGGAGATGTTGACAGCCATCTTGAATGGGCCCCGCGACATGGCGACCCATCGCGCCCCTTCCCTGCAGGATTCCCGGAGAACGAAATCACCAAGAGGTTGAATAAGAGGAGTTTCCTCGATCACGGGAATGAAGTCGTCCGGATAGACCAGACCCCGCTCGGGTGACTGCCAGCGGATAAGCGCCTCCGCGCCGACAATGCGACCGTTTTCCGGATCCACGAGCGGCTGGTAGTACATCCTGAATTCATTTTGTTCCAGAGCCTTCTTGACTTGCGCTTCCAGTTCCATCCGCTTCGATAATTCGTCGGCCATCTCCGGAGTGAACAACTGCCAGCTTCCGGGACGCTGCTTTTTCGCGCGGTTCATCGCGGTGTCGGCATTCCTGATCAGCAGTAGCGAAGTCTCCCCGTCTTCCGGGTAAAAGGCGATGCCCGCGGTAGCGGACACGTTGATTTCCATGTTTTCCTTTTTCCAGGGTGCCGCGATCGACCCAAGGATGTCCTTCACGGCCCGGATCACCGCCCAGCCGTCCCCCGCGTCCAGGAACAGCACTATGAAATCATCCGTTCCGATACGTGAAAAGATGCGCCGGTCTTCCGTGTGCCGCAGCATTCGCGAAGAAATCTCGATAAGAAGTTCGTCTCCGGCGGCATGCCCGAGAGTGTCGTTCACCTGCCGGAAGCGGTCCACATCCAGAACCATCACCGCGAGGCGTTTACCCTGGTTCCCGGCGTACATGATTTCGAGTTCCAGCCGGTCCTTGAAAACTTTGAAATTGGCTAGTCCAGTCAATGGGTCGGAATAAGTCAGATTGGAGATAGTGTTCATCATCTCATTGAAACTCTTTCCCGCCTGCCCGATTTCGTCAGCGGGAACTTCAGCGGCGCGAACCATGAGATGACCGGAAGCGGCTTCATTAAAGACATCTCGCATCCGTTCGATGGGTTCCGCGATCCTGCGGGCGATGAACACGCTGAAAATTACCGACAGAATAGTGGCGATCAACCCGATCACGAGCAGAACCAGCGCCGTTTGCCGGATCGGTCCGAGATACATTTCGAGCGGCACCCGGGTAATGATCTTCCAGCCGGAGGTTCCCGGAATCTCCTGGAAGAAGGCGATGGTCGGAATACCGTTGAAATTGTATCGGAGAAAACCTTTGGGCTTTCTCAGGATGGCCGAGAAGGCGCGGGAAAGTTCCGCGGAAATCACTTTTGACGGGACAAGTATGTTTTCCCGAAAAATCCAGTCCGGCTCCGGATGGGCGAAGATCATTCCGTTGGAAGTGATGAGCCAGGAATAGGAATTTCCGTACTTCAAGTGAAAATTCTCTAGGAAACCGGAAAGCCGGTCCAGCCGGATCACCCCTGCAAGCAATCCCTCGACGCGGTTATCGCCCCCGAGAACCGGAGCAGCCACCACCGCTATCGGAAATCCGGTGCTCTTGGAAATAACCGGGTCCGATAGCACGGTTTTTCCCTGCATGACTTGCGAAAAGTATTTACGATCGGCAATATTGCCGGCATTCCGCTTGAGGGTGGTATTGTAATCCCCCTTCCTATCGGCCAAAAAAAAGAAATAGTAGGTGTTGGTTTTCAAGTTCGCGTCCCGGGTCAGCCAGGAACCCGCGGCATCCCAACTCATGGTACGCACTGTCTGAGTTTCGGCAAGGGTTTCCATCTCCCTTCGCCTCTCGTCGAACCACATGCCCAGTTGCCTCGCATACCCATCCACAGCCCTTTCAGCAAGATGATTCACCAGGCGGGTGATAGCGGACAACATCAAAATACCGGAGCAGAGGGTCATCAATGAAACCAGCAGGACGCCCATCACAAAGTTCAGGCAAAGGACCCGGGTCCTCACACCCATCGGTTTCATAACCCTCCCGGGAATAGCAGAAAACAGCCCGCAACAAACCAGGTATTCCTGCAACCGAACCCGCTTAAAACACCGCAAAATTCTGGCCGATTTCCATTTTCGGATCGGTAATCCCCTAAATATAAGCCACTTCCGTCTGCATGTCAACAATAATTTCCGTTCCCGCCTGCTTTCCCGTTCCTCGGTTTTCCGCTCCCTTTGACAATTCGGTATCCGCGCTTTAAAATACAAGCTCCGGTGAAATGAGCCTACCAGGCTGCAGCCGGAAGGGGTAACCAAACCATGAACGACTCGATCACCATCGACAGGATCGTCCTTGACCTGGATTGCTGCACTATCCACCGCGGTCAGAAATCCACCGTTTCTTCCGTCATCGCCTCGGGACTGATGAGCGATGTCCTCACCACGGACCGGGAAGAGATCCTTCTCGTCTCCAACCTTTCCACATCGCAGGTAGTGCGTACGGCCGATATGGTAAACGCCAGCGCGATCCTGGTCACCAACGGAAAACCGATCATGGGGGACACGTCGGACCTCGCCAGGGAACTCGACATCACGCTCCTCACCACCGAGCTTCCGCTTTTCGAGGCATGCTGCGAACTCGGAAAAATCGTTACCGGGAACTGATTTCCATGCAGAATTTTCCGATTTCCGCGGACAAGTCTCCGAACACCGTCCTCGAAGTCATCACCCGTCTGCGCGTCCGCGATGCGATGGCTCGAAAGATCCATACCGCGCGGAAAACCGATACGATGCGCAAAATCCAGCTCATCATGAAGGCCAACAAAATTTCGGGAGTTCCCATCACCGAAGAAGGCCGCCTCGTCGGAATGGTTTCCGTGGACGACATCCTCTCCGCCTTCGACCAAGGCTATATCGGTGAAGCGGCGGACGAGCACATGACCCGGAAACTGGTCGTGCTGGAAGACGACATGCCGCTGTCCTTCGCCATTTCGTATTTCAACAAGTATCCCTACCACCGCTTCCCCGTCATTGATCGCGAACGCCGTCTCGTGGGCGTCATTTCGAGCCGCGACGTGCTCACCTCCCTCATTCGCGAACTCGACAAGGAAATCCAGGATCTCGAAAGCCGCCTCGAGGACGAGAGCAGCCGCAACGAGTCCTTCATCCACCGCGAGTACATCGTCAAAAAGTTCGACTTCGAGAATGCGGGACACGCGTCCTACGAAATCAAAAAACTCCTCAAGGAAAAGATGATGCCGCCGAAGATCGTCCGCCGCGCTTCGGTCGCCTGCTACGAACTGGAGATCAACGTCGCGATCCACTCCGTGGGAGGCCGCATCCTCTTCGACCTCGACGACCGTCAGATCTCCATTACGGCGCTGGACGACGGTCCCGGCATCGAGGACGTCAATCAGGTGCTCCAGGAAGGCTATTCCACCGCGAACGAATGGATACGCACCCTCGGTTTCGGAGCCGGTATGGGACTTCCCAATACGCGACGCGTGTCGGACGATTTCGACATCCGTTCCAAGGTCGGCGCGGGTACTCTGGTCAGAAGCGTGATCCGGCTGGACGCCCCGGAAACGGCGCCCGAAGAAGGGAGGAAACCATGAACATTCCGGAACTCGCCGGGAAACTGGGCGCGGAAATTCTCATCCCCGGGGCGGAAGACGCCGACGTGAAAACCGCCTATACCTCCGATCTTTTGTCCGACGTCCTCGGCAACGCGGAGGACGACGCGATTCTCATCACCATTCAGGCGCACCGGAACACGGTGGCGGTGGCTTTCCAGGTGAACGCGCATGCCGTGCTCGTCTGCAACGGCCGCGAGGTTCCGCCCGATATGCTTGAAGCCGCAAGGAAGGAAGACATCGCCGTTCTCCGCACGAAGGAGAACCAGTTTCTTTCTTCCCACCGGGTGCACGTCGCGCTCTTCGGCGGATAACATGCGCATCCGTGCCGATATGCATATCCACTCCTGTCTTTCCCCCTGCGGGGACCTGTCGATGTCGCCCTCCGCAATCGTGGAAGGCGCCGTAAAAGCGGGTCTGGATCTCATCGCGATCACCGACCACAACGCCGCCCGCAACGCCCCTGCCGTTGAAATTCTCGCATCCCGCGTGAAAGGTCTGAAATGCTTCTTCGGCCTCGAAGCGACCAGCCGGGAGGAAGCGCACTGCCTCTGCATCTTCGACAACGTCGCTTCCGCGCTCGATCTCGGCGACCGCATCTACCGCACTTTGCCGGAATTCCGCTTCGACCCTGTCCGTATGGGCGACCAGGTCTGGGTGGACGAGAACGACGTGATCCAGGGAAGCCTGGACCGATACCTCGGAACCGCCTGCGCCTTTTCGGTTTCCGACCTCGTCGGCATCGTGCATTCCATGGGCGGCCTGTTCATCCCCGCGCATGTGGACCGCGAGTTCTGCAGCCTTTCGTCCCAGCTCGGCTTCATTCCCGAGGAGGATTTCGACGCCGTGGAGGTCTACAAGGCGCATATCGGCAAGACTGATCGACCGCCGATTCCGGGAATCGAGCGTTATACCCGCATTACCGATTCCGATTCCCACCTCCCGTCTTCCATTGGCACCGCCTGGCATGAATACGACCTTCCCGTCGAAAATCCACGGGAAATCACGTTGGAGATGGTGCGGCAGCGTCTACGCTTGGGGCCGGTGAATTTGAGAACGGCGCTTTCCGCAGGATACTGACTAATTCCTTTTTTCTGACCGAATTAACATGAAATTAATATGCCAATAATTTGCCTTTCTTTTCCATCTCTATTAAAATGTTCGTAATCCGGCGGGGGTAACGGGCCGGATCAAGGATGTAACCATGGCCCAGGAAAAAAAGAAAATCAAATTGGCCAGCGGCAAAGTCGGGGGGACGCGGGTTGTTTCGATCACCGCGAAGATCGTCCTTATTTTCGTCATTTTTATCCTCGCCTCCAACTTCACCTCCAACACCATCAATCTCTTCTTCAACCGCGCGGAGCTCATCAAGCTGATGAAACAGCTCCTCGTCAAGGATCTCAAGGAGCTATACACTTACGCCAACAACGAATACGAAATCTACAACTTCAACAAGGACATCACCAACTCCATCGCCGATCTTCAGCAGAAAGCAACCAACGATCTCAAGAAGTCGAAATCGGTGGCTCTCGGCATCCTTCCGGAAGGTAAGCTGCTCTTCCGCGCCGAGCTCTTCCCCGGCGAACCTCAGTTCGACGACACCAATGCACTTGCCGAGATGAACCGCCAGAAAGCCCAGGGCGCTACGGAAGGCACCATCCTCTTCCTCTACCACGGCGAGAATTACTACGGCGTTTACAAGTTCAATCCCCGCTGGAACGCCTATCTCGTCCGCGCCGAGGAGCTGAAGGAGTTCTATCAGGATTCCGTCCGCATCTTCCGCGACATTTCCATC
>Ga0326727_10027363_pt1 | contig 10476 bp, 12 predicted proteins | sample MB2enrmetagenome_FD_207643 | JGI IMG/M metagenome (GOLD analysis project Ga0326727, IMG submission 207643) | Lab enriched peat soil microbial communities from McLean, Ithaca, NY, United States - MB29MY | ecosystem: Environmental > Terrestrial > Soil > Wetlands > Peat | place: USA: New York...
CAGTCTCTCAATTGGAAAAGAATGGATAGGAGTAATAGGAGGGGTACATGAACCGCGAGTTGTGGGACCACCAACAGAACGCATTGGTTGCATTGCGCCAGTCTATCGGGCATGGCGTGAAACGGATTGTTTTGCAGGCGCCGACCGGGGCTGGGAAAACCCTGTTATCTGCGGCAATCGTTGAGGGAGCGCAGAAAAAGGGCAACCGAATGGCGTTTGTGGTTTCGAGTATTTCGCTGATAGATCAAACTGTTGAGGCGTTTTACTCTGAGGGAATACGCGACATTGGCGTGATCCAGGCGAATCATGAACTGACCTCGTGGGATAAGCCGGTTCAGGTGTGTTCTGTGCAGACTTTGCGGCGACGGGGGGCGTATCCCGAGGCGCAGATTGTCGTGATCGATGAATGTCATGTGCTGCATGATTTTCACAAGAAATGGCTACTCGAACCTGGCTGGAAAGACGTGCCGTTCATCGGTTTGAGTGCGACTCCGTGGACGAAAGGGCTGGGCAAGTATTTCGATTCCCTGCTGATTGCGGCGACGACTCGGGAGTTGATCGACAAGGGTTTGCTTTCGAAATTTCGGGTATTTGCGACCGGCCATCCCGATTTGCGCGACGTGAAGATCGTTGCTGGCGACTACCACGAGGGCGAACTTTCGGACGCGATGCAGGCCGGTACGTTGACGGCGGACATCGTTCGGACGTGGCAGGAAAAATGGGGCAAGGACAAGACGCTGGTGTTCGGGGTGGACTGCGCGCACGCCAAGGCATTGCAGGAAAGGTTTATCTCTGCTGGCGTGAAAGCAGCCTACCAGGACGCACGGACGCCGGATGATGAACGGCGCGCGATCCGCAAGGGCTTCCATGATGGGGCCTATCAGGTTGTCTGCAACGTCGGGACGCTGACGACGGGAGTGGACTGGGATGTTAGATGCTTAGTCCTGGCTCGGCCCACGAGGTCAGAAATGCTGTTCGTGCAGATCATCGGGCGCGCGTTGCGGACGGCACCGGGGAAGGAACACGCGCTGATCCTCGACCATTCCGACACGACAATGCGCATGGGATTCGTGACGGATATTCACCACGATGGCTTGGACGACGGACTACCGAAGGCGAAGGCTGAGAGGCGCGTTCGGCTACCAAAGGAATGCCCGTCATGCCAAGCCTTGCGACCAAAGGGACATGCGGCGTGCCCACATTGCGGGTTCAAACCAGAGGTTGTTTCGGGGACGATCGAGCGCGACGGCGAACTTATGGAAATCAATCCAGATGCGCCGGTTTACCAAAAGAAGGGGGCAAGCAGGAATTATACGATGGCCGAGAAGACACGCTTCCTTGCGCAACTGAAAGCCTATGGATTGCTGCACGGTAGGAAGCCTGGGTGGTCGGCGTGGAGCTACAAGGAAAAGTTTGGGGTCTGGCCTGATCCGTCAATCAAAAACACTCCACCGGCCAGCATGGTCGATGTCGAGGTGAAGGCGTGGATTAAATCGCGACAAATTGCTTTTGCGAAAAGTCGTAAAAATCCAGCGAACGCAGGAGCGCGGGCGTGATTTGCGGGACGTGCCATGGCGACCGAGTTCTGATTATCGACCCTCGGCCTGAGAAGTTTACGACGGTGCCTTGTCCGACGTGTGAGGGCTGGGGCATTGTGCATTGCTGTGAAGGCGAGTGCGCCCAGCCCGAGAAGGAAACACCCGATGAGTGAGGCTTTCGTTTACCAAGTCGGCAACCGCTGGCATGAAATCCTCCCCGCGCTCGGCGTTCCGTCCAAGTTTCTAACCGGGAAGCATCAACCGTGCCCGCTGTGTGGTGGCAAAGATCGCGCACGGTTCGACAACAAGCAGGGCCGTGGTACGTGGTTCTGCACACACTGCGGAGCCGGGGATGGTGTTACCCTAGTCATGAAAATGAAGCGGTGTTCGTTCAATGACGCCGCAAACTTAATCAAGCCGCTAATCGGCCAAGCACGCCCGAGGAAAGTCATGGAGCAATCACCCGACGCCGCCAAGGAAATGTACCGGGGGCTGTGGAAGGCGTCCGCCCTGATCACGCTGAACGATGCGGCGGGGAAGTGGCTGAATCGGCGCTGCGGGCTTACGAAATTCCCGAAGGACCTCCGCTACGTTGAAACGATGAAGTACGCCGACGATCCGCCCCAATATTTCTCTGGCATGATTGCACTGGTCCGGGATGCGAGCGGAAAGCCTATCAACATTCACCGGACGTTTCTGACCCCGGAAGGCGAGAAGGCCCCGGTAGAGACCCCCCGCAAGATGATGCCGGGGAGCATTCCGAAGGGTGGCGCTGTACGTCTTGGCGAGCCCAAGGATGCGTTGGGCGTAGCCGAGGGTATCGAGACTGCGATTTCTGCTGCAACGCTCTCAGGCGTCCCCGTATGGGCTGCAATCAACGATCTGGGACTAAGCCAATGGGAGCCTCCACCGGGGGTGGAGAAAATCCTGATCTATGCGGACAACGATAAGAACTTCGTAGGGCAGACTGCGGCGCACGTTCTGGCTAAAAGACTGGTAACTAAATACCAAGTAGAGTTGAAAATTCCACTTCACGACGGGGACGACTGGAACGACGTGGAATACCGTCTGAGGCGTGGATAACCGCGATGGGGTTCTACTGGGGGCTTGTGCTCACACGAATTATGGTGGACATTTGGGGAACGTGGTGGTGGATGCCGTATGAAACAACACTTGACGATCAAACTTCGCCTTCGCGATAAGCACGCCGCAGAACTTAATCGGCAGGCTCGCGCAGTCAATGCGGTATGGAACTACTGCAATGAGGCCCAACGGCACATGCTGCGGTGGGATCGATGGTTGTCGGCGTTTGATTTGATGAATTTAACTTCACATTCTTATTTGGAGTTGAATTTACATAGTAGCACCATTCAGCGCGTTTGTGCTCGTTATGTAAAATGCAGATTTGCAGTCAAAATGCCGTATTTGCGGTGGCGGGGGAAGAAATCGTTAGGTTGGGTTCCATTTAATACGTCTAGAGTGTCGTTTGATGGTAAAACGTTTAAATTTCGTGGCGTTTGCTATGAGCCTATGCATTTGCGTGATTTGCTTATACCTGGGATAAAAATTGGAGCTGGCAGTTTTAATGCAGATAACCGAGGCCATTGGTACATCAACGTCCCAATTGAGATCGACTGCGTAAATGTTGCGTCTAATTCGAAAGTAGGCATTGATCTTGGTCTAAAGAATTTGGCTGTTTTGTCTGATGGCGATGTTGTTGAGGCACCGCAGTTTTATCGCAAGAACGAAGCTGCCATTGCGACCGCACAACGAGCCAAGAAAGGCAAGAGAGCGCGAGCGACCCATAGCAAGATCGCAAATCGGCGCAAGGATTTTCTGCATAAGGCGAGTACGAGGATTGCCAAAGAATACGGACTGATAGTAGTAGGTAACATCGGTCCGTCGAAACTTGCCAAGACCCATCTAGCGAAGTCAATTCACGACGCCGGCTGGGCGGATTTCAAACGTATGCTGTCGTACAAGTCCATTAGGAATGGCGGCAGCACGCTTGAAGTCTCTGAGGCATTTAGTTCCCAAGTCTGTTCGGAGTGTGGCAGTTTGCCTACTTCGCGGCCGAGAGGTATCGCAGACCTTGGAATAAGAGAGTGGACGTGCAGTGATTGCGGAACGGTTCATGACCGCGACGTTAATGCTGCCCGGAACATTCTCCATCGCGGGCTAGCGATGCTTGCAGAAGGTGCCTCTAAGTCGGGGAGTGGCCAAAGTTGCCGGGTTGAGGCGGGTTTGTGATAATAACCAGCCGAAATGCACTGCGGAGGGCGAGAGATGTCTGAAAAGCCTATCGTTGCCATGAACAGAGAGGACAGAGACGACATCAATAGCCCTGTAATCGGCTATATGTGCCTGATCGAGTATGAATACGAAGTCGGGGCGGCTAGTGGTGGCAGTATGGTCTATCCTAGCGTTGACGATCTTAAGAAAAATCATCTGTGCGTTGATTCTTGCGGGGTCGTTGAGGTTGAGGTTCGGGCACGACGTATCGTTCAGGAACCCAAAGAAGAGGAATGGGTAGCCGAATGACCACCCTCGCCAAGCGCGCGACTCCAGCGCAGGCCAAGATTAAGCTGCGGGCGATCGACAAGTTGCAGCGGGAGTTAGGCAATGAGCGACCTTAACGACGCTGACCTTGCGCCATGTCCATTTTGCGGCAGTCCCGCAGAGTTTGAACGGAAGGGCACGCACGCTCGTTCCTGTATCGTGGCTTGTACTATGTGTGGCTGTAGCCTTGAAACCGGAGAAACTTGGAACTCAGGGAAGGCTTGGAATACGCGATGGTCGATTGAAAGAGCCGTCGCGGAAAATGGGGGAAACTAAGTGGAGCAATGGTATTGTGCTTTCTGCACGCCGCAGGGGGAGGCTCGTGCAAAGTTGGGAATTGAAGCCGCAGGGTTCGAAGCGTTCCTACCCGTAGAAAGGATACGCGGGCCACTGAGCGTAAAGCGCCGGCAACATGCTGTCATGGCCAGACCGCTGTTCCCACGCTACCTATTCGCGTACTTCGACGCAGGGACGGACCACCATAAGATCATCGCAATCGACGGGATCGAGCACCTACTACAGAACGCCGGGAAGTTGGTAAAGGTCCCGCAATCCACAATCGATGTGTTCCGCAATCTCCAGCGTGCGGGGGTGTTCGATAGGGTCGATCCGATGTCTGGCTTGAAGTCGGGGGACGCGGTAAAGATCACGGAGGGGCCATTTGCGGGGCTGATAGCTCGGGTGAAGTCGGCGCGGTCGAGGGACAGGATTAAGGTGTTGTTGGAGTTCTTGGGGCAGGCGACGGAAGCGGATTTGTCGGTGGAAATGATGGGAAAGGTGGGGCATGTTTGACAACGCAATCACTTGGGCGACATCTAATCCTATCTTGGTCGGTGGCGTAGGGACGCTTCTGTTTGGCTCTCTTCTGTATCTAGCGAAGGCTATTCCGTCAACGATCTACAATTCAATTCGTCGTATGTTGACGATTGATTTTACAATGACTTCCGAAGCCTATCTTTATGAAGAGGTAATAGAGATTCTGAGCAAGTCAAGGGTTCCACTGTTCTGCCGTAGTTACGCGATTAGTCAAAAGACTGGCAGGACGCTAGGTGCGGGGTTTGGCTCATCGATAGGGTTCTATCGTGGACGATTGGTATTTTTCCACCGTCAGTTAATGGATGGTAAATTGTATTTGTTCGAACAAGTACATGCGACCTTGTTTTCTCGTAATACAAAATTGTTGGAGAAAATATTAGAGGAAGCGGCGGCGCCTAAGAATGATGATGATATTACTGTCTATCTTTCGGTGGCAGCATCATGGAATTATTCAACAAAGAAACGCAAGCGACCTCTTGATACGGTATTCTGCAACAATGGAACGAAGCAGGATATCATCAATGAAATCGATTGGTTCTTTGCAAATGAGGATTGGTATCGTCGTCGGGGGATGCCGTATAAGAAGGTGTTTTTGCTTTCAGGTCCTCCGGGGTGTGGCAAGTCAAGCCTGATTTATGCGATTTCATCGCACTTCAATCGTAACGTAGCTAGTATGACGAACGTTCTTAATGTTGGGCAACTTTTGTCTAATATTCCAGAGAATGCCTTTGTCGCGATTGAAGACATTGATATGCTTGCGATATCTCGGGATGAGAGTCCGCAAGATATGCCGGCGCCGCCAACACTGACTGGTAAATTGGAAATCAAGTCCATTTCTGCAAAAACAGCGTTGCACCATCTAATCAATACACTTGATGGACTTGCGACGCCAGAAGGAATGGTTGTCTTCATCACCACGAACTACAAGGATCGTCTCGATCCAGCCCTTATCCGTCCTGGCCGGATCGACCATGACATTGAAATCGGCCCTCTCAATGCACAGGCAACCGAGGAAATGTTCGTATCGTTCTACGGGGATGAGTATCGCTATTTGATTCGTGGCTACACGACCTCCCGTCATTTCATCCCGCAGACCGGCGCCGAGTGCCAACGTGTCTTCATGGCGTGTAAAAGCGCAAATGAGGCGGTGCACGAACTGCATCGGCGGGAGGGTGAGGTAGTGCATCGGTTGGGAACGGTATCGGGATAAAGTACGAATTGTGTGCGTAATGCGGCGAGTATGGTTGACAAAACGACGATAAAATGCAAGGGATGTGCGATGTTTGAACACGTATTCGGCGCGCTTATCATGTTCGGGGTGTTTGCGATCCTGGTCATTCTGTTGTGGCGCGGCGCTGGGAATGCCTAACTGAAATGATACGCCTATTCCGAACTTGCTACGCTTGTCCTGAGCAATACGATGCCTATGATGGCGACAAACAGGTAGGGTATCTTAGGCTGCGGCACGGTTGCTTTACTGTAGAATGCCCAGATGTGGCTGGGACAATGGTTTATTCGGCTGGTCCAAGAGGGGATGGAATCTTTGAGGATGACGAGCGGGATTACTATCTGAGGTTCGCGGTGGACGCAATTCAACGGTGGCAGGCCGGTAGTAAGACTGACCCTCCCGATGTGCAATATGAGATTGTAGAGGAAAAAGATGTGGAAGCCTGACGTTTGCTTTTACCACAAGGATTGCCCAGACGGTTTTGCGGCTGCCTGGGTAGTCAAGCGTAAGTGGCCGGATGTAGTCTGCGAGCCGGTTAACTATGGCTTGGAACTGCCGGATGTAGACCTGACTAGCAAGAATCTGCTGGTGGTGGACTTCTCGTTCAAGCCAGATGTGTGCCGGAAACTGGCGGAACGGGCGAAATCAATTGTGATAGCCGATCATCACAAAACGGCAAAGGCTGATTTGCAAGAGTTTATCGTCCCTGAAAATCTGACGTATGTGACGGCAGATATGTATCCGTCCTCTCAATCAATTCTTGCAAACTTCGATATGGACCGTTCCGGCGCGCGTATGGCATGGGATTTCTGCTTCCCTGGCGAGGAATGCCCTATGCTCGTGCAGTTTGTCGAGGACCGGGACCTGTGGCGGTTCAAGTTGGAAGGGTCGCGGGCGTTTGGGTTGTATCTGCGAAGCGTGCCGTACAGTTTTGAGTCTTGGGACGGCGTTTACGAGTTTATGAAGGCAAACCCAAGCGTTCTCATGCAACAGGCGTACTGCATCGAGCAATTCTTCGACCAACAGATTGAGGATATGGTCAAAACCGCAATCTTCAAGAAGATCGGCAAGTGGGAAGTCCCAGTAGCCTATGCGCCGTATGCGTTCACAAGCGATCTGGCGCACCAATTGCTGAAAAAGTACCCTGACGCTCCGTTTGCGGCGGTAATCGTGGATGCCTACGGTGAGCAGACCTATTCACTTCGATCAGAGGATGGTCGTGAGGACGTTAGCGAGGTGGCGAAGCAATACGGTGGGGGCGGGCATCGTAATGCAAGTGGTTTCCGCGTCCCGAGTTGAGGTTACTTGACTTTTGCTGAAATCTATGGCAGCAATTGGAAATGAGAGAGGGGAATGTCATGGCAAAGTTGAATCAGATTATCGCGATCGAAAAGGGTATCAAATCAAGGGTCTACAGTGAATTGACCGACTTGAACAAGGCTATCCAGAAGCCTGAATTGTTCAACGGCTTTTCTAAGACATATCAAAAGAAGGATGAGGACGGCGAGGATTTGCCGGCTGAAAAGAAGCGCGTCCAGTTCATCGGTGATGAGGTGTTGCGCGCGGTCGAGCGGTCAATGACTGAATTGATGGAGGTCACTGCCCGTAAGGATTGGACGAACTGCGTCGCTACTGCGAATGTGGTGGTAGATGACCAAGTTCTGATCTCTGGGGCGCCAGTCAGTTTTCTGCTATTTTTGGAAAAGCAGTTGACCGATCTTCGTACTTTGGTCGCCAATATGCCGGTTCTTGATGAGGCCGAGACTTGGAGCAAGGATTCCAACTCTGGCCTGTATAAGACTGAGGCCACCTCGACGCATCGGACCAAGAAGGTTTCGAAGCCAATCGTTCTTTATCCAGCTACACCGGAGCATCCGGCGCAGACTCAGATGACAACCGAGGATGTGATCGCCGGGTTTTGGCATCAGGTCAAACATAGCGGCGCACTTCCAAAGCCGGAAAAGCAAGACATTGCCAGCCGGGTTGAAAAGTTGCTCAAGGCTGTGAAAGAGGCTCGCGAGGCAGCGAACATTCACGATGAGGTCACATCGCCGGCTGTCGGTGGTGCGGTTTTTGGGTATCTGTTGGGAGATTAACGAACAAGCTCAAGCTTGTTGTGAAACTGAAAGACGAACGTGAAGGTTCGAGTCCTTCCCCCCGCACCAAAACCTGAGCGGGGGTGCCGGAACGCAGACGGGCGGTCTAAAGCCGTGTTCGTTCAATCTCAGATTATTCACCCCAAGTTGAGCATTGTCGCGCTGATCCTATCAAGGTGCATGGTGAAAAGCTCGAAAGACACTGGTTCAAATCCAGTCGGCCGCTCCAAAACCTGTGCGGCCGTAGTTCAGTGGAAGAACGTTCGTCCTGAATCTTATACCGTGTATTAAACGCCGAGGATTGGGTGAAGTCGCGATTAAGCGGTCCCGTGGCATCGGATACATGCCACGGGACACCATTTTCGAGGTTTGGTCGCAAAAAAAGTGCTTGACTTGCCGTCAAAAGTGTGGTTCAATACAAGGATGAAGTTTGCGACACGTAAATCCGCCACGAACTGTTGGCATCGGGAACGCCCGGTGTCGTTGTGTGGCATGAATCCCGAGGTCGGGATTTAATACGGTAGGGGAAACTCTGCCGAATCACAGGCAGAGATCACGGTTCCACTTCAAATCATGATCGAAGCCTGACTAGGCCCTCCACGGATGTACTGGAGGGTCTGACGCCTTATTTTTCTGTGGATAAAGCCACTTAGGATAGGGCGTGCTGTTTGACATTGTGGATGTGAACGTTCACTGTTTGTTCCATGAACAGTGAAGCAAACAGTACTGTGGCTGGTATTCGGGTGTGCACTAAATGTGGCATTCCGAAGCCAGCTACAGTAGAATTTTTCGTGCCGCATTGGCGTGGTGACCTATTGCGAGGTCATTGCAGGGAATGTGAACGAGCGTATCAGGCTGCTTATCGTAAGCGTGACCCAGAAAAGTGGCGTGTTTACCATAAGAAGCGTTATCGGAAATATATCGAAAAGCCAGAGCAAAAAGAAAAAAGACTAGAAGCAGCAAGGGCTTACCATCACAAGAACAAAGAAAAGGCAAATGCGGCAAGTCGAGAATACTATAGGAAAAGGAAGGCCGCTGGGACTCTTTGGCAGACGAACGGATGGCCAAAAAGAAAAAGAAAACAATATCTTGAGACAAGGCGACTTGCGTATCAGAGGCGTAAACAGTCTCCTAGTTTTAGATTGCGCGATGCGATTAGTAGCGCGATGCATATTTGTCTTAAGGGGAAAAAAGAAGGGCAGAAATGGGAATCATTGGTTGGCTATTCTCTTGCAGAGTTAATTGTCCATCTAGAGCGCCAATTTACCGGAAAGATGAATTGGCAGAACTACGGGAAGTGGCACGTAGACCATATCGTCCCGCTTTGCTCTTTTTCGTTTGAAACGCCGTCTGATCCAGATTTCAAGGCTGCGTGGGCGCTAACGAACCTGCGCCCGCTTTGGCGGATACCGAATATAAAGAAAGGTGGCAAAAGACTCCATCTTCTATGAATCAAGTGGGTGTCGCCCGAGCCCGCTTCCTTATCTGCCGTATCGGGGATTTAGGCATGCGAGTCCGACGCAGAGCAGGCGATTATCGGGCGGCGGCAGAAATTCAGGCCGGCTTAGTTTCCAGATAGGCAAAACAGCGAGTTCGTACCTCGCAGTGGGTTGTTCAAGTCAACCAGTCGGCTCCAAGATTTCTCACGGCCCCTGTTTGAGAGACTAAGGCCCCGTCTACGGACGGACGAGCCTAAAGGGGAAGGGAGGTAGATCGCCTCGCCGTTAGCGCAATTTCCTAGGTGCCTAAAAAAGGCGGTAGCGCCCGCCCCGTGAGAAAGCCAATTCCCTTGACTGGGAAGGATGACGCTGAACCTTTGGATAGAGGATCGTTAGACCTCGGGGCAGTACCGAGCTAGTCCACCACGAATACCATGGCAGTAAGCCGTTTTTATAGGACGGGGGATGCTCTTGGTTATCGCGCCATTGCGAAGTCGGAACAATGGAGTCGCAGTAACGTGGTATTCCTGATGGGCTAGAAATAGGATCGATAGCGATACGAAACCCAAAGCTGTGTCCGGTAGGCACCGATATTTGCCAGACGTTACGAGGATAGACAAGAATGGCTTTAACACCTTCACAAAGGGTAAGTTTGTGGCGTAAAAACAACCTAGAGAAAGCTCGCGAAATAGATAGAAGGTACAGAGCGAAGTACAAAGAGAAATATGGGTTTCTCCCTTCTACTAAGTCCGTGCGAAAAGCGAGACAACTTAATCCTGCCAAATTGCTTCTTAAGTCTG
>Ga0326727_10027364_pt1 | contig 10475 bp, 8 predicted proteins | sample MB2enrmetagenome_FD_207643 | JGI IMG/M metagenome (GOLD analysis project Ga0326727, IMG submission 207643) | Lab enriched peat soil microbial communities from McLean, Ithaca, NY, United States - MB29MY | ecosystem: Environmental > Terrestrial > Soil > Wetlands > Peat | place: USA: New York...
CTCGCCCAGCACCCAGCTCACCGCGTCCAGAATGTTCGACTTGCCGCACCCGTTCGGCCCCACCACCACGGCAATGCCCGTTCCCGCCACGGTCAACTCCGTGCGGTCGCAAAAGCTCTTGAAGCCGAGGATGTGAATCTTCTTTAGTTTCAGCATTTAAACTCCCGGGTGTTGGGGCTTTGGTGCAATCCGCTTCCGTTTCAGCAGGCAATAGCCCCGCGCGCGGGAGAAATTGCCCTCCGACTACAGACTCTACGGACCCTGAACGGCAGGGTCAACGGCACAGGCAGCGGATTTTGTGGATAAGCGAGGCCGGAATTCCGGTTCTTATAAAATCTCTTGAATGTGTCGCAAAAATAAGGCTCTTTAGCGAGCTTTTTTCGCCTTTTGCACAGCCTGAAGTCCGCTCAGGCATCCTTGGCCCATAGCCGGTCCCACCACCTTGCGAATCACTTTTTCCAGAGCGCGAAGCGCCTGCGGACGCGGAAATCCCGGCCTGCTCGCCAGGCGAATCGTCCTCGACGACTGCCCCCTGAGCGCCCTGAGAGCATCACAGACCAGAACAATCGTCATTGTAGAAACAATTGACTGTTCTCATCGTTACAAAGGGAATAACTTAACAAAAACGGGTGTATGATTGCACCGGGAAATTGCCATGCGCCCCGCGAATCCGATGCCGAAAACCTGATTCGACACAGAAGATCCGCACGGATTATTCACACGGAAACCAGGGAGACGCGCCATTATCTGAATTCCTGACTACGGCTGGCGGCGCTCCGAAGGAGAGAACTATGCCGGATGAAACCAAGTGCCCGTTCTCGAACGGCGCCCTGAAGCACACAGAGGCTGGAACCCCAACCAACGCAAACTGGTGGCCCAATCAACTGAACCTGAAGCTGCTAGATCAGCACCCGCAACTCTCCAATCCCATGGGCGAGACCTTCAATTACGCCGAGGAGTTCAAGAGCCTCGACCTGGATGCTGTTATCAAGGACCTCCATGCCCTGATGACGGACTCACAGGAGTGGTGGCCTGCCGACTACGGCCACTATGGGCCGTTCTTCATCCGTATGGCGTGGCATAGCGCAGGCACTTACCGTATCGCCGATGGCCGCGGCGGCGGCGGCTCCGGAGCGCAGCGATTTGCTCCCCTCAACAGTTGGCCCGACAATGTGAGCCTCGACAAGGCGCGCCGCCTGCTCTGGCCCATCAAGCAGAAGTACGGCCGGAAAATCTCCTGGGCCGACCTGATGATTCTCGCCGGCAACGTGGCTCTCGATTCCATGGGACTGAAGACCTTCGGCTTCGGCGGCGGGCGCGAGGACATCTGGGAGCCGGACGAAACGTATTGGGGACCTGAAACCAAGTGGCTGGGAGACGAACGCTACAAGGGCGACCGTCAGCTTGACAATCCTCTCGGCGCGGTTCAGATGGGCCTCATCTATGTGAACCCGGAAGGACCAAATGGCAAGCCGGATCCGGTGGCCGCCGCAAAAGATATTCGAGAAACATTCGCGCGCATGGCCATGAATGACGAGGAGACAGTTGCCCTCATTGCCGGCGGACACACCTTCGGCAAGGCTCATGGCGCAGCCGACCCCGTCAAATATGTTGGCCGCGAGCCCGAGGGCGCACCCATCGAAGAGCAGGGCCTCGGCTGGAAAAACAGCCTTGGCACCGGCAAAGGAGTGGATACCATCAGCAGCGGCCTCGAGGGCGCATGGACCACCAACCCCATCAAGTGGGACAACAGCTATCTGGAAATCCTCTTCCGCTATGAATGGGCGCTCACCAAGAGCCCCGCCGGCGCACAGCAATGGACGCCCAAAGATGCGTCCGCGGCGGGCACCGTGCCCGATGCACACAACCCCAGCAGGAAGCACGCCCCCATGATGCTCACGACGGATCTCTCCCTGAGAATGGACCCGGTCTATGAGAAGATTTCCCGCCGCTTCCTCGCGCATCCTGAGGAGTTGGCAGACGCTTTTTCCAGGGCATGGTTCAAACTGACGCACCGCGATATGGGGCCTGTCTCGCGCTATCTTGGCCCGCTGGTTCCAAAAGAGCGGCTGATCTGGCAGGACCCGGTCCCGCCGGTGGATCATATCCTGATCAATGAGAAGGATATCGCTGACCTCAAGGCCAAAATCCTCGCATCCGGCCTCTCCATCTCACAAATGGTTACAACGGCCTGGGCATCGGCTGCCAGCTTCCGCGGCACCGACAAGCGCGGCGGGGCCAACGGCGCGCGCATTCGCCTTGCGCCGCAAAAGGACTGGGAAGTCAACCAGCCGGCCGAACTCGCGAAGGTTCTCGCAATTCTGGAAGCGATCCAGAAGGATTTCAACCGTGCGCAAGCGGCCGGAAAGCGCGTCTCGCTGGCTGACCTGATCGTTCTCGCCGGCTGCGCAGGCGTCGAGGAGGCCGCGAAGAGAGCAGGTCACAACGTGAAGGTTCCCTTCGAGCCCGGGCGCACGGATGCCACGCAGGAACAGACCGATGCAGCCTCGTTTGCCGTACTCGAGCCGATAGCCGACGGGTTCCGCAATTACCTCCGCAAGGGCCACGAGAAATTTGCGGCTGAACTGCTGGTGGACCGCGCCAGCCTGCTCACGCTCACCGCTCCTGAAATGACGGCGCTCATAGGCGGCCTGCGCGCGCTGAATGCGAACTTCGGCCACTCCGAAAATGGCGTCTTCACCAAACGCCCCGGAACATTGACCAATGATTTCTTTGTCAATCTGCTCGACATGAGCACGAAGTGGGAAAAATCAGCCGCATCGGAAGGCGTTTTGGAAGGGCGAGATCGTGCGACCGGCAAACCGCGCTGGACGGGCACAATTGTCGATCTTGTCTTTGGCTCGAACTCTCAGCTCCGGGCTCAGGCCGAATTCTATGCCTGCGCCGATTCCGAGCAGAAGTTCGTCGCTGATTTCGTGGCGGCCTGGGCGAAGGTAATGAACCTTGACCGCTTCGACATCAAGACCTCAGCAGCCGCCGCGCAACCGGCGGGCGTGCTGGTTCACGGAATCTAAAAACAAGCCCCGGTGCGGCCTTTCTGCACGAGCTTCGGCCGGAGACGCGTAAGCGTCCCCGGCCGAAACTTGTCTGCCATTCTCTCCTGTAAAGTTGAAAGAGGCGCTCGGCATTTCCTGCGTTGCATCTTTGCGTCTCGGACGTTCTCATCTTTTGACGACTCCTCACAATTCGAAACAGAACGAGCCGGTTGAGCTTGCCAGTCTGCTCAAGTCCGTCTTCGGCTTCGCGCGCTTCCGCGCCAATCAGGAGGTGGTTTGCCGCGCGGCCATCGACGGGCGCGACCTGCTGCTGGTGATGCCGACGGGATTCGGCAAGTCGCTCTGCTACCAGTTGCCCGCGCTCGCACTTGGCGGCACGGCGCTGGTGATTTCGCCTTTGATTGCGCTGATGGAAGACCAGGCGGCCAAGCTGACCGCACTCGGCTTGCGCGTGGGCCGCATTCACTCCGGCCTTGACCGTGCGCAAGCGCGCCAGGCCTGCGTGGATTATCTCAGCGGCAGCCTGCAATTCCTGTTCATTGCGCCGGAACGGCTGCGCGTGCCCGGTTTTGGCGAGATGCTGGCCAAGCGCAAGCCCGCGCTCGTCGCCATTGATGAGGCGCATTGCATTTCGCAGTGGGGACACGATTTCCGGCCCGATTACCGCATGATCGGCCAGTACCTTCCGGCGCTGCGCCCGGCGCCGGTTCTCGCGCTCACAGCCACAGCCACTCCTTCAGTCCAGGCCGACATCCTCGCGCAACTCGGGATGGTCAAACCGGCCAAATTCATTCATGGCTTCCGGCGCGACAATCTGGCGATTGAGGTGGTCGAGCTTTCCATGCCCGAGCGTCCCGGCGCGATCTGCGGACTGCTGGCCAGCGCCGAGCGTCGTCCTGCGATTGTCTATGCCACCTCGCGCAAGGGAGCTGAAAAGCTGGCCGCGGAGATCGCCGCAACCAAAACAGATAAGGGCGTCAGGATACCGGCGGCGGCTTATCATGCGGGCCTCGACCCGGCCACGCGAGAGCGCGTGCAGACCGCATTCCAGGCTGGCAAACTCGAAGTGGTGGTGGCCACCATCGCCTTCGGAATGGGCATCGACAAAGCCGACATTCGCACCGTGATTCACGCCGGGCTGCCGGCCACTCTCGAAGGCTATTACCAGGAGATTGGCCGCGCCGGACGCGACAGCGAGTTGAGCCGCACTTACCTGATGCACAGTTACGCCGACCAGCGAATGCGCGATTTTTTCCTGAGCCGCGACTATCCGCCGGCGGACCACCTGCAGCAGGTTTTTCGCGCTCTCGGAGAAAACCCTCAACCCGTGGAAGAACTGCGCGCCAAATCGAAACTCGGAGAAGAGGAATTCGACAAGGCACTCGAAAAACTGGAAATTCACGGCGGGGCGCTGGTCGATTTTGGCGGAAACGTGACGGCTGGCGGACCGGGCTGGAAGAAAACTTACGCGATGCAGGCGCAGTACCGCGCCGAGCAGTTCGAGCAGGTGTTGCGCTTCACCACTTCCTCCGAGTGCCGCATGGGGGCGCTGGTTCAGCACTTTGGCGATGTGGAAGACGCAAGCCGCTCGTGCGGAATCTGCGATGTGTGCGATCCGGCGGGAGCGGTGCTGAGGCAGTTCCGGCGTCCCACACCGGCCGAGCGCGAGTTGATGCAGGCCATTGCCGATGAGTTGCGAGCGGTGGACTATCGAGCTTCCGGCGCGCTGCAACGCACCATCGACCACGCGGGCAAAATGAGCCGCAACGAGTTTGACGGCCTGCTGAACGCCATGACGCGCGCCGGCCTGGTCGAGATTGAAGAGGCGGAGTTTGAAAAGAACGGAGAAGTGATCCGCTTTCGCAAGGTGCGGCTCACCGAGGCCGGGCTGGAACTGCGTCCGAGTTCGCAGGTCGAGTTATTGATCAGCGATGGCGTGGCAGAGGAGTTCGGAAGAGCTTCAGCGCCGGCAAAGAAGCCGAGGAGCACTTCACGGCGCCGCAGGGCAGGCGCACAATCTAAATGATTCCGCCGTGTATTTTGACAGCGCGCAAACATACTGCGGCCAAACCAGGCGAAGCAGCGGCGACGCGTTGCCGGCGGAGAAATTCTGAATGTAATGGTTGCTGGCTGGAGTTTTCGCGCCGGGATCGGCTGCAAATTCCGCGATGAGATGGCTTACGGAAGCCGACGTAAATTCCTTTTCGCCAAAGCTCGGCGCAAAGTCGTACTCTTCGCTCCATGCGGCATCGACGCCGGTCGTGTTCGACGCGGCAAATACTTTGTAGTCCACCAGCGCGACCGTTGAAGGATCGATCTGGGCGAGCGTTATCGATGGATGATTTCCGTGAATAGGCGAGATGGATGGCGCCATTTTGACGGCGACACTCTTCCCTGCCGCAGTCTCCGGCCTCAGCAGACGCAGCTCATCCATGTGCGTGTGCGCGAAGATGGCTAGCTCGACCACATCGCCATACTCGGCTAATATGTCCGCTAATTTTTCCGATGCGAGAAACATCACAGGACTCTTGCCGCCGCAAACATCCACCATGCGCGCGGCTGTCGAGTACAAATCAACTCCCGGCGGGATGTGGCCCATCACCCAGATTTTTTGCTTATTTGCACGGGCTGCGGCGAGTTGCTGACGGAGCCACGCAAGCTGCGTCTCCGCCGCGCCAGGATCGGGTTTGCCCGCGCAGGTCGCATAGTTGCTCGACATGAATATATCGTTCAGCACCACAAGGCGCGCATTTTCAATGGGCGCGGGCAGCGTGACGCTGTAATAGCCGCCTGAGGCGAAACTCTCTTCGGCTGCCGCGCGCTCGGATGCGGGAAAGTTTCCGGCAACTTCCTTACCTGTGACTCGTAGAAATTCGCTATTGGCATCGAGCCGGTAGTCGCTGCAGTCGGAGTCGTTGTTTCCCATCGCGATATAGACCGGCACATTGGGAATCGCGGCGTATAACTCGCCGATAACAAAGTCCACCGTCTTTTCAACGAACGCCCTGTAGCCATCCGGCGTGGAATGGGGAATGAGCGCTTCGTACTTGCACTGAAATGAGTGGGAGATAAGATCGCCGCTCACGGCCACGAACCCGGCGCCGGCGGCGCGGCTGCGCATGGCCTTCAGGCTGGAATCAAAGAGCGGGAAAGACGCGTCGGCCCCGCGAACATGGCAGATCCGCTGCAATGCCGCAAACCGCTGCTGTTGATCGGGCGATGGCGGCGCGGAGAGGATTGAGCGCCATTCGGTCTCGGGCGCGGCGGCCAGTTCGGGAACCTTCGCAGGATCCCAAAACGGCTCAAAGTGAATGTCGCTGACGAGGAGTACGGGGACGGTCGCCTTGACTTGTTCCTGATGCGCCGCGATCGGCTGACCACTCAACGAAAGAGTCGTGCCGGCGAGCAGGAACAAGCAAGCCGGCATGGCATTCCATTCAACAAGAGCGCGAAAAATGCTGGCTGCAAAATTCCGTTTCATCGAGGCTCACTGTTTACCGCTAAATTACCTGCAAGCTTTTGAAAAAATAAATAGGGGGGTAGGGGGTGTCTCTCGGTGGTGCGAACCGAGCGTAGAGCCAGAGATGTCCCTCTGACTCCCAACCTCTTTTGGCGCTCGGCCATAGCTTGCCCTCTATCTCCAATCGGACCTTTTCACAGTGTGCGCCAATTGAAGGCAATTCTATGCAACCACCTGCGATCTTTCAGGGTGCGGAAGCCCCCGCTCCCTCCGGAATCTTCGATTTGCGGCAGTCGTATTAGTGCTAAGACCGTGTGATTTAGTAATTGCGCCTGGATATGTGCGGGCGAGGACGCCCGCACTACAGCCGGCCGGGAGGCCGGCGCTACACTCCAGTCGTTACCGAATCGTGCGGTCTGGTACTAGCTGACTCGCTCGATCACGACGGATTCCAGAACGACCGGCGTCTTCGGCTTGTCCTGGCCGCCGCGCGGAACCAGCGAGATCTTGGTGACGATCTCCTGGCCCTCGACGACTTCGCCGAAGATGGTGTGGTTGCCGGTGAGCCACATTGTGGGCGCCACGGTGATGAAGAACTGGCAGCCGTTGGTGCCGGGGCCGCTGTTGGCCATGGCCAGCTTGCCGGGCTTGTCGAACTTGTGCGGCGAGCCCTTGGTCTCGTCCTGAAAGCGATAGCCGGGTCCGCCCATGCCGGTGCCTGTGGGGTCGCCGCCCTGGATCATGAAGTCGGGAATCACGCGATGGAAGATGGTGCCGTCGAAAAGCTTGTCATTGGACTTTTTGTGCGTGCCGGGATGGGTCCACTCCTTCGTGCCCTCGGCCAGCTCGACGAAGTTCTTGACGGTGATGGGCGCATCGGCCTCGAAGAGGCGGATGGTAATCTTGCCTTCAGTGGTGGAGAAGACGGCGTAGGTTCCTTTTGCGAGCGGCATAAAACCTCCTTGGTTTCTATTGGGTTGTGTGAAATCCCAGGTCCGAAAATCCGGGCCTGGGGCACCCGAGCTTGTTTAGTCAGATGAAGAAAATCACTGCGCGGGAGCAGCGGGCGGCAGCGGCTGGCCCTCGCGCACGATGGTTACCTTCTTCAGCACAACCGGCGTGTCTGGCTTGTCGTCGCCGTCGCGCGGCACGCGGGCAATTGCCTTGACCACTTCGACACTGGCGTCGTCGCACTGGCCGAAGAGAGTGTAGTGCTGGTTGAGCGATTCGTAGGCTTGTTCGGTGATGAAGAACTGGCTTCCGTTGGTGTTGGGGCCGGAGTTGGCCATGGCCAGACGGCCGGGCACGTCGAAGTTCAGATTCGGATCGAACTCGTCTTCAAATTGATAGCCGGGGCCGCCCATGCCCGTGCCGGCGGGGTCGCCCCCCTGGATCATGAATTCGGGAATGACGCGATGGAAGGTAGTGCCGTCGTACAGCGGCTTGCCGTGATGCTTTTTGTTGGTAACCGGATCAGTCCAGTCTTTTGTGCCTTCGGCCAGGGCGATGAAGTTGGCCACAGCATTGGGCGCCTGCCGCTCATAAAACTGGCAGGTGATGCGGCCCATGGAGGTGTCCATCACCACCGTTGGTCCGTTGGGGCGGGTCATGGCGGCGGCCGTGGCCGCGGGCGCGTCGGGAAGGTCGTCAGCCGGCTTGGCCGAGGTTTGAGCGTAAGCCGCAGCGGCAAAGGCCGCGGCCAGAGCGGAAACGAAAAGTGAGTGGCTGAGTTTCATACCGATTCTGAGGGTAAATCATCCACCTGCGGTGGGGCCAACTGCCTTCGGCATGTGCGCGCCAGAAAAAAGGCGCGGGGCTGGCAGGTCTGCTGGTGATAGGAGTTTGGGGTTTGGTGCTTCCCACCCATTCGCTGAAAATACGCGAATGGATAGGGCACGGAAAATTTGTAAGGAGAATTTTGATTGGGAAGAGGGGAAGAAAAACTCAACAGCCCTTCGCGCACCGGGACATGATGGCGGCATGGAGCTTTTCACGCAAATCGGCGGGCAGGTCGTAAATCTCGTGGGAACGGTAGATTTCTATCGTCTTGCGTGTGGTGTTAAGAACGACCTCGCAGTGTCCGCAACGGCCCAGGTGGGTTTGCAACTCGGCGCGCATCCCGGGAGTTACCTCGTCGTCGATCAGGTCGTCGAGAAGTGCGAGAAACTCTTTGCAGGTCACTTTACAATCCCCGTTTCCATGAGCCCGCCATTCTTATGGAAGTAGCGGCTCAGACGCTCACGCAGTTGCAGCCTTGCGCGCAACAGGCGCGACTTCACGGCGGGAACGCTCAGCCCCAGCGTCTCTGCCGTCTCTTCAGTCGAAAGTCCTTCCACGTCCCGCAGCGCAAACACGATACGAAACCCCTGCGGCAGTCCCTGGATGGTCTTGCGCAGAATCTCGGCCAACTCGGCCTGGCCGTAGTTCTGTTCCGGGTCCGGCGCCCAGTCGGCCAGATCGCGCGGCACGCTGCCCTCGTCGGTCTCAATGTCTTCGTCAATCGAAACCATCTTGCCTGTGCGACGCTTGCGCAGCCGCATCAGGCTTTCGTTCACCGCAATCCGCACCAGCCAGGTATAAAACTTCGAATTCCCCTGAAACTGCTCAAGCTTTTCGTACGCCTTCAGGAACGCGTCCTGCATGACGTCTTCGGCATCCTCGCGATTCTGCGTGATGTTCTGGGCGATACGGAAAACCTGGCGCTCATACTTGCGCACCAGCGTATCGTAGGCCGAGACATCGCCGCCGCGCACCCGTTCAACCAGGGCTACGTCTGGATGCGGCTCGAGTTGTCCTGCTATCGATTGGATGGCCGGCATGGGCGTTGGTTGCTAAAAATCCGCTGGACCCCTTCGGGCTGCGTTCGGGGTCTGTCTAAAAGAGTGTACCGGACGGCGGGGCCAGGGGCCAAACGGAAGACTCGCGGCTGCGGCAAACTTCCCGCCCCCGGAACTGTTCCACTTTGCGGTCCATGCCGTAACGGGAGTGGTTCCCTGCCGCGGCGCGGTGTGCTGAAACAGCTTAAAGTAAGGACATGAGGGCAATTTCTTCCCCAAATTCTGTTGCGCGGCTGGCTTCCGGCTGCATGGTTTCACTGCTTTCCCTGCTGATTATGACGCTGCCTGCGGCGGCGCAAGCTGCTGGTGCGCAGGAAACAGCGCCAGCAGGCTCGGCTTCCGCCAAGACACACAAAGCGAAGCCCAAGCCGACGGCCAAGCCAAAACAAAAGACACAGGCGACAACTTCGACGGCCAAAACCGTCAAGAAGCCCGCCTCCCACGCAACCGGCAAGAAGCACCGCCGCCGCCCTCAGCAGGCGAGCAGGGCGGTGCGGAAAGCGCGAACGGCGCGCATCAAGATGGCTTTTGTGGCCTCGACCGAGTTGCGCCCCATGGCCCAGCAACTGGCCACACTGCGCACTCCGGCGGCTTACACGGGCGTAACCCAATATGCGCATCGCCACACAGGCGAAGCCGCCGCGGCAGCTTATCTCGCGCTGGGCCACGCCTACCTGCTGGACAAGCGCTACCCTGATGCCGTCGCCAGCTTCCGCGAGGCGCGGCAGGCCGGCGAGGAGCTGGCCGACTACGCGGACTTTCTCTCCGCGCGCGCCAATCACGAGGCTGGCAATGACGCGGCTGCCGAAGCATTGCTGCGCGGGTTTGCCGAGCGGTATCCCGACAGCATCTTCGTTGATCAGGCGCCGGAACTGGAAGCTGCAACGCTGCTGGCGATGAACGACGCGGCTGGTGCTGAGCGCGTGCTTGCAGTCTCAGCCGATACAGACGCCGCCGACCGTCCCGGCTATCAGCTTGCGCAAGCCGAGGTCGCGTTCACTCGGGGAAAGGCCGAAATGGCCGAGGGCCTTTACAAGCAGCTTTTGCTCGCCCACCCCTTGAGCCCCGAGGCCGAGACCGCATGGACAAAGCTGACCTCGATGGGCGCGGAGAGCAGCCTGACAACGGCTGAGTTGCACACTCTGGGCGACGCCTATTACA
>Ga0326727_10027365_pt1 | contig 10475 bp, 9 predicted proteins | sample MB2enrmetagenome_FD_207643 | JGI IMG/M metagenome (GOLD analysis project Ga0326727, IMG submission 207643) | Lab enriched peat soil microbial communities from McLean, Ithaca, NY, United States - MB29MY | ecosystem: Environmental > Terrestrial > Soil > Wetlands > Peat | place: USA: New York...
CGAACAACATCATGGTATTCGGACGGAAGAACAGTTCGTTGTCGACGCCGGCATAGCCGGACGCCATCGAGCGTTTGACGAACAGGACCGTCTTGGCCTTCTCCACTTCCAGGATCGGCATCCCGAAAATCGGGCTGGCCGGATCGGACTTGGCGGCCGGATTGGTCACGTCGTTGGCGCCGATGACGAAGGCGACGTCGGCGGTGCCAAACTCGTGATTGATTTCCTCAAGCTCGAAGACCTCGTCATAGGGCACATTGGCCTCGGCCAGCAGCACGTTCATATGACCGGGCATACGGCCGGCGACGGGATGGATGGCGTAACGCACGTCAACCCCTTCGGCCTTCAACTTGTCGGCCATTTCCCGGAGCGCATGCTGAGCCTGGGCGACCGCCATGCCATAGCCGGGAACGATGATGACTTTGGACGAGTTCTTCATGATGAAGGCCGCATCGTCAGGGCTGCCCGCCTTGACCGCACCGCGGTCCTTGGCCGCGGCACTGCCGCCCGCCACGCTGTCGCCGCCGAAGCCACCAAGAATCACGTTGATGATCGAACGGTTCATGCCCTTGCACATGATGTAGGACAGGATGGCGCCTGAAGAACCGACCAGAGCACCGGTCACGATCAGCAAAGGGTTTTGCAGGGTAAAGCCAATGCCGGCGGCCGCCCAACCCGAATAGCTGTTCAGCATCGAGACGACCACCGGCATATCGGCACCGCCGATCGGCAGGATCAGCAGGAAGCCCAGCGCCAGGGCGATCGCGGTGATCAGGGCAAACGAGATCGCCGATTCGCTGACCACGAAAAGGCAAACCAGCAGGACCAGGGCAATGCCAAGAGCGGCATTCAGCGGATGTTGAAGCTTGAACACCAGCGGATTGCCGGACACCAGGCCCTGCAGCTTGGCAAAGGCGACCAGCGATCCGGTGAAGGTGATGGCGCCGATGGCCAGCCCCAGGCTCATCTCGACCAGCGAACCGCCGTGAATCTTGCCCGGCACGCCGATGTGATAGGCTTCCGGATTACCGAAGGCGGCAGCGGCGACGAACACTGCGGCCAGCCCGACCAGGCTGTGAAACGCCGCCACCAACTGCGGCAGCGCCGTCATCTGAATCCGACGGGCCACCACGGTTCCGACGGAACCGCCGATCAACACCCCGAGGATGATCATTGGGTAGCTGACCACACCGGGGGTCAGCAGGGTGGTCACGATGGCCAGCGCCATGCCCGCCATGCCCCACCGGTTGCCTTGCCGCGCCGTCTCCGGCGAGGACAGGCCGCGCAAGGCCATGATGAAACAGACCGAGGCGACCAGATAGGCGAATGCTGTCAGGTTTTCGCTCACAACGTCCCCCTTATTTCTGCTTCTTCTTGAACATGGACAGCATGCGCTGGGTGACGATGAACCCGCCGAAGATATTCACCGAGGCCAAGGTGACGGCCAGGAAGCCGAAAATCTTGGACAGGGAGAAACCGGACGGACCGGCGGCCAGCAGCGCGCCGACGATGATCACCGACGAAATCGCGTTGGTGACCGCCATCAGGGGCGAATGCAAGGCCGGGGTCACCCGCCAGACGACGTAGTAGCCGACAAAGCAGGCCAGCACGAACACGGTCAGGTAGGACATGAAGCCCCCATGTCCCGTGGTGCTGCTCTCGGCCGCCAGCTGGGCCACCCGGGTCGCGTAATCCTGCGCGTTCTGCGCCAAAGTCTGGGCTTGCGCGGCCAGACGGTTGGCGCCTTCGATGACGTTCTGATCCATGAAACCCTCTCTCTAGCCGGCCAACGCCGGATGCACCACCTGGCCGTCGCGCGTCAGGGCCGTCCCCTTGATGATCTCGTCATCCCAGTTGATGGCGATCCCGTTGCTGTCTTTGGAGTAGGACAGCGACAGGAAATTCAGCAGATTCTTGGCGAACAGCAGACTGGAATCGGCCGCCAGCCGGGCAGGAACGTTGGCGTGACCGACCAGGATCACCCCATGCTTGACCACCACCTTGCCGAATTCCGACAGCGGGCAATTGCCACCGGCCTCGACCGCCAGGTCGACGATCACCGACCCCTTGCGCATGTCCTTGACCATGTCCTCGGTGATCAGGACCGGAGCGGGCTTGCCAGGAATCAACGCCGTTGAAATGGCGATGTCGGTCTTCTTCAAGGTCTCGGCGATCTTCTCGGACTGCTTGCGCTTATAGTCCTCGCCCATCTCTTTGGCATAGCCACCGGCCGTCTCGGCATCCCGGGCGGCATCGGCATCGACCTCGACGAACTTGCCACCCAGCGATTCCACCTGTTCCTTGACCGCCGGACGAACGTCGAAGGCATAGACGACGGCGCCCAAGCGCTTGGCGGTGGCGATGGCCTGCAAACCGGCCACGCCGGCCCCCAGCACCAGGACCTTGGCCGGCGGCACCGTACCGGCGGCCGTCATCATCATCGGAAAGGCACGGCCGTATTCCGCCGCCGCATCCAGCACGGCCTTGTAACCGGCCAGGTTGCTTTGCGACGACAGGATGTCCATGTTCTGGGCACGGCTGATGCGCGGCAGCAGTTCCAGGGCGAAGGCGGTGACGCCGGCCTTGGCATAGGCCTCGGTCTGCGGCTTGTTCTGCAATGCCGCCAGATGACCGATCAGGATCGCGCCCTTTTTCAGCAAGGCGAGTTCGTCCAGGCCTTCCTCCGCGGTCAGCGGCCGCTGAACCTTGAGGACGATGTCGGCATCCTGGAGCGCAGAGGCCTCATCCGCTGCAATCACGGCACCGGCCGCGACAAAAGTATCGTCGGAAATCGAAGCACCTTCACCGGCACCACTTTCGACGATTACGTCAAAACCCATACCCACAAATTTTTTGATAGTATCCGGCGACGCCGCGACACGCGCTTCATTGGCGCGACGCTCCTTCGGAATGGCGATTTTCATCAAGTTGGCCCTCTTCTTGACGTCCTTATCAAGGCACACCCCAGAATACCCTCTCGCGCTGATTTGCCAAGCGCCTTGGCGGCATACTCTTTTTACTGAAGTGCTGTCAGAAAATGGTCATTGCGAAGACAAAAAAAAGCCCCCCGCCAAGGCGAAAGGCTTTCCAATTCGTCGAATCATTGCCGGGCGGCGGGAGACCGCCCCGGGAAGTCATGGGAAGACAGGGCTGCCGGCCGGTTTTTGACATCGGCGGCAGGATATATCGATTCCGTTATAGGGATCCCCTGGTGGAACACCGAGACAGTGACCGGTTGGCGGGAATGAGCGGGGCGGACGTCTCGCCCCGCTGGTCATTTGTCCAAGTCATTCAGGAGATGCGGCTCAGCGCTGAAACAGCACCGACTCGAACGCCTCGCGCTCCTGCCAGCCCAGACGGACCAACTCGGGCTCGTCGCTCTCGGTCACCGGGCGACCGACGCAAAGATAGGCGATCAGGGACCAGTCCTCGGGGACATCAAGGGCCTGGTTGACCAGCACCGGATCCAGGATGGAGACCCAGCCGACCCCCAATCCATGCATGCGGGCAGCCAGCCAGAAAGTATGCACCGCGGCCACCACCGAAAAGTTCCTGGTCTCCGGCATGGTCCGGCTGCCCAGGCCGTGGCCGCTCGCGGTGCCGTTGTCGCAGAACACCGCCAGATGTTCCGGAGCATCGTTCAGGCCGGCCAGTTTCAGGGTGGCATAAAGCTTGGCCCGTTCGCCGTGATAGTTGTTCAAGGCCTCGGCGTTGCAGGCGGCGAAGTTGTCGCGGACAGCCCCCCGCCGCGCCGGATCGGCCACCCGGACGAACCGCCAGGGCTGACTGTTGCCGACCGAGGGCGCCAGGCAGGACAGGGCGATCAGCCGTTCGACCAGACAGCCGTCAATGGGATCGCGGCGGAAGTGGCGGACGTCGCGGCGCCACACCACCAACTGCTCGAACATGGCCCGGAAGTCACTGCCGAAAACGGGCGGAACCGGTGGCACGTCGGTCATGATGGCATCTCCTCGCCTTTCTTCTTACGCCAGGTCACCAGTTCGTGAACGATGCCATGCAGGGTCCGCACCTCCTGTTGGGTCAAATCGGCCCGTTCGAACATGTTGCGGATGTTGCGCACCATCACCGGACGTTTTTCCGGCGCCCGGAAGAAGCCGCAGCCGTCCAGTTCCCGCTCGAGATGCTCGAAGAACCCAACCAGGTCACGCTTTTCCGCCACTGGCGCGGCGCCCTTGGTCATCGCCCGGGGCTGGGCCGGACCGCCCGCCTGATACCATTCATAGGCGATCAGCAGGACCGACTGGGCCAGGTTGAGCGAGCAATAGTCCGGATTCAGGGGCACCGTCACGACCACGTCGGCCAAAGCCACATCGTCGTTCTCCAGCCCGGTCCGTTCGGGTCCGAACAGGACGCCGCAGGCCAATCCGGCGCCGATGTGCCGGCGCAACTCGGACGCGGCCTGGTGCGGCGTCACCACCGGCTTGACCATGAAGCGGTTGCGTCCCGTCGTCGCATAGACCCGGTGCAGGTCGGCAATCGCCTCCTCGGTACTGGCGAAGGCGCGCGCCCCCTCCAACAGGGCATGTGCGCCCGACGAGGCCGCCACGGCCTTCTCCGACAGCCAGTCCTCACGCGGGGCAACCAGGCGTAGTTCGGTCAGTCCGCAGTTCAACATGGCCCGCGCGGTCGTTCCGATGTTCTCGGACAGTTGCGGGCGAACCAGAATGACCGCCGGCCGGTCGGCCGACGGCGTTGCCTCAGTCTCTAACATTCCCCTACCTTTGGGTTGCACCGTCCCGCAACAGTTTGAAGGTGATGCTGTCGTGCAGGGCGTTGAAGGACGCATCGATGACGTTGGCCGAGACGCCAACGGTACACCAACGCTCTCCATGGTGATCGTCGCTCTCGATCATCACCCGGGTGATGGCCGCCGTCGCGGCATTGGGATCGAGGATGCGCACCTTGTAATCGACCAGCCGCAGGTCTGCAAGCTGCGGGAACACCGGCATCAGGACTTTCCGCAAAGCGGCATCGAGCGCGCTGATCGGACCGTTGCCTTCGGCGACGGTCATCAGCATCTCGCCACCGACTTCGGCCTTGATGGTGGCCTCCGACAGGGTGATCAGTTCCCCCCGGCTGTTCCAGCGCCGTTCATCGATGACGCGGAAGCTCAAAACCTTGAAATAGTCAGGAACCCCTTCCAGCATGCGCCGGGCCAGAAGCTCGAAGCTGGCCTCGGCGCCGTCATAGGCGTAGCCATTGAATTCGCGGAGTTTCACCTCGTCGATCAGCCGGTTGATCTTGGGATCCGACGGATCGACATCAAACCCGATATCGCGGAAACGGGCCAGGATGTTCGATCGCCCCGCCTGGTCCGAGACGACGATATGGCGCCGGTTGCCGACCAGTTCGGGAGCCACATGCTCGTAGCAGCGGGGGTCCTTCTCCACCGCCGAGACATGCAACCCACCCTTGTGGGCGAAAGCGGATTCTCCGACATAGGGGGCGTGACGGTTGGGCGCGCGGTTCAACCGCTCGTCCAGGGCACGGGACACATGGGTCAGCTTGGTCAGGTCGCTGGGGGAAATCCCCGTCTGGAATCCCATCTTCAGGACCAGATTGGGGATGATGGACACCAGATTGGCGTTGCCGCAACGCTCGCCCAGCCCATTCAGGGTTCCCTGAACATGGCGCACGCCGGCCCGGACCGCCGCCAAGCTGTTGGCCACCGCATTGTCCGAGTCGTTGTGGCAGTGGATGCCCAGATGGTCGCCCGGCACAGTGGGCACCGTCCGCCCGACGATCTCCTCGATCTCGTGCGGCAGCATGCCACCATTGGTGTCGCACAGCACCACCCACCGCGCCCCGGCCTGATAGGCGGTCTTGACGCAGGACAAGGCATAGGACGGATTGGCGCGGAAACCGTCGAAGAAATGCTCGGCGTCGAACAGAACCTCGCCCACCCGCGAGCGCAGATGGGCGATGGACTCGGCAATCATCCTGAGGTTTTCCTCGAGATCGACGCCCAGCGCCACCGACACCTGGAAATCCCAGGTCTTGCCCACGACCGTGACGGCGCTGGCCGTCGGCACCAGCAGCGCCTGCAAGCCGGGATCATTTTCCGCCGAGCGGCCGGCCCGCCTGGTCATGCCGAACGCGGACAGCCGCGCCCGGGCGGGCTTTGGCGCGTCGGCAAAAAACGCATCATCGGTGGGATTGGCGCCCGGCCAGCCGCCTTCGATGTAATCGACCCCCAGGCGATCCAATTCGTGAACGATGGCGATCTTGTCAGCCGAGCTGAAATCCACGCCTTGCGTTTGCGCCCCGTCGCGCAGGGTACAGTCGTACAGGTAAACCCGTGTGTCGCTCATGCCCGTCCATCCGAAAGAGGGGGCGATGAGCATGCCCTATCGCGACCGTCCGCTCAAGAACGCAGGCGGCACCGGTTGGTGCCGTAACCGTCACGCCCACGGATCGCATCACTCCAACGACAGCACCGTCAAGGCGACCAGCAGGACCACAAGGCCAAACGACGCCAAGGCCACTCCCCACCAGCCGACCCGCCGGTAATGGCGTTCGATCTCGCCGGGCTCGGTGCGCCGCTCCGTGCTCCAAGACGTGGCCATCAAACACCCTTCCTACCGCGAGAACGCCGGCCGCCGGGCAAGACCCAGGGACGCCGAGGCTACTGTGGCAGCTCCAGGTTTCCACCCGATTACCAAATGCCGGACCGTTTGTAACAGTTCGCTTCAAACCTCCCGCAACACCTGGGGCCAGCCGGGCGGTCACCCTTTTCTCCCCAGGGGATCGGCTCTGCGGCAAACCGTAACAATGGGGAAATAGAATGAAACTTCCACGACATTGTTTTGACAAGATAATCGCTCATTATGCCTAATGAGGACCGCGGTACGGTGACGCCCCGGTCATGGGATGTGTCAAGGAGAGAGCTATGCGCAGGCGTGTGACTCATGGGTTCCTCGCCGTCGCCTTGGGATGTGTGATGGCGGGCGCCCTGGCGGCGCTGCCGACGGCACCGGCCGATGCCCAGGAGCGGTGGCATCACCAGTTCCACGGTCGTGACGTCCACGGCTTCGATCGTCACGAACTGGGGCTTTGGCGGGGAGGCGGCTGGCATCACGAGATGCACAACGGCCGGCTGGGCTGGTGGTGGGTGGCCGGGGGCGCCTGGTACTTCTACGATCGCCCGGTCTATCCCTATCCGCTGGTCGTCTCCGATGTCGCCTTCGCCGATCCGGTGGTGGTTGCCGCCCCGCCGACGGTCGTCGTTGTGCCGGGAGCACCGGCCGCCGCCCCCCCGCCCGCCGCACAGCCGCAGATGTGGTACTATTGCGACAATCCGGCGGGCTATTACCCCTATGTCGCCAGCTGCAACACGCCTTTCCGGCCGGTGCCGGCAAGGCCGCAATAACCGGAGGATAGAATGCATCGCGCAAGGACCATGGCGGCGGTCTCCGCCCTTTTGATGGTGGCCGGCTGCGCCCAGACCCCGATGGGACCCAGGGTTCAGGTGATGCCTGCCGCCAACAAGCCGTTCGAGGTCTTCCAGCAGGACCAGGCGACGTGCAAGCAATACGCCAACGATCAGGTCGCCGGTCAGGCTGATTCGGCCAACACCCGAGCCCTCGGGGCCGCCCTGCTGGGTGCGGGATTGGGCGCCGGACTGGGCGCTGCGGTCGGGGGCGGTCACGGTGCAGGCGTTGGCGCCGCTGCTGGCGGCGTCGCCGGAACCGCCATCGGTGCCAGCAATTCGGAACATACCCAAGGGGGCATCCAACAGCAGTACGACAACGCCTACAGCCAGTGCATGGCGTCCAAGGGTAATCAGGTGGTGGCGCAGCCGGTCCGCACCATCGTGCAGCCCACCGTCGTCTACACGGCGCCACCGCCGCCGACGGTGGTCTACACGGCGCCGCCGCCGACCGTGGTGTACACCGCGCCGCCCGGGGTAGTCTACGCCCCGCCGCCCGGCGCTGTTTATGCCCCGCCGGCGGGCGCATCGGTGCCGGCAACCGGCTATGCGCCGCCGGCGGGCGCCGCCACACCGCCGCCCAACACTCCGGCACCCGCCGCACAGTAACCGTCTGCGCCGGGGAGTGGCGACACCGCTCCCCGGTTCCCTTTTTAAGAGCAGATCCGGGAATGCGCCACGGACCTGAGACCGTTCTCCTTCATGTCACCCCTTGATATCTTCAGCCTCTTTCATCGCGAGATGACGTAATGTCTTTGCGCCAAACGGAGCAATTTCAGAACAAATGAAATAATTCGTGGCGCAGACCGCCATTCCCCCCTATCCTCGGCACACCGTCATGCTTTTCGACAATTGCCGAGACCGGAATGAGCCTCGAAATCAGCCTTCCCGCCGCCGACCTTCCGGTTCCCCGCTCGCGCCGCAATGCGCTGGGCAGCTTTGTCGGGGCCGTCGTCGACTGGTACGACTTCCTGCTTTACGGAATCACCGCCGCCCTGGTTTTCAACAGCCAGTTCTTTCCGTCCGTCAGCCCGACCGCCGGCACCCTGGCATCCTTTGCGACCTTTGGCGTCGGCTTCCTGTTCCGACCGCTGGGCGGCATCGTCTTTGGACATTTCGGCGATCGTCTGGGCCGCAAGCGCATGCTGGTGATCACCGTGGTGATGATGGGCCTGTCGACAGCCCTGATCGGTCTGCTGCCAACCTATGACAGCATCGGCTGGCTGGCGCCCCTGGGGCTTGTCATCTTACGGGCGATCCAGGGCTTTGCGGTTGGCGGCGAGTGGGGCGGCGCCGCACTGATGGCCTGTGAAAGCGCGCCTGCTGGCCGCAAGGCCCTGTATGGCAGCGGCGTCCAGATGGGCTATGGCGTCGGGCTGGTCCTGGCCACCGGCGTGGTCTCCCTGTTAAGCCGCGTCCTCGACAACGATGCTTTCCTGTCCTGGGGATGGCGCCTGCCCTTCCTGCTCAGCATCCTGCTGGTCGCCATTGCCCTGTGGATTCGCGCCACCATGGACGAATCCCCCGAATTCGTCGACAAGGTGGCCCGCCATCAGGAGCACAAGGAACGGATTCCCGTTTTGGCCGCACTGCGGCGCCACCCGGAAGGGTTCCTGCTGATCATCGCCCTGCGCATGGTTGAGATGTTCACCATGTACATCGTCACGGCCTTCGCCCTGGCCTACTCCACCAAGACCTTGGGCATGTCGCGCGACCTGTTCCTGAACATCAGCCTGCTGGTCGGTGCCGTCAGTTGCGTCACCATCCCGGTCTTTGCCGCCACTGCCGACCGCATCGGCCTGAAGCCCGTCTACCTGACCGGAGCATTGATCGGGCTGGGCGCCTCGGTGCCGTTTTTCCTGGCCCTTGAGGCCCGTTCCGTGGTGTGGATCGTGGTCTGTTCGGTCTTGCTGGCCAATATCGCCCACGACATGGTGGTCAGTGTCCAGCAACCCCTGTTCACGGCCTTTTTCGGGACCGAATACCGCTACAGCGGCGCCGGAGTCGGCTATCAGGTGGCCAGCGTCGTCTGCGGCGGCTTCACGCCCTTCATCGCCACCACCCTGCTCGGGCTTGACGGCACCTGGCATGCCGTCGCCGCCTATCTGGCCTGCGGCTGCCTGGTCTCGGCGGTGGTATCGGCCATGATGACCATGCGGACACGTTAGGGCGTAATGCCGAAAAGCGGCATCACGCTCTAACTTTTTTCTCAGCCCACGCCGGGCACACGCATCCGCGGGGTTGGCCGCGGCCTCACTGGCCGCTACTGCGGCGCCAGCTGGTGCCGCCGGCAGCGTCTTCCAGCAGAATGCCCTGGTCAGCCAGTTCCTTGCGGATGCGATCGGCCTCGGCGAAATTCTTGGACTTGCGGGCGGCGATGCGCTGGGCGATCAGGTCATCGACCTGCTCGTCGCTCAGCCCCTGGGTACCCTCGGGAACCCAGCGAAACCAGGACTCCACATCCTGCTGGAGAACACCGAGAACATCGCCCGCGGCCAGCAAGGCGCCTTTCCAGCGCGCCTTTTCCCCGTCGGTGGAGGCCTTGTTCAGCTGGGTGGCGATCTCGTGCAGGTGGGCGATGGCCAGCGGGGTGTTCAGGTCGTCCTCAAGGGCAGCCAGCACATCCAGGGGAATCGTGTCGCGGCCGACGGCGGGGATCTCGGCCACCGCCCGCAGGGCCAGGTACAGCCGATCCATGGCCTGCCGCCCCTGGCGCAAACCGTCCGCCGTCCAGTCGAACGGCTGATGGTAATGGGCGGCCAGCATGGTCAGGCGGATGGCCTCGCCCGGCGCCTGGCCCAAAAGATCACGAACGGTAAAGAAGTTGCCGAGCGACTTCGACATCTTCTCGCCTTCGACCATCAGATAGCCGTTGTGCAGCCAATAACGGGCGAAGGGCTGGCCGTTGGCGCAGACGCTTTGGGCGATCTCGTTCTCATGGTGCGGAAATACCAGATCCTGTCCGCCGCCATGGATATCGAAGGTGACACCCAGATATTCGCGGCTCATGGCGGAGCATTCGATA
>Ga0326727_10027366_pt1 | contig 10475 bp, 9 predicted proteins | sample MB2enrmetagenome_FD_207643 | JGI IMG/M metagenome (GOLD analysis project Ga0326727, IMG submission 207643) | Lab enriched peat soil microbial communities from McLean, Ithaca, NY, United States - MB29MY | ecosystem: Environmental > Terrestrial > Soil > Wetlands > Peat | place: USA: New York...
AGCCGCCCCGCAACGGTTGCCGATGCCCTGCCGTTGATTCCCGGTGTGGTCCGTTCACCGACAGGCGACCTCCAGATCTCCGGGACCGGCGAGCATCGCAGCTCGCTGATCGTCAACTCGGCCGATGTGACCGATCCCGCCACCGGCCAGTTCGGTTTGACCGTGCCCATCGATAGCGTCGAAAGTCTGAACGTTTATCAGACACCCTTTCTGGCGGAGTACGGCCGTTTCTCGGGCGGCCTGGTTTCCGTGGAAACGCGGCGCGGCGGCGATAAGTGGAACTGGGAACTGAACGATCCGTTTCCCGATGTCCGCATCCGCAGCTACCATCTGCGAGGCTTGCGCGATGCCACCCCGCGCCTCAACCTGGAAGGCCCGCTGATTCCGCACAAGCTGTATTTCTCCGAAGGTCTCGAGTACGAAGTCCGCAACGTCGAGATCCACACCCTGCCTTTCCCCGACAATCAGAGCCGGAAGGCCGGCATCAATTCCTTCGCTCAGTTCGATTGGATTTCCTCCGACCGCAACCTGGTGACCGCCACCATCCACCTGGCTCCCCAGCGCCTGGGATTCGTGAACCTCGATTATTTCAACCCGCAGCCGACCGTTCCCGATGCCAGCACTCACAACTATACCGGCACCATCGCGGACCACCTCACGCTGTGGGGCGGCCTGCTGGAGAACACGTTTTCCGTAACGCGTTTCGACGCGCGCGTCTGGCCCCAGGGGAACCAGGACCTGAACATCGCCCCGGCCGGCAATTTCGGCAACTATTTCTCCCAGCAGAACCGCGATGCCTGGCGCTTTGGCGGGTCCCCGTCGTATAGCCTGGCGCCGATGGAGCGGTGGGGCGTTCACAGCGTCAAGATCGGCGCCTATTTCGCCAGGAGCACGGATGAAGGCCAGTTGGACGAGCGCCCGGTCAATATCCTGGACGCCGCAAGCCAGTTGACCGAGCGGATCACCTTCGACGGCGGCCGGCCCTTCGAGATGTCGGACACCGAGTATGCGTTTTTCGGCCAGGACCACTGGATCATCTCGCCCCGCTTCGCCGCCGATTTAGGACTCCGCACCGAATCGCAAGTGGTCTCGCAGAGCTTCCGCGTGGCGCCGCGCGCGGGAATCGCCTGGGCCCCGTTCGCCCGCACCGGCACGGTGGTCCGCGCCGGGTTCGGCTTCTTCTTCGACCGCGTGCCGCTGAACGTCTACGCCTTCAACCACTATCCCCGGCAAGTCGATACTTTCTACGATGCCGCGGGAGACATCTCCGCCGGGCCTTTCTATTACTTGAACGCGCTCGGAGAAGTCAATACCAACGCGCCGTTCGTGTTTCACAAGCCCGTGCCCGGCAACTTTTCGCCGCGCACCGCCACCGGCAGCATCCAGGTGGAGCAGCCCCTGACGCGTCTGCTGAAGCTGCGCGTGGGCTATTTGCGCAGCATTTCCGACGGCCTGGTCACCATGGTTCAGCAGGCGCCAGACCCCGAAACCCTGATCGGCGCCAACCAACTTTCCGGAGCGGGCGCCTCGCGCTATCGCCAGTTGGAAGTTACCACCCGGCTGCGCCTGAGCGATTCCCGCATGCTGTTTTTCTCTTATGTGCGCAATCGGGCCCATGGCGATTTGAACGACTTCGCCAGTTTCCTCGGCAGTTTCCCCCAGGCCATCATCCGCCCGGACCGCTATGGCCGCCTCCCCGGCGATTTGCCCAATCGTTTTCTGGCCTGGGGCGAGGTGCCCCTGCGACAGGGATTCCGCATCGCCCCCATTCTGGAGTACCGCGACGGATTTTCCTATTCCGAAATCGATGCGGGCCAGAACTACGTGGGCATTCCCAACCACGACCGGTACCCGTTTTTCGTGTCGTTGGACTCGCGATTGTCGAAAGACATCAAGGTCAGCCCGAAATATACCGTCCGCTTGTCGCTCTCCAGTTACAACCTGACCAATCATTTCAATCCCGAAGCATTCCACTACAATATCGCCGACCCGGCGTTCGGGATCTTCTTCGGAAGCCGCGGGCGGCGCTACACCGCCGATTTCGACGTGTTGTTCTGACGCGCAAGAATAACTTCCCAGCCACCATGTGGCGCAGACCCCCGGTCTGCGGCGTCCCGACTCCTCGGGACGCATTTCGAAGCACGGCGGCGGGTCTCCCAATGAGCGAGAGAGGCGAAAGCGCGTGGCCCACCTCTGCCGGCTTTTTCATGGTTCAGGGTGGCCGGCGAAGCCGGCCATGAGTGTTCTACACGATCCTGGGTTTCACTACTTCCACCCCGATCGCTTTCATCTCCGCCGTGAGCCGGCGCAGCATCGACTCGTCTTCGTAAGTGCCCACGATCGCTCCTCCCGATCCGGCGAAGTTCGAGGTCGCTCCCGCCTTGCGCGCCGTTTGAACCAACTCCAGGTTCCCGCTGTCGATCCGGTAAATGCGGGCGCGCAGATCGAAATTGGCATTCACCAGCTCGTTCAATCGCGCATAGTCGCGTTCGAGCAGGCAGTCGCGGCCCTGCTCGGCATAACTGGCCCACACGGTCATCGCCTCCACCACTTCCGGGTCGCGGCGATGCCAGCGTTCCCGCAGGTTCCCATGGAATACTTCGGTGCCCTCGCTCAGTGAGGTGCGGCACGCCACATACACGTTCGGCAGCAGCGCGGGATCCATCCGCTCGTACTCGCCATAACCGCGGGACTCCATCAGGTGCCGCGAGAAATCCATGTAAACCAGCCCCTGGTATGCCTGGATGACGCGGTCTTGCAGGCCGGCTGGAACGTTGAGTTCCTTGGTTTCCGTCTCCAGAGCCAGGTTGGCCTGGATGGGAAGCGGTATCTCCAGCCCATAGTACTGGCATAACGCGCGCAGCGAGGCAGTGATGATGGCGCTCGATCCCCCCAGGCCCAGCCGCTGTGGAATGTCGGACTCGTATTCCAGGGTGAAGTTACGGTTCTCCAGTTCGATTCCCTGCTCGTGGCAGTAATCCATGAGACGCACGATCAGGGCTTGAATGATGCGGATGCCACCGTAATAGCCTCGCCACCGCGTGGTGCGATAGAGGTCTTCGAGGTTTTCAAAGACCGGAAGATCCGCCTTCGACGGCTTGATTTCCAGCCTGCCGCTGGGATACACCAGCACACGGGCGCGAAAGTTCGCCATGGTGAACGATATGGTCTTGCCGAAGAAGCCGTCGCTTGGGTTGCCCAAGAAACCGGCGCGCGCATATCCGTAGGTCTCAATCATCGCTGGTTCCGATCCGCCGAGTCGATCACAATGGTCACCGGGCCGCTATTCACCAGGTGGACCTCCATCATAGCCTGAAAGACCCCAGTCTCCACCGGAACCGGCCCCAGCCTGGCCCGCTCCACGAAGTAATTATAAAGAGATTGTGCCTGCTCGGGTGGCGCGGCCAGGTCGAAGCCGGGCCGCCGTCCCTTGCGGCAATCGGCGTAGAGGGTGAACTGCGAGATAATCAGCAGCGAGCCGCCGGCCTCGCGGACATCCCGGTTCATCTTTCCCGCCTCGTCGGGGAAGACTCTCAGTCCGAGAGTCTTCTCCACCAGATAGTCGGCGTCGCTGGTGGTGTCAGACTTCCCCACACCGAGCAAGACGACGAACCCCGTACGTATAGACCCGACGGTACTGCCGGCTACAACGACGTGGGCCTCGGTAACTCTCTGTAGGACTAATCTCATCGGTTTCAGGTTACTAAATTCCTGTTTGACTTGCCTTGAGCGATAAAATCCTGGCGCGCCTATGTTATATTGTTGCGGAAGGCAAACCTATGGCACGAGCAAACGTTGACGACCTGACTATACTCCAGATGGCGCTCGTCGGTTATGAGTCCGAGAAACGCAAAATTGAAGATAAGATCAGCGAACTGAAAGCCAGAATCAATGGCAAGCGGATCCCGGCCGGTCATAAAGTGAAGAAAGCGCCGGGCACCAGGCGCATCCTGAGCGCCGCGGCCCGCGCCCGCATCGCCGCCGCGCAGAAAAGACGCTGGAGAGAGCACCGCAAGCGCGCCGCGCAAGCCGCCAAGCAGCGGTAACCGGCGGCTCACCGGCTCAATTTACGGCGCTCCAGGGCGAACTCCCACCCGAAGCGGGTTACGATTTCCTCCACCGGTCCCGCCGCGGCGATGATGCCGTTCTCGAAGAAGACGGCGCGGGTGCACATGGCATGAGCGAAAGGAATGTCATGAGTAACCAGGATCTTGGCTTGCGGTAAGTGGCACAGCAACTCCGCGAGCGCGCGCTGGCCCGGCGGGTCGAGGAAAGTGGTGGGTTCGTCCAATACCAGAATTTCGGGCTCCATCGTCAGGACGCCCGCGATGGCTACGCGCTTCTTTTCGCCAGCGCTCAGGTGGTAAGGCGCCCGGGCAGCGGCGGCGGCCATTCCCACGGTATCCAGGGCCGCCTTGGCGCGCTCACTCGCCTCGTGCGCGTTCATCCCGCGATTCAGCAGCCCGAACGCCACATCCTCCAGCACGGTGGGCATGAATAGCTGGCTCTCGGAATCCTGAAAGACAAGCCCGACCTTATTGCGGATCGCCGCAAGATTCGGCTTATCGACGGGTAGCCCGCAAACTTCCACGCTGCCTTGGCCGGTGAGCAGCCCGTTGAGATGCAGCACGAAGGTGGTCTTGCCGCTGCCGTTGGCGCCCAGCAGCGCCACGCTTTCACCCGCTTCCAGCCGGAAGTCCACGCCGTTGAGAGCCGGAGTGCCATCGTCATAGCGGAACCTCAGGTTGCGGACTTCGACCAGGGGCGGCATCAGCCCGCCCTCTCGATGGCCACCCGGGTCAGTATAAGCAGGAGTGACGCTAGAGCGGCAAAGCAGGCGTCGCTTCCGCGGAAATCCAGTGCGCCGAGCGTGCGGAAGCTTCCTTCAAATCCGCGCGCCAGCATGGCGCGGTGGATGTCTTCGGCCCGCCCGTAGGAACGCGCGAAGAGCACGGCGAGCGCTCCCGCCGCCGCGCGGAATCGCGACCTGCTGCCCGCCAGGCTGCGCGCCGTGGCGCCGCGCGAAGCGGCGGCCTTAGTCATGTGCTGAGCCTCTTCCGAGATGACGAATAAGTACCGGTAGAGAAACTGCGCCACCATCAGCAGGAACCGGGGAGCCCCGGTCATCTCCAGGCCGCGAATCAGGGCCGGCAGCGGCGTGGTGGACACCGCCACTAACACCGCCAGCGCGGAAAGATAACTCTTGAGTAACAGGGCGACCGCCCGCCCCGGGTCGCCGGCCAGCCAGGAGACCGCGGCAAATACCGCGCTGAAGGGCAAGACAATTCCCGCGCGCGCCAATACTCCCGCCAAAGGCAACCCCGCGGCAATCACCGCCGCGGAGAGAAAGGCCAGCAAAGCCAGCGATAACCAGACCAGGTTATGGTGCGCGGTCGCTAACACTACTAAGAATACTAGTAAGGTGGCCAGCTTGGCGCGGGGGTCGCGGCGGTGGATGATACTCCGTCCCCGGCTCCATCGCTCCAAAACGACGTGATGCAATCAGACGCTCCTGTGGCGCGCCACGGCACGGCCGATCGCCAGGCAGGCAATATAGATCAGCGCCAGCCCGGCCAACCCGGCGCCGGCTTTGCCGGCCCACGAAGAGTGCAGGAATGTCGAATGCAGGAATGTCACTTGGTATCCGCTCAAGGGCGTCGCCAGCAGTGTCCGCGCATGCGCTGCGATGCCGGTCTCGCGGCCCAGTCTCTCGATGCCATCCGGAGCGGCGGAAGCGAACAGCACGCCCACGGCCGCGAGCAGCACCGCGCCCACGCTCACCGCTCCCAGGGCGAACGAGCGTCCCGCGGCGGGTTTGCGGATGAATCCGGGCTGGATGGATTCCAGCGCCTGAATGACCGCCAGCGTGATCCCGCCTTCCAGCAGTCCCGATACCACGAAGAGGGCCAGCGAGACGCCCAGCACCGCGCCGGGCATCTTCACGCCGGAGATGAGTAACTCGGCCAGCGCCAGAATCGCGCTGACCAGCACCGACAACGTCCCCCCGGCAAAGATGGACAACTTACGCCAGCGGCCGCCGCCCCAGAGATAGAAGGGCAGATAGCCTGCCATCACGCCCGCGATGGCCATGTTCACCACGTTGGGGCCGAGCGCCAGAATGCCGCCATCCTGAAACACCAAGGCCTGAATCGTCAGGATCGCGGCCATAACCACGCTCGCCGCCGCGGGCCCCAGGGTGAACGCCAGAAGCGCGCCGCCCACCAGGTGGCCGCTGGTACCGATGCCTACCGGGAAATTGATCATCTGGGCGGCGAAGACGAAAGCGCCCATCACCCCCAGTAGAGGGATGCGGGCCTCCTCGAACTCGCGCTGCGCGCGCCGCACAATCAAACCCGTGGCAGGCAGCGCGGCCGCGTCGAGGGTGGCCCATACGGGAGTGGCCAGGAATCCGTCTGGTATATGCACGCTTTTCCTCACAGTATCACGATTCTAAGAATCGTGCTCCCGGGCGCCAAGCCGGGGCGGGGGTGCTTAACCATTCCGGGGGTCTCGCGGCTCAGTCGCGGAAAACCGCTCCCTAACGGTCGCGGCTCCGTTTAGAATGCCGCGTGTTTGCAGATCGTTACAGAGCCGCGACCGTAAGGGAGCGGTCGGCGGCGACCGGCTTCGGTGATAAGATGTGTACGCATGAGCGACCTCAGCCGGATCGGCGTGGCCATCGACTCCGAACTGCTGGAAAAGTTCGACCGGCTCATTGCCGCCCGCGGCTACACCAACCGCTCGGAAGCATTCCGGGATCTCATCCGCGACGAACTCGTCGAGCAGACCTGGGAATCGCCGGACAGCCAGGTAGTCGGAACGGTCACGTTAGTCTACGACCACCACGTCCGGATGCTGAACGAGAAGCTGACCGATATCCAGCACGACTACCACCACTCCATTCTGTCCACCCTGCATGTCCACCTGGACCACGATCATTGCCTGGAAGTGCTGGTGGTGCGGGGTAAGTCGAAGGAAGTTCGCAAGGTGGCCGACGTCCTGATCAGCACCAAGGGAGTCAAACACGGCCGGCTCACCACGACCACCACGGGAACGGAGCTGAAATGATCCTGGGCACGGGAGTCGACCTGGCGGAGGTCCCGCGCATCCGCGCCTCCATCGAACGGTTCGGGCAGCGGTTCATCGAGCGCATTTACACCCCCGGCGAGATCGCCTACGTGGAGCGCAAAGCCAACCGGCCGGAGCGTTATGCCGCGCGCTTCGCCGCCAAGGAGGCGGGCATGAAGGCCATCGGCACGGGGTGGAAACGAGGCGTCACCTGGCGCGATTTCGAAGTGGCCAACCTCCCCTCGGGAAAGCCCACCCTGCGGCTGCACGGGGTGGCTGCCGAAATCGCCGCCGCGCTGGGCGTTCGCACGATCTCGCTCTCCCTCACCCACACCGCGGAACTGGGAATGGCGCACGTGATTCTGGAGGGGTGACGCCGCCGCCGTTTCACGGCAACGCGAATGCCACATACACCGCGGCCGTGCCTCCCGCCGGCGCCTTGCCGCCGGCCGCCGCGATCACCACGAACTGCTTGCCGTTCACTTCATAAGTCGCCGGCGTTCCGTTGCCCGAGGAAGGCAGCACCGTCTCCCAGAGCAGCTTGCCGCTGGCTTTGTCGAATGCGCGGAACTTGCGGTCGAAGTCAGTAGCTCCGATGAACACGAGGCCGCCCGCGGTAACGATCGGACCGCCGTAATTCTCCGTGCCGGTATCCTTGATGCCCTGGGCAGCCAGTTCGGGATATTCGCCCAGCGGTACTTTCCAGGCGAATTCCCCGGTGTTGAGATCGATCGCATTGAGCGTGCCCCAGGGAGGCGCGATGGCCGGATATCCGTCGGGATCGAGGAACTTCTTGTAGCCGCTGAAGCGGTACTTCAGATCGAAGGGCGACCGCTCGGCGGGCGCCTCCAGGGAGCCGCCGCTCATCACGTACTCCACCAGGCTGCGGAGCGCCTGCGGGCGCAAGTTGGGAAACCCCGGCATGCGGCCGGCGCCTTTCTGGACGATTTCGGTAATCTGCTCGCGGGTACGGCGCGCGCGAATGCCGGTCAAGGCCGGCGCCATACCGCGGTTGCCGCCCAGATCGTCGCCGTGGCAAGCCGCGCATTGCGTGCCATAGATGCCCTGGGCCGCGGGCGTCGCGGGCAGGAGGCGCGAGGTCCAGGCCATCTCGTTAGCGTTGACGAAGAGCCATCCGCTCTGGGTATCGAAGGCCGCGCCTCCCCATTCGGCGCCGCCGTCGTAGCCCGGGAAGACGACCGTGTCCTTTCCCACGCTCAGCGGCACAAACTGACCCTCGCTGCGGAATTTGCGAAACTCTTCGAGCGCCCAGCGGTGCGCTTCGGGCGTGCGGTTGGTCAGCAGGTCCTCGGTCAACAACTGGCGCGCGAAAGGCGCGGGCCGGGTGGGCAACGGCTGCGTGTCGGCGGTGACTTCGCCTTCGACGGTGCTCGCCGGGTACTTGCGATACTCGATCGGAAACAACGGCTTGCCGTTAGCGCGGTCGAACAGGAACACGAAGCCGTGCTTGGTGGTCTGCGCCACCGCATCCACCATCCTGCCTTCGTGCTTCACGGTGACCAGCACCGGCGGCGAGGGCAGGTCGCGATCCCAAACGTCGTGCTTCACTACCTGGAAATGCCAGATCCGCTTTCCGGTCGCGGCGTCGAGCGCCAGCAGGCAGTTGGCGAACAGGTCGTCGCCGGTGCGATTGGCGCCGTAGAAATCGGATGCGGCCGACCCGGTCGGAACATAGACGACGCCGCGTTTGCGGTCGATGGTCATGCCGGCCCAGTTGTTGGCCGCTCCGGTGTACGTCCATGCGTCCTTCGGCCAGGTCTCGTATCCGTATTCGCCGGGACGCGGAATGGTGTGGAACTTCCAGCGCAGCTTGCCGGTGCGCGCCTCGTACGCGCGAATATCGCCGTAGGACGCTGGAAGCCCCTCGCTCTCGCGGCCGCCGACAATCAAGAGGTCCTGGTAAATCACGCCGGGCGAGGTGAGGCTCACGAACTGCGTCTCCGGGTCGCGGTCGAGGTCCTGATGGAGATCGATTCGGCCGCGGTCTCCGAAAGCGGAAATCACCGCGCCGGTTTTAGCGTTCAAAGCATAGACGTAGCGGCCAAACCCGGCGAAGATCCGCTCATCCGCGCCATCGGCCCACCAGGTCAGCCCGCGCACCCGCTGTCCCGAAGGCATCTGGGAATCCCACGTCCAGACCGGTTTACCGGTGGCGCCATCGAGGGCGATAATCTGTCCGCCGGGCGTGTTCCCAAAGAGCACTCCGCCGACCACGATGGGGTTCGTCTGGAGCCCGCCGCGGCCGCCGCCGGCCGAAGCGTCGTAAGTCCACGCGACGCGAAGCCTGGCGACGTTGGAGCGGTCGATCTGTTTGAGAGGCGAGTAGCGCGTGCCCTCCGGATTGCCGCCGTAGACCGGCCACTCGGTGGCCGCCTTTCTGGCGGGGTTCGACTGCGGCACAGCGGGCCAGACCGCCAACAGGAGAAGCGCAGCAATAGGAAACGGTGTGCTTGACGCGGAGACGCGGAGCACGCGGAGGAACGCGCGGAGAAAACCAAAGTCAGAACCTGAGAGCGGGCCCAGAGGGCGCCCCGTTGGCGAGACCGCGGAGAAAGGCAACTTCTGCCAGTTTCGACACGAATTTGATTCGGTAGACATTAGATTCGGTAGACATTAAATATGGGTTTTGGTGGTGCTTGCTTCGGAGACCACGTCCGATACCGGGTCCAACAGAAGCTTCTGGGAAACGGCGGCAGGTTTGGTGGTTAACAGGATGCAGCTCAGGTCCTTTTCGGGATCGAGCCAGGCGACCGTGCCGGTGGACCCCGAGTGACCGAACGTGCGCGATGAGCAGTGGCCGAAGCTGGGCTGCGCCAACATCCAGCCGAGGCCCCAGGGCTGCTTCAGCCCTTGGTTCTGGTCGGCGATCATGGCCGCCACGGTTGCGGTTTTGAGTATGGGGCGATCGGGACGAGCGAAATACCGCAAGAAACGGCTGAGGTCCGCCACGTTGGAATGGGCTCCGCCCCACGGCGCGGCCAGGTTGCGCCAGTAGGAACTGTTCCAGTCCCAGTCGGTCGACTGCTCCACCTGGCACTGCATGGTTTCCGGAATCTTGCGGCCGCCCAGCCCGAGGGAAGTAGCGTGCATGCCGAGCGGTCGGAAGACCTCATCGCGCAGAAAATCGGGCAGGCTGCGCCGAGTAATGCGCTGCACGATCTCGGCAGCCAGCAAAATGCCCATGCTTTGATAGCGGACCTGGGTTCCCGGCGGGAACAGCAGCGGCGTGGCGCACGTTCCCGCCACAAAATCCTTCAGGGGCGCATGGCGCTTGCGGAGTTCCTCGTTCTCCGGCAGCATGTCGGGCAGGCCGGAGGTATGGGTCAGCAGGTGGCGGACAGTGACGCGCTCGCGGTCACCGCCGCGAAACTCGGGAATGAACTTGT
>Ga0326727_10027373_pt1 | contig 10474 bp, 9 predicted proteins | sample MB2enrmetagenome_FD_207643 | JGI IMG/M metagenome (GOLD analysis project Ga0326727, IMG submission 207643) | Lab enriched peat soil microbial communities from McLean, Ithaca, NY, United States - MB29MY | ecosystem: Environmental > Terrestrial > Soil > Wetlands > Peat | place: USA: New York...
CCGGTAGCCAACAATGACAACAGGCCGAGGGCCGGCGAAGGGTCGAGAAGAATCGGGCCCGCGGTTTTTTGCGCCGGGATAGAGCGCGACTGAACAGCTTTGCGCTGCCGGGCAGGCTGTACTCTTGAACTATGACCGATCGTGAACTGGTGGCAAGGATTGCCCGCTCTACCGGTCAAAAGACCGGATACAAGGAACTGGTAGCGGCGCTGGGGCTGGGCAGCGGGCGGGCGCGCCGGCTGCTGCTGGAGCAACTGGCGCGGCTGACGGCGCACGGCCAACTGGCCAAGCTGGACCGCGAACACTGGGGCATTCCCCGGCGCGAGGGCACACGCGAGAACCTGGCGGCCGGCCGGCTGGATCTGCATCGCGACGGCTACGGGTTTGTGCGCCCCAACGCGCGGCAAGCGGTGGGCCAGGAAGACATCTTTATCCCCCCCAACGAGATCAACGGCGCCATGCAGGGCGACCAGGTGCTGGTGGAGGTGGATCCTCCGCGCGCCGACGGGCGCCGGCTGGGACGGATTGCGCGGGTGATCGAGCGGCGCAACACGACCGTGGTGGGGACCTTCCACTATGCGCGCCAGGACCGGGCGCAAGGCAACCTGGTGGTGCCCTTCGACGAGCGCATGAGCCAGACCATTCGCATTCCCGCCGGGCAGGAAGTGCCGGCGATTGACGAGGCGGCCACGCCCCACCGGGTGCTGGGCAGCGGGGCTGCCGCCGCCGCGATCTACGACGACCTGGAGGGCCTGGTGGTGGATGTGGAGATCACCAGCTGGCCCACGCCAACGCGCGAGGCGGTGGGCCGGGTGATCGAGGTGCTGGGCGATCCGGACGACTTTGGCGTGGATGTGGAAATGATGATCCGCAAGCACCAGTTGCCGCGGATCTTTCCGGAGAAGGTGCTGGCCGAGGCGCGCGCCGTGGCTCATCTGGATCTCTCCGAGGTTTCACGCCGACGGGATTTTCGCGGGTTGCCCATCGTGACCATCGACGGCGAGACGGCCCGCGATTTCGACGATGCGGTGCTGGTGACGGAGCGCGCCAACGGGGCCGGCTACGAGTTGCAGGTGCACATTGCCGACGTGTCGGAATATGTGAGGGAAGGAACGGATCTGGACCTGGAGGCGCGGCTGCGCGGAACCAGCGTCTATTTTCCCGATCGCGCCATTCCCATGCTGCCGCAGGAGCTGTCGACCGATATTTGCAGCCTGCGCCCCGGCGAGGACCGGCTGGTGTTGAGCTGCGTGATGCAACTGGACGCCGGCGGGCGCATCGAGAGCTACGAGATCGTGGAGGGCGTGATTCGCTCGGCGGCGCGGATGACCTATACCGATGTCCACTCCATTCTGGAAGGCGATGCGGAGACGCGGGAGCGCTACGCCGCGCTGACCCCGGATTTTGAGCGGATGCAGACCCTGGCCGAGCTGATGAACAAGCGCCGCGAGGAGCGCGGGAGCATCGATTTCGATCTGCCCGAGCCGGTGATCGAGTTTGACGAACAGGGCCAGATGCGGGGCGTGACCAAGTCAGAGCGCACTTGGGCCAACCGGCTGATCGAGGAGTTCATGCTGGCGGCCAACGAGTGCGTGGCCACCTGGCTGGAAGACCTGGGCGTGCCGTCGCTCTACCGCATCCACGAGAAGCCCGAGCCGCGGCGGGTGGTGCAGTTCGAGGAGTTGGCCGCCGCCTTCGGCTATACGCTGGGGCTGGGCGCACTGCCAGTCAAACGCATCCAGACGCGCGGCGACCGGCGCGACGCCTACGGCAGCGGACGGAAGCCGCGGGAGATCGAAGTGCCCGAGGACATTCCGGTCACGCCGCGCATGTATCAGAAGCTGGCCAAGCGCATCGAGGGCAAGCCGGAGGAGCGGATCCTGAGCTACCTGATGCTGCGCTCGCTCCGCCAGGCTCGCTATTCGGAGATCAACGAGGGGCATTTTGCCCTGGCCGCGCCGACCTATACGCATTTCACGTCGCCCATCCGCCGCTATCCCGACCTGATTGTGCATCGCATCGCCAAGGCGCTGCTCCGCGCCGGCGTACTGGGCCATGGCGAGGTTGCGGAGGGCCGCCACAGCTCGCCCTGGCAGCATCCGAACGAAGGCCTGCGTACCAGCCGGGTGCCCCACCTGCGCAGCGCCAAAGCGATATTTGCCGGCGAGCCGCCGATTCCGGAGGCGGAGCTGGCGCAGATTGCCGAGGAAACCAGCCTCACCGAGCGCCGCGCCGCCGAAGCGGAGCGCGAACTGGTGGAGTGGAAGAAGGTCCGCTTCATGCAGGACAGGGTGGGCGAGGAGTTTGCCGCGCTGGTGCTGAATCCGGCCAAGTTCGGGCTCTTTGTGGAGCTGACCGACCTGTTTGTGGAGGGGCTGGTGCCCATCGACAGCCTGCGCGGCGACCGCTACACGTGGCGGGAGAACACGCACGAGATTGTGGGCGAGCGCAGCGGCCGCTGCTACCGCGCCGGCGATCGGGTTGAGGTGATTCTGGACCGCATTCTGGCCCAGGAACGCAAGCTGCAGTTCTCGATTGTGGAAGAGGGCCTGCCGCTGACCGGCAAGAAGGCCGCGCCAGCACGGCCCAAGGCAAAGAAGAAGAAGGGCAAGACCGCGCCGGCGCGTTCCCTCAAAGCCCGGAAACGAGCTGGGAGCAAGGGCAAGAGGCGGTAGAACGGGCTTGGGGTTCATGCAATCCCACCCTGGCCGCAAAAACAACCACGCGGCCAGGGTGGGGCACCCACCTTGCGGCCAACAGCGCCGCATGCTCAGAGCATCAGATGCCCTGGCCGCCCGCCTGCTTCTCGGCAAGGGGGCCAAGAATCGGCAGCTTGAAGCGTTTGCCGTTAAAGGCGTTGATCAACACCACAATCCAGAGGATGAGAAAGCCGATCCCGACCAGTGGAAACAGGATCACATCAATCAGGTTCAAAAACGGAATGAACCCGACGACGGCCAGAACAGCCCAGACCACAAACCAGGCAATTGCCAGGAAGATCGATTGCCAGGAGTGGAAACGCACGCTGGGGTTCTGGTTGTAAGGCGGGACCACCAGGAAGATGATCGCCGGAATGAACGTGAGGTAGGCAAGGCCGGAAGCGGCATTGTCACTGAGGCCAGTTTGCGGAGTTTGTTCGGGCATGTTAGCTCCTTTTGGAATTGGAAAAGATGCTGAATTCAGTACTTCACGCCCAGGCTTGGGAAATCGGATGAGGAGAGGCTCCAGCATGGGGGATGCACGGATAAAGCAGGAAGCAGGAGCGAGATAAGGAAAGCCCCCATGCACAGGATTGTCAAGCGGGATTTCTGCCAGGGTTTGCGCTGTGCAGATTGAAGCCGGGAAAACGCCGGCGGGCATGGTCTCGGCCCAGAGCGAAGATCGCGGGCTCTGTGGGCTGGAACGCCCTCGATCCAATACAATTGGGGCTGGGAGCGTCAACAATGGCACATATGGTTTTTTGCGTTCGCAACAAGAAGGAGATGGAGGGCCTGGACGAACCGCCCTTCGACTCGGAGTTTGGCCAGAAGATCTTCAAGAACGTCTCAAAGGCCGCCTGGGCCGAGTGGGTGGAGCGGCAGAAGATGCTGCTGAACGAGTACCGTCTGCAACCCTGGACGCCGCAGGCGCAGGAGTTTCTGGTGGCTCAGATGGAGGAGTTTTTCTTCGGCGCCGGTTCGGGCTTGCCCTCGGAATTTGTTGCGCCCGCGCACTAAAACATTTCTCCTGTTTCTGGAGAGTAGTTCTCACGTATCCCACCCTAGCCGCAAAAGCAGAAACGCGGCGAGGGTGGGGCACCCAAAGCTCTACACCTTGGTGGGGCACCCAAAGCTCTACACCTTCAGGAGAAACGCACTGGCAGACGGCAACGGCGGAGCGGCGGAAAAGTCATTGGGTTCGCGGACCGGGAAAGTTGCTGGCAGGCCAGCGCGGACCGGCTTGCTGGTGTAAACTGATTGAGACCTCGCAGCCGGCTCCACCGAGCCGGCTGGGTTGTGTCGGGACGTGGCTCAGCCTGGTAGAGCACTCGCTTGGGGTGCGAGGGGTCGGGAGTTCAAATCTCCCCGTCCCGACCATTTATTTCCTCAGTACGTTGTTGGAATGTTGGCGTTGTTCAGAGAGTGGATCGCGTGCCTGGAGAAATCCTGGCATCGACAAGATCCACATCCTGGACAGCGCCAAATTCGTTTTTGTGGGTATTTATTGAAAATAGAGCCACGAGAAACGATCGATATGGATATCCCGCTTCCCCAGGTCCCAAGATCGGGATCTGGGGCACCCAGGCGTCCGGGCAAGTGGTTTAGAGCGTTCTCGTGATTTGTGCAGATAGCAATTCTGGCGGGCTCCCACCCATTCCGCAGGAAAGCGCGGAATGGATGGGGCACAGAAGTTCATGGCAAAAGCAAAAGCGCTTTAGACCGGAAACAGCGAGTCGGACGGGGCCGGCATGGCCGTCAGGCGGGAACGCCGGCGCTGCGGCTTGGGCGGGGGCGCGGCCAGCAGGCTGGCGATCTCCCGGAGTTCGGCGCGGACCTGGCCGATGGTGGCGGCCACGGCGTCAAGGCGCTGCTCCGGGTCGCCGCCCATGAGCGGCAAGAGGGGCTGCGGGTCGCGCTGGGAATCGTAGCGGCGGTGGCTCTGCTCCAGCACCTGACGGGCGCCGGGAAGCGTGTATCCCTCGAGGTGGACCAGGCGCTTGATCTCCAAGGCCAATTCCACATCGCGGCGGCGGTAGAGGCGCTGGCCGGTGCCGCTTTTGTTGGGCTTGAGCTGGGGAAACTGCGTCTCCCAAAAGCGCAGAACGTAGGTCTGGAGCTCGCAGATTCGCGCCACATCTCCAATCTTGAAATAGAGACGGTCGGGGATCGAAGGCGGGTCGAAGGCGCGCTTCTGGGAGAGTGGCATGGCCATGGCAGATGCGGGCAGGACGCCAGGACAGCGGCGGAAATCCTGCACTAGACGCAGTATAGGCCACGTTTTGCACAATTTGTGAAGCAAAATCGTGGGGAGGGACCCAGAATCAGCAGCAAAGGCAAAGGGGAAGGCCGGAAGTGATTCCGGCCTGCCCTTTTTAGCCTTTTTTCCCACCCTTTCGCCAGAAAGGAGGCGAAAGGATGGGGCACGGAGCGTTGTGTGGCTTCAGGCACGTCGATCATTTCAGCAGGAACTCGCCGCTGCGAGTCGCGCTGCTCAAGACGACAGCGAATTTATGGCGCGAACTTCTGCGACCGGCCTACTCTGGGCGGGTGACGGCGAGGCGCGCGGGCGAGTGGCGTGGAGCGGCGCGCAGGTACTGGACCGGCCAACTGGCGGGCTCGCCCAAAGCGGCTGCGGCATGCACCGGCCAGTAGGGATCGCGCAGCATTTCGCGAGCCATGAATACGAGATCGGCCTCGCCCTGGGCCACAATGGCGTTGGCCTGGGCGGCTTCCGTAATGAGGCCCACGGCAGCGGTGGGGATGCCGGCCTGGCGGCGGATTCTGGCGGCAAACTCGACCTGAAATCCGGGACCCACGGGGATTTGCGCGTTGGGAACCTGGCCGCCGGAAGAAACATCCACCAGATCGACCCCATGCGCCTTGAAAAGGCGGGAGAGCTCGACGGACTCATCGGGCGTCCAGCCACCCTCTGCCCAGTCGGTGGCGGAGATGCGGATAAAGAGGGGCAGATGGGCAGGCCACTCAGCGCGCACCGCGTCCACCACCTGAAGGACCAGGCGGGTGCGGTTCTCAAAGCTGCCGCCGTAGCTGTCGGTGCGCTGGTTGGCCAGCGGTGACAGGAACTGGTGCAGCAGGTAGCCGTGGGCGGCGTGAATCTCGACAAAGTCGAAGCCCGCGGTGAGTGCCCGGCGGGCGGCCATGCGAAAGGCCTCGACCACGGCGGCAATGCCGGCCTGGTCAAGCGCCTGGGGCAGGGCGTAATCGGGAGCAAAGGCCAGGGCGCTGGGCGCCACCGGCTGCCAGCCGCCCTCGGCGGGCAGCCGGTGGCGCTCGCCGGCAAAGGGCACCGCCATGCTGGCTTTGCGTCCGGCGTGGGCCAGTTGAATCCCGGCGCGCGTGCCTTGCGCGTGAAGGAAAGCGGTGATGCGCTCGAGGGCGGGGATGTGCTCGTCTTTCCAGATGCCCAGGTCGCCGGAGGAGATGCGGCCCTCGGGGACGACTGCGGCGGCCTCCAGGATGACCAGGCCTGCGCCGCCCTGGGCGCGGCTGCCCAGGTGGACCAGGTGCCAATCGGTGGCAAAGCCATCCTGCGAGGAGTACTGGCACATGGGGGCGACGCCGATGCGGTTGGCGAATTCGACGGAACGAAGCTTGAAAGGCGAAAAAAGCGGATGAGCCATAACTGAATAGATGAGCGGGAGCGGTGGTGGATGCAAGGCAAGCCGGTTTCGGCGGGCCGCTGGGGATGAACGGGAGCGATGAGGGTTTCGGTTTCCCTATTCTTGCCATAGACACCGCGAAAGGTGGAGTTCCCCGGATGCGTAGCCGGGGAAACTCCCCGGCGGGGATTCGGCGCCGGCGCGCCACTATACTGGTTGCGGCGGTGTTGCTCTCATGGATATTCTGTGGACCCCCTGGCGCTATGCCTACGTCACCTCGGCGGACGGGGCGGTGCGCCCCGGCGTTCCCCCCTGCCTGAACGCCTGGCCCGGCGATCTGGGCTGTGTTTTCTGTAACCTGATGGCCTCCATCGACTTCGCCATTGCGAGCGGGATGAGCGCGGAGGAGGCAGAGGGCGCAGGCGGCCTCATCTGGCGCGGAAAGCACTGCTTTGTCTGCCTGAACGCGTTTCCTTATACCTCCGGCCACGTGATGGTGATGCCTTATGCCCACCTGGACCGGCTGGCCAAGGTCCCGCAGGAAGCTGCTCACGAGATGATGGACCTGGCGCAGCGCACCGAGCGGGCGCTGGAACGCATCTACCGGCCGCAGGGGCTCAATTTCGGAATGAACCTGGGCCGGGCCGCAGGGGCTGGCGTGGCCGGGCACCTGCACCTGCACGCCCTGCCCCGCTGGAGCGGGGACACCAACTTCATGACCACGGTGGCGGAAACCCGGGTGCTGCCCGAGGACCTGGAGACCACGTGGAAGCGGATACGCGAGGCATTTGCGGAGTTGGGACGGTAGCTGGTCAGCAGGCCGGCGAAAGATCGCGTTTGAGGTTTGTGCTTTCCCAGGTCCCAAAATCGGGACCTGGGGCACCCGGCGGGAAGAATACCCGCGCCTAAAGGCTTGCCATCAAGCCGCTGTATCCAGGGGCCTGATGGCCCCTGCTCCCTCCGCTATGACTCCGCTTCGCCGCTCTCGTCCGCCTCGGCGGCCAACGCCAGCCCTGACTCCTCGACGCCCGCATTGTCCAGCAGACCGCGCGGCAGAGATTTGCTGGTCCGGATACCGAGTTGTTTCAGCATCTCCACCTGGCGAATCAGGTTGCCGCGGCCTTCGCTCAGCTTCTTGATGGCTTTGTTATAGCTGTCATCGGCGCCGCGCAGGCTCTTGCCCACCGCTTCCAGGTCGCTGACGAAGCCCACAAACTTGTCATATAACTCGGCGCCGCGATTCATCACATCCTGCACGCTGCGGGCCTGCAACTCCTGCTGCCACAGGTTGTCGACGATGCGGATGACGAAGAGCAGCGTGGTGGGCCCCACCACCAGGACTTCTTTCTCATAGGCGTAGCGCCACAACGCCTCGTCCTCATGCAACGCCTCAAGAAAGGCCGGCTCGATGGGAATGAACATCACCACAAAATCGGGCGTCTCCAACGCAGCCAGCTTGTGATAGCGCCGCTCGGCCAGTTCGTCCACATGGCTGCGCACGCTGGCCAGGTGGCGCTTGACGGCTGCCTTGCGCTCCTCTTCCGTTGCCGCGTTCACGCTGTCGGTGTAGGCGTTCAACGAAACCTTGGCGTCGATCACCAGGTGCCGGCCGCCGGGCAGGTTCACGATCACGTCCGGGCGCACCTTCTTCTGCCGTTCGTCCCCGTCCCCCGGCGCGGCGTCGAAGGTCTCCTGCACGCGGAATTGCTCGCCCTCGCGCAAGCCCGCCTTCTCCAGCAGGTTGCGCACAATCAGTTCGCCCCAGTCGCCCTGCGCCTTCGACGAGCCGCGCAGTGCCGTGCTCAGATTGCGCGCCTCTTCTGTCAACTGCTGGTTCAGCCCGCCCAGGGCGCCGATCAGCGTTTCCAGCTTGGTGACGCCGGTTTTGGAGTCGGTCTGCGCCTGCTCCACCTTTTCGCGGAACTCCTTGATCTGCTCGCGCAGCGGAGTCAGCAGGGTGCCCAGCTCCTTTTGGCTGCCTTCGGAAAAGCTTTTGGATTTCTTCTCCAGGATGTCGGCCGCCAACGCCTCGAACTGGTGGGCCAGCGTCTGCTTGGCGCCTTCCAGAAGGGCGAGCTTCTCCTGGAGATTCTCGCGCTCGTTTCTCAGCTCGGTCTCCAGTTCCTTGATGCGCGCGTTCTGGGTGCGGTCCGAAGCGTCCCTGAGCTGCAAATCCTGGCGCAGCGCTTCGCGCTCGGCGGTCAACTGGGCGATCGTCTTTTCCCGTTCGGCGGCCAGCGATTCAAAGCCTGCCCGCGCCGCCGACTCGGCCCGCACTCGCTCCATTTCACTCCGGACAGTGGCCAACTCGTCCACCAGCCGGCGTTCATTGGCTGCGAACTGGTCGAGTTGATTCTGTTTGGCCGCGCGGCCCAGCCAGAGACCCAGGAAAAAGACGGCAACGGCGATCAAGGAAAAGAGAACGGCAGAGCTTCCCACGGCAAAAACCTCTTCGCCTAATGTACGCCTCCGGTATGTGTATTTTCAGCCAAATCAGGCTCTTTTTCAGTTCCCGGTCCGGTATTCCCTATTCCCTTGCTTTCTGAGGCTTTACACACCCACATCCGCCCGGTAGACTTGAAATTTCGGGGCCATGCGCATTTTTTGCGGCGTAGTGGTTGTGTTCCCCTGCCGCGGGACGGTATTGTAGGCAGGCGGAACGTGAGCGGGTTGAAGACCCCGAGAGATTCCCAAGTTCCAAACATCACGAGGAGAAACACGCATGGCCGTGGAAGAGAAGGTTAAGCAGATTATCGTTGAGCAGTTGCAGGTGGACGAAGCCGAAGTCACTCCCGGCGCCAGCTTCCAGGAAGACCTGGGCGCCGATTCGCTGGATGTGGTCGAGCTCGTGATGCAGTTTGAAGAGGCCTTCGACCTGGAGATTCCCGACGAAGACGCCGAGAAGATCAAGACCGTGAAGGATGCGGTGGAGTACATCGAAAAGCACGAGAAGACCCCGAAAGGCGGCAAGTAACCGGTGAGCCGCCGAGTCGTCATCACCGGCCTGGGGCTGGTTTGCGGTGTAGGAAACACCGCTCCTGAGGTGTGGCAGCAGTTGTTGGCTGGCGCCAGTGGCATGGGTCCTATCCAGGGCTTCGACACCACTGGCTTCCCGGTCACCCTGGCCGCCGAGGTCAAGAACTTTGACCCCCTCAACTTCGTGGACAAAAAGGAAGCCCGCAAGATGGGGCGGTTCATCCATTTTGCCTTCGCAGCCACCCAGGAAGCCATGGCCCAGTCCGGCCTGGAGATCACGCCGGAGATTGCCGACCGCGTCGGCGTCTTCATCGGCTCCGGCATTGGCGGCTTCGAGATCATCGAGCGCGAGCACACCAACCTGCTGCAGGGCGGCCCGCGCAAGATATCACCCTTCTTCATTCCCGCGGTGATTGTGAACATGGCGGCTGGCCAGATCAGCATCCGCTATGGCGCACAGGGGCCTATTTCGGCCACGGCCACGGCCTGCGCCACCAGCGCCAACTCCATCGGCGACTCGGTGCGCATGATCATGCACGGGGATGCGGACGTGATGATCGCCGGCGGCGCAGAAGCCTCGGTCACGCCCCTGGCAGTGGGCGGTTTTGCCGCCATGCGCGCACTTTCTAGCCGCAACGACGAACCCACCCGCGCCAGCCGCCCGTTTGACAAGGATCGCGACGGGTTTGTCATTGGCGAAGGCGCCGGCATCCTGATTCTGGAAGAGCTGGAGTTCGCCAAAGCCCGCGGGGCCAAGATCCTGGGCGAGATCATCGGCTACGGCATGAGCGCCGACGCGTATCACATGACGGGCATTGCTCCCGAGGGCGCAGGCGCCCAGCGCAGCATGCGGGCCGCCCTGAGAGACGCCGGCATTGCCCCGGAAGAGGTGGGCTATGTGAATGCTCACGCCACTTCCACACCGGCTGGCGACGGCAACGAATCGCGCGCCATCGAACTGGTCTTCGGCGAACACGCCCTCAGCCACAAGCTCAAGGTCTCGGGCACCAAGTCCATGACCGGGCATCTGCTGGGCGGCGCGGGCGGCCTGGAGGCCGGCATTACCGTGCTGGCGCTGCAAAACCAGATGCTTCCGCCCACCATCAATTTGGAGAATGTGGACCCCGAGTGCCGCCTGGACTATGTGCCCAACGTCGCCCAGGCCCACAACTTCGACAT
>Ga0326727_10027374_pt1 | contig 10474 bp, 5 predicted proteins | sample MB2enrmetagenome_FD_207643 | JGI IMG/M metagenome (GOLD analysis project Ga0326727, IMG submission 207643) | Lab enriched peat soil microbial communities from McLean, Ithaca, NY, United States - MB29MY | ecosystem: Environmental > Terrestrial > Soil > Wetlands > Peat | place: USA: New York...
GTTGCGGGCACTGTATTCGGCCAGCTTCTGGTTCCACTCCTGTTCCCACCTCTGGCCCCGATCCACGGCTCCGCGCATGTATTCGAGGACTTCCGGAGGAACAAAAAAATGTTCATCCGGCGGCCAGCCGTAAGCGATTTTGGTAAGCCGTACTTCCTCTTCGCCCAAGGGCTCGCCATGAGCGGCGGAGGTGTCGTGCTTATGGGGCGCGCCCCAGGCAATATGGCTATCGACGATGATTAACGATGGCCGTTCCTGCTCCTTCTGGGCGTTGCGAATGGCCACGTCCAGCAACTCCAGGTCGTTGGCATCGCCCACGCGCAGCACATTCCAGTGGTAAGACAGGAAGCGCGTGGCCACATCGTCGGAGAAAGCCAGCGCAGTATTGCCTTCGATCGTGATGTGATTATTGTCGTAGATCCAAATGAGGTTGGAGAGGGCCAGGTGGCCGGCCAGCGAGGCCGCCTCCTGGGAAATACCTTCCATCAGGTCGCCATCGCCGCAAAACGCGTAGATGCGATAATCAACCGGCTCCTGCTTGCGATTGAAGTGCGCGGCCAGCCAACGTTCGGCGACGGCCATCCCAACCGAGTTCGACACCCCTTGTCCCAACGGTCCGGTGGTTGTCTCCACGCCGGGGGTTAGGCCGTACTCCGGATGCCCCGGCGTCCGCGAGCCCCACTGCCGGAAATTCTTCAGATCATCCAAAGTCAGGTCGTAACCGGTGAGAAACAGCAGCGAATACAGCAGCATTGAGGCGTGGCCGTTGGAAAGAATGAACCGGTCGCGATTCGGCCAGTGCGGATTGCGCGGATTGTGGCGCAAGTGCCGGTCCCACAAGACAAAGGCCACGGGCGCCAAAGCCATCGGCGTTCCCGGGTGCCCGCTGTTTGCCTTCTGCACGGCATCCATAGCCAGGGTGCGGATGGTGTTGATGCACAGCATTTCCAGTTGCTCGCTCGGCTTCTCCGCGGCTGTCGGGCCGCGCTGTGCGGGAGTTGCCGTATTGGCTTCAATCACTGCCGCCGGAGCGCTGATACGCGCCTCCCGGGATTTGGGTTGCGGATTCCCCATATAACGCCTTTCTGGCCCGAGTTGAGTTTCCGGTTTCCAGCCCGGGAACCGCTAACTGCGAGTTGCCAGTTTCCGATTTCCAGTCCCGAAAGAATGCTCTGGAAACAGAACCCCATGCTTAGCTACCGCCGCGCTACGTACCTCTTAGGCCTGCTTAAGCATATCGGATGAGCGCTCCTGGTGGTTGCGCGTGTGAGTTCTTGTCGCCGCCCATAACCGGCCAGTTGCTTGCTTCTGTAGATGACGTTCGTGAAGCGGTGGTCTCCTATCTGGCAAATTAAAACTGAATTCCCGGATTGGAACCGGCACGTACTCAGCTCCGCCACCCCAGTATCCCAGCAATCGCACGGTACGGACATTGCTGAAGGTGTTTGCCGGTTTGGCACTCAAGATCAGGTATACTAGGGCTCCGTTGCCTAATTGGTAACTCAGGTCCCAAAGCCCTCCGCCGTAACGGTTCCGCGAAACGCTTCAAAGCCCGTGGCAACTACCGTGAGCCACATGGCAAACAGAAAGGGGCTCATGGCCGCCACCAAGGATAAGAAGAATATGCGGGAGCCGGCAGGAGCTCTCGAACATCCAAGTGGGACGGGTTCACTCGCGGGGCACGAACGGCCGAAGTTTCCCATTGTCGGAATTGGGGCTTCGGCGGGGGGATTGGCGGCCTTCGAAGCATTCTTTTCCGGCATTCCCGGCGGCACTGATCCGGGGATGGCTTTCGTCCTCGTCCAACACCTGGCTCCGGACCACAAGAGCCTGCTCTCCGACCTGGTAAGACGCTATACCAAGATGCAGGTCTTCGAGGTCAAGGACGGCATGAGGGTGGAGCCAAACTGTGCCTACATCATTCCGCCCAACCGGGATATGGCGTTCCTGGACGGCACCCTGCAGTTGCTGGAACCCAGCGCCCCCCGGGGCATGCGCCTGCCCATCGATTTCTTCTTCCGTTCCCTGGCCCAGGATCAGCATGAACGGGCCATTGGCATCGTCCTCTCAGGCACGGGCAGCGATGGCACCCTCGGGGTGCGGGCGATCAAGGGCGAGGGCGGCATGATGATGGCGCAAAACTCGGAATCCACCGAGTATGACGGCATGCCGCGTAGTGCCATCGCCACCGGCCTGGTGGACTATGTTCTGCCGCCTGCCGAGATGCCGGCGCAGCTCATCGCTTACGTGGCGCAAGCTTTCGGCAAACTGCCCCGCCCGGCGGCGCCTCCGAGTTCCGATGCCGAAGCCTCGATGAAGAAGATCTTCGTCCTGCTGCGCGTACAGACGGGCCATGACTTTTCCAAGTACAAGCAGAACACCATCACCAGGCGAGTCGAGCGGCGCATGGCGGTCCACCAGGTTGAGCGGCAAGGGGAGTACGTTCGCCTGCTGCAACAGAACCCGGGCGAGGTGGAGGCGCTGTTTCGCGACTTGCTGATTGGCGTCACCAATTTTTTCCGCGACCCGGCGGCATTCGCGGCGCTCAAGGAGCAAGCCATACCGAAGCTGTTCGCCGGGAAACCCGCGGGCGCACCGATTCGCATCTGGGTACCCGGCTGTTCCACCGGAGAAGAAGCCTATTCCATAGCGATCCTGCTTCAGGAACACCTGCATGCGGTGAAGCAGACGGCCAAGATCCAGGTGTTTGCCACCGACATCGATCGCCAGGCGGTGGAGCAGGCGCGCAGCGGCCTGTATCCGGCCAGTATTGCCACCGACGTTTCCCCGGAAAGGCTAGCGCAGTTCTTCACGCAGGAGCCGGGTGGGAGCGCCTACCGCATCCATAAAAGCATTCGCGACATGCTGGTCTTTTCCGAACAGGACGTGATCAAAGACCCGCCGTTTTCCCGGGTCGACCTCATCAGTTGCCGGAACCTGCTGATCTACATGGGGGTGGAGCTGCAGAAAAAATTGGTCTCCCTGTTCCACTACGCGTTGAATCCGGGCGGCTTTCTGTTCCTGGGCACCTCCGAGTCGGTAGGTGAGTATGCGGAGCTGTTTGCGACGGCGGATCGTCAATCGAAGCTGTTCCACCGCAAGGAAGACCTTCCGGGCGCCCGCCCGGGCTTGGGGAGCCTGGCTTCGACGACAACCGAAGATGGGTCCGGCAGGCGACTGCTCGGGACGGGACCCCGCGCCAGCAAGAGCCCGCTGCGCGCATTGACCGAGCGCACACTGCTGGAACGGTACGTCCCGGCCGCCGTGCTGGTGGACGAGCACGGCGAGATCGTTTACATCCATGGCCACACGGGCAAATACCTGGAACCGGCACAGGGCGAAGCCGGCATGAGCATCGTGAACATGGCTCGGGAGGGCCTGCGGCGGGCGCTGGCCAATGCCCTGCAAAAAGCGGCGGCGCAGAAAGAGCCGGCGAGTGAGCAGGGCCTGCAGGTTAGAAGCAACGGCGATTTCACCAACATCAATCTGACCGTATATCCGCTGACGGCGAGCAACGCCTCCGCCGCCGTTAAGTTGTTCCTGGTCGCCTTCGAGGACGCCCCGCCTGCCGAGTCAGGGCGGTCTGAAGAAGCGGCCGTAGTGGATTCCGCCAAAGAAACGAGCCTACCCGCCACCGAGGAGGGAGATGCGCGCGTCGCCGCGCTGAGGCAGGAGCTGCGAGCCAAGGAAGAGCATCTCCAGACCGCCAACGAAAAGCTGGAAACGGCCAACGAAGAGCTCAAATCCTCGAACGAGGAGATGCAGTCGGTGAACGAGGAACTGCGCTCCACCAACGAAGAACTGGAAACCGCCAAAGAGGAATTGCAGTCGGTGAACGAGGAACTGGCGACGGTGAACGCCGAGTTACAGCAGAAGGTCACCGATTTGTCGCGGGCCAACAACGATATGAACAACCTGCTGGCGGGGACGGGCATAGGCACTATCTTCGTAGACCTTCAACTGCGAATCCTGCGATTCACTCCCGCCGTCACCCAGGTGATCAACCTGATCCTGACCGACGTAGGGCGTCCGGTGAGCCATATCGTCTCCAACCTGGTGGGTTACGACCGCCTGGTGGAAGACGTGCGAGCGGTGCTGAACGATCTGATTCCGAAGGAAGTTGAAGTGCAGACCAAGGCTGGGGCGCGGTTTGCGCTGCGTATCCGCCCCTATCGCACCCTCGAAAACGTGATCGAGGGCGCAGTGATTACCTTTGTGGACCTCACGCGGAAGCATGCAGGGGAGGTGCCCCATGGGACGCCAGGACAAAAGCCGCAATGATCCGGCCCGCCTCCGTAAGCGAGCGGAGGCGATCACCGGGGCGGACAAGGCACCATCGCCGGAATCCATGTCGCCCGAGGAAGCCGCGCGCACGCTCCAGGAATTACGTGTGCATCAGGTGGAACTGCAGATGCAGAACGAGGAACTTCGCCGGGCGCAGGTAGAACTCGATGCCGCGCGGGCGCGGTACTTCGATCTGTATGACCTGGCGCCGGTGGGCTACCTCACCGTCAGCGAGAAGGGGCTAATTCTGGAAGCGAATATCACCGCGGCTCGCTTGCTGGGGGTGGAAAGAGGAGTCCTGGCCAAGCGGCGGTTGACCAGTTTCATTCTCCCCGAGGACGGGGACATCTATTACCTGCAGCGCAAACAGGTTCTCGAAAGCGGTCTCCAGCAGGTCTCCGAAATAAGAATGGTGCGGCCTGACGGCGCTCAGTTCTGGGCACGCGTAGAGGCCGCTAAGGCCGAAAGTCCCGAGGGTGCGCAGGTGCTTCGAGTGGTAATCAGCGACATCACCAAGAGCAAGCAGGCGGACGAGGAACTCCGGCGGTCCAATACCGTACTGGCCGGGATTAACACGATCTTCGAGCAAGGTTTCAAATGTAGGACAGAGGAAGAGCTGGGGCAATACTGCCTCCGCGTGGCGAAGGAGATCACGGGCAGCGGTTTAGGATTCATCGGAACGATCGGCGCGGATAGCAAGTTCCACGATTGCGCTATTAGCGACTCCGGGTGGGAGCGCTGCGCCATCTGCGACCAGGCTGGGCATTGCCATCCAACGTGCAGCTTCAACCTGCACAAGCGGTACGGCCGGACGCTGCAGGAAGGCAAGAGCTTTTTGACCAACATCTCCTCCGTTCCCCCTGTAGGCCTCGGCGCGTTCGCCGGCTATCTGACATTGACTTGCTTTCTGGGCGTGCCGCTGGTCGAGGGCGGTCGAACCGTCGGCATGATGGGGATTGGCAATCGCGAAGGAGGATATCAGCAGCAAGAGCTCGACTCGCTGGAAGCATTGGCCCTGGCGACGACGGAGGCGCTGTATCGGAGACGGTCCGAGGAGGCACTGCGGCAGAACGAGGAGCAACTGTACACGATCTACCAGGATGCTCCGCTCATGATGCTGATAGTTGACGGCGAAGGACGCATTCGCAAGGCAAACAAATTTGCCGAGCAGTGTACCGGCGTTTCCGAGGCCGAGATGGTCGGGCGGTGTGGCGGCGAGGCGATGCGCTGTCTGAATGCGCTGCACGACCCAAGAGGCTGCGGCTACGGGCCGCTCTGCCAGACCTGCACCTTGCGCCACACCGTCCTCGACACAATGGCTACCGGCAACAGCCATCTGCAGGTGGAAGCAAGCTTGCCGCTCGCCGCTGCAGGCGAAGGACAGCAGGTCAACTTTCTGCTTTCCACCGTCAGGCTCAGCCTCGCGGGAAAATCGCAGGTACTGGCCACGGTTCAGGAGGTCACCGAACTGAAGCGGACGGAGGAGAAGCTGCGGGTGAGCGAGGCTCGCTATCGCACGCTGTTTGAGAACAACATAGATGCCGTCTTCATGACCAGCCCCGATGGAACGACTGCCGCGGCTAATCCGGCCGCCTGCGCGATGTTCGGCATGACGGAAGAGGAACTGTGCCGGCTGGGCCGGCAGGGGCTTTGCGATCTGGATGATCCGCGTCTGGCACCCGCGTTGGAGCAGCGCAGGTCCACGGGCAAGTTTAGAGGTGAGTTGTCATTCATTCGCAAAGACGGCACAAGGTTTGAGAGCGAAGTCAATTCCGTCATTCTCCCAGGTGATGAAGCGAAATCCTTCGTCATCCTGCGCGACATTACCGAGCGCAAGCGGGCGGAAAAGGCATTGCTCCTCAGCGAGAAGCTGGCCTCGGTGGGCCGCATGGCCGCCAGCATCGCACACGAGATCAACAATCCGCTGGAGTCAGTGATGAACGCGCTCTACCTGGCGCGAATGAATGCCGATCAGCCCGATTCCGTGCGCCGCTACCTGGAAACGGCGGACGATGAGTTAAAGCGTGTATCGCACATCACGCGCCAAACCCTGGGGTTTTATCGGGAGTTTTCCACTCCCACGAGGGTGTCCGTGAGTTCGGTCATCGATTCTGCGGTGGACCTGCTGCGGGGCAAGATCAAAGTCAAGCGTGTCGTTATCGAGAAGCGGTATGACGGCGATTTTCAAGTTAGGGCGGTGGCCGGCGAGTTGCGCCAGGTGATCGCCAATGTGCTGGTAAACAGCCTCGATGCCATCACCGAGGACGGCGCCATCAGGTTGCGACTGTCCAGGTCGACTTGCATGAATAATGGCCAGCGCCGTATCCGAATCACGGTAGCAGACAACGGGGCGGGCATCGATGCCGCCACGTTGCCGCATATCTTCGAGCCGCTGTTCACCACCAAGGGACCGACCGGCTCGGGACTTGGTCTTTGGGTGAGCAAGCAAATCATGGAGAAGCACCACGGCTGCATCCGCGTGCACTCCAGCACGCGCGGCGAACGCAGAGGAACCACGCTCTCGATTTTCTTGCCCGCCGAGGCTACGCCGGAAGACTAGTGTCCGATGTTCTCCTTGGTTCGCACCCTTGACGATTTAAGAGTTTCTCTGCCCGCGGAAACAAAAGAGCTGCCCAAACGACGAGGGCGGCGCGATGGGGAAGCTGTGGAAATTCGGTTCGCCTGCAAGCAACAAGCGACAAGCCGCAAGCAACAAAGCGATGAGCCGTCCTAATCTGTCGTTAGCTTTTGGCTTGTGGCTTGTGGCTGGCGGCGCTAAATGAAAGCCGTGCGCACTGAGCCTAGACCCGAAATGCGCACCTCGAAGGCATCGCCGGCTTTTGCTGGAACCATTGGGCCCAGCGCTCCGGAAAGAATGGTGTCGCCCGCCTTGAGCGGCCGGCCGACCCGCGCCATGGTGGTTGCCAGCCACAGGGCCGCGGCCAAGGGATTCCCCAAGCATGCGCCGCCTGTTCCCGTGGAGACGGTCTCGCCCCGGCGTTCCATGGTCATGCTGCAGCTCACCAGGTCGAGCTTGCGCAACGGCATAGGCTGGGTTCCGATCACGTACATTCCCGCCGAAGCGTTATCGGCAATCGTATCCACCAGGCGTATATCCCAGTTCTGTATGCGGGAATCCACGATTTCGATCGCCGCCACCGCAAAATCCACCGCCCGCAGCAGGTCTGCGGTGGTCGGAGTCGCTAAATTGAGGTCGCGCCCCAGCACAAACGCAATCTCCCCCTCGACTTTGGGCTGCATCAGGCGCTGGACCGGAACTTGCTCACCGTCGGCGGCGGCCATGTCGGCAAACAACATTCCATAGTCCGGTTGGTCAACGCCAAGTTGCTTTTGGACCACTACGGAGGTGAGGCCGATCTTTCGGCCCGTGAGCCTGGCGCCCTCCGCCAATCGCCTCTTGGTGTTGATCTCCTGCACCTTGTAGGCGGCATCTGCCCCGCCCCCTTGCAGCAGGTCGCGTATGGGCGCGCACGGCTGACGCTTCTGGGCCGCCGACCAAAGGAGATCCGCTATCTTTTTTGCTGTTGTGGTCATAGCAGGCTGCATTTTAGTTCTCGGTTCTCAGTTCTCGGTTCTCAGTTGAATCTCAATTTCCAGTTTCCAGAAAGACCATGCACCCGCCTTTGGCCCCGGAAACGGGAAACGGCCTTTAAGCTGTTCCTGCTTTTGCCTTTTTGGCGTCGGCAAAGAATTTGAAATCGTCGCGTTCCGCCACCAACGAGGTCAGAACACCCAGGACAATCGCCCAGAAGGGTGCGCCGATATTGAGAATGGACAGATTGGTAACCGCTATAAAGAAGGCCACCACCGCGCCCGCTTTGAATTTAGCGGTGAACGCCCCGCGAAAGGCGCTGCCAAATACGTCAAACATGGCCAGGCCGGTAAGCACCGCGGTGAACTCCGCGGGCACCAGCTTTACGGCATCTACCGCCACCTTGGCCGACAGGGCAAAGCAGAACCAGAAGACTCCTTCAAAAAAAGCGGCGATGAAGCGGAGGTCCTTGCGCTCGCCGGCGGCGGAACTGGAACAAATGGCGGTGCTGGGGCCGGCGGTCACTGCCGGATGAGCGCCGATTAAGGCATTGATAAACGCCCCAATCGAGGGGATCAAATACATGGCGTTGATGGGCGTCTCATATCCCTCGGCCATCAGCACGCCGACGGCCTGAATGTTCTGCACGCCGATCACCAGGAAAAAGAGCGGCACACTGATGTTCAGGATGGCCTGCCAGCTGAAAGCCGGCACGGCCAGATGCGGCACGGCAAAGTGCCACGTCAACGGCACCGGCTTGACCATTCCGGAGAAATAAAGAAGTGCGGCCCCCGCCACCATGGCCACAATGATGGGAGGAAATTTCTGGCTGAACCGGCGGAAGGCCATGACGGCGAAGAAGATCACCATCATGAGCCCGTAGATCGATGGGGTCTTGATCGACGCCGCGAACAGGCTGACGCCAAAGCTCAAGAGCACGCCGCCGACCATGCCCAGCATCACCGGTCCCGGAATATGCTCGACCACTTTCTTGATGGCGCCGGTTACAGTCAGAATAAGCGTCACCAGCCCGACGACGAAGTATGCCCCTACGGCTTCGCTGAAAGGAAACCGGGCCAGCAGTTTGCCCAGCAGAATCGCCCCCGGAATACTGTAGGCAATGACCAGCGGTATGCGATACCGCAGCGAGACATACATGGTGGCCAAGCCACCGAAGCCATAGATGCCCAGCAACCAGGAGACCGCCTGGGCGTCGGTCAGCCCGCCTTGCTTGGCCGCGTTCATCACAATGACGCCCGGGCCCAACGTACTGAATAGAGTGGCCACCAGGCCGGTGCCGACTCCTGCCGCATTGATGTTGCGGAATACAATCTTGATGCTTTCCCCGAGATCGTACCCTTTTTCCAGAATCATCGGGCTTCGCCTCCTCGGAATATGGCACTCCCTGCCGTCCGGAAAACAACAGAACAATCGGCGGCAATCCAGACCGGACACGCTTGCGGGCAGAACGGGGCAATTCTACCCCAGGGCTGGGTTGAGGCAAAGCACCTTTCAGTTCTCAGTTCCCACTTCTCCGTGTGCTGCAACCTGAGTTTTACCTCAGCTGAGAGGGTTTTGGACTTGGCTGAGTGCTGACTGCTGAGCGCTGGGTGCTGCTGACCACTGGCCACTGACCACCGAATTCGTGACCGCTGTCACTGCACGGGTGGTTGTATTGAGCTAAAGAAGAAAGACCTGCCTTCATCCGTCGGCCTTGAGTTTCGGGTGTTTGGCGGTCCCAAGTACAGAAGGTCTGAAAAAACCTTTTCACCGCAGGGGGCCCTTCGAAAGGCTCAGGACAGGCTTCGAGGACACGGAGGTACACAGAGGAACGAGGACGAGGAAAAAAATAGATATAGATTCCCTCTGCGTCCTTTGCGTACTCTGCGGTTAAGAGGTTTTGTTTTCGGTCCCGCCGAGGGGCGGGCCAGCGTTACGTAGTGTTGAGGAGGAGGTGCGTTCGATGAAGCTGATTTCCCTGATCCCCCTTGTCGACCTGGACGCCTGCAATGGCTGCGTGATCTGCAGCAACGTTTGCCCCACCCTGGCCATTTCCCTGGTGGACAAGAAGGCGCACGTAAAAGAAGAGGATTGCCGGGGCTGCGGCGCCTGCGACCAGCGTTGCCCGGTCTACGCCATCAGCATGCAAAGACTGGAAAAGCCTTACACGGTCGGCGTAGCCGTCGACGACCTTCCGTACGAGAAGATTAGCGCGCTGTGTGTTCGCGCCAATCTCAATCCGGAACAAATTATCTGCTACTGCACCGCCACCCGGGCGGAGGAAGTGGCCGCGGCCATCCTGAAGGGCGCCACCTCACCCGAAGACCTTTCCCGGGAAACGGGCATTCGGACGGGTTGCAAAGTGGAATGTATCCAGCCCGCCCTACGGCTGTTACAGGCGGCCGGCGTCACCCCCGAGCGGCCCGAGGGCTGGCAATGGTATGGGCTGACTCCGGCGGTGTGGAATATGCCGGAAGAGATCAAGGCCAAGCACAACAAGAGTGGGTTCTATTTCGAAGAGGACATCGCGCTGTTTAAGAAAGTGGTGGAAGCCAAGTCCGAGAGGAGGGATTCCTAATGAAAGCTGCCGGCAAGAGTTCTCCGCGGGCCTGCATTAAGCCGATGGCGCCTCGGGCC
>Ga0326727_10027375_pt1 | contig 10473 bp, 13 predicted proteins | sample MB2enrmetagenome_FD_207643 | JGI IMG/M metagenome (GOLD analysis project Ga0326727, IMG submission 207643) | Lab enriched peat soil microbial communities from McLean, Ithaca, NY, United States - MB29MY | ecosystem: Environmental > Terrestrial > Soil > Wetlands > Peat | place: USA: New York...
ATCTGGGGCGCAGGGAACCACAACCAGAGGACGGCTCAACGCTGGAAACTGTAGCTTGCCGCTAGCGGCAAGCAGTCTCATAGGTTCTGAAGATGAACACTCGTGCTAACTCTCAGTTGGAGGAGCCATCCACCGGTACTCCCAGAAGCGACGCGGCCCACCAATTGCTTTTGTAATTGATTGAGTTCTTCATTACCTTATCCTCCGAAGTTTTGGTCGTGTTTGAGTTGGTGTCGCAGAACTTTGCCTTGTAACGCATCCGCTTTGCTTTCGCAGCCTCAGCTCGCGCCGCGACCTTCAACTCTGCTTCTGCTGTTATTCGAGCGTTCGCCTGCAGACTGACCGAACCTTCAACATTTCCGGCTTTGGAAGTCGGGGCAACTCCCCCAACCGAGATAGCCAGCGAGCCCAGCAATATCACCCTTGCCATCAAGCTCAATGATCTTATCCTACCGCCGTGCGGGGGCGTTTGTCAGGAATACTAGGTAATGCCCAAGTGCAACTGGGCAATATGCGTTGACCGACTGATCGGATCGGTCCCGACCAACGCCGACGGAAGTTTGCCGGTACTCCCGGGCTCTTTCAGGGACTTTGCGCAGACTCGTGCCGCCTGATGGCCTCTTTACCCTGCGTGCGCCAACACGGCAAGCTGCTCTCGCACTGACATCAGTGCCTCCCCAAAGTAGTTGCAGCCCGGCACCGAGCATGCCGATCTCCGCCCGTATTTGCCCGGGCGAGTTGCGCAGGTGCAGCAGCCCCAGAACTGTTCGTGCCAGTTGTTCTCCGAAACGATCTGCTCATCGCATGTCGCCAGCAGCGCGGAGCGAAGCTTCGGCGTTCGCGAAAACTTATCGAGAGTGACCTGCCGCATGACCTCAAGCGACAGCTCCGGCGCCCAGTCAGGTCGCCGCTGGAGTTTCTTGACAAGTTCGCGAGCCCGCCAGATTGGAAGCACTGGATTGCGGAACATGGATCGAAAATAGGCGGAGTCGAACTGTGCGGCCAGAAATGCCGCCTCCGCTGAGTTGTAGAGTTCGCCGTCGTATTCTGCCAGGCAGTAGTACGCCGGATCGAGGAATTCGTACTGCCCTTTGAACTGGGTGATCAAGGATAGCCTCCGAGAAGAGTGCGTGCCGGCGGCCAGCCAAATCGATGGCCAGGCCGCCTGTGTGCGCGGATCGGAATGTCGGTTTGGTGTGTTCGAAGCGGATGAGGTTTTGCCGATGCTCAGTCGCTGCTCAGAGCAACCGAGATTGCTAGAGCGGCCAATCCGAGCGTCAGCAGCCAACCTCCACGGCGCACATTCGTCGCCGGAACGGAATGCGCTGTGAAGCGGCGAAGTTCTCCAATGGACGGGATCTCCGCCTCAAGCAGCGACGGATCCAGCCGCCAGCAGGCGCAATAATTGCGCAGTTGCTCCTTCGCCTGCCGATGCAATAACGAGTAAACCGGCGCTCCCGCGGGCACACCGCGAGACCGTTCGCGATGTGCAGTGTCGAGCAATGTGGTCAAGTGTGCGTCCAGCGTGAGCCGGTGGAGATAGTTGCGAACTGCGTCACCCCGGACAAGGGTGTTCTGGGCGGTTAGGTCTTCTGCTGTGGTGTTCGTGGTTTAACTCCTTTCTGAAGAGACTGAGAGCTGCATCGCAAGCCGGGCGGTTAATCGATCGAAAAGGTCGGAGGCAGGGTCATCGTTTTCCATCCGGCAGCGACGTGATGCCGGGAGACAGCCAATCGCATAAACAAAGCGAGAGAGAGAAGGCCCCTTGGTGACGCCCGCGGCAGCCGCAGCAACGCCGGAGCTGCCAGGCCAATCGACAACAAAACAGCGGCTGCAAAACCATCGCAGCTGGCACATGAGAGGAACCAAAGGTCGAAGATAGGACACGACCGGGCACAGCAAAGACTCCGATAGGGCGAGCCGATGATGCCAGTGGAACGCACCCACACGTGGCGCCAGCACGGCAGAACAACTGCGACACGAAGCGTCGGCCAGAAGCTCCTGACGTGGGCACAACGGAACCGCTACAGGTACACGCACCGCGCAACGGCGGCTGCCAAAGCTGCTACACACCGCGCACAAAGGACGGCACCCGCGCGACAGAAGAACGGGGCAAAGGTCGCCGTCCGGCTCGCACAAGGGCCAGCACAGACAACTCCGCCGAAAGAGCACCGGTTCACCTGACGGCGCACAGGGCAACCCCCGCACGGCGCTGACGGCGCCTCCAAAGAAGCCGCAAGTGCCACGCGACGCCAATCGGGCCGCCGGTCTCGGCAAGACTCAGAGAGCACAAAAAGGCCCTCGAAACAGGCGAAAACAGATGGTAGTCAACGGCAAACGATTGAGCGCGTGGAAGTTGCCGGGGGAGTTGGCAGCGATCAGCCGCGCTCAGAAGCGCTGCGTGATGCCGGATTCTGCTGAAGCACGTCGATGATGCGCTCATTACGACCGTGGCTAGCGATGAGCAGCGATGGACAGCGATCAAGGCACAGTCAATCCGTTTGAGTGGGGCGAGGAATCGAGTGTGCACTTTCAGGGCGCGACGCGAATACTCGGCCAGGTGTTGACCTTCGTGAACGAAGAGAGCGATGGCCAAAAAACACATAAGCGAGGCCGGATGAACCTCGCTTATGCCCCAATACCACTTAGTGCCGAAGAGCTAGATGGAGTGCTTGAGCGTAGCAAGATACTGTCGAAGTGTAGAAGTTCGGAGGTTTTCTCCGGCCAGGAAGCCGACGGTTGCATTCAGGGTTTGCTGGCAGAGAATGCCGGTTGCGGTCACGCAAATCGGGAATGTTGGGCAGCGAATCGAGTCGACCAAACGGGCAACCATGCTGCTCGAACTGGCAATATACAGCACGCACGAAAGCTCTTTTTCCGTCTCAATCCTCTCCGCAATTTCCTCGTACCGCTGAATCGTCTTGTACGTCCGTTCGTACTCCATGCCAATCTGAAATACCTGACCATTGTGATCGGTGAGCTTCACGACGGCGTCATAGTCCTTGGCAAATGGCCGTACCCGCGGAGTCGTGTTATGGGTCTTGATCTCCGGATCGGTCATCCATTCGCATTTCGAAAGAAGCTGCGTTCTGAAGAAGGCAATCCGAACCTCGTTCAAGTCCAGGAAGTGCGTGGCCTGAAACACGGAAGGCAGCCGTTCCGTCTCCGAGGAGATTGAGCAGATGCCAAGACCGAAGGATTCCAGAGCACTCAATCCCCACCGGGTGATCTGATAAACCGCGCCGGAATGGATCGTTTTTGCCGGGACGACCTGTATGAGCTCGCGTTCAAGACAGCGGCCGATCCGCTGGCGAATGGCCGAGGTTGTCGGCTTGATATGTGCGCGCATCGCTAACTCAAGCAACTGCCGATGGGAAATGAAGGTGGCATTGCGGATCAAGGCGAGAAGGCGCCCGTCTGCATCCGGGTCGAATGTAACCCGGCTCATGCGCGGTGAATGTCTCTTGCGTCCTGGGGGCAGCGGCATGGTCCGTCGAGGAGTTTCCGAGGATTTACCTACCATGGCGGCTCCCGTCTGTCGGCTGTTGCGGACACGTCTTGTTTCCATGCGGGTTGCGGAGGAAGGCAATATCATCTGCGTGCCGGGCTCCGGCGGGGCGCGGAGAGCGTGTTCTTGATGGCCAATGGGCGGACAAGGAGTCCGTCAATCCTGCTGTTAGCTTGCCAGTCATCGATGCGGACGCGGCGGTCAATTGGCACCACCCCTCGCATCATGATTGTTCTGGATCCGGCTATGGAGTTGCTTCAGGACCTCGCGCTGACTGCTGATCTTGTCGTCCTTGGCGCTTAGTTGAGCATCCTTGGTTGCAAGCTGCGCTGCCTGAACGGCGAGGGTCTCCGACGCCTTCTGAAGGGCAAGCTTGATCGCTTCAACGTCCTCAGCGCCGGTCCCGGCAGGGGCTTTGTGGAAATCCGAGGGGGCACTGGAAGTCTCTCCGGCATCGCTCGGCCTCTCGGGCATGGCCGATACTTCTGACCCTTCCTCATTGTTGGTCATGGCAAAGCGAGCGGCTTTTGCGGACAACAAGACAGCGTCATTCTCCTGGCCATCTAGGTCGGAATCGCCGGACACGGTCGGAGCAGGCTTTGGCGTTCGCTCAAAGACTAGTCCACTAAATCCTTGATTGTCGCCGCCCCGCTCCGTCAGCGACGCCTCTGATGAACGATCCTCTGTCGCGCTACCCGCGCAAGACGATTCAGATGCGACGGAGGAAGTTGCCGCCGCTCGAGCTGCCCGCTCCTGCTCGGCTTCGTCTTCGGCGTTCAGCTCTGCGACCAGTTTGTTGTGAACCTCAATCGCTTCAAGAGCCTCGCCGCGCGCCGAAACATGAGCATTCCAGAGCTGCGCAATGATCCCGCCGGCAATCTGTAGCCGTCCCTCACGCTGATGGAGAAGCCACGAAGTATAGAATGTCGCGAGCGTCAGACTCACGCAAAGAGTGAGTAGCGCCCAGTAGTAAAACTTCTCAATCGTCTCTTTTACCCCTGCAATCCGCCATTCGGCGAGCAGCCCGTTATAGGGGACATTGCACGGACTATTCGGCTTTGAAGCGCGCTCGATTCCAGACTCATTGGATGGCCCTTGCCCTCCGTCTCCACGTCTGGCAGCGGGATCGTATCGCCATCGCTCCGACGCTGTAGACTTCCGATCCTGGCCCTGAGCCTGTGGCTGCTGTGGCATCCGTAGCTGCGGCGGGATGTCATGCAACTGCTGGTAAGCCGGCTCGGATCCAGCCTGCTGCTGGGCATTGGCATCGGCCGCCGATTGCTCCGGGGCGGTTTGCCCTGATGCGGCCTGTGTCGCGAAGAACAGTGCAACGAGCAAGAGAACCTGTTTCATCTGCGTCCTCCTCGGGACGAATTGCTTCGGGTGGTGCGCGTGCCGGCAAGCTGCGATTGCGTCGCAGAGAGTGTCAGTGCTGCCAATATGTGAAATAGACAAACATGGCGAATAGCAGGCCGAAGAAGATAAGCGTTGAAACCAAGAGCGGGTGCAGGCGTCGACGGCCGGGATCGTCGGGATTTGCATCAGGTTTGTATGAGCGTGGCTGTATGGGGTCGGTGATGGTGTCGAGCAGAATCGTCCGAAACGGTTGCGTTAGCCCGCGGTTGAACGCTTTCTCGGCGAGAACCACGCCTTCTTCGGGCGTGATGGTTTTCGATGGAATCTTAGACTGCATTTCAGCTGCATCTACTGGAGGGGTCATCGCACTTCCTTTCGATTTGGTGGTAGTCGGGCGTTCAGCTCAGACCAGCCGTGAAACAGCCGTGACGTTTGAATACGACGGTCGCAGCGACAGTCCGCTAGAGTGGTCCGCGGAACTCAGAAACATAGCAATCATAGTATAACTATGTTTGATGATCGGTCACGGACAGATCAGCGAGGATGCGGAGGAGTGCGGCGTCGCTGCACATAGTCCTTGGCTTCAGCTAGACCTAGTAGTGGTTGAGGTAGCAGGACTGCCGGGGAGGGACGTCTTCAGGGAGGCGGTTCATTTTGCGGGCAACAGAGGCAGTTCTTAGATAGGGATAATCGTGGATTTCGTGATCTGGCCAACGACGGCTAATTTGTTCTGGACTGCGAAGAGGGCGACCAATATGCGGAAGGCCTCGCTTCTATTGTTTGAATTGAAGAGATGCTTTGCGTAGATGAGGAGTAGCGCATTTTCTTCGGGAGTCCAGTCGACGATCCACTGTGAGAAGCGCTGTCCGCTCTCGAAGAAGAGGTCGCTCCAAACCTCCTGGTGAAACTTCGTGACATCCGCCAGCTTGATCTTCTTCTGGAGGGCGAAGCCCACAACCATCTTCGAGGCATTTGTCTTTGATAGGCGGAACTTGCTCTTGATCTTCTCCAGCAGCGTCAGCGTCGGGTCGTCCAGAGAGAGGCAAGCCCTGATGAGCGTTGGCGCATTGGTGTCTTGGATTCGTGGCATAAACGCGCTTCCTCGCCGGGCAATCCCCATTTGTAATCATGGCAATTATAGTCATACTAGTATCGCTATGTGTTCGTAGAACGCCGCGCCGGAGGGCTCGAGGTGGGGGCCTGTACGAGACGGAAGCGGCACAAGCCAGCTCTTGGCAGGAAGCCATAAAACCCCGGAAAGTGGCACCGCCCACAATCAACTCGCGATCGCCTCGGAAGCCGCCGGCTTAACCTCGGCGATTAGGCTTCGGAGTGTACTGAGTATCTCCGGGAAATGCTTCTCAAGATGCTTTTCGATTCTTCGGTTCTGGAGCACACGCTGTAGGTACCCGCAGGCCACAGTCAGCGCTAGAATGTCCGTGCCGTAAGAAGCTTCCGCATCTTTCAAATCACGAACGATCGAGTCTGTTTCCTCCCTGAGCAATGCCCGGTCTTCGGCCGGCTTGTCCTTGAACTTGCGGCTATGAGGCGCGTCAACAAGAAGCTCTGGAGGCGTCATTGCCAGCAAGGCGGTCGCAAATGACATCGTGTATTTCGCAGATGCGACCATGTGTTCGGCAGCTTCAATCTGCCGAAATGGTTTCATCTTCCGGAGGACTCCGAAGCCAGAAGCGGGGAGGTCTTTTTCCCGCAGGATGTCGATTACCTCGGGGCAGATGCCATCCAGCATGGTGGTCGTTCTGCGAATTGCGTCAATCTTCACGTCCAAGGCATCCGCGAGGCGCTGTTCTGTCAGGTATTCGAAGCCGGTCGGCACGGCGCAGGTCGTCTCGCCTATCCAAGCCTATTTGGATCTATACGCACGCGGTGGGCGTGACCTGAAGCGGGCCGAGTATTTGCTTAGCAATGTGATGCAGCCGAAGTGGATGACCGCGTGATTCCAGAACCACAGAAAACGTACCTATTGGAACTTCTATATGCCGTGGGAGCGGCCCATGACTCGGGAGCGATTCAGCCAGAATCCGGCTCTGTAACACTAGTATTTCGTGCGCACGTACACCCCGACGCGCCCAGAGCATTGGTAACCCTGAGGGTGTTTGTGGGGGTTGAGGGAACCATTCATCGTTGTCCTGCTGAAAGTCTTCCCGCAGATGGTGCATCGGTAGATATAGGTTGGGCCTTGGAGCCTCGTGCGCGCTGGGCGGCGCGGGCTTGCAAAGCGAGGCATGGCGGAAGACGGCGCGACAGCCAGTGGCCCTGTCGAAGTCAGTTCGACGGCGTAACGTGGACTGAAGACTTGCGAAGTGACGGTCGCGCTCTGCATCCGATCAACGCGATAAGAACGGTGGTCCCCGGAGTCACTTCTGACGGCATACAGTACGAAGTTTCCCTCGGCAGTTTGGCGGAGCGAATACGGCTCTATGCGGCGTACGCTACCGTCGTAGGTGAGGTCAACGCATAAATGGTTTGCCGCGGCGAAGCGGATGATTTCGAGGATTGAGCGAAACGGGGCGGGAACGCCCATCGGCAACACGCGCGTGCGAATTGCGATTTCGCCAGCGCCATGTTGGATGATCGCGCGCTGCTGAATTTCTGCGCTGCTCATCATCCAAGTGAAGATTTCAGGCAGCGCCTCCCAGAAGTCGTCGAGTGGCGGAAGGACCGGTAGTTAGTGTGCCAGCATATCGGACCACATCGCCTGAAGAGAATCGCGATGGGACAGCAGGGAGTCGAGGGTTGGAACAGGGATTGCCTTGTACTCGCACTTTTGCTGAAGAACGTTACGAAGCACCGATGCCGTTGGACGACTGTCCGTATGCCGATAAAGGTTCACCACATCATAAAGGTCACGGGGCCGCGTCCGTTCTCCAAGTGCCCGTAACTTCTCCCCGAAGGCTTCCTCATAGGCATAGCAACTGGCCCAAATTCCACCTTCTGGGTGATCGGTGTACGGGTGAAAGACCTCCCGACGAACAGGCGGAAGTACCAGCTTTTCATCCGCCGTCAAGTCGAGCTTGATTTTGGGCCAGCCGCCTGAATTTGGAGAGACGGGGCCGCGGTAAGCGATCTTGCCTTGGCAATTGAGCCTCCCACGCGGATTTTCGTATATGTTGAATTCAAGTTGCCCGGCGGGAATGTTCAGCCCCGATTGTTCCGCTATCCAAACGACGATCTCTTCAAATGCGGGCCGCAGGAAGTCCTCGTCTATGTGGGTTTCATCGGGCAACGTGAAATCCAGGTCCTCTGAGAACCGATATGTCTCGAAGTAACACTTCTTGAGACAAGTGCCACCCTTGAAGACCCAGCTCTCTGAAAGCTCTACATGCGCGCTTATCCCAGCGAGTATCCAGCCGAGGACGTAGTCCTTCTCAACAACGCTGGCCAGCAGCGAAAACGATGATGCTGCTTCGAGGATTTCGCGGCGGTTTATCATGCGGCATTGTCTTTCCAGCGCTCTGGAACCCAGAGCCGCCAAGATGTGATGAGTTTTTGAGAAGCTATTGCCGGGTCAAGCCGGGCGTAACCTTGCGTCAGTCGGTCATGGCACGCTGCCACGAGATTCTCATCATGCAACTGAGTGTCTGCAAGGAAACCGAGGCGCTTGAAGATAGCGCCGTTGCCGAACTGCTCCGCATAGCGGATCAAGAGATCGCGGTCGGCTGCCTTGCCTCCGAAATACGCATTGAGGCAATCAGCCACATGATCGATGCCGCCACCGACATCTGGCGCGGCGATCATGTCAATGAGCGTGCGCGCGGCGTCGGAGATGGCAACCTTGGTCGATCCGCGCCATAGCGCTTTCAGTCCGAAGAGCCGTTTAGCTGGAACATGATGCAGCATGAAGACCGCACCCTGGGCCCTCATGCGTCTTTCGACAATCCGGCGCGTGGTGAAAACAAAGGTCTCATTGAATAGCTGCTCAGTCAGATCCCAATGATGGGCAGCGGTCCAGCCTCCGATATAGCATTGACCAAAAAGAGGCGGGACAAGCACCCAGGGATCGGCAATTACCTGTTCGCTACCTGCCAGGTCGAGGGGCACTGGAACATAATGTCCGTGCCCAATCCGGCGGAGCCACCCCTGAGTGCACCACCGCGACAGCACCTGTGCCGTGCGGCGGCGGTCAAGCCCGAGTGTCTGAGACGCGTGGGCAACCGACACCACATCTTTGGTGGCACGAAGTACGGCGGCAAGCCGCGCACGGGGTGCCGGCAACGTATCATTCCCAGCCTTCATGACTATAGTGTATAACATAAAGATCACGTTTTTGGTGAACTCATCGCATATATATATAGCTACGTACTTTCGTACAGTCCTCGTAGGTGTCCGCGGAGTTGGTTTGCGTCGTGGGGATTTGGTGTTCGAATTGATGCCCTTGGCAGCGTTCCGCTGCCGCCGGCAGATTCGAAGCCGCTTGGCAAAAGATGGCTCAGTCATCAAAGTTCGGACACCTGTTCATCAGTGACAAACTGAACCTGCGTGATTGGCAGAGCCAGGTCGCGAATGGCGACAAATATCTGTTCCCGGAGTTTGAGCGCAGGGTGCCGCCACTCTTCGCCTGGCATCCAGACAAGAAGCTTCCCGGCTTCGAGTCGCAGATAGCGTAGCGGCACGAGCCAGTCGAAGGTGTGCGGATTGACGGTCTGCCGGAGGGAACTCTTGATCTGCGTCCAGACATTGTTGGCCGGAGCTGCATCCAGTTCTTCATGGATCGCCACAGCGGCCGCCTGCTTGCCAAACTCCTCGGCGGCTGCCCGCTCCTCCATCTGCCGTTGTCTCCGCCAGTCGTGGAAGAGGTCGCCTTCAAAACAGCGAGGCACAACCTTCAGAAGGAAGCCGGTTGGATTTTCAACGGAACGCGAAGAGCGAACGATGCTCCCCTTTTCGCGCAGACAAAAGTTCAGCTCCTCCGTGGTCAGATCTGGAACCAGGGCCTGGCACGCCGCGATCATTGCGGCGAGGGCTCTTTGATCTGGAACCGGAGCGTATCGAGCAAATTCACGACGAACTTCGGCCGAATCCAACAACAACGCCTCTGTTGCTGTTGTTCTTTCCAACAACAGATCTTTGTCTTTAAACCGCATGTTCTCCTCGGACACAGTGCTCATGTCCGAACTGACCATGCTGAGTGTGGTCTCCTTGGAAGGAGTGTCCGCGTCAGGGTTGACCACAGTGTTCACGTCAGAGTTGGCCACTGTGCTCACGTAAGAATTGACCACAACGCCGCCACCGGTTGAACCCCGCTCGTTTTGGGCAACTTCCAATGGCCAGACGAACGAATGACCGGGTCCAATCTTCGCTTGGTAGAATCTGCCTTTTGATTGCTGCCTCTTCAGGGTGGCTTCGAAGCTGAAAACCCTGAAGATGGTCGGGGTCCGCCGCAGAATGTCGGGAGCTTGCTCTATTGCGACGAAGTCCTTGTCCAGCAGACTCTGCCGTACCCTCCTGATTGTGCTTTGCGAGAGTCCGGTCTTCCTCAAGTCGTTGTGACCCGCTTGCACAAGCTTCTCCATCTCTCCGTCCATCAGGAGAATTGGGCCTTTCTCATATTTCCTCTTCTCGGCTTTTCGCGTTGACTCCTTCCAGAG
>Ga0326727_10027377_pt1 | contig 10473 bp, 3 predicted proteins | sample MB2enrmetagenome_FD_207643 | JGI IMG/M metagenome (GOLD analysis project Ga0326727, IMG submission 207643) | Lab enriched peat soil microbial communities from McLean, Ithaca, NY, United States - MB29MY | ecosystem: Environmental > Terrestrial > Soil > Wetlands > Peat | place: USA: New York...
CGACCCGAGCAGCAACGGCATGAAATAGCGCGTCTGATACACGAAGCCGTGATCGAAGAACAGCGGAACGAAGGGCAGGCACAGCGCGATCAGCACGAAGCCCCAAACCCGGAACGGCCGCGTGCGGACGAGCGCGTAGGCCGCATACGCGACGAGCCCGCAGGCGGCGAGCGTGAGCAGCGCCGTTGCGCCGCCGGCGAACGGCGAGGCCGCGTGACGGTAGCCGAGGTCGACGAAGGGCGACCTCAGGTCGCGCGCGAGCGCCGCCAGGCGCGCCGCGGGCGAGAGCTTCCCGCCGGTAATCTGGGCGATGCCCTTGTGCATCGTGCGGCTGGCCAGCATGACCGCGAGCCAGGGCGCGAAGGCGAGCGCGGCGGCGGCGACGGCAAGCAGATAGCCGCGAACGACGACGCCGAACCGAAAGCGTTGTTCGACGATCAGAAAGGCGCCGTGACCGGCGGCCACCAGCGCCGTGAGCGGATAGACGTACAGCCCGAGCGCGAGGCTCGCGGCGTAGGCCGCCCAGGCCGCGACGCTGCCCGAGCGGCACGCGCGCAGAAAGAGCGCGCTCGAAATCAAGACGGCCACGGTCCAGAGGCTATACTCGCGCGCCTCCTGCGCGTAGAGCACGAAGACCGGCGCCGCCGCGCACAACGCCGTCGCGAGCGCCGCCGTCCGGCGCGAGCCGAAGAGTTCGCAGCCCAGCCAAAACACGCAAGGTAACGCGAGCACGCCGAAGAGCGCGGGCAGGGCGCGCAAGGCGAGCGGCGAGGTACCGAAGCGTTCGGACCAAAGGTGCGCGAGCGCGTAGTACAGCGGCGGATGCTGCGGATCTTCGGCGGCGAGCGCGCCGACGGTGTCGCTCAGCCGGTCGTTGCGCCGCTCGGGAAGCTGCAGATAGGCTTGCACGTCGGCGGCGCGCGTCATGTGCGGCGCGGCGCGAACGAGGTCCGCCTCGGTGTGGCCGAGCATGCGCATCGTGCCCAGCATCTCGTCTTCCCAGAAAGCCTTGCGGTCGAGGTTGTAGCCGCGAAAGAAGACGCCGGCCAGCACCGCCAGCGCGACGACGAACCAGAGCCGGCGATTCACGACGAGCGCGCGAGATCCAGATGTTTGGCCAGCGCGCCGATGGTGCGGTGCGCGAAGACGTGCTTCGCGGCGACGGGCAATCCGTCGCGATTGGCCCGCGCGGTGATCTGAAAGAGTTGGATCGAGTCGGCGCCGAGCGCGAACAGGTCGTCGCTCGCGCCCACGCGGTCGAGGCGCAAGACTTCTTCGCAGATGCGCGCCAACGCGCGCTCGGTGGCCGTGAGCGCCCCCTCCGCGGTCGCGGCGACCGGCGCTGCGGCTTCGCCGGGCGCGGGCAGCGCGGAGCGGTCGAGTTTTCCGTTGGGCGTGAGCGGCAGGGCGTCGAGGCGCACCCAGGTCGCGGGCACCATGTACTTGGGCAACTGCGCGGCGAGGTCGCCGCGGAGTTCGGCAAGCGCCACGGGCGCGCCGGCGCGTTCGACGTAATAAGCGACCAGACGCGGCTCGCCGGGCGCGTCCTCGCGCAAGGCGACCGCCGCGGCGGAAACCTTTCCGGTGCGCGCGAGTGCCGTCTCGATCTCACCCAGTTCGATCCTGTAGCCGCGCAACTTCACCTGATGATCGCTGCGCCCGAGGATTTCGATCTCCCCGCCGGCCGCGATTCGCCCTCGATCGCCGGTCGCGTAGATGCGCCCCGGCCCGAACGGGTTGGGGAAGAACTTCTCGGCGGTGAGGTCGGCGCGGCCGACGTAGCCGCGGGCGAGCCCGTCGCCCGCGATGTGGACGTGACCGACCGCGCCGATCCGCACCGGACGGCGCGCGTCGTCGAGCACGTGGACTTGCGTGTTGTCGACCGGAACGCCCGCGGTAATCGTCGTCGCGTCGACGACGCGCGCGCACGACGACCAGATCGTCGTTTCGGTCGGACCGTACACGTTCCAGAGCGCGCCTCCGGTCGCGAGCAGTTGCGCGGCCAGATCGGGCGGCAGCGCTTCGCCTCCGCAGAGCATGGTAAAGCCCTGCGGCGGGCGGAAACCCGCTTCGAGCAAGAGCCGCCACGAAGCGGGCGTCGCCTGCAGCGTCGTGACCCGCGCCGTCTCCAAGCGACGCGCCAGCAACAAACCGTCGGCGCTCTCTTCCGGATCGGCGATCACCACGCGCGCGCCGACGCTCAACGGCAGAAACAACTCGAGCGCGGCGATGTCGAAGGCGATCGTAGTCACCGCCATGAGCACGTCGTCCGCGCTCAATCCGGGCCGGCGCGCCATCGAGCCCAGCAGGTTCACGACCGAACGATGCTCGATCTCCACGCCCTTGGGCACGCCGGTCGAACCGGAGGTGTAGATCGCGTAGGCCAGAGCCGCGCCGGAACGTGCGACGGCGGGCGCCGACTCCGGACGGGCGGCGATGCGTTGCGCGTCGCGCGCGAGGTGGATCGCCGGAACGCCGGAGGGTGCGAGCGCCGGGTCCGTCCCGGCGTCGATCACCAAGGCCGCGACGTTCGCATCGCCGAGGATGTGGTGCAGTCGCGCCCGCGGGTGCGTCGGGTCGAGCGGCACGTACGCGCAGCCCGCCTTGAGCACGGCGAGCAAGGCGACGAGCATGTCGAGCGAGCGGTCGAGCAGGATGCCGACGAGCTTCTCGCTGCCTCCGGTGACGGCGAGCAGTTCGTGCGCCAACCGGTTCGCGCGCGCATCCAGCTCGCGGTAGGTCAGGCGCGCGTCGCCGCAGACGGCCGCGACGGCGTCGGGCCGCTTCGCGGCGCTCGCTTCGAAGAGCCCGTGGACGGTGGCGTCCGGCGCGAGCGCGCGGACCTCGCCGCACAGAACCGACGCACCGGCGTCGGCAGCCACCGCGGCCGAAGGATCGGCGACGACGGCATCGAGGATCGCGACGTAGGCGTCGAGCCACGCGTCGACCGTAGACGCGTCGTAGAGTTCCGCGTTGTAGTCGCAGTCGAAGCGCAACCCGTCGCGCGACTCGATCGCGTTGAGGAACAGATCGAAGTTGACGAAGCCTTTGGGATTCGGCTGCACCTCGACCTGGAGCCCGGCCATATCGAGGCCGTCGGCCAAGCGTTCGAGATTGAACTGAATCTCGGCGAGCGCGACGCGATTGCTCGCGCGCGGCAGATCGAGCGCGCGCACGAGCGTCCCCAGGGTGTATTGTTGATGCTCGTACGCGTCGAGCACGCGCTGCTTCACCACGCCCAGCAGGTCGCGGAAACTCGCCTGCGGTTCCCACGTCGTGCGCACCGGCAAGAAGTCGACGCAGTGGCCGACGAGCACCTCGCCGTCGTACTGCGCCTGTCCCGCGGCGGGCACGCCGACGACCACGTCGTCGCGCCGCGCCAAGCGGCCGATCAACGCGTTGAACGCCGCCAACAGGGTGACGAAAAGGGTGCAGCCTTCGCGCGCGCCCGCGCGTTTGAGCGCGGCGTAACGCGCGGCGTCGAGTCGCAGCGAACGCGTCGCGCCGGCGAAGGAGCGGACCGCGGGCCGCGGACGGTCGGTGGGAAGTTCGAGGGGCTCGACCGGCGTCGCGTACTGCGCGCGCCAAAACGCCTCGACCTCGGCCAGCTCCGCCGGAGTGCGCTGCGCCAGGCGCAGGGCGTAGGTGCTGAAGGCCAGCGGTTCGGGCAGGCTCGCAACGACGCCGCGGCGCTTGGCCGAATAGAGCGCGGCGAGTTCGTCGAGAACGACGTTCATCGACCAGCCGTCGCAGGCGATGTGGTGCGCGGTCAGCACCAGCGCGTGATCGTCCGCTCCCAGGCGCAGCAGTGCGGCCCGGATCGGCGGACCGCTCGCGAGATCGAACGGCGTGCGCGCGTCGCGCGCGACGAAGTCCTCGAGGAACGCTTCGGCCGGCCGCAGAGCGTCGCGTTCGATGCGGGCGAGCGGTAGCGCCGTGGCGGCCTCGATGCGCATCCGCTCGCCCGTGACGCCGTACGTCCCCCGCAACGCTTCGTGGCGGTCGACGACCGCTGCGAGCGCCGCGGCGAGCGCGTCGGCGTCGAGCGCACCGCGCAAGCGCAGGGTGACCGACTCGTTGAACGCGCACGAGGCCGCATCGCCGAGTTGCGCGGCGAGCCAGACTTCGGTCTGCTGCTCGGTCAACGCGATCTCGCGCGGAGCCGCGGATTCCACGGTGCGCGGGCTCGGGGCGAAGATGCCCGCGGCCTGCAGTTCGTCGAACGATTCCGCAAAGGCGCGCACGATGCGCTCGACCTCGGCGTCGCCGTGCGCGGTGGTCAGGAAGCACGGAAAGCCCTGTTGGACGTACACGCCGCGCGCGCGCAGGTGATAGTAGAGCAATCCGGCCAGCGGCTCTTCGTGACTGAAGTCGAAATAGAAGAGGCTGCCGTAGGAGGCGATCCGCCCCTCTATGCCGCGCCGTTCCAAATCGCGATTCAAGCGCGCCACCATCCCGGCGGTTCGCGCCGAGAGCGCCTCCTGCAACTCGGGACCCTGCGCTTCGAGATGGCGCAGCACCGCCAGCACCGAGGCCATGGCCAGCGGATGGCGCACGAACGTGCCCGCGAAGAACGTCGGCGGCACCTCGGGCACCGAATCGTCGCCGTACTGCCACATCCCGCCGTCGAGCGCGTCCATGAACCGCGCGCTGCCCGCGAGGATGCCGATGGGCAATCCGCCGCCGACCACTTTGCCGTACGTCGCGAGGTCGGCGCGAACGCCGAAGACGGCCTGCATGCCGCCGGGGTGCATGCGAAAACCGGTGACCACTTCGTCGAAGACGAGCGCGGTGCCCGACGCTGCGGTGATCCCGCGCAACGCGTGTAAGAACTCCTTGGGCTGCAGCGCGGGCCGGCGGCTCTGCACGGGCTCGACCACCACTGCGGCCAGTTCCGAGGCGTGTTCGCGAATCCAGGCCAAGCTCTCGGACGTTGCGTAGTCGAGCACGGTCACGTTGGCGATCGCTTCGCCCGGGATGCCCGGCGCGACGGGGATCGAGCGCTGCGAACTGCGCGCCGCCTTGACCAGCACTTCGTCGAACTGGCCGTGATAGGCGCCGTCGAAGACGACGACGCGATTGCGTCCGGTCACCGTGCGCGCCACGCGCAACGCGGCCATCACCGCCTCGGAGCCGGTGTTGCAGAACGTCATGCGCTCGTTGCCGGTCAGCCGGCAGAAGAGTTCGGCCACCTCGCCCGCGAGGTCGGTTTGCGGCCCGATCGCGAAGCCGCGGCCCAACCGGTCGGCGACCGCTTCGACCACGAACGCGGGCGCGTGTCCGAAAGCGGTCTGCCCGAATCCGTTGAGCACGTCGACGTACTCGTTGCCGTCGAGATCCCACAGTTTCGAACCGGCGGCGCGGTCGCAGACGATCGGGTAGACCATCTCCTTCCACTCGCTGCGAAAGCCGGCGGCCACGCGCGGGTCGGCCAACACCTTGCGATAACGTTGCGCGTACGCTTTGGATGCCGGCGTCTGCGCGGTAACCCGCGCGACGAGCGCCGCGACGTGCGCGCGTTGCGCCCCGGTGAGTTCGCCGCCGCCGCGCGAAGCCGCGACGCGAAACGCTTCCAAACGGGCGTCGGTCGCCGACGCGGCCGGCGAGGCCGGCGCCGGAGGAACCGGAGCCGCGTTCGCTGCGAGCGGTGCGGCCGCTTCGCCGCGCGCCGTCGAGAGCAGCGCCAATTGATCGCGCATCAGGCTTTGCATCGCGGCCAACTGCTCGCGGACCACCGCCTCGATCGCGCTGGCCGGCGCCGAGTGCGCCGCATCGCTCGACGCAGCGCCGGCTTCGAGCGCCGGTACGGCCTCGACCACCGGGGACGCCGTCGCGAGGTGCGGTGCGTCGGCCGCGACCCGCGTCGCAACCGCCTCGAGCGAGGGCAGGTCGCCCAGCAATTGACGGAAGGTCAACGAGACTGCGTACTTCGCGTTGAGTTGCTGCACGAAGCGGCCCAGGAACAACGAGTCGAAGCCCAACTCCAGGAAGCTCGCATTCCACTGCTCGGAGGGAACGCGTTCGCCCGAAAGCTCTTCGAGAAGCGCCGCGAGGTCCGCGCAGATCGCCGCGCCGCGCGCCTTCTTACCCGAGCCGTTGGCCGAGCCGTTTGCCGAGTGGTTTGCCGAACCGTTCACCGAGCCGTTCACCGAGGTCGCCTCCGCCGGTAGAGTGTCGTCGCCGAGCCAATGGCGCGTGCGTTCGAAGGGATAGGTGGGCAGCGAGATGCGCCGCGCGCAACCCGCGCCGTGCAACGCCGGCCAATCGGGCTCAGCGCCGGCGACGAAGAGCTTGCCGAGCGCGTCGAGCACGCTCGTCCATTCGTCTGCGCCGCCGAGCGAACTGAGGATGAGGCAACCGGCTTCGCGGGCCGCACCCTGTCGCGCCGCGCCCGCCAGCGCCGTTCCCGGCCCCGTTTCGAGCAGCGCGTCGACGCCCGAGGCCGCGAGGGTCGCGAGCGCGTCGGCGAAGCGCACGGGACGCAAAGCGTGATCGGCCCAATACTCCGGCGAGCAGGCCTGGCTCGTTTCGATCCAGTCGCCGGTTACGGTCGAAACGAAGGGTAGCCGCGGTGCGGCGAGCGGAACGCTCGCGAGCAGTTCGACGAGCGGTTCGCGAACGGCGTGCATCGCCGGCGAGTGAAAGGCGTGCGAGGTATCGACGCGCTTGCAGAGCACGTCGCGGCGGCCGAGCATTGCTTCGAGTGCCTCGACGTCGGCGAACGAGCCGGCGACGACGCATTGGCGCGGCGCGTTGATCGCCGCGAGCGCGAGCGAGGCCAAGTTCGCCTCGCGCAAGAGCGCTTCGAGTTCGGATTCGGCCAGCCGCACGGCGAGCATCGCGCCGCCGGGCAACGCGGCCATCAGCCGGCCGCGCTCGACGACCACGCGCAACGCGTCGTCCAGCGTGAAGACGCCGGCCAGCGTGGCCGCCGCGAACTCGCCGACGCTATGACCGAGCAGCGCGACCGGCGCGATCCCCAAGTGCTGCCAGGTTTGCGCCAATGCGTACTCGATCGCGAAGATGGCCGGCTGGGCGATCTCCGTCGCGGCCAGCGCGCGCGCCGCGCGCTCGTCGTGCCGGGCGGGATGCACCGCGGCGCGCAGGTCGATGCCGAGCAACGGCCGTGCGATCTCCGCGCAGCGATCGAAGGCTGCGCGAAATTCCGCCCGCGTCGCGTAAAGGCCGGCTCCCATACCCGGCGCTTGCGAACCTTGACCGGGGAAGAGCATTGCGACGCTGGTAACGTCGGCGCGCGCCGCTCCGCTCGAACCCGCCGGCGCCGGCGCTTCCAGTGCGGCGATCGCTTCGCGCGCGCTCGCCGCCGTCAAGGCGCGGCGCCGCGCGAACGCGCGCCGGCCGGTCTGCAGCGTGAAGGCGACGTCGGCGAGCGAATCCTGCGGACGCGCGCGCAGATGTTCGGCCAAGCGGGCGGCGCCGCGTTCCAAGGCTTCGTCCGTGCGCGCCGACAGCACGATGAGTTGCGGCGACTCGGAACGAGGGGTCGCGGATACTTCAGGCTCGGCTTCGAGCACGAGGTGCACGTTGGTTCCGCCGACGCCGAACGCGCTGACGCCCGCGCGCCGCGGCCGCTCGGTCCGGGGCCAGGGCGCGAGCGCATCGTTCACCACAAACGGCGTCGCGGCGAAGTCGATGCGCGGATTGGGCGTACTGAAGTGCAGCGTCGCGGGAATCGTCGCGTGGCGCAGCGCCAGCGCCGTCTTGATCAGGCCCGCCATGCCCGCGGCCACATCGAGGTGACCGACGTTGGGTTTTACCGAACCGAGCGCGCAGCGCTGACCGGGAACGTTGCCGAAGGCTTTGGCCAGCGCGGCGATCTCGATCGGATCGCCGAGCGGCGTCGCGGTACCGTGACATTCGACGTAGTCGATCGTCTCCGGCGCGAAGCCGGCCATGCGCTGCGCGGCCACGATCGCCGCAGCCTGCGCGTCGACGCTCGGCGCGGTGTAGCCGATCTTGGCCGCGCCGTCGTTGTTGAGGCCCACCCCGCGGATCACCGCGTAGACGCGGTCGCCGTCGCGCCGCGCGTCGCTCAAGCGCTTGAGCACCACCATGCCGGCGCCCGCACCGAAGACCGTCCCGCTCGACTCGGCGTCGAAGGTGCGGCAGCGGCCGTCGCGCGAGACCATGCCGCCCTCTTGATAACGATAGCCGCGCTTTTGCGGGAACGAAATCGAGACGGCGCCCGCGAGCATCATGTCGGCCTGGCCGAGACGCAGCGTCTGCGCGGCTTGCGCCACCGCCAACAGCGACGTCGAACAGGCCGACTGCACGGTCATGGCCGGCCCGCGCAGGTCGAGTTTGTAGGCCACGCGCGTGGCCAGAAAGTCGGCGCCCGAGCCGAGCAATTCGGGATAACCGCCCACCTGATACTCGCCCGAGAACGTCTCGATCGCGGCGCGATCGCGCAACACGTTCCGCAGAAAGTACGTGCTGATGCTGCAGCCCGCGTAGATGCCGAGCGATCCGGGATAGCTCGCCGGATCGTAACCGGCGTCCTCGAGCGCTTCCCACGCGGTCTCGAGCAGCACGCGGTGCTGCGGATCGGTCAGCGCGGCCTCGCGCGGATGCATGCCGAAAAACGCCGCGTCGAAACGATCGGCGTCCTCGAGCAGGCCGCGCGCCCGCACGAAGTCGGGACCGGCGCGCGTGGCGGCGTCGAAGGCGTCTTCGAGTTCGGCCTCGTCGAGCGCGGAGATGCTGTCGACGCCCGCACACAGGTTGCGCCAAAACGCCGCGACGTCGCGGGCGCCGGGAAAACGCCCCGCGAGCCCGACGATCGCTATGCCCTCAACACTGCCCGCCGGCGCGCGCTCCGAACTCGGTTGCCGCATTACCGCACATCGTACGCAGGCCGGTGCTGCGCGGCTAGGCCTCAAAGTGGGGGAATTGGAGCCGCGCGGCGTTCGCCCGCCAACACCCCCCATTCGGGCGATTGCGACGCGCCGCAGGCCGGCTCTACCGTTACGCGGCAGTGATCGCCGTTCAGGATAGCGCAGCGCAATCGCCGACGGCGCAGCCGTCGCCGGAAGTCGTCGCGTTGTTCCCGCCGGGCGTCGTCGCCGCCGAGTTGCACGGCGGGGCCGACGCGGCGGCGCTCCACGCCGACGAGTTGCTCGACTGCGCCGGGTTCGGCGTACGTCGCCTAGCCGACTTCGCGGCCGGACGGTGCTGCGCGCGCCGCGCGTTGCGCGAGTTGGGCTGGGCCGACGCTCCGTTGCGGCGCGGCGCCGACCGCCGTCCGCTGTGGCCGCGCGGAGCGATCGGCAGCATCAGCCATACCTCCGGGTTTTGCGCGGCCGTGGTCGCACCGAACGACGCCTTTCGGTCGATCGGCCTCGACGTGGAGCTCGCCGGCCGCGCGGGCGACGATCTCTGGCCCACGCTGTTCACGCCCGGCGAGGCGGCGGCGCTCGATGCCCTTCCGCAGGGCCTGCGTCGAGCCGCTGCTTCGGTCGCATTCAGCGCCAAAGAAGCCTACTACAAGTGCCAGTTCGGCGTCACGGGCGCGTGGCTCGACTTCTCCGACGTCGAGATCGTTCTCGAAAACGGCATCGCCGAACGCGGCGCCTTCCGCGTGGATGCGGCGCGGCCGCTGCCCGGATCCACGCGCGGCAGCGTACGTGGGCGTTACGCCTTCGCGGGCGACTTCGTCATGGCCGGAGTGGCGCTGGGAAAAGCCTGGTAATCGGGCCTTTGGTGCCCGCACGGCCCCGCTGCGCGGTCCCTTTCGACCGGCTGGGTTGGGACCAAAAGGACCCTTGAAGGTCTAGGACCGTTGTCATATGCTCGCATCCCCGGCACTAAAACGAGATGCGAGTGATTCCGACTTTCGAAGCATCCCACGAGAACCCGTGCAACTATGCGGCGCTCGTCGTCGTGGACGCGAACGCGTCGATCAAGTTCAGCTACTGGGACGGGGCGGTCGGTCACGAGGCGCGCGAGTTGCTCTGCGACGCCGGCGGAAAACGTTTGCATCCGTGGCTCGAAAGCGCGGTGATCGACGCCGCGAGCGGACTGCGCGCGCACGGCTTCAACGCCCAGATCGTGATGCGCGAGGGCGGCAGGACGCTGCGTCTCTTGCAATTGGCCAGCAGCGACGGCACGCTGTTCGGTCTGGTCATGGAAGCGGATCGCGACGAAGCCGCGATCGCCCGCGCCGTGAGCCGCTATCAGTTGACCCGGCGTCAAACCGAAGTGCTCGTCCTCGTGCTCGGCGGCGCGAGCGCGAGCGACATCGCCCGTTCGCTGGTCATCTCCGAGTACACCGCGCAAGGTTACGTCAAAGGCTTGCTGGCCAAAACCGATTCGCGCAATCGCGCGGCCATGGTCGCCAAGGTGCTCGACTGGAAGCAACCGCGCGCTTCCGACGTCGTCCACCCGCGCCAGAAACGCGCGCTGTAGCGGCCGTCTTTCCGGTTACGGCCGCGCCCGCGCGGGTACGACGCGCGG
>Ga0326727_10027378_pt1 | contig 10473 bp, 7 predicted proteins | sample MB2enrmetagenome_FD_207643 | JGI IMG/M metagenome (GOLD analysis project Ga0326727, IMG submission 207643) | Lab enriched peat soil microbial communities from McLean, Ithaca, NY, United States - MB29MY | ecosystem: Environmental > Terrestrial > Soil > Wetlands > Peat | place: USA: New York...
GGGGTGTTTCTGGAAGTGCATGAGAACCCGCCGCAAGCGAAGTCGGATGGGGCGAATGCGCTGCGGCTGGACAAGCTGAAAGGGCTGCTGGAACAACTGCTGGCTGTGCATGCGGCGGTGACGGCAAAATGAAGCGGCCTGCACGCTGGCAGGCCGTTCGTTTGGATTGCAGCTAACAGACAGCTCCTGTCCCTTACTGGTTGAAGTTGTCTTCTTCCTCATCCTGGATGCCGTAACGGCGGAGCAGGTTGGGGAGGTTCTGAGAGAAGGCGGAGCGTGGCATGACGGTGTCGCAACCGGCCTCGATGGCCTTGATGCGCAGGTCGTTCTGCAGGTGGGAGAGGAAGCCGACGATGGATGTGCTCTTCTTCAGCTTTGCCTTCAATTTGGGGATCAGGGTGAGAGGTTTGGCGTTGGCGTTATTAAGATCAAAGACGATCAGGCCAGGCCGGTCCGTTTCCTCGCTGTCTGTGAGCTCGGCGACCGCGTCCTTGTCGTTCTTGATGAAGGCGACCTTGACGCCCAGCTTGCGCGCGGTCTCGGTGATCTTGGCGTTGAAGAAGAGGTCTTCGATGAAGAAGAATATCTTGGTTGGCGCGTCGTCCGGAATGGGGATGGGGCGGCCGATGGAGTAGTCGATAGGCTGGGAGTCGCTGACGTAGCCGCGTGAGCCGCCCCCCTTGGGCTGGTAGTTTCCCTGGGCCTCAATGGTGGAGGGCGGTATATCGGCGAAGTTGCCGTTGACTGCGCGATAGCTGTGGTCCATGGGACCGACGAAGCTGCGCGGCCCACGCTGCTGCTTTCCCTTGCGCTTGAAGCTGCCGCCGTTGCCGGGCTGATGGCTGTTGGGGTCACGATATCCCGCTCCGTTGCCATTGCCCGGGCTGGCCTGATTGCCTGGATTCTCCGGCGCGCGCTGACGATCGCGGTCACGGAACTTCTTTTTCCAGCGTTTGGTAGATGGCCCCGCGCCCGTCTGCTGCGGCGCTCCGGCATGGAAGTTCTGCGGCTGGCCGCCGGAGGCCAAGACTTGGCCTTGATCGCCCGCCTGAAGGTCTCCGACGAACTGGCCGGCACCACTCTGGGCACCGTATTGGGCACCCTGCTGGCCAGCATCCGGGGACTTGTTCTTGCGCTTGCGTCGTCGCCGGCGGCTACTCTTGGACTGCCCCATGCCGTGCTGTACGTTGTGCGCCGAGTCCTGCGACGGTCCGCTTTGGCCCATCTGTGCCGAAGTGTTTTGATCCATCTGGCCTTCCATCCGGGAGGTCGGTGGCGGTGGACCCTGGTGCGTCTGCACCTCGGGTACATTCTGCTCTGAACTCATGTTTCCACTTCCTATTGCGGGTTGGCGATTCTCGCTTCTTTCCCACGCTTGCACGATTCGTCCTTCCCTGCGAAGTTCGCGGAGACGGGAGCAAACCGGTTATGCAGCGTCGGGGGAAACGGTATCAAGTTGTACTCGAACGTCGTCTTACTTCATCCATCAGCCGCGACCAGCCGGAAAACTGCGATACGCGCCAGCGGATTTGTCAAAAGCCACCGGGGATTTTCCACGGCCCGGGATAGCTAACAGCCACCTGAAATAGCCAAACCACCTGGAATTGCCAAAGCGCGGTCACACCAACTTTGGCAAATCTTCACCCTTGCCCCAATTTGCAACTTATGTTGGATTGGGCGCACCTTTCGCGATCCAATCCTCCGGCGCATCTGATAGGGTGCATCGAATCCAGCGGAACCGCTCGGTTCCCAAAAACCCGCCGGCACCGCGTATTCCCGTGTGATATTTCCGCCATCGGAAGACCAGCGATCACTCAGCGGTCGGCACCCATAGCCGGTTCACAACACAGATGCAATCATACGCTCAAAGCCAAATCGTAGCAAGAGAAACATTTGCAGAGGAGCTTTGGGTCAAATGAGTTGCCGGTTCTGCCCTGTATACGAGTTGTGCGATAAAGTGCAAGGGCCGCTTCCTGGGGAGGGAGCAGCCCTTGCGCGATGGCCTGTCAAAGGCCTCCTGAAATGGCTTGCTTGTGAGAGCAAGACCAGAAACCCGGGTACTGCACCTACGGTGGGTGCATCTGTTCCCGGTCTGGGAGATGTGTCTCTGGTTCCGACCATACCCCAGACGATGCTGTAAAACCATGCCCCAGAACCACGTGTTCCCGAAGGAACTGCGGCCCAAAACAAGAAACGCACCTTCACTTACGATGGAAAGAAGAGCAATTGGAATGCCAAAGGTGCGCTTGCCAATTGCCGCAAATCCACTCGATCTCCATTTTTCGGTGTGGAGTTGTTCCCCAAAAACAAGAGAGTTTATTTGGCAAACTCCACAATTCGGAAGGTAGAGGTTTGACCCTCGCGCAAATCGAGACCTATAATGAGACGTGTTCTAGCAGCCCTCTCGCTTCCGCCGATTCTCATTGTCTGCACCCGGACCATGGCGATCAAGGGCGGTATGGCGTGGTGAGAGCCTAGCTAGGTTGCGCGAACTCGGCAACCTGGCGGGCGGATGCAGGGCAACTGACCCGGATGGCGCGCGAAGGCCTGCCGACGGCCCAACGTTTAGGAAAACTTCCAAGGAGCTTTCACACAGCATGAAACCCAAGTTTGCTCTCCTCACCGCGCTGGCCGCGGGTCTTCTCCCAGTGGCTGCGATTGCCCAGGCGTTACCAGCCGCACCCCAACAAGCTGCTCCAGCCGCGACTGCCGCTCCAGCCGCACCTGCACCAGCCGCACCCGCAAGCGCACCAACCGCCGCGTCTGCTGCGCAGGCTCCAATGATGGTTCCACCATCGGCATTTCCAGCACGAATCGCCCTGATCATGTTTACGGAGGCCGTATCCGACACCAACGAAGGCCAGCAAGCGATCGCAGATTTGCAGAAGAAGTACCAGCCGCAGAAGGACAAGCTCGAGGCCCAAGCTACCGAGATCGACACGCTGAAGAAGCAGTTGCAGGCCGCACCGGCTACGCTTTCGGAGGCTGATAAAGCCGCCCGGGAGAAGGTGATCGACACCAAGAACACGGCGTATCAACACGAAGCCGAAGACGCCTCAAACGCCTACCAGGCCGACGTGAATGAAGCGTTGGGGAAGGTAGCTGAGAAGTTTGCAGTAGTGATGAGGAAGTATGTGAGCGATAACGGCTATACGCTGCTGATCAACGTGGGTGACCAGCAGAGCCCGGTGATGTGGGCTGCGGCCCAGCCGAATTCAGATATTACGTTGGCCGTCATAGATGAATTCAACAAGACTTCGGGTGTTGCTCCTCCGCCGCCCGCAGCTCCAGCAGCGACCCGCCCGAAGCCAGCAGCCACAACAACGCCACGTAGCACCGCGCCCGCGAAGCCGGCCACAAGTACCACCCCGGCGAAGCCTGCAACCAAGTAGCTGGGCAGAGAGATTCAGCCTGAAGGGAGGCCACAATGGCCTCCCTTTTGTATTGCTGCCGAGGAAGCTGGCATCTGCGGGAATTGCGGATTCCCCTGTGGATAATTTGTGGATAGAGTGGAGCGGGAAATTCACACCATGCGCGAACGGTTGCAGCGAACGGCGATGGGCGTGAACCATGAGAATTACAAGTCGAGTGTTTTCAGATGCTTAAGATAAGGGGCCGGGAGATTCGTTCGATTTGCTGCATGCGCGCTGCAAGTTTCTCTATTAAAGGACTTTCCACAGACGCGAGGAGCGCCGAAATGCATCAAAGCTGGCGCTTACCTAAAGGACTGCTGAAAAATGCTTGTGACAATGCAGGAAGAAGGCCCGGGGCTGAAGCCCCCTGCTCCCTCCGAAAGGCAACAGTGGGAGTTTTTCAGCACCATCTAAAACCACGCCCTTTCAAAACGGGGACTTATTCAGAGATTCCCTAAGCCTACAGCTGAAGGAAAGACATGTCTGCTATTCTTCTCCCACTTTGAGGACGGCGAGGAAGGCTTCCTGCGGGATGTCGACCTTGCCGATGCGTTTCATGCGCTTCTTGCCTTCCTTCTGCTTTTCCAGGAGCTTGCGCTTGCGGCTGATGTCGCCGCCATAGCACTTGGCGATGACGTTCTTGCGCAGTGCGGTGACGGTCTCGCGCGCGATGACTTTTACGCCGATGGCAGCCTGGATGGCGACCTCGAACATCTGGCGGGGGATGAGTTGGCGCATTTTGTGGACCAGGGCGCGGCCACGGTCGTAGGCGAAGTCGCGGTGGACGATGATAGAGAGCGCGTCGACCGGATCGCCACCGATGAGGATGTCGAGCTTGACCATAGGCGAGATCCAACTGCCGGAGAGTGTGTAGTCGAGCGAGGCGTATCCGCGGGAGACGGTCTTGAGGCGGTCATAGAAATCGAGGACGATCTCGTTGAGGGGAAGCTCGTAGGTGATCATGACGCGGGTGGAGGTAACGTACTCGAGGTTCTTCTGGCGGCCGCGCTTATCCTCGACGAGTTTGAGGATTCCGCCGACGTACTCCTCGTTGGTGAGGATGCGAGCGGTGATGACCGGCTCGGCGACGGAGACGATCTCGGAGGTGTCTGGCCAGCGCGAGGGGTTGTCCACCTCGACCACCTTGCCGTCGGTGAGGGCGATCTGGTAGCGGACGCCGGGCGCGGTGGTGATGAGGTCTAGGTCGTACTCGCGCTCCAGGCGCTCCTGAATGATTTCGAGGTGCAGCAGGCCGAGGAATCCGCAGCGGAAGCCGAAGCCGAGGGCAACCGAGGACTCCGGCTCGAAGGTGAAGCTGGCATCGTTGAGGCGGAGCTTTTCCAGGGCGTCGCGCAGCATGGCGTGGGCGTGGGAGTCGACGGTGTAGAGTCCGGCGAAGACCATGCTCTTGATGTCTTCAAATCCCGGAAGAGCTTCGGCGCATGGGCGCGCGGCCTCGGTGATGGTGTCGCCGACTTTGGTGTCGGCGACGTTCTTGATGTTGGCTACGAAGAAGCCGACCTCGCCGGCGGAGAGTTCGGCGAGCGGGACCGGCTTGGGCGTCATGACGCCCATGCTCTCGACGTCGAAGGTCTTGCCGTTGGACATGATTTTGATCTTCATGCCCTGACGCAGGCGGCCGTTGATGATGCGGGCGAGGACGATGACTCCGCGGTAGGGGTCGAACCAGGAATCGAAGATGAGGGCCTGCAGCGGCGCGTCCTCGTCTCCGAGCGGCGGCGGAAGACGATGCACGACGGCCTCGAGGATGTCTGCGACGCCTTCGCCGGTCTTGGCGGAGACGGCAAGCGCGTCGGCGGCGGGTAGACCGACCGCCTTCTCGATCATCTCGCGGGTGCGTTCGATGTCGGAGGAGGGAAGGTCGATCTTATTGATCACGGAGATGATTTCGAGGCCGTGGTTGATGGCCAGATATGCGTTGGCCAGGGTCTGCGCCTCGACGCCCTGGGAGGCGTCGACGACGAGGAGTGCGCCCTCACAGGAGGCGAGCGAGCGCGAAACCTCGTAGCTGAAGTCGACGTGGCCGGGGGTGTCGATGAGGTTGAGCTGATAGGTTTCGCCGTCGCGCGCCTGGTAGATCATGCGCACGGTGTGGGCCTTGATGGTGATGCCGCGCTCGCGTTCGAGGTCCATGGCGTCGAGCACCTGGGCCTGCATCTCGCGCGCGGTCAGGCTGCCGGTGAGCTCCAGCAACCGGTCGGAGAGCGTGGACTTGCCGTGGTCGATATGCGCGATGATGGCAAAGTTGCGAATGTGGTTCGGGTCCATGCGGGGTGCGAACTGCCTCAATCTTCGATGCTACCACTGTGGCACGGGCGCGCAGGGCACTGTGCATTGGCACGCAGCACCTCGCAGAGCAGCGCGGGGTTGCCAACGAATCAGGTGTTGAGTGCGGCCCTTAGTGTTCCGTAAACGTCTTACAATGAGCAATGCGGTTGCGACCGTGGGAGCGGGACCAGACTCTCGATGGATAAGACGAACAGGTGCGGATGGTGAGCGGGTTGCGGCGGTGTGCAGTGGCGATTGGGTGTGTGCCGCTGGCGCTGCTGACGGGCTGTCCGCAACAGAAGAAGAGCGCTTCGAGCGGGGTTGCCGCGCAGGCCACTGCGCCCGCGATCGCTGCTCCAGCGCCGAGCGCGCCGCCTGCACCGGCGATCACGCAAGCGCAGGCCATCGACATCGCTACCAAGGCATACAAAGTGCAGCAACTCATCCATGAGGTTGAGGGAGAGTATCAAAGCGGGGTTGACAACTACCGCGGCGGGAGGCTGGAGGCCGCGCGCTCCGACTTCGACATGGCGGTGGACCGGATGCTGACCAGCGGGATGGATGTGAAGAACGACCCGCAGCTCTCCGATGAGTTTGAACATCTGCTGGATGCGATCAACACGCTGGAGATGTCCGCGCTGAAGCAGGGCACGGGCTTCAGTGCGCCGATCGAGGCCGCGCCGCTGGATGCCGCCGATGAAGTGACTTTCCCGCCCGATGCTGTCCTCACGGCGAAAGTCACGGAAGAGCTCAAGACGACGCAGTCGGACTTTCCGCTGGTGGTCAACGACTATGTGGCGGGGTTCATCAACTACTTTACGAACTCGCCTACGGGTCATGCGCATCTCATCCGTTCGCTGGAGCGCGCGGGCAAGTACAAGGACATGATCTCGAAAGACCTGAGCGAGGAGGGCGTACCGCAGGACCTGATCTATCTGGCGGTTGCGGAGTCGGGCTTCCAGCCGCAGGCCCTGAATGCGCGGTCGGGCGCGGGCGGCATGTGGCAGTTCATGCCATTCGCTGGATCGTATGGGCTCACGCGCAATGGTTGGCTCGACGAGCGATTCGACCCGGAGAAGTCTTCGATCGCATATGCAAAGTACATGAAGTCGCTCTACGACCAGTTTGGAGACTGGTACCTGGCGATGGCGGCGTACGACTGGGGGCCGGGCAATATACAGCGCTCTGTGATGCGGACGGGGTACGCGGATTACTGGGAGCTGTACCGCCGCAACGAACTGCCGCAGGAGACGAAGAACTACGTGCCCGGCATCATCGCGGCGATCATTATGGCGAAGAACCCGCAGCAGTACGGACTGGATGGCCTGGTGCCCGATGCGCCGGTTGTCTCGGACTTAGTGACGGTGAACTACTCGGTCGATATGCGGCTGGTGGCGGATGTGACGGACGCCTCGTTGCAGGAGATCGTCGATCTGAACCCAAGCCTTCTGCGCATGAATACGCCGAGCGATACGGATTTCGATCTGCATCTTCCCGCGGGAATGCGCGATGTTTATCTCAAGCGCATCGAGAAGATTCCCGAGGACAAGCGGAGCAGTTGGCGTTTTCATGTTGTGCGCGCCGGCGAGTCGCTGGACGGCATTGCGAGCAGCCTTCATGGCCGGCCCTCGGAGATTGCGACGGCGAATAACCTGGATGCGAACACGCCGATCGAAGCGGGCGATGAACTGGTTGTTCCAGTGGCGAATGCCGTCGCGGCGGCCCATCCACTACACTACGTCACGCGCGCGCGCGACACTCTGGTCACAGTGGCGGACCGATTCAATATCTCGGTGGAAGACCTTCGGCGCTGGAACCATCTGTCGTCGAGTACGATCCGTCCGGGCCGTTCACTTGCAGTCAGTGAACCGATCCATCTGGCTCCAGCGACTCATGTGCGAACCAGGAGGGCCCGTGCGGGTGCGAGCACGCGCTCGAAGGCCGGCGCAAAGACTGGACCAAACGTGAAGAGTGCGGCGCGCGTTTCCACGTCTTCCGCGGCGAAGACTTCGCAGAGCAAAACACAGCATAAGACTGTTGCAGCAAAGCAGAACAAGGCTCCCAACTAAAGACTGTGGGCTTATGCATTGGCGACCTCAATGAAAAGATTGCTTGCCATCTCTGGCGCATAGATGCATTCTGTTGCTAGAATCCGTGCTATGGCGCATTCGCGTTATATTGCAGCGCCATTGCGGTTCAAGATGCAATGCTGTGTTATGGTGTGTGTGCGGCAACCGGGGTTATTTACAGTGCGAGGGTGCGACGATGACGATCAATGAGCAGGATCGGTTCAACGGACTGGATGAGAAGATCAGGATCTATGCAACTGCGGACTATGGGGACGACGAGGCCGCTGGCGATGGGTACGAAGACAACGATCTGTTCGGCGATGAGGACGAAGAGGAGGTCGTCGTGAGCATGACGCTGGAGGACGATGGAGCTATCAGTTTGCTGGAGGACATTGCCGGCGATCTGTTGGAACCTGGACCGCATGGCGAAGGTGCGCCAAAACCGCCGGCCGCGGTCCCCGCTGCTGCGATGGCGACACCGGAGCCTGCCGCAAAGAGCAAGGCAAAGGTTGCGGCCAACGCGGCCAAGAAGACGGCAAAGAAGGCAGCGCCCGCAAAGAAGGCGGTTGCGAAGAAAGCTGCCGTGAAGAAGGCCCCGGCAAAGAAGGCCGCTGCCAAGAAAATTGTGGCGAAGAAGAAGGCCATCAAGAAGGGCGCAAAAAAGACGACATTGAAATCTGCCGCGAAGAAAGCAAATGCTCCGCGCGGCGGTAAGGCCGTTTTGAAAAAAGCAGCCGGCAAGAAACGGAGCAAAAAAACCAATACGAGAGGTATCACCTTGGCAACTAAGAAAGCAGCGAAGAAGGTTGTAAAGAAGGCCGCAAAGAAGCCAGCCGCAAAGAAGAAGGCAGCGAAGAAGGTTGCGAAGAAGAAGTAGTCAACCTGTAGTTAACCAGGCAAGCAAAAGGGCCCGGACTCCTCGTAAGAGGTCCGGGCCTTTTTGCGTCTGGTTACCGCACCATCACTTTCGTTCTACCTTTACCTTATCGTCTACATTCATGCCTGCGATTGCTCCGAGGACGTCGTCGGAGTGGGTATTGGGATCGACTCCGGTCCAGACTTTGGCGATCTTGCCGGCGGGCGAGATGAGGAAGGTGTCGCGGGCGGCGAATTTGGAGTCACCGCGCGTGGACAGGGGCACACCGTAGGCATCGATGACCTTGTGTTCGGGGTCGGCGAGCAGCTTGAAGGTGAGCGAGTCCTTGGTGCAGAAAGTCTTGTGGCTCTCGACGGTGTCGAGGGAGACGCCGAGGACGACAGCGTTGAGCGCATCGTACTTGGGCAGATCACGCTGGAAGTTATGGGCCTCAATGGTGCAACCGCTGGTCATGTCCTTGGGATAGAAGTAGAGGACGACCCATTTGCCCTTGTACTGCGAAAGCGAAACCGAGGCGTCTTCCTGCGAGGGCAGGCTGAAGTTGGGAGCGGCTGCGCCTGCCTGTAGGATATCGGCGGCGTGAACTCTGACACCGACACCGCATGCGGCCACGATGCCGAGGATGACTGCGATCCATACACCTTTGCGAACCATCGTCTTCTCCTTGTTGTCCAAAATGTGAGTTGTGGCGAACTTTCGGCGGCCCGGTTCACGCGTTCGCGTATGGATATAGTACCCTTTCCGCGCGTAAGCGTGTGTCACGGAGATGTCTCAGCGGATTCTGCAACGACGGCGATGCCCTCGCGATCTGCTGCCGCGACGATGGAGGCGGCGTCGAAGAGCAGCGTGCGCCCGGCCTCGACGGCCAGACAGGTGGCCCCGGCGCGGGCCATGGCCTGGATGGTAGCGAGGCCGATGACGGGAACATCGAAGCGCATGTCTTGCGTGGGCTTGGCGACCTTGACGACGGTGAGGGCACGGCTGAGTGTAGACGCCGTGTCGTCGAGAGCGCGGAAGAGGGAGCCAGCGCGTTCGATGGTGGCGTCGGTGCCCTCCATGGCTTCAACAGCGACACAGGCCTGGGCTGCGATGACGACCGCCTGGCCGAGGTCGAATGCGGCCAGACCCAGGGCTACGGTGCGTCCGTAGGCGATGTCCTTGCGCTCCTCTTCGGAGGGGGCGCGATGGGTGAGGACGCCTGGCCTGGCGAGCAACGGTTCGAGGTACTGGGTGGAGGAGATCAGCTCGATGCCCTCGTCTGCGAGGACCTTGGCGACGGCGCCGAGCAGATTGTCGGTGTTACGCGTGCCCAGGTTGAGGAGAAGCTTGGCGAGACGCCAGTCGGGACGGATACTGGAGAAAATCTGGGAGTGCTTGACCTGGCCGGCCATGACGGCGCGGGTGACGCCCTCGGCGCGGAAGGTGTCGATGAGGCGGGAGAGCTCGCCGAGCGAGAGCCAGTGGACGCAGATGGCGGGATCGGCTGCGGCACGGGTGTCGATCTCGGGATCGGTCTCCTCCTTGATGGCGGCGACAACGACCGTGAGACTCTTGGCGCGCGCGGCATCGAGCAACAAGAACGGGAAGCGTCCGTTACCGGCTATCAGTCCAAGTTTGGTTGGCGTCTCGCTCAATTCGGTGTACCCCCCTCCCCCCCGGGGGTATCTTGCGTGGAACTTGTTTCGTATCAATAAGCTGGCGGAAGTCAGTGCCGCCAAGTAATTCATTTTAGATACGTTACAGCTAAAATAGCCATTATCAATCGCTTACTCTTCATGGACGGTGCGGCGGCGGTAGGTTCGCGCTGGCCGACGAATTCGATACC